>Ga0157370_10002439_pt1 | contig 22420 bp, 18 predicted proteins | sample C35metaG_FD_113463 | JGI IMG/M metagenome (GOLD analysis project Ga0157370, IMG submission 113463) | Corn rhizosphere microbial communities from Kellogg Biological Station, Michigan, USA - C3-5 metaG | ecosystem: Host-associated > Plants > Roots > Rhizosphere > Soil | place: USA: Michigan...
ATGGGAAATTCATCGTTATTTCCACTGTTTATTGTTCGTCCACAGGCTCTGGAGAATCATTGCCGGTGCAATTGTGGCGAGTTGCGCCGCGTATTCGATTTCGACGTTCGCCGGCCGGCGGGCTGCCGACGTATATCGGTGGATGCAGCGGCAAACGTGTATTTCGCCGATTCTGCAGTTGTATTGCGGCTGGATGCGAAGACGGGTTATCGCCGGGGCCGGCAGGGGACGGCGTTTCCGGTTCAGGGGCAATGACGGTCCGGCTGCCCATGCGCAACGTGTTTCCGGCAGACCGCGTAGCGATCGATGCAGATACGACCAGCATCAACACCAGCGCCGTAAAACTTATGCAAGCCAGGACGAGAACGGAATACGGCGCTCTGGTGGATGTAGAACCTAAAGGCAGATTGCGGTTCGGTCGATAGACCAGAGTTGTTCTCATCGGACGCCCCGATATGGGCATACCCTCTGCTCATACAGAACAATGTTTCTTTTGTGTTGGTTCAGCGTGAAATGGAGAGCGGGCGCGCTCCGTCAGTGACGTATAACGCCAATCCCGAGGGCAATTCGCACAGCCGGAACCGGTTGCGGTCAGACAGAAGTGGGCAGACGCTGAAACCGCAACCAGTTTCAAGAAAAAGGAAGCCAGGTTGGCGATCTCATTCACAGGGAGGCGCGCGCCGCAGCGGAAACCAACTGGCTACGAAAAGAATATTTGAACATCCCCCTGCCAAGCTCCTCGACAAGCAGCCGTGCCGACGGCATCACGCTGACGCATTCCTGGTGCGACCGCGGCTCTGATGCGGGCTGAGAACCGGGCGCGTTCGTACAGCTTCAATATGTACCCGATGCAGGCGTTGGCGGGAACCGGGCAATAGACAATAGATAACGAACAATCCCTAAACCCGCAATAATGGTTGCCAGGAACGCGCTGAGCCATGGCCCAAAGCAACCCCAGTCCCGAGAACACGAACGTGTCCTTTCCGGACGGGTTTCCGGTTGTCGCCGTGGGCGCATCAGCCGGGGGGCTGGAAGCGTTCACCGAACTCTTACGGCATCTGCCCGCTGACACTGGTATGGCGTTCGTTTTAATCCAACACCTATCCCCCGGTCACGCGAGCATGCTGGCTCAACTGCTGTCCAGAGAGACGGCAATGCCCGTAAACCAGGTGGAGGACGGGGCCGTTCTTTCTCCGAACCAGGTTCACGTTATACCTCCAGGCGTCGGTATGACGATTTCCAGTCTCACCCTGTCGCTTCGGCCGAGGGAGACCGCGGGGACGACAATCGATGGGTTTCTCCGTTCCCTGGCGCTCAACCGCAGGAACGGGGCGTTCGCGGTCATCCTCTCGGGGACAGGTTCGGACGGCGCGCTGGGGGTGCAGGCAATTGCGGAAGAGGGCGGCGTGGTGTTTGCGCAGGACCCGGCGTCCGCGAAGTTCGACGGCATGCCGCGAAGCGCGATCGCCACCGGTTGCGTGAATTTCATTCTGCCTCCCGCGGAGATCGCGAAGGAAGTGACAAGAATTGCCCGCGAGCCACTCGTCACTCAGCAAGAGCCCCCGGACATCTCCAGGCAACCTCTCGGCTCGCCCACTCAGTTGGGCGCGATTTTCGATATCGTGCGGACGGCAACCGGCATTGACTTCAGCCAATACCGTCAAACGACCGTCCGCCGCAGGCTGCTGAGGCGCCTGGCGTTCCTCAGGTTGAGCAACCTGGGCGATTACGTGGAGCACATAAGAGAGAACCAGGACGAAGCGCATGCCCTGACGCAGGACATCCTCATCCGCGTTACGCACTTCTTCCGCGACGCCGAAGCATTCGAGGCATTGAGCCGAAGAGTGTTTCCGGCCCTGATTCGGCGAACGCCACTGGATCGTGCGATCAGAGTATGGGCGCCTGGTTGCTCCAGCGGCGAAGAAGCGTACTCCATCGGTGTGGCGTTCCTGGAAGCTGCGGAACAGATGCGGAGCCGGGTTTCGTTACAGATATTTGCCACGGACGTCAACCAGGCCGCGATTGAGAAAGCCCGCCGCGGCGCCTATATCGAAAACATTTCCGCTGACGTTTCCCCGCAACGACTGGCCCGTTACTTCGTGCGGGTTGGAAAGGGATACGACATCAGCAGAAAGCTGCGGGACCTCTGCATCTTTTCGCGCCATGACCTGCTGAACGACCCTCCCTTCTCGCGCATGGATCTGGTCAGTTGCCGCAATGTGCTGATCTACCTCGACTCCATGCAGGACCAGGTGTTTTCGAAGTTCCATTTCGCTCTCAATCCGGACAGTTTTCTGCTGCTGGGGAAATCGGAGACGGCGCCGCCGAGGTGGTTCGCACCGTTGGACAAATCGGCCAAGGTCTATGTGAGGCATTTGTCGGCCGGAAATCTGGCGCCTCCACGCCGAAAGGGGATCTCTCACCAGCCGCCGGAGACGGCCCCGGCGGAACCGCGGCGACCACGCCGGGTGGATCCCCGCCTTCAAGCCGACCGGATCATCCTGCAGCGGTACGGCCCCTTGCGGGTGGTCGTCAACGCCAATCTGGAGGCGGTGGCAGACAGCAGCGAGAGCCGCGTTCTGGAGTCGATCCAGAGCGAAGCGGAGGCGGTGAAAGAGGCGATCCGGGCTGCCGGCAAGACGGGCCAGTCCGCCCGAATCGAGCAGTTCAAGATCGGCGAAGGGGCCGCGCTGCGCGAAGTCAGCCTGGAAGTTACGCCGCTTGAACCGGAGCGGCTGCATTTTCTGATCGTGGTCGACGACCAGACCGGGGTTAACCCGGAGGTGGGGCCGCCTCCCGCGGAAGGGAGTTCGCGGAGGCACGAAATTGCCGTGCGCCGTCTGGGGAAAGAACTTTCAGAGACTCGGGTGCACCTGGAGTCGGTCATTGTCGAGCAGGAAGCCTCCAACGAGGAAATCATAGCCTCCAACGAGGAATTGCTGAGCCTCAACGAAGAGCTGGAAAGCTCAAAAGAGGAACTCGAGGCCACCAACGAAGAGTTAACGACCATCAACCAGGAACTGCAGGTTCGCAATACCGAGCTCGAGAACTCGCGGGAGTTCGCGCAGGCCACTATCGACACCGTTCGTGGGGCGTTGGTGGTGCTGGGGGCGGATCTACGCGTGCTCAAAGCGAACCAATCTTTCTATAAAACATTCCGCCTGTCTGAAGCGGACGCCGAGCACCGCTTCATCTACGAACTGGGGGGCGGGGCCTGGAGCATTCCACGCTTGCGCCAGTTGCTTGAAGAGATATTACTCGCGAACCGGACGATGAGAGATTTCGAGATGGAGTATGACGCCCAGCCATTCGGGCGGCGGCTTCTGGTTCTGAACGCGGCCCGCTTCGAGCGCGAGGAACGGATTCTGCTGGCGATCGAGGCCGTGACCGAGAGCAGACGCGCGGAGGAACAGTTCCGGCACTCCCAAAAGATGGAAGCCATCGGCTATCTCGCTGCCGGGGTGGCCCACGATTTCAATAACCTGCTAACGGGAGTCATCGGGAATGCCAGCATGGTGGCGGATGATCTGCGGGAGGGAGATCCTCATAAGCTGCTCGTCGAGAGCGCCATTGCGGGGGCCCAACGGGCTGCGGACCTGACCAGGCAACTTCTCGCCTATGCCGGCAAAGGGCGGTTCTTCCTGGAGCGGGTCAATCTTTCGGAATCGATTATTCAGACCGCCAGGTTACTTCATCCATCAATCCCGGGGGATGTCCAGCTTCGACTGGATTTGGATAAGGATCTTCCTTTGCTCCTTGCCGATGCGGGTCAACTGCAGCAGGTGGCGATGAACCTGTTGGTCAACGCCGTTGAGGCGCTTGATCACGATGGCGGAACGGTGACGGTCAGAACCGGGCTTCAGACGGTTACAGTCGAGCCCTTGCCGGACCTGTGGGGCAAGCAAGAAGTGGCGGCTGGCGAATATGTATTTCTGGAGGTGCAGGACAACGGTCACGGGATGAACGAAGAAACCATCCGCAAGATCTTTGACCCGTTCTTCACGACCAAATTTACAGGACGTGGCCTCGGATTGTCAGCATTGCTGGGCATCATTCGGCAGCACAAGGGAGCCATACAAGTCCACAGCGTTCCCGACCGGGGGACCTCTTTCCGGGTGCTGTTGCCGGTAAGGGAGATGACGGAGTCTCCGAGGAGCGAAGAGTTGACTCCGTCCGACTTGCGTGGTTCCGGGACCGTTTTGGTCGTGGACGATGAGGAGATGATCCGGAAGTACACCAAGTCAGCTTTAGAGCGATACGGCTACAAGGTGCTGCTTGCTGAGGGCTGCCAGAAAGCGCTCGAGTTGATTGAGAACGAAGCCGGCGACATCGGGCTGGTACTGCTCGACGTGGCAATGCCGGGTATCGACGGGTTGCAGACGCTCGAACGAATTCGTGAAATCCTGCCCGCCGTTCCGGTGCTCATCTGTAGCGGATTCGGCGATGTGGACGTCGAGACCCGCTTCAAAGGAAAGGACATCGCTGGTTTTTTCCCCAAGCCCTTCACTGCTAACCAACTGGCGCGGAAGGTTAAGGAATGCATGCCTCCAACCGGTGGTCGCTCTTAGGTCCCGGTAAACGCCGCGCGCAGAGGCTGTCGCGTAACCGGAAGTTATCCACTTCACCCGCGCGGCTTTGATCGTGTGCCCGCCGTTCTTCAAGCGGCCTTCTGACGATGAAGCTGGCGCAGTTCTCGAGCCTTTTCCAGCTTCCGATCCCTCTCGGCGTGGATCTCCCGTTGGCGCCCGGCGAGCATGTCCTTTGGCGTGATGTAGCCAACCGCGCCGTTCTGGCGTACATTGTTGTAATTCTCGACGTTACGCGACGTGCTTCGCCATCAGCTCGGCCAGAACCTCGTCCTTCGTCAAAGTGGCGCAGCTCACGCCAGCGCAGCAGAGTGCATCAGTGAGCCTGCTCGGCGACGGAAGCATGTAGCTGGGACGGTTGCCATGCCGATGGGAAGCGGGGCCTGCGGAGGCGGGAATCACGATCTGGCTATTGCGCAGGATTCGCAGGCACGAATCCGGGTGTGCCGGCCTGGCAGGTTTTTACGGGACCAGCCGCGCCCACGATAATCCGGTGAGCGTGACGACTGGGGATGAATGCGCCTGTTTCGGTCGCCGGGATTGTGGAGCGCTGGTCTGTATCAAATCAAAGTCGTGGTTCCGAGTGCGGCGAGTCGGGATCAGCCGGCCATCGCGAGCGCGAACGGAGTGCTCAGCCCGGCGGCCCCCGCTGTGATGGTGCAGTAGTACTCAAGCTTCCCTTGTGTTTTGTCCACGGCCGAAGCTAAGTTCTCACTGCGAAGTGGGAACGGCGCACGAGCAGCAGGGCAAGGAAAGCGCCGGCGAGGACGTCAAAGGAAAGACAGAAGCCGGGCCACCACGACGGCACACCCGGATTTTGAATGAACAGCCGATGCAGGAGATCGAATACTCCGTGTCCGGCCAGCGCAGCTACGACCAGCCACAGGTTCGTTCTGAAGCCTATGACCGCCGGCACGAAAAACGCGCCCGCTATCACGGACTCGATGGCCAGCGCCGCCATCGAGTTCCCCATGACGGCAAACAAAACGTAGTAGGTGGCAATCACGGTCAACAGCGTCGGATAAAAGACGCGATCACGATCAAATCCGGTCAACATGGCGAAGCCACTCACCAGCAATGCCAGTCCAAAACCGATCACGTATTCCATAGATTTTTTGCGGTTTGCGGCCGAACCGCTACATTGCGCCTGTCATCATAGCGCCGCCTTTCTGAGCCGCAGCGCGTTTACGATCACGGAGACCGAACTGAAAGTCATGGCTGCACTCGCGATCATCGGGCTCAGTACCAATCCGAAAAACGGGTAGAGCAGTCCCGCAGCGACCGGCACGCCGATGGAGTTGTAGATAAATGCGAAAAACAGATTCTGCCGGATATTTCGCATGGTTGCCTGGCTGAGCCGGCGGGCGCGCGCGATCCCTCGCAGGTCGCCGCTCACGAGCGTGATGCCGGCGCTCTCCATGGCGACATCGGTTCCGGTTCCCATCGCGAGCCCGACATCCGCTTCGGCGAGAGCAGGAGCATCATTCACACCATCTCCGGCCATTGCCACTTTCCGTCCGCCAGCCTTCAGGCGCTGGATGACATCACGCTTCTGGGCGGGCAACACTTCTGCTTCCACGTCATCGATCCCGAGCTTCCGGGCCACAGCCATTGCTGTCGAACGGCTGTCGCCGGTCAGCATGACCATCTTCACGCCCGCGGCGTGCAGCGCCCGGATGGCATCCGCAGTTGACGGCTTGATCGGATCGGCAACGCCGATCAAGCCGGCGGGCCTGCCATCGACTGCGACGAACATGACGGTCTGACCTGCAGCCCGCAGCGCTTCCACTTCGGCCTGCAGGTCGCCAAATGAAACCGAAATCGCCTCCATCAGGCGGGTATTGCCAATCGCGACCTGGTGGCCGCCGGCTGTTCCGCGAATGCCCTGACCGGTGGCGGATTCAAAGTGAGACACCGGATCGAGTTGAAGGCCCTTTTCTTCCGCCGCCGCAACAATTGCGCCGGCCAGAGGATGCTCGCTCGAACGCTCGAGGCTCGCGGCCAAGGTTAACAGCCCGGTCTCGCTGATGCCGCCCGTGGATCTGATGGTCTCGAGACGCGGTTTGCCTGCTGTGAGGGTTCCGGTCTTATCGACAACGACCGTATCCACCTTCTCCAGGGTTTCGAGCGCTTCCGCATTGCGGATCAGGACGCCCGCCTGGGCGCCACGGCCGGTACCGACCATGATCGACATCGGAGTCGCCAGCCCGAGGGCGCACGGGCAGGCAATGATCAGAACGGCCACGGCGTTCACGAGCGCGTGAGCGAGCCTCGGTTCAGGTCCGAACCCAGCCCACAGGCCGAAGGTAAGAATCGATATCAGGATCACAGCCGGCACGAACCAGCCTGAGACCCGGTCGGCCAGCTTCTGAATGGGCGCTCTGGTGCGCTGCGCTTCGCTGACCATGCGAACGATCTGCGCCAGCATTGTGTCGGCGCCGACGCGGTCCGCTCGAAAAGTGAAGGCGCCGGTCCCGTTGACGGTTCCACCCGTTACCCTGGCGCCGGGCTCCTTCTCTACCGGGATCGGCTCTCCGCTGATCATGGATTCGTCCACCGAACTTTTCCCGTCGAGGACGGCGCCGTCCACCGGCACTTTCTCTCCGGGACGGACACGAACGCGATCGCCGACCGCGATGCGATCGACCGGCACATCGACTTCGCTGCGGTCGTCCTTTATAACGCGCGCGGTTTTCGGCGCCAGTCCCAGCAGGGCTTTGATTGCACTTGAAGTCTGGCTGCGAGCACGCAGCTCGAGCACCTGGCCGAGCAGGACGAGCGTGATGATGACAGCGGCCGGCTCGAAGTAAACGGGTACTGCTCCTCCCATGCCGCGGAAGGATCTCGGGATCGCCTGAGGAAACAGCATGGCGAAGAGGCTGTAAAGATATGCGGAGCCGGTTCCAAGTCCGATGAGGGTGAACATATTCAGGCTGCGATTCCTTATCGACAGCCAGGCGCGCTCGAAAAACGGCCATCCGCCCCAAAGCACAACCGGAGTCGCCAGAGCGAACTGAATCCAGCGCGAGGCGCTGATCCCCAACAAATGGACCAGCGGATCACGCGGGAACAGGTCTGAAGTCATGAACGCCAGAATCGGAAGAGTGAGTGCGACGCTTGTCCAGAACCGGCGCGTCATGTCCACCAGCTCGGGGTTCGCTTCTTCGCCGGTCACTTCGCGGGGTTCAAGAGCCATCCCGCAGATCGGACACGGGCCAGGCTCGCTCCGCACGACCTCCGGATGCATCGGACAGGTGTATTCGGTTCGCGTTTGCGGCGGCGCAATTGTCGCCCGTTCCAGCGCCATTCCACACTTCGGGCAGGATCCTGACCCGACCTGGCGGACTTCAGGATGCATCGGGCAGGTGTATTCAAGGCTGTCCGTTGCAGAGGAGGGCGCCTGCCGCGGGCGATCGCTTGTGTAGATTTCAGGGTGAGCCTGAAATTGCTCCCGGCATGAAGGGTTGCAGAAGTAGTATGTGACTCCTTTGTAATCCGCAGCGCCTACCGCATCTTCGGGCGCGATCGACATCCCGCAGACGGGATCGACTACCTCCGCCATAGTTTGATGTTCGTGATTCATTCAGTCCTCTGCTCATGCGCGCTCAGGCGCCAGGACACCGCATGCCACGCGTTACGATTTCGCGTACCGCTCCGGGTTTTGATCGAACTTCCGCTTGCAGGCCAGACTGCAAAAGTAGTAAGTCTTACCCTGATATTCGCTCGAGCCAGCGGCTCTCGACGGGTCCACCTGCATGCCGCAAATTACGTCTTTTTCCACCTGGTCACTTCCTTTCTTTGCTCAGGCACACTTCACCTGTATTACCTGATCACCGCTATTCCCAACCAGCGAACGGGCTAGCGCGAGTGCTTGTAAATCAACTCAACAAGCTCGTCATAGATTGCATCCGCCCGTGCGGACGGACCCTCTGACACGGCGCGCGTCACACAGTGGCGAAGGTGATTGCGCATGAGTTCCCGCCCCACTGTGCGGAGCGCTTCCTGCGCGGCGGAGATCTGGATCATGATGTCCGGACAATACCGGTCTTCCTCGACCATTTTCTGGAGTCCCCGCACCTGGCCTTCGAGCCGGCGAAGCCGGCGCAGATTTGCGGCCTTTGCTTGCGGATCCACTGCGGCCGCGCGCTTGCCATTATCCGGAGGCGCCTCGGCTGACGCGCAACCGCATGGCGCGACGACACTCAGCCGGGTGGGACCTGGTTTTGACGGGCCCGAAGCTGGTTTCGGCATATACCCCTACCCCGTATCTTAATACCGGGAGGGGGTATCGTCAAGCGGCGGTTTGGCTCAGACGTGCGCGTGCGCCATGGCGCGGCAGCTCTGCTCGCACCGACGGCATTGTTCCGCGCACTCCTTCATGGTCGCGTCGCCGTGCGCGAGACGATCACAGCTCTCCGCGCAGGCTTTGCAGATATCGGCGCAGATACCGCAGTACTGAGGGTGATAATCGCTCATCCTGAGCATGAAATCGGCGCTCGTGACGCAAGCCTGGGCGCAATCAGCCAGCGTGCGCTGGTGCTCGGCCGAGGCGTGCTGACCGCCCATCATCAGGCAGTGGACAGAAGTTTCGTTGCAGATTGCGTGACAGCTCAAACAGTTCCGGATGCATTCACGCATTTCAGAGGTCATCTGGTTCATGTGGGGCATGAGCTCTCCTTCGGTTCTTTGCGGGCGCGGCAGGATTCCACCGGCTCGCTCACAATCGAAGGGTACAGTTCAGGATGTCCGTGTGTGATGACAATGTGCAGTCCGGATAGCGCGACGCTCTGGACACGTGCGCGTTTATACGTCTCAGACAGCCGGCTCCGATTTGTCCGGAACGGATTCTTCACATGTGACAACGAATACCTGTCTGCCGATGGTGACGCGGTGAATCACGCGCTGATTGTGTGGTTCCGTTTCAACGCGGTCGGCCTCGGCGACCAGAAGGTCTCTGATTTTTTCAGCGAGCGCGAGATTCGTCATATTTACCTGCCTCATTTTCACCTGAACGCGATGCGGCCCGGAGCGGCTTTGGCGCACGAACCCGCAAGCAGTGAGTTCCGTTCATCGATGTGAGAAGCCGTATTACACGCAGATCTGATCCGGATCTCAGGACAGAGCTTTGCACGATCGATACATCACCGGGCCTTTGCCATGCGATCCGGGTACTCGGGTATACTGCGCAGATCAGGAGGAAACTATGCTGGTTTCGAGCTGGGGGGCTCTGAAATCGAAAACAGGCCCCGTCGTTCTGATTGCCGTTGGTCTTGTAGCGTGCTCGTCGACGCCCGATCAGCCTTTAGCTGTTAAAGCCGACAAGCCGTTTGCCGCTGGCGGGACTATTGAAATGCAGCTCGAGGCCGGCAGTTACGCGGTTCGCGCGGCTCCCGATGACCGCATCCGAGTCTCCTTTGGCGGCAATACCGGGAATGCCACCGCCGAGTTGACAACCAATGGGGCGAATGCGAATCTCACAGTCCGGGACACGCCGCATAACAACTTTCGGGCAACTCTGGAAGTTCCTCAAACGGCGGATCTCACGCTACATATGACCGCAGGTAATCTGGACATCGCAGGCGTAACGGGAAACAAGGACATCGACAGCAAGGCTGGGAATGTTACTGTTTCCGTCCCAAACCCGAACGATTACGGCAGCGTGGACGGTTCGGTAAAAGTGGGCGACGTGAATGCCGGCCCATTTGGTAATTCGAGCTCCGGGCTTTCGCCTCACCTCACCTGGTCGGGCCCCGGAAAGTACAAGCTGCACGCCACCCTGGGCGCCGGCAATCTCGAGCTGAAGCATTAGCGCTCCACGGGACGATCTGAATAAAAAAATTTCCGCTCGCGCCTAACCACTGGGAAAGCGCGTCGTTCTATAGTCAGACCGTCTATGGGAACGGAAAAGACGAAGAGCGACCTGCTGCCAGGTACGCTCGACATGCTCGTCCTGAAAATACTACTGCGGGGCCACTTGCACGGGTACGCCATCGCGCAGCTGATCCGGCAATTATCCGACGATCTCCTTCAGGTTGAAGAAGGCTCTCTTTACCCCGCCTTGCAGCGTCTCGAACTGAACGGCTGGATCGAGGGCGAATGGGGCCTCTCTGCCAACAATCGGCGGGCTCGCTTCTACAAGCTGACTGCCGACGGCCGCAAACATCTGGCGCAAGAGTCCGCACGTTACCGGAAGGCTACTGCAGCCGTAGCCCGAATCATGGGATTCGCCTGATGCGCTGGAAACGTCTTCGGGGCCGTTTACGGTATTGGCGGCGCCACAGCGAAAGGAATCGGATGCTGTGGGAGGAGATGGAATTTCATATCCATTCCATGACTGAGGAACTGGTCGCGCAAGGCATGCCCGAACCGGAAGCTCGCGCGGCGGCGCGCAGGAGGTTTGGCAATATGACGCGAACATCGGAAGAAGCCCGCTCCACCTGGATCGCGCGCTGGATGAGCGACTTTTTACAGGACTTGCGCCACTCGTTTCGGGGCATGCGGCGCGATGCCGGATTTACGGCGTTTACGGTCCTGATTGCCGGCCTCGGTATCGGAGCCAGTTCCACGGTGTTCAGCGTGGTGAACGCGATGCTGCTGCGGCCGCTGCCATTCCGCGATCCGGGACGGCTGGTATATATTTCCAACGGCGACCAGTACACCGCGATCCAAACCGAACACTATTCGGACCTGCGGAAGATGAACCGGTCGTTTTCGGATATGGCGGCGTGGTCCGGGTTCTATTTCCCGGGCGACAAGGAACTGACTGGCGCGGGCGAACCCGAGCGGCTCACGAGCGTTCCGGTAACCGGGAACCTGTTCAGCGTGCTTGGCGTGGAACCCGCAATCGGAAGATCGTTCACCGCGGAAGAGAGCCAGGGGAAGTATTCGGCGCCCGCGGCCATGCTGCTGACTTACGGCTTCTGGCAGAGGCGGTTTGCTTCAGACCCCAACGTGGTGGGCCGGACGCTGACTCTGAACAACCGGCCAGTGGCCATTGTGGGGGTGCTTCCCGCAAGCTTCGATTTCGCGAGTATATTTGCTCCCGGCACGCCGGTCGACGTTTTCATTCCATGGCCGCTGAAGGACACCAATAAGCCGAGTGGAAACACGTTGAAGGTGGTCGGAAGACTGAAGCCTGGGGCAACGGTGCGGAGCGCGGAGGCCGAGCTTACTGTCCTCGCGCAACAACTGGAGAGGCAGCATCCGGAGCGAAATTTCATCCGGCCACGGCTAATGCCGCTGGCGCAGCGCGTGAGCGGGCGGATGGCGCCGGCTTTATTCGTGCTGGCGTGCGCGGTCGGCGCGGTGATGTTGATCGTGTGCGCGAACCTGTCGAATCTTCAACTCGCGAGGTTGAGCGCGCGGCAAAAAGAGATTGCGATGCGCGCTGCATTGGGCGCCGGGCGCGTCCGGCTGCTGCGCCAGATGCTGACGGAAAGCGTGGCGCTTTCCTGCTGCGGCGCCGTTTTGGGACTTGTTCTCGCCATCGTGGGTACGCGGGAGCTGGCGCATCTGCATGCGTTCAACCTTCCTCTGCTCCAAAGCATTCGAATCGATGGGAAAGCGCTCCTGTTCACGCTGGTTGCCGCAGTTGGTTCCGGCGTGCTCTTCGGCGTCGCTCCGGCATGGCGCGTCTCCACGCTCTCGTTTTCTGAAGAGCTGCAGGATGCCAGCCGGGGGTCGAGCGGCGGAAGACGGCATGCCTGGGTTCGCGACGGACTGGTGGTTTCCGAACTGGCGTTCGCGTGCATACTTCTGGTTGGCGCGGGGCTGCTGATTCGGAGCTTTCTGCGCGTGCTCGAGGTGAACCCGGGATTTCAACCGGAGCGCGCGGCGGCGCTACGGATTGACCCGAGCTTTCGCATCTCGGGCTTCGCGCAGCAGAACTCTTTCATCGACGATGTGCTGCACAGGGCGCGGTCGGCCCCCGGCATTCTGGCCGCGGGCATTACCGACATGCTGCCACTCCGTGACGACCGCTCGTGGGCCGTTCCCGCCGTGGGAAAGGTTTACGAGAAGGGCCGCGCGCCGGAAGCATACATACGCGTTGTAAGCGATGGGTATTTCGCGGCAGCGGGCATTCCGCTGCGCCAGGGAAGAGAATTCACCGAAAAAGATCGCGCAACGAGCGAAAAGGTCGTGATGGTGAACGAAACCATGGCCCGCACGCTCTGGCCGGGCGAGAACCCGATAGGCAAGATGATCAAAACGGACGGAGGGCGGCGGGTTATCGGCGTCGTGGCGGACGTGCGCCATACCGCTCTGGAAGCTGCGAGCGGGTCAGAAATGTACCTGCCTATGCGGCAGACGGGCGACTACGCTGCCATGCAACTGGTGGTACGAACCGCGCTTCCTCCCGACGTGCTGGCTAGGGAGCTTCGAACGGCTTTGCGGCCGGTCGATCCGAACCTGCCGGTGCGTGAGTTTCAGTCGTTTGAGGATCTGCTTGACAAAGCAGTCTCACCGCGGCGGTTTCTGGTCATGCTGCTGACCGGGTTCGCGGCGTTTGCGCTGATACTCGCGTCGCTGGGAATTTACGCCGTGATTTCTTTTTCGGTCAGCCAGCGCGTGCAGGAAATCGGAATTCGCATGGCTTTGGGAGCCTCCGCCATGGACCTGCAAAGCGGCATCGTACTCCGGACGCTGGGACTGGCGGCCGTGGGTCTGGGATTGGGAATGGCGGCGGCCCGGGCTTTGTCGAGCGTGGCAGGGAGTATGTTGTTCGGCGTCACGTCCGGTGATCCGGCCACGTTCATCGCAATCGGAACGCTGCTGACCGTGGTGGCTGCGATTGCGGGGTATATTCCGGCGTGGAGAGCTTCGCGAATCGATCCGATGATCGCGCTGCGGTCGAATTGACAGTAACAATTCCGCCCGTCTGAGCACATTCTGCCAGGTGTTCAGTCAGCAAAACGACAGCATCCGGGGGAATTGAGAATGGCCGCTGCACAGCAGGCTTTAGTTCAACCATCCTTGAAATTACAGCCTCTGGATGAGGTGGAAAGAATTTGCCGGGACCTTGCAGGGTCGAGTCCCGAGAACACTCAGAAGATCGCCGCAGAACTCCTGACGATAAGCAAACAATACTATATGGACATACGCGGCCAGGCAAAGAACAGCTTCAAAGCCGCGCTGGTATCGGCTTACGCCGGGATGGCGCTGTTTTCTGTTTCTGTCGGGCTGGCAATGCAGGGCCACACGGATAAAGCGACGCTGACGGTGATCGCGAGTGTGATTCCCGACGTGATTTCAGGCGTGATCTTTTATCTCTATTTTCGGACCATGCGGCATTTCAGCTATTTCCATGTTTGTCTGGAACGGATGAATCGATTTCTGATCTCGAACAGCGTATCCGCGAACATAAGCTGCAGCGCAAAACGAGATCAAACACGCGCTCAACTCGTCGAAACAATGGCGCAGGCGCCAATGTTACCCATTGAAGGATTCACTGCCATAAGATCCAGGCGGGCAGCGAGCACACGAACAACAAAAATCAAAGGCGCCAACGTTCAACCGGCGGCTTGAAAACAATCACTCAACTCTCCTCGATTCGCCGCGCATCGTCACAAATCAGGGTGAGTTCGGTCCAGTCGAGTTCTTCCTGCAGGAGCAGGTAGGTGTCTGCTCCGATGGCGTCGTCTTCGCGCATTTGCTCCAGTTCTTCGCGTTGCGCTCTGACGGCGGAGAGACCGAGTTCGCGCCTTACTTTGGTTGCGCGCGCTCCGGATGAACCTTTCAGCGCGTCACGCTGAATGAGGTATTCGTGACGTATATGGTCGGCGTGCTTGCCCACCCGCCCGTCGAGCGCGGCGAGCGCAGCCGCCGCCAGCCGGCATCTCCCGCTCGCAACCTCGTGCCGGAGAGTTTCGCCGTCATCCAGTTTCAGCAGACGAACCAGTGGAACCAGGCTCAGTCCCTGTACAACGATGGTCGCCAACACAACAAAAAAGGCGGTCAAAACCACCAGATCGCGCTGCGGGAAGGAGACGGGCAAGGCTATCGCGGTTGCCAGAGTCACGAATCCACGCATTCCTGTCCAGCCTTCGAACACGGCTCTGCGCCACGAAGTTGCGGTTGGGCGTCCGTGAGACCTTTCCCACCAGGAATTAAGCCGGTCGAACCCAATGACAATCGCCAGCCGGGCGACGACGACAACCACCACCACGATTCCGGCAAAGATCAACGATTCCCTGAGATGAGCGGGGTCCATGCGGCCGATAATGGTGCGGCCCTGTAAACCCATCAGGAGGAACGCAAAGACATTCAACCCGAACACGACCGCGCTCCATACCGCGAAAGACTGTACGCGCATCCGTGTTCCTGAGGTTACTTGCGGGCTGTTCGCAATGGTCATCGCAAACGCGATCGTGGTGAGCACGGCGGAGAGCCGCAAGTGATCCGCCACGATCCAGATCAGCCAGGCAACCACGAACTGGAGCAGATTGCCGCCCAACGTGTTCGTCACAAACCGGGTGACATGTCTGAATAGCAGCGCCAGAAGATAGCCGAACAGCAGTCCGCCGGGAACGGCAAGCGCGATGCGCACACCGAGACCGACAGTGAGAGAGCCTCTCGACAGTACCGCCAGGCCGCCGCTGAACAGCAGCAGCGCCGTCGCGTCGTTGAATAAACTCTCGCCTTTGAGGATCGTATCGGCATCCCGCGGAATCGAGAGCGCTTTGAGTACGGCCGTGGCCGCCGCTGCATCGGGAGGCGCAACGATGGCCCCAAGTACAACGGCGGCGGCGATTGGGAGGCCAATCAGTTTCCAGCCGACAAACGCCACCAGCGCAGCGGTCGCCAATACTGCGAACACAGCAAAGACGATCAACTGCCGCCGCATGCGCCGCACCGCGCCAATCGGAAAGTCGTAGGCGGCGTCGAGAACGACGGGCGCCATGAACAGAGCCAGCGCGGTTGCGGGTTCGAATGAAATGGTTGGTGATCCGGGAATCAGCGCCAGGGCGACTCCCGCCATCGCCAGCATCGCCGGATACGGAAGCGAAAGACGGCGGGAGACCTGGAGCAATACGATGGCCGCGAGCAGCAGCACTAACAGACTTTCAAAAAAGGTCAACGAACGAACACCCCTTAAGCCGGATACAGACTTCAGAAATTGTATTGATCGATGTTTTCTTTCGTGAATATGAGCGGTTCGCCGAGAATCACCTGATCGCCTTCAACGCGAATCGGCCCGAGCTTCCCCGCCTCGATTGAGGTTGCGCCCCTCCGCAGCTCTCCGTTTACCGCCTGCTCGGCAGCCTGCACCACCAGATATCCCAGCTTGTGCGTGTCCCACAAAACGATGGATGGCACAACGCCCGCACGCACATACGGCTTGCAAAGATTCGGCAGCGAAACGCCTGTTACCTTCACGTCCGTTCGCCCCGATTGCTTTACCGCTTCGGCCGCTCCGGGAACGGCAGGAGCCGCGATCGCGGCGATCAGCTTCATATTCGGATAAACCTTCAGGAGCGTCTGCGCCTCGGAAAACGCGCGGTCGCGATCGTCATCACTCGGCCGAACCGTGATGATGCGCAGTTTCGGATATTTCTCCGCAACGCGCTGCCGGATATAACGGATCCACTCATTCTGGTTCGCCGCGCTCAGGGCGCCGGTAATGATGGCGAAATCGCCTGAGCCATGCAGGATCGCATTCGCCTGGTCCGCCATAGCGAAGCCGATCGCCTGCGGAGTCGCCTGGTTGACGAAGAAATCGCGCGCGTCCGGGAGCGCGTCGGCATCCCACGTCAGCACCTTGATGCCGCGCGAGCGCGCCTTGCGCAGCACCGTCGAGATACCCGGCGCGTTCACTACAGAGACCGCAATCGCATCCACGCCGCGCGTGATCCACGCCTCCGCGATCTCGTTCTGCCGCGCGGGATCGAGGTCGGTCGGCCCATCCCAGATCATGTTCGTTTTCGTTTCCTGCGCGGCCTGAACCGCGCCTTCCCGGCAGCTCACGAAATACGGATCGCCCTTCGCCTTGGGCATCACGCCGATGGTCAATTCGCGCTTCCCCGCAGGCCCGTTCGCCGATACGCTGGCGCGCAGCTCGCGCACCAGCCACCAGTTCGTTCCCGCCACGATCAGGGATCCGGCCAGAATCACCGCGCTGAGCACCGCCACCTGCGAGTTCTTCACTTCTTCCTCGTCATCCTCAGTAACACGTTTTTCCCCTCGGGCGGCCCGCGCGCGACGCGGAGCGAATCTCGAAATCCCGATGCTCGCCACCAGAATGATGCTGGTCAGGATGCCTGCGAATTCGCCGGGAAATGCTGAGACGCGCAGTCCATTCTGCACTATAACGATCGCGCACAAGCCGAGCAGCGTTCCCTGGATGCTGCCGCGTCCGCCGAAAATGTCCGCGCCCCCGAGCACCACGGCCGTAATCGCCAGCAGCTCATATCCGGCGCCCGCATCCGAACGCGCCTGCCCCAGATGCGCCACATAAATCAGCGACGCCACCCCCGAGGTAAATCCCGAAAGCGTGTACGCCAGCGCCAGACGGCGATTCACCGGAATGCCCGCCCAACGCGCGCCTTCGCCCGCAAAGCCGATGGCGCGAAAGGCGCGGCCGTAAATGCTGCGGTGCAGCAGCGCCCAGTAAAACGCGATGAAAAGGATCAGCACCGGCGTTTGCGCGGGAACCAGGCCGCCCAGATAACCCTGTCCGAAATAGAGGAAGCTCGCCGGAAAACGCGAGAAATTTTCCACGCCCCGCGTGAGGCCCTCCGCGATGCCGCGAAACAGCGAATATGTTCCCAGCGTCACGATCAGCGGCGCGCCGCCGAAGCGCGTAATCACCACCGCGTTCAGCGCTCCGCCCGCAACCCCCGCCAGCAGCGTCAACACCGCCGCCGCGCCCGTCGCCATGTGCCAATCGCGCGTCAAATAGCCGAACACCACCGCGCACAGGCCCATCATCGAGCCCACGGAAAGGTCGATCCCGCCGGTGACGATAATCGGCGTCATGGCGAGCGACAGCAGCCCCAGTTCCACGCCGAGGCGAACGATTTCGAACGCATTCGCAGCCGAGAAAAAATTCGGTCCCGTGAAGGCGAAGATCGCGATCTCGAGCAGAATCAGCAGGCCCAGCGTGCGTTCGCTGCCTGCCCGATTTTCAACCGGCACTCGCCACCGTTCGCGATACCGCCGCGCGCTCCAGCACGATGGCGCCCAGAATGATTGCGCCCTGAATCGCCTTTTCCCAATATGCGTTCACGCCGAGGAACGTGAGCGACGGCGCGATCACGGCCAGCACGCCCGCACCCAGCAGCGTGCCCCACAGGGTTCCCTTGCCGCCCGTGATCGACGCGCCCCCGATCACCACGGCCGAAATCGCTTTCAGCTCGAGGCCCGAGCCCGCGTTGCTCTGGATCTCGGAAAACCGCACCGAATCGAGCAGCGCCGCGATCCCAGTCAACGCGCCCATCGCGATGAACACGCCGAAGGTAACACCCGCCACCGGAATCCCCGCGAGCCTCGCGGATTCGCGGCTCGATCCCGTTGCATAAATCGCGCGCCCCGCCTGCATATATCGCATCACCCACGCGAACGCTCCGAAGATCGCAAAGGCGCAGCCGAGAATCGCCGCTTCGCCCGCGTTCTGCCCCAGCCCCATCCACTGGAATCCCGCGGGCAAACCCTGCACCCATGCGCCCTGCGTGATCCACCGCAGCAGTTCCCGCCAGAACGCCATGGTCGCGAGAGTCGCCACGATGGAGGGGACCCCGAGCCACACGACCAGCGCTCCGTTGACGGCTCCGAGCACCGCGCCGAGAATTGCCGTGATGCCGGCTACCGCCACGAGCGGCATGCCCGTTTTCGCCAGAGACGCCGCCACAACGCTTGCGACCGCGAACTGCGAGCCCACCGAGACATCGATCTCACCCGCAACGATGACCAGCGTCATTCCGATGGCGACGATCAGTGACGGCGCGTTGGTAACCGCCATGTCACGCAGGTTCCCGAAGGCGAAAAATCCCGGAGCCCGCGCGGCCAGCAGAACGCACAGCCCAATCCAGAAGATTCCGATGGCGATTGCGCGCGTCTTTACTTGAACAGCGGCAACATGCTGCGCGGCCGCTTTCATTCGTGCCCCAGGCACATCGCGAGAATCTTCTCCGGTTCCACGTCGCGGCGATCCAGAATTCCCTGCAAGCGCCCCCCGCGCATCACGCCAACACGGTCGCTCATCCCCACGATCTCCGCCAGCTCGGAGGAAATCATCAAAATCGCAAGTCCCCGCTCTGCGAGGTCGCACATGATGCGATGGCACTCCGCCTTCGCCCCGACATCGATGCCCTGCGTCGGCTCGTCCAGAATCAGGACCCGCGGCTCAGTGGCAAGCCAGCGCGCAATCGCCACCTTCTGCTGATTGCCGCCGGAAAGGGATGATGCCGGCGCATCGATCGAATCCGTTTTGATCGCAAGCCGGTCGCGCCATTCCGCCGCGATGGTCCGCTCGCGCGCGAAATCGAGCCAGCTGCCGCGGGAAATTCGCTCGAGAATCGCCAGCGTCGCGTTTGCCCGTACCGGCATTTCGCCGATCGCGCCGTGCCGCCTTCGATCCTCCGGCACGTACGCGACTCCCGCACGGATCGCGTCCTCCGGTCCCTGAATGGCGCAATCCACGCCGCCGATTCTCACCGTCCCCGCTTCAGCCGGCGTAAGGCCGAAGAGCGCCTCGGCCAGCTGAGTGCGGCCCGCGCCCACCAGTCCCGCGAGTCCGAAGATCTCGCCCGCCCGAACTTCGAACGTGACGTCACGAATTCCCGCAGCTTGCGAACCGAGGCCGCGCACTTCGAGCAGCGGCTCGCCGATTGGTATCTCGCGTTTCGGGAAAATCGCGGAAACTTCGCGCCCGGCCATCAGCCGGATCAGTTCCGCCGCCCCGATCGTCCGCGCATCTCTGGTTCCGACGCACTCGCCATCCCGCAGAACGGTGACGCGATCCCCAATGCGCGCCAGTTCTTCGAGCCGGTGTGAAATGTAAATAATCCCCACGCCCCGTGCCCGCAGCCGCACCAATATTTCGAACAGCCGCTCGGTCTCCCTCTCCGTCAGCGAAGCCGTCGGCTCATCAAGAATCAGTACTCGCGCATTCGCGCCAAGCGCTTTCGCGATCTCAACCAGTTGCTGCTCCGGCATGCTGAGAGACCCGGCTTCGCGCTCCGCTTCAATACCTGCGCCCACAGAAGCCAGCAACTCTCTCGCGTGCGCGGTACGCCGCTTCCAATCGACCTTTCCTGCCACGCCCCAGCGCTCATTCGCAAGCGCAATATTTTCCGCTACCGTGAGCGTTGGAAAAATCCCCGGCTGCTGATAGATGGCCGCGATCCCGAGCTCCCGCGCGCGGTGTGGATTGTTGTTTTCGATAGTCTCGCCGTTCAGCCGCAGCGAACCAGAATCCGCCTGGACCGCCCCGGTCAGGACTTTGATCAGCGTGCTCTTCCCCGCTCCGTTTTCGCCCGCAATCGCATGAACTTCGCCGGCTCTCAAGTCGAAAGAAACACTTCGAAGCGCGCGTACTCCGCCGTACTGCTTGTCAATGTTTCGTGCTTCCAGCAGCAATCACGGGCGATTATATCGGGCGATGGTGATGAAATGGCATTCATCGTGCACTTCGGTGCGGCGAGGTCTTATGAAGAACATTTATTACGCTGCCGCCGCTGGTATTCTTGCTCTCGGGCTGACGTGCGGCGCCTACGCCCAGACCACTGCGGGCCAGGATATGAAGAATGCCGGTAAGGATACGAAAGACGCCGTCAAAGATACCGGCAAAGGCATCAAAAAAGGCACGGTGAAAACCGGAAAAGCCATCAAACACGGGACTAAAAAAGGCGTGAACAAAGCCGCCGGCGCGACCGAGAACGGTTCCGAAAAAATGAGGGAGAAGACCCAATAGCCAGTCAGGGCTTCGGCAAATCGAGCCTGACGCCCGCTTCCCCCCAGAACAACCTTTCGTCCAGCCCGGCGATGCGAAACGCACGTTCGATGGCTTCGCGGCCCTCTGAAAAGTGTCGCCAGCCTTCGAAATGCAGCGGAATAATCCGAGCGCCGGGCAAAGCTCTTGCGACTTCTACTCCCTCAACCGCCGTCAGCGTGAGATGGTGCGGCCCAACGGCTTCGACGCGTGCTGCGCCCATGAAGAGAACCGCGTAATAAATCCGGAAACGCGCGGCTGCTTCGGCGACGCCCTCGTACCAGACGGTATCGCCCGAGATGTACGTGGTTTTCTCGCCGGCAGTCGAATCGGTCAGGACAAAACCGATCACAGGACCGCGGTCGCCGCCAGCAGGGCCGTGCCTTGCCGGAGTGGCCGTAACCGTAACCTGTGCGCGCCCGGGAGTGGCGATTGAATATGACTCCCACGGCGCAAGTCCAATTGCATTTCCACCAAGCCGTTCGGCGCCGGCGTGCGTGGTGAGCACACAATCTGCGCGCGCAAGAAAATGGCGCCCGGATGCATCGAGATTATCAAAATGATGATCGTGACTGAGCAGAACTGCATGGACCGGCAGCACGCTATCGGGACCTGCGGCTGGGTCGGAAATGCGCTCGAGGACGTAGCTTCCGAAGCGAAATTCGGCGCCTGCGCGATCGAATGTCGGGTCGGTAAGAAATCGGATGCCGGAAAACTCGATGAGAGCGGTTGCCCCTCCGATAAGAGTAAAGCGCACGGGATCAGACATGGTGACTGGATGCATCACACCCGCCGAACGACGCAGGAGCGACGAATCATCAAAGGTGCATTTTGAGCATTAAGCAGCACGTAAAAACAGCGGCTGCCGTTATGAGCCTTATTGTGCTGCTGCTCGCGATCTGGTTCGCCCGCGAGGTTTTGCTGCTCGCCCTTGCGGGCGTCCTTCTCGCAATCATATTGCGAACTGTGACGGACTGGCTCGCGCGTCTGTTGCATCTGCGAACCGGCATCGCATTGGCGCTCACGTGCGTCCTGGCCCTGGTGGCGGTCGGTTTGTTCTTCTGGTTCATCGCTCCCCGATTGAGCGATGAAGCTGATGCCGTGAGCCAAAGCATTCAGTCCGGCTGGCATCGCGCCGTGGAGTGGCTCCACCACAGCAAATGGGCGGGAGCGCTGGCCGACAGTGTTCAACCCGGCGCATCTGGTTTCGTGTTCGGCGCTTTATCCGGTGTGGGCGCCGCCGCAGGCGGTGTGGTGATCGTTCTGTTTCTGGCTCTGTTCTTCGCGCTTGATCCCGGGCTATACAAACGCGGTTTGGTCAAACTCGCGCCGAAGGCCGCCGAAGCGCGAGGCGAGCAGGTTCTGTGGGAATGCGGCGAACAGCTTCGGAAGTGGTTGCTCGGCAAGCTGCTGCTCATGTCCTTTGTGGGCGTTGCGACTGCGTGCGGCTTGTGGGCGTTGGGAATGCCCCTGATCCTGGCGCTTGCAGTACTGGCGGCGGCGCTCGACTTCATTCCGAATTTCGGCCCGCTCATTGCGGCGATTCCTGCCGCTTTGATCGCCTTCTCACGCTCGCCGATGCTGGCGGTGGAAGTGATAGTCCTCTACACGGCAGTGCAAATGACGGAAAATTACGTTCTGCAGCCCATCGTTCAGCAACGTGCGGTTGCACTGCCGCCCGCAGTAACCTTGCTTAGCCAGGTTCTCATGGGCACGCTGCTCGGCCCTCTCGGCCTCGTGCTTGCAACGCCACTGGCGGTTGTCGGCCTGACCCTTGTTCGAACGATTTACGTCGAAGACATCCTTGAGAAGCGCGGTTGACGGGAAGCGCGGTTGACGCGGCCCGTTACGCCCCCGGCGGCTTATTCACGGTGAACGCAAACAGCGTGTCGCCCGCGCAGACGAG
>Ga0157370_10002441_pt1 | contig 22412 bp, 60 predicted proteins | sample C35metaG_FD_113463 | JGI IMG/M metagenome (GOLD analysis project Ga0157370, IMG submission 113463) | Corn rhizosphere microbial communities from Kellogg Biological Station, Michigan, USA - C3-5 metaG | ecosystem: Host-associated > Plants > Roots > Rhizosphere > Soil | place: USA: Michigan...
GGGTGGGGGTGGGGGTGGGGTGCCCCTACCATTTCCGGCTGGTTTTGAGTGGTTTAGGCATTGTTTTGGTCTTTGGGGCGTCTTTGTTGCCTTTTGACTGATTGCATCGCCTGCATATGACAACCAGGTTGTCTACGTGGTCTCGCCCGCCCATTGCGAAGGGGATTATGTGATCGGGTTCTGCACTGTCGGGCTGTAGCCCTTGGGTGTAGTTGAGTATGGTGTTGCAGTGCGGACAGTTCGTGTGACCGTTGCGCTGCGCTCTTGCTAAGGCTTGAGAGCGCACACGTTTCCATGTTGCTGTGCCCGTGCGTGAGGTAGCCATGAGAACAGCCCTCCACGTCTGCTAGCGGCTAGTCTTCGTCCCAGCCTGCGTCTTGGTGTTCTGCCCAGTCGGCGTGTTCGAACTCGCGCTCTAGCGTGTCTGTTCGGGCTTCCGCTGCACGGGCTTCAAGGTATTCGCATAGGGCCCGGTAGAGACGCATGCTGCTCCTAAGTTTGGGTTATGCGCGGACCTAGCCGTCACTTACCGTGCGCTCCTGGTTTGTGTGGCGTCGATGAGTTTCTTGGTGCCGCGTACCCAGTGGCCGCAGGTGCATTGGTACATGCGGTAGCGCTGCACGTTGGCGTATGAGGTACCTGCGCGGAACTTACTGAGGTCTTTGTTGCCGCAGACTGGGCATCCCCATTCCTCGCCTGTGAACATGCTGAGGTGTGGGTGGTTGGGGATCCATGCGCGTAACCGGTCGTAGAGTTTCTCGGTTAGTACAACGTCTTGGATGTTGTACTTGCGCATGCGGTCCCAGGCTTTGTCGTCACCGGCCATGCATTTGACCCAGAGTTCGTGACCGATGTGGCTTGTCTTTTTGCCGAGGCCGAGTTGCTGTGCGACGTGGTCGAGTTTCCCTGACGAGAACTTGAATTGCTTACGGACAGTGAGTAGCAGGTCAACGTTCTTGTATGGTGCGGGCGGGTTGAGGCCAGCGAGGATGAATTCGCGGTTGAGGTGTTTCATGTCGAACCCGGCACTGTTGTAACCGACGATGAGGTCAGCTTCGGACACGAGCGCGTGTATGGCCCGGATCATCTCGGTGTGGCCGTTGTGGTGGTCTGAGTAGAACAGGACTTCTTTGTTGCCGTACCATTTCGCTGCAACGCTGATGACCTTGGCGGTGTCCTGTAGCTGGGACAGTGACACGTTCTGGTTGAACAGTGACCAGACGTGCGCGAGGTTGGGGGAGTTCTCAATGTCGAGGGTGAGGATGCGTACCTGCTGAACGGCGGCGGGTGCGATCTTCGGTGCGAGTTTCTTCGCGAGGGCACCCATTTAGAGCCACCCGCATGAGCAGTCAGCTTTGCGGTGCCGGCGTATGGTGTGCTCACTGAGTGGTACGCCTGCGTCGGTGAGGGTGCGTGCGACGTTGATGTGTGGGGTGTTGGAGTTGAGCAGTGTTTGGAGTGCTTCACGGTCGGCGTGGTCGCCTTGGTTCATGACTCGGCTGATTATGCAGCCTTTGGTTCTGCTCATGGTTTCTCCCGGTGCTCATTTGGGTGTTGAAAGGGTGCCCGTTCTGTTGTGCTTCCGCTGAACTGGGGCGATAAGATGCGGTGATTCGCCGCGCTTGAGCCAAGGTCTTATGGAGTTGGCATTTGGGCGGGACGTGTGTTCCTGCATGGAGTAGGCGCGTAGCGTCGCCTCGTTCTTAGATCACCAGTGGCTCAGTTCTCTGCCGCTGCCAATGTTCCCATTGGACTTATTGCGACTTCACCTGCCTTGCTGTTTGGCTGCACGTTTAGGAAACTTGCCCTAGTACCAACCAGTGACCTCCATACAGGTCCGTGGGCTGCCAGCACTCGAATCTGGTGCACTCCTACCGCATAGCCGAGGCCTGCGGGATTAGTCAGCCCTGCCGAAGCTCATGTTCTTCGGCCTATTAAGTTGTCCCGTTCCTGGTTGCAGGGTTTCGGGGTGTTGCCGTACGTGGACTTTCGCAAATGTGTGCGTACGGTGACATTGCGTCGTAACCCATCGACGCGGGAGACAGACACCATCCTTTCGAACGTGCTTGACCTGTCTAGGTTTAACCTGCGGGGCGGCGTCATGGCACCACATCCGATGAGCGGCGGGAAAGGTACTAGCCGCCCCACAGGAACTTAATTATTGTGTCCGTCATCAGTGACATGCTCGAACAGGCGGTGGGTTTCGTCCACGATGAGGCCGCATAGGGGCTCTAGTTTGGCTTCGTGGATCAACCAATGATGCCTACAGAAGTAGAGTTCGTCGCCTTGCCTTGCCCGTTGTTGTTCGGGGGTGAGGTCGAGGACCGCGAGGACGTATGCTTGCCCGCCGCATTTGTCGCACCTGTTGGTGCAGTCGAGCATGTTGGTGAAGACCCGCTTGTCTGATGCAATGTCCATGCTGTCCACCCGTTCGCAGGCAAAGGAAAAGGCCCCGATTGCTCGGAGCCTTTTAATCCACTATCAGAAGACTACAGGACAAAACTACCTTTGTCTACCCCATACGCTTGTTATTCTTTGGTGGTTTGGTTGGCATGCTTATAGCGGTCGTCGTAGTCCGGGTGTTCCTCCATGAATGTCAGGAGGGCGAGGGCGTGGAAGGCGACTGCTGCCATGTGTGGGGATCCGGTTTCTTCGTCAGTGTCCTCGCCTGACCAGAATGCGTTTGCATGGCGTTGGAGGGCGGCGAAGGATTTTGACCATTCGTAGCCTTTCCGCCAATTGTGCGCGGCGTATTTGCGTGCTCCTACGCCGTAGTGGCGGGCGATAATTGCGAGTGCTTCTACAGGGATGAGGTCGAAGCGCTCATCTTTGGTACCTTTCTCGCCGCCCGTACTGGAAACTGATCGGACCTCGGTCATGCTGCCACCTCGTCACTTTCGGTTGCTTCTGCGTCGTTGATCCACTCCGTGTAGAGCTTCACCGGGATGCCAAGGGCGTGTGCTAGTGCTACTTCGGCTGCCGCGCCTTTGGACTTCTCCCAGCCGAATAGCAGGGCGATGCCTTCTGCGTTGTCGCAGATCCAGGCGAGGTCTTGCTTGAGTGCTTCCCGCAATGAGTAGCCGTGGTCGGTGAGTGCTTCGTTGCCAGTCATTTTGCTGACATCGAACCCGTTTGCGATGTCGTTCTCTGCTGGGTTGAAGATTTCGTGCCCGATGAGTCGGAGGCGAAAGGATGCGTCTGCGAAGGCGGGTGCATTGAAATATTTGATGCCTGACATGGGTCCAGCTACATAGAGGCGCATCTTAGAATTCCTTCCCGCCGTGTTTGCGCCCACGGGTGGCGTTGTAGGCCAGCTTCTCGGTGATCATCGCTTCGAGGTCGATGTCGTTGGCGCCGCAGAAATCGAGGACTCGGATAACAACATCCGCCATTTCGGAGGGCACGCCTTCGGGCTTGGTGGGCTTCGAAACGTTGTAGTAGGTGTGATTCACTGGCTGCCCTGCCCGAAGTTCTTCGAGCGCTTCTGATAGCTCGGAGTGCATGAGGGCGATGCGTTCGGCGTTGAGGGATAGAACGGCGCGGGGCTCGGTAGGTTCGTTGTCGTGGAATCCTTTGTCTGCGGATTGTTTGTAGGCGAGTGCCTGGAGTTCGCGGATGCTCATGCTGTTCTGCCTTCGAGTGGTTGTTTGAGTGTGGCTTGGTAGAGGTTGAGTACGTGGTCGAGGCGGTAGGCGGGTGGGATGGGTTGGCCTTGTTCGTTGGTTGCGGGGTTTGCGCGTTCGAGTTTGGGTGGGTTGTCGTTGCGTGCGGTGCCCCATTTGCGGATCCGGTCTGCGCTGATTTCGATGCCGTATTCGGGGGTGGAGAGTTTGCGGCTGAGGTCGGCGGGTGTGCCTACGTAGTTGCCGAAGATGGTTTTCGCGAATGACCGCCACGCGAGTACTTCGTAGGTGGTCCCGCATGTTTCGCAACGCGCTTCGGGTTGACCTTTGACGGCGTACAAGTCGGTTTCGCATTCGGCGCACCGACCTGCGAATACGCGGGGTTCTTGTTTGTCGCGTGCTTGGTCGAGGCCGTTGGTGTGTGTGGTGAGTGCTTGGTGGAAGTCGGTTGCCCAGTGCTGCTGAATGATCCAGGGTGCGCGGGTGAACAAGTAGTTGGTGAGGCTGTGTGGGTCGCGACCGGTCAAGGGGATGTCGGTTTCGAGTGCGACCCGGAGCGCCCGATCCATGAGCATGCGATGGGCGGCAACCTTTTTGTCGATGAGGTCGAGGTTGACGGGTATCGGTGCGTGCTCCCTGCTACCCCCACCCATCCTCGGGCCGTACGTGGCGGTCATGCTCCCGCGTCCGATGTTCACGTTCGCCATAACCTGATCCAAAGTTGTGAGCGCCTTCTCCAACTCGGGCTGCGTGACTGTCACTTGCCCGCCTCGCGTTCTGCCTTGACAACCTCGAACAAGGCATTGCGTAGGGCCTTCTGGATCATCCGTGAATCCTTACCATCGTTCTTTCCCCATGCGAAGAACAGGGCGGCGGACCCAAGCCTAAGGCCGCGAACTTTGCCGCCAGCGAGGATCACTGATGCAAAGGCTCCACGCATGCCGAGGTCGCCAGAAGTCCACAAGCGCATCTCTGAGTCTCCGATAGCTTCGGGCAGTGAGACAGGCTTAAGCCTCTTCCATCGTCCTTCGAACCACTTCTCAACTAAAAGCCAAGCGCCAAAGACGGCGCCGGCAGCCACCGCTACTGCGGCGGCGATGATCGGGAGTGCGAGTACGCCCCACCAAAATTCAGTCATGTCATTCGCTCCTGGTTGTGTGTTGGCAGTGGCATCTCTGCGCGTGTTGGTTGGGGTAGATGGTTGCTGTGCACCGGTCCTGGCCGTGGTAGTGACGGCACGACTGGCATTGGGGCTTCACTCATCGTCCTCGAAAACGTATGCGGGGATCGGCTTCTCAACTACGGGCCGGAAGACGTACCAAACCTCGTCATCTTCAACACCGTCCTGCCAGTCGTACTTGGACTCAAAGCCGTAGTCATCGCCGTTGTGATCGAAGTCAGCTTCTCCGTGCTTACCACCGCCCTGCCAGTATGCGAATCCGAATAGCTTGCCGTCTTTGTTTCGGATGATGCGCATGAGGGTCGAGCCTTGGTAGAGGTCGCCGTCAGTGTGCCACCAGTCGTCGGTGCCGTTCTTGACGTACTTGTAACCGGCTGAGACGAATACCTCCTTTAGCTTCCGAAGCTCAGCGCTGTAGTCGTCAAGGACATTCCCCCAACAGACGGAACTTCCGAGTTCGTCGCGGAATGCGATCAGTTCAGGTCGCTCAACTATCCAAGGCTGATCGCTCACTTTGCGCTCTCTTTCGTTTGGAGGATTTGGTGGAGTTGTTGGGGTGGGAGGTTGGCGAGCTTCCGGGCCAGAATCGGGGGCAGTGTGGTGAGCGGATCAGAGGCGGTCATTGAACTTCCCTTGCGTAGAACGGGATATCTTCTGATTGGCAAGGCCCCCAGCTTGGGTCAGTGAGAATGTCCCAAAGGCCATCAGTCCGCTTGCGCCACTTGTTGCCGTGGTGAGATTCCAATGTGGCGCCGACAGGAAGTGCATTGAACTTGCTCATATCCCGTTCTCCTGGTCTTTTGCGATGGTGTGTGCGGTGAGTTTGAGTTCCCTGACCAACGACCACTGCGATCCTTCGTCAAGGCCGTCGATCAGCTCAAACAAATGGGTGAGGTTATGATGCTCCGGATGTGTTGGCATTGTGCCGGCTCCTGTACGGGGTCCGGGATGCTCAACTACCGGGCCGATACGTACAATTCTACCAAGGAATACCCGCACGTGGTAGGCATTTCGAGGTAGTTCGGTAAGCAAAAAAATAGGATCACACGGGTCTTTTGCCGGTCAACAGGAAAGCCAGATCGTTGAGGGTCATGGTCACGTATTGGTCGCCGGCTGATCCTTTGCCGCGGCGTTTATGGACCACCACACCAGCAAACGCGTCGTCGTTCAGGCGTTCCGTTTCGGCCTCAGCAACCCACCCGCCAAGGTTAAGTTTCGCAACGTCCTTGCACTCGATAGCGACCCGTTTGCCGTGCGCCCTGACCCCACCAATGTCACCCTTATCGGAACTGCCGGTCTTCACGCGCCGGTCAATCACATCCGACACATGCACCGCCAAATAGTCAGCCACCAAACGCTCAAACCTGCTACCAGCAGCCTTCGCACTGCTGCGTGACCGGCTCAAGACGCAACCCCATGCCGATAATCCCCAGGCTCATGCGACATGCTATTCACCGAAGCGAAATGCGGGCGCCAAGCCAAGCGGATCTTACCCGTCTCACCATGCCGGTTCTTCTCAATAATCATCTCAATCTCGCCTTCCATTTCCTCGTCATCCCGGTGCAGAAGGATGATGTTGTCCGCGTGAGCTTCAATGCCGCCCGACTCGCGAAGATCAGCCATCGTCGGGCGGGGGTCTGCCCGTTGCGTCGATCCACGGTTCACCTGCGCCAGGGCAAGCACATGACAGTCAAACTCTTTTGCAAGGTGCTTGCAGTCTTCCGCGATGCGCGACACTTGCCGTTCGCGGGTGTCACGCTGATCAGCCGGCGCACATAGTTGAAGGTAGTCGATGATGACCAAAGGGACGGGCCCGCGACGCTTCCACGTCCTCACTGACGCCCTGATCTGGGCCATGGTGATGCGTGATGCTTCTTCGATGTAAACAGGCCATTCAGCAGCTTTCGTGCGATGCCTTGCAAGTTTCTGCCAGTCAGTCTCGCTCAACGAGTGCGAGTTGATGCGGTGCAAGTCGATGCCCTCAGCCGCGGCGGCCATGCGCCCAACAACTTCGTGTTCTTTCATCTCAAGGGAGAAGAAGCCAGCCCCGTACTTTGACGCAGCCACGGCGGCGCAGCCAGCAACGAGGGATTTACCCACCGCGGGCCGAGCGCCAAGGATGGTGAGCTGCCCAGGATGCCAGCCGCCGTTGAACTTATGGTCCAGTTCGTGCCAGCCGGTCGGGTAGGACTTGCCTCGGGGCGCTGACCACAAATCCATGGCGTCATCCAACGCGGCGGCATAGGTGCGGATCTTCACGCCGGATGCCGCATTCACTGACTCGTCAAGGATGGCCCTTGCATCGTCCAGGACTTGCTCTGTCTGGTCCCACCCGGCTTCGAGCGCCATCTGCTTGAGCCTGCGCCCGACCCCACCAAGCCGGCGCAGCCTTGCGAGGCCGGTCACGATGGATGCGTAGTGCGGTGCCGCGGACCCGACTGGCGCAACATTTATGCACTCATACAGGTAGGTGAGGTCCATACCGCTGATGGGGTTAGTGATGAGTTTCTGCGCCAACGCAATCGGCGTTACAGGCTTGCCGGCGCGGGCTTCTTCCACGATGATCAGCCACAGTTGCTCGTGGATTGGGGCGAAGAAGTCTTCGGGTTCGATGGTGAGGTCATCGAGGATACGTTGGTCCAGCATTACCGCGCCGATGATTGCCCGTTCTGCGTCCTGGTCTTCCCTGACTTTATCGCTCATGCTGCCAGCTTCCTTTTAGCTTCTTCGAGGCGTTCCTGCTGGTGCGCGGCTCGCTGTTCCTTCTTCCACGCGATTTCGCCGGCAACATCTAAACCTTCGGGGGGTGTCCCTGGCGTCCAAACGTCTCGGCCTAGGATCGCTTCGACGTTGATTTCACCGGTTGGGGTTACGGGTCCGGTTTTGTTCTTGTCCCAGTCCTCCAAGGCGGCGAGGCGGAGTTGGTCGTATTTGTCGCGGAACGTTGGCATGGACAGAATGTTCTTCCGCCAGAAGGTGTTGGCTTGTGACCAGCGGATGAGGTTGGCGGCTTTGTCTGGTTCTCGGTTGTCGAGGTCGATCATGCGTCGTGCTGCGTCGGTCCAGGTTCTTCCGATGGTGGGGCGTAGTGAGCCGTTTGCTTCGATGGTGTCGGCTAGTAGTTCGCAGAGCATTTTTACGTCTTCACGGATTTCCACCGAAGAAGCTTTAGCTTCTTTATTAGGGGTCGGGTCGGGTCGGGTCGGGTCGGGGTTACGAACGTTTTCCGAACTGTTCGTGTCCGTTCGCCCGAACATGCCTTGCTCTTCGCCTTGTTCTAGGGGTTTTTTCTGTTTACGTCGGGCCCGCAACTCCTTCATGCGCTCCCTACTTGCGGCCCGCTCAGCGTCTACGTCCTTCTTGCTTGGCTGGTACTCGTGCCAGTTGCAGAACGTATATCCGCCTTGCGTACGCTCCCAAAGACCAACCTCGACCAGCGCGACGGGCGCTGCGGGAGGTCCGCCGAACTCTGAAATCATGTAATCGGGGACGTGTCCGTCAGTGAGTTGGTCGGCAGCCCATGACCCTGCGACTGTCCACAAACCCACAGCGGCGAACCTAACTCGCTTGGGGATTCTCAGTAGTTTCCTGGATGAGTGGAATCCGTCATCGACTTTGAACCAAGCCATCTAGCTTCCTGCCTTTTTGCGTTGTTCGCGTTGTTCTCGCATGGTTTGTTTCCGGGCCCGGTCGGCTTGCTTGCGTGACTGCCGGCGCTCCCGATCAGAGGCGGCAGTCACGCTCGTACTTCCAGGATGTTCTTGTGAGGCATCCGGTAGTCTCCGAAGTCCCCGTTGACGGTAACGGTGGTGGCGTTGACCCTGATGACGCGGTGCCATCCGTAGATTGTCCGTATAGCGCGGGCCGTTTTGAGTTCTTCATGCGTGAACGGGACAGGCTTGTTGCGTTCGGCGTAGAGTGCGGCGTTACGTTCTGCCTCAGCGTCCCTAGCTGCCTTCGCTTCGGCTAACGATTGGTCGATGCTGCGTTCTGTTGCTGCTGCACGTGCCCGGTAGGCGCTGCGGGTATCACGCTTCATGCTGCCTGCTTTCGTTGGTTGTGTTCGTGGATTTCGGCAGCGGCGGCGAGGAGTCCTTGTGGTCCGCCGTAGCGTGGTTCGGGGAGTTGTTCGCGGCGGTTGCTGAATGGTTGTTCGATGAGGCGTGTGGTGCGGTTTTGGGTTTCGATGATGCGTTGTTCGATGCGCTGGTTTTCGCGTTGGATTTTGCGGGCTAGGCGTTCGGCTTCACGTGCGCGGTCGAGTTCGGCTTGGAGGCGTTGTTTGCGTTCGAGGGCTTCTTGGATGGTGTTGCCGCGGTAGGTGTAGCCGGCCATCAGTTGGTTCCTTTCGTGTAGGGGCGGCAGTCGGGGCAGTGGGTGGGTTTGTGTTTGTCGTGGTTTGGTCGTAGGATGCCGCAGCGTCCGCAGGTGTATGTGCGTGGTGGTTGGGTTGGGTATGGTTTGGATCTGGCGAGGATGCTCATTTGGTGTCCCAGGTTCGGCGGAATTCGGGTGTGGTGACGTTGCAGGGGGAGTGCACGCATGTGTCCCAGGTGTTGGCGTGGTGGTTGCGTTCGTGCCATTTGCGGATTTTGGCTACGTTGTCGGCCATTGTGTTTTTGAGGCTCATGCGTTCACTCCTTTGGCTTGTTGGTGTGCGAGATAACGACCATTTGAGGTTTACGCAGGAATGGTCGTTATCTCGCACATGGGGTTTGGTTAGAACGCCGGCTCGTTGGCGGGTCCGTTTCCCCAACCGCCCGCGTCTTGTGTTGCGGGTGCGGCCCAGGGGTCTTGCTGTGGGGCCTGCTGTGTGCGTGCGGGCTGCTGCTGGTTGCCGCCGCCGTTCCCTGACCGTTGGGTGCGGTTGACCTTCGCGTTGGCGTACTTGAGTGAGGGGCCGATGTCGTCAACTTCGAACTCGATGACGGTTCGCTTTTCGCCCTCCTTCGTTTCGTACGAGCGGGACTTGAGGCGACCCTGGGCTATGACGCCCATGCCCTTAGTCAGTGATTCGGCTACGTTCTCCGCAGCTTCACGCCACACGGACGAGCGGAGGAACAGGGTTTCGCCGTCCTTCCATTCGTTGCTTTGCTTGTCGAACGTGCGCGGGGTCGATGCGATGGTGAAGTTGGTGACCGCTGACCCTGACGGGGTGAATCGGAGTTCGGGATCGTTGGTGAGGTTGCCGGTAACAGTGAGGGTGGTTTCGTTCGCCATGATTTAGGCTGCTTCCTGGTTGTTGTTGTAAATTTCATTGCGCTTGGCTTCTACCGCAACCGCAGCTTCTTCGAGTGTTGAGAAGTAGCCAGCGGATATGACCCTGCCGTAGTGCCAGACTCTTGCTTGCCACTTTTTTGAGCGCCGGTTCCAAGTCACTCCTCGAACGCCTGATGTGCTGTTTGACTGCGCACCCTTACGGTTTTCGGTGTTCTTCTTGTGACTTACCGCCCTGAGGTGGTCAGGCCGAACGCATGGCCGGTTGTGGCATATGTGGTCAATTTCCATACCAGGAGGGATGTCTCCATTGGCCAGCCGGTAGGAGAACCTGTGCGCTAGGTTGCCGTTGGACTGAGTGCTGAACATCCCGTAACCATCAGTTTTAGTTCCTGCGGTCCAAGTCCAGCACTCACCTGACTTGTCAACCTTTTCCCAAAAACGCTGTTCCTCGGTCTTGCGATGCACTAGGCAGCCTTTCGGTGGTTGGTTTGTTCGGTGTCGCTGGTCCAGTGGTAGAAGCCGAACCGACACTCATAGAAAAATGCGGCTGGGTCGCCGCCGTTGCGTGCCCAGACTTTGGCGTGGAGTAGGCGGGCCGCGGGAAGGTTAGAAGACTTCACTTTCCCGCAGGAGCATTTGTTACTGTTCGGCTGGTTGGGCATGGGACTTGATCTTGTTGAGCATGTCCGGGCCTTCCCCTGCTTGTTGCGCGGCCATGTATACGGCTTTGACGTTCTCAAGGTCGCCGGCTGCTAGTGCCGCTTCAGCAAGCCAGTCACGCTTGTGCGCTGGTGCTGCGAGGGGCTGCACGGTGAACACCGCGGAACGGCCCTTCTTGACCAGCAGCGGAACCTTCAACGGCTTATCGAGGCCGGTCATGTGGCTGATGCGTGTTCCGCCTACAGCCTCGTTACCGAACTGCACTGACGGGTCACAGAACAATGTCACGCTCTGTCCTATGTACGCTGCTGCTTTAGTGCCCCAGGCTGCGGCGATGACCCTTCGCATGGACTTGCCGGGGCGCCATACGCGGGGGAACCCTGCGAGGTGGAAGTTGAATGGCTGTTCGTTGTTGTGTTTGCTGACGTTCTCGATGGTGAACGTGCGCGGTCCTGCAACAAGATCTATCGCGTCGAGCTGGTCACTCTTTGGTGCCAAGCTCTCGGTCATATCAAGGTCCATTAGAATCCAATCTCAATTTCTGGGTAGTGGTCGATGCGTTTTGTGTTGGGCTTGCCTGCTGTTTGGATTCGGTAGTTGCCGATCATGATTTGGGCGGTGTCTTCGAAGGTGTTGGCGGCTTCGAGGATGGCTTGTTGCCACTTTGGGTCGGGCAGAACCCGCTTGACGTAGAGGGGCATTCCGCCGCAATAGCTCACGTAGTCGCACCATTGACGACCGGAAACCAGTAGCCCGCATTGGATTTGGGCCATGTTCTCTAAAGGCACTTCGTCGGCCAGGATCGTTGTGAGGTGTTTCTTCTGGCGGCGCGACTTGATTTCGATCAACCCGTCTTCGCCTACCAATCCATCGGGCGAGTACCCAATCCGGTATGTTCCGAACTGGCGGGTCATGAACCCGATTTCATGGGCTGGTGCGTAGTGCTCGGAGTAGATGTCACGGGCGTAGGGTTCATCGAGTGTGCCGCGTTCCATGTCGGCTGATACGTAGATGGGCTCGACATGGCCTGTGATGCGTTCGGCCACTAGTGATGCGGTGAGTGCGCGGGAGCAGTCGTTTGCTGCGACCTTGACTGTTTTCGGGGTGATGAATTGCCCGACAACTGAGGCTGTGATTATTCCGCAGCGTGCTTGCAGCCATTCGTCTGTGCCTTGTACGAGGTTGTCGAATACTTGCAGGTCGCCGGGTTGTTGTTGGTCTTGGTCGGTGATCGTTGCGCTCATTCGGTGTCCTCGGTCCCTAGCTCGGTTGTGATTGCGTCGTCTTGTTTGCAGCAGCAGTCGGGGCCGCAAGTGGCTTCGAGCAGTGTTTTGCGTTTCTTAGCCCGCTCGTCGGCTGTCATGCGACGTCTCCGAAGATCATTTCTTCGAGGTTGGGTGCGATGCGGCGGACCCTCTGGCGTGCGAGGTGCGCGTCTGCTACGTCGGGGATGTGGTTGAGCAAGGCTTGTTTGGAGGGGTTGAAGATGGATTGTGGTTTGTAGACGTTGTTCGCGGGGATGGGCATGTGAGTCATGGCTGGTTCCTTAGCGGGTGATAGGGGCGAGGATGTGGAAGAAATAGCTCATTGGTTCGATGCGGTGACATCCGGGACATTGGTTGAGGTGGTTGCTTTGGATGCGCTCAACGAACTTGGGGCAGGCTGCGTAAGCTTCGGACCAGCCCGTGCATATGCAATATCCGCGTATGTAATGTGATGCGGGTTCGTCTTGGTGAGCATCGCGGTAAGTCGCGTGCTGGGTGTGTTCGCAGGCTTGTTCTTCGAATTCGCCTACGAGTAGTTCGAGGCTGATTTCGGTTCCTGCTTGGACGGTCATTGGATGCTCCCGAGTGCTGCGGCGATGGGGAGTGTGCTGAGTGGTAGTACGACGAGGATGAGAACACCTAGTGCGGTTTCTTTGAGGGATTCGAGTGCGTCACGGTTCCAACGGATCGGTTCACGGCTCATTGTTGTGCCGCCATCCTGGTTGCTTCCGCGAACGCTTCGGGCTGGGATGTGTGGTGGCTGATCGTGATGTCATCTGCGTGTCGGACGCTCGCCCACCAGAGGCCCATGTCTTTTACGACGGATGGCTTGTCAGGGTTGGTGCGGAGTGAGTGGATTTTCATTGGCTGTCTCCTGTCTTGCAGACGATGGCGCCGGATAGGTCGATGGCTGGTTTCCGGTAGGGGTTGTCGGCTTTGTTTGGGCGGCTCGGCAGATCGGCGCATGCGTCCCAGCCCGTCGCGAGCAGTTCGCGTCGGCCGGCGTCAAGCTTGTCTGCCATGCCCATAAGTTGTTGGGCCAGCTTCCGGTTAGATGCTTTGAGCTGGTCGTTCTCGGCTTGAAGTTCAGCGCTCATTGGTTCTCTCCTTTGCGCCTGGAATCTGCGTCGTCTTCGTACTTGGTTTGTTGTTGGGCTTGGGTTTCTTCGCGTCCCGCGTAGTACGACCAGTCACGCGGCTCTCGGTACTGGCGGCTCATCAGAGGCCCCACCCGCCGGCTAGGTATGCTCATTGTTTTTCCGTCCTGTATTCGCTGACGATTTGGGTGATGTTCATGAGGATCGCGACGGGTGTTGATTGGCCGCGCATGAACACGTCTACTTGTTGTCCGATGTTTGCCATCGCTTGTTCAGCGGTCATTGTGTGGGCCTGTCGTAGGCGGGGTCGCGGTGTTTGCCGAATCCTGGTGGGACTGAGCCGGTTGTGATGTAGGTGGCGAACTCGTTGGCGAACCTGTCGAGTTTGAAAACCTCGGAGTGAGTTCCGAATACGTGCCCGGTTTTGAAGTACTCCCGCATGATGGTCGCGTTCGTGACGATGCTCATGCTGCGACCGCCGTGACTGTGGTGACCGGGCCGTGTTCAGTGATGCCGACGTTGCCCTTGTTGTGAACACGGGCAGCTGCTTCTTGTTGGAGGTCAACCAGGATGGACGGGTTGCGGCGGATGTCTGATGTGAAAACGGAGAACGTGTGCTTGCTCATGTCATTTCCTTTTCGGGATTCGGGGTGCTTTGCGGGGCGGTTCGGGTGGTGCTGGTTGTTTGTGGTACATCGCTTTGATGGTTTGGATGTCTTCGGCTGAGAAGCGGATTTCGGAGCCGATCACGTGATGCGGCCAGTTGTCGCGTTTTTTGAGCCGGTAGATCGTGGACCGTGAAACTTTGAGGATCGCGGCGAGTTCTTCGAGGGTGTAGAGCATGTCGGTCATGCCGCCCCACGTTGTCGATCCGCGTCGTTGTGGGTGAACAGCCGATTTCGAAGCTCTACGACCGCGGCCTCAGCCTCAGCCACGGTTGAGTAGTAGCCGGCTGAATGCTGCCTTCCGTGATGAGTTACGGTTGCCCGCCATTTCTGGTCGCGTGGAAACCAGGAGACTCCTAAAACGCCAGACTTGGTGTTGCTATTAGCGGCGTCACGGTTTTCCAGGTTCTCTTTGTTCGTGACAGGCCGGAGGTGGCTGGGTTTGACACATGCCGGGTTGTGGCAGGTGTGATCTATGTGGAAACCCTCCGGAATTGGCCCCACCGCCAACTCGTAGGCAACTCGATGGGCGAGGCTTGCTCGATGGGATCCGTCCACCCGGATCATGAACTTGCCATATCCACTCACGTTTCGGTGGGCGGTCCAAAGCCAGCAGGTGTCAGTCTTGGCAACCTTTGACCAGAACCGTTCCTGAGGGGATTTCCTGCTCATGATTCATCTCCAATTCGTGGGTGGCTAAGCAGCTATCGGGAGACGCTGTTGTTGCATCTCCGGGTCTGGTCTCTTGATGGCAATCGGGTCCACGTTGAGGAAGTCCGCGATCTGGTAAAGGACCTCGTTGGTCATGTGTAGGTCTCCGCTGCATAGTCGCGTCACGTACTGGCGAGAAACTCCACGGGGGGCACGCGCTGTACGAATGTGGGCAGCTAACTCCGGCTGTGTGATCGGGCGACGAATGAGGTAACCCTTCGGGGTTTCTTCGGTTCGGAACAGCAGGGCTTTGAGTGTCTGCCCTACTCGCACATCCTCGGGGTCATAACTTTTGGGGGCCTCCCGAGTACCCCAGGTTACTTCGCTCATGTGAATATCTTGAAGTATCCGTGAGTATCTTGTCAACCCTGCGCGGAGTATCTCAAAGTATCCAGAGGCAGGAAACCGCGCCAATTAAAGGAAGCAGGCCCAAAACTAGAAGGTATATTCGACCCCGATTTGACCGCGAGAAACCAAGAAACTTCGCCTAAGCTACTCCGGGTACTTGTTGTGGATACCTCGCCTCTTTTGCGAATGTTCTGGGAGTGGAACCGAGTACTTGGATGAGCGAAAACGAGTACGTGCGGGTATCCACAATGAGCACATTCGGGTACTACCGAGTGTTGATTACCGTGATTAGTAGGGGGACATTGATTCGTATGAGCATCGTTTTAGAAACCGAGGGAGACATGGAGCAGGACAGGCAGTACGGCGAAGAAGCAATGTTGCGCCGGCTGGGCCAGCTCGCACGTCAGCGCCGCGAGGAACTTGGCCTTGGCAGGGTTCCTTTTGCGCAGCAGAACGGCATGGGATCAAGTGCGACTATGCGCGATTTTGAGTTCGGGAAGATCAGGCCAACAGCGATCACGTTGCGTCGTATCGAGAAGGGTCTTCATTGGAGTCCTGGGGTGATTGACGAGAAGCTTGAAGTTGCTGAGGCGGTCAAGGCTTCGGATGTGTCAATGGAGGATCTTGATTCGTTCGACTCCGCGCCGAAGGCCGGCTTGGATCGATACACGACTCCTGAGTTGTTGCGTGCTTTGGCCGAGCGTTTGGAGACTTTGCAGGCTGGTTTGGGTGGCGCTGTTTTGCCGAGGGATCTGGGCACTAAGGATCTGTATGGCATGGCTGCTAGCGGGCATATCCCGGAGCACCTTGAGGCCGAGTACATTGACTCGGCTGTTGAGGATCCTGACGCGAACTAGGTCACTTGTGGCTTAAACTGTCCGCCCCAGCCTTTACTCTTAATCCCAGTCGTTGGCACAGTGCTGGCATGGGGGTTGAGTATTGGGGGTTGCCGCGTGGCGATGGTTTATAGGGTTCGGATGCCTGATGGTGTGCCGTCTCGTACTGATGGTGTGGATATTTATGTTGATGATCGCCTGGATGATGTTGCGTTGCGGTGTGCGATTGAACATGAAGTCATCCATATTGAGCGCGGGCATTGTACGTTGCAGACTGAGGCTGTTGAGATGTCCGTCCGGTATGAGACTGCGAAACGGTTGCTTCCTTTGGACATGATTGTGGGGGTGTGCAAGGAGGGCAGGTCGTTGGCTCAGATCGCGCGTGAACTCAGGGTGACTAAGCAGGTTCTTATGGACCGTGCCGCAACTTTGACTGATGAGCAGTCGAAACTTGCGGGGTGCATGGACTGTCGTATGTGCCCTGTGATCCAGGCTAAGTACAGCAACCACCCGTCCACGTACCGGGCCCGTCAACTCATCGCTAACTAACCACTCCCGAAAAGAATTACCCTGCTCTACCTAGCCTCACATGGTAGAGCAGGGTATTCTTGTTATATGAGCGAACAAACCACCGCGCCAACAGAGCGCGACAAAATGATACGTACCTTGATCACAGACCTTGATGCCGCCCGAGCAGGCGGGATTGTCTATACCTATGGGCTGATCCAGCAGCGACTCCGCGCCATTCTGGACGCATCATGACCGCCACCGTCCCGTCCTTGTTGCAGCCCCTGAAAGACCGGCTCGCCGCTCAGTTGCCGGATGCCGCCCGGATGGACGCCTACTACTACGGTTTCCAGCGCACGGGGTTCCAGCCCGTGGACGCGATCCTGTCCGCCGTAGCGGTCGCTGGCAAGGGCTCGCACCACACGGAGTCTTGGGCGGGCACGGACTCAGCATGGTTCTACGGCGACCGGCCCGGACTGCCCGCCGCTGACGGCGCGGAGGACCTCATCCAGAAGACCGCCGACCTTGCCGCACGGAACATCACCACGGATCAGGCCAAGCTCATCGCAGCCATAGAAGCCGTGGTAGCGCTGCATGGGCGGGGCGCTGGACACAACCCTGAATGTGATTGCGGGATACCGGCAGGCGCCAATGCAAGGTGCCTCTGCGGTAAAGACTGGCCATGCCCTACGGTCGCCGCCCTCACCCAGGCGTTGGGTGGTGACACGGCATGAGCGCGGACTTCGCAGCGACGAAGGCGGTCAAGGCTCGGAAGTCGCACAAGTGTGAAGAGTGCTTCCGATGGATCACCCCCGGCGAGACGTACCACCGCACGGCCGGAAGCTGGGAAGGCGACTTTTTCACCATCAAGGCATGCGCTCACTGCAACGTCTTCCGGAAGCATATCGACGAGGTGGACGACAACTACCACGAGAGCTACTACGGCGGGGCTGGCGAGTGGGTGGCCAACGGTTACTGGTCCGCGATTGATCTTCCAGGCACAACGTGGATTGAACGCCTCGGCCTGTACCGGATGGCGCGGCAGTTCGCCTCCAAGTGGGGCCAGCGTGACGGGACGCTGGTACCGGTGCCTGCTGAACCTAAGGCGGTGGCTGCATGAGCCGGGAGGAAGCCGCCGCGAATATCCTCCGTGAGCATGCAACCGACATCCATGACTGTTGCGCTCAGGACGCCCTTGACGCCGCTGATGGCGTGATGTTCTCGGATGAGCGTGTCGCTTTGCTGACTATCGAGCTAGAACACTTCCGAACCTCAGAAGAACCGACACGCGTATTCGCTCACCGGATCATCGCATCATTACGGGAGGGGGCATGAGCGTGCCTGACGAAGCGGTAGAAGCGGCGGCGAAGGCTGCGTCTAAGGATGACGCTGAGCCTAACTGGTATCTCGAAACCGAGCGATTCCGTAACACATGGCGCATCCGTATGCGCGCCGCCCTTGAAGCTGCTGCCCCGATCCTCATGTCCGAAGCGTGGGACGAAGGCGTGAACGATGGCACGTGGAACGCCGAGCATCACTTCCAAATAGCGAATGGCACGCGCCAAGAAATCGAGAACCCTTACAGGAGTGCAGTATGAGCGCCCACCCGATCTACTTTGAGCAGATGAGCGATGGTGGCAAGTGGCCTGCGTGTGCGTGCGGCGAAGTGAAACTACTGACCGATTCCCGCCCTGACGAACGATGGATAGCCGACCACCTCGCATGGAAGACGGCGACAGCATGAGCGCACGTATCGAGCTGACAGCGATTGCACGGCGCGTCATCCTAAGCCCGCCAGATAAGGGCTTCATGACAGAGGCCATTGCGGATGCGATCTTGGCGGCAGGCTATGTCAAGGTAAGTGAGGCTGGCATAGAACGGGCGGCGAAGGCTACCTATGCGGAGGGTGCGTTCTGCGGGACTTGCGAGTTCGAAGGCTGGGACTCGTGCGCTGACTGCCGACGCTGCAACATGGACTACGCCCGTGCTGTTGTTGCGGCGTTGCGGGAGGGGGCATGAGCCGTGAACTTGGGCCGCAGGAGGATTGCGTGCAGTGCGGTGAGTCCAAAGCCGCCATAAAGGAATCACAACGTAGACGGGATCCTATCTATTGCGGCGCGGTGGACTACGACGGCGAGTGCATCTGGGAAGCTGACCGGCACCGGTTTATATGGACAACAAGAGACATCGCTGAGGAAGTGGCCGAGGCTGAGTACTGGGAACGGGCCGGGCAAGCACTCGACCGCATGGAGGTAGAAGCATGAGCGTGTCTGACGAAGCGGTAGAAGCCCTTGCCGCTGCTGCCCCGTTCATCGCCGCGCAAGCCTGGGACGAAGGGTGGGACGCTATGGCGGACTTTGGCCACCGGCAAGCAGGCCGATACCCCACCAACCCCTACAGGAGTGAAGGATGATCAGCAAGGAAGCATCGGAAGCGGCACACAACACGTACCGGGAAGTCCTCACTGACCTGCGTCTCACTGAGGGCGCCGGGTTCAAGGTCGCCTCTCAGGTTAGGCGGGCATTGGACGCCGCCATTGAAGCCGCTGCACCCCACCTAATGGCCCAAGCATGGGACGAAGGAAATATTGCGGGGATATTCGACCTGCCCAGCGAAGACCACGCAACCCCCAACCCCTACAGGAGCGGCACGTGACTGCCTTGGAATGGGCTTCTGGCAAGCTCATGGAAATCCTGGTCCGCGGTGTTTGCGGTTGCGCGAAGTGTAGGGGTAAAGGGTGAGCGCGTTTGCCGTGTTGTGGTGGGTGGTTGCTGCGTATCAGGTGGTGGAGGTTGCGCGTGCTGTTCGTGCGCTAATCCTAACTCCTGGAACAAGGGCGACGTTCGGTTGGCCGTTCCTCATCCTCGCCGCAGCAAACACCAGCCTCGGAACCCTCTACCTCACAGGAGCAATACGATGACCCTACTGGCGCTGTTCATAGTCTTGTTGGTCTGGGGCCATGTGGAGCAGAAAATCATCCGGCACGACGCTGACCAGATGATGCGACTCATCCAAGACTCACACGATAGGAGCGGCACGTGAACATCACCGAGTTTCTGGAAGCCAGGATCGCAGAGGACGAGGAACGGGCCCGCGACGTTCAGGAGTACGGGGACACTGGTGGCGTGTTTAGCCCCGCCCGTGTCCTTGTCGAGTGCGCGGCGAAACGGGAAGTGCTCAAGTGGGTCACCGACTTCACGGTGCTTGAAGCACTCGCCGCCGTCTACCGCGATCATCCAGACCACGATCCGAACTGGGCGCTTGCTGATTCGTAGCGTTACCAGCACCAATACGCAATGAGGGCCCAAGAAAGAGGCAAGCAAGCATGCAAGATGATGTTGTCGGGTATAGCGAGTTCGGGCAAACAGCGCATAAGAAGATGTGGGAGCAAGCCGATGCTTGGGAAAAAGGACCCAAGCCTGACGTTGATGAGCTAATGAGGGTAGTGAAGAAGGTGGCGATCATCGCGGAAGAGAATGAGATTGCCGGCGATCCTGGCAAATCGCGGATGGCCTACAGCCTCAAGCTGGCGCTACTCCCCGTGATCCACCTGACTAGTAACAAGCGCGACTAGGGATAAGCAAGGGCCCTCGCTTCGGTGGGGGCCCTTGCGTTTGTGTTGACCGCGCGTTGACACGGTCAACAACCCCCTATCTGCTGTTGGCAGGGTCAACCAAGAATGGCATGGAATGACTTGCTCTGACACACAGGAATGCCAAAGAGTACCACGCGGCTTGGTAGAATCCGCGTGTTCTAGGGATTTCGAAAGGGGTTCAATTCCCCCCATCTCCACTGATTTAGCCCCGGATTTCCGGGGCTTTTTCTTTTGGCGTTGACATAAGCGGCGTTTCTGTTGACTCGAATGAGATAATAGGAGCATGGCAAGCATCCACAAACGCGGTCCCAAGAAGGACGGCACCTACTCATACCGGCTAATGTGGCGGGATCCAGACTACGGCCCGCGGCACGAAACGTTCCAGGATGAGGCGGATGCGAACCTGTGGAAGCGGCTGCTGGATGCTAACGGTCAGTCGCTCAGTATTGCTACGTCACTGCATAAAGAGGCTGAGCAGGCGGGTCCCACGATGCGGGAATTGTTTGAGGAACACTTCAAGCAGTTAACGGACGTTGGACCGTACCAGCTCAAACGGTACAGCCGCGACCTCGATAACCATTTCACCAGCCTGCTATCCCGTAAGGTTGCCGGGATCACCCGCCGTGACATCACCGCCTGGATTAACGAGATGAAAGCCAAGCCGGGTAGGTATGGTGCGCCGATGTCAGCTAAGACAATCGCCAACCAGCACGGCCTACTCTCCGCGGCGATGAACACAGCCCTTGTGTACGGTTACCGGACGGACAACCCATGCAAAGGTGTGAAGCTCCCCAAGTCCACGCACACCGAGGAACCCATCCGGTTCATCACCCGTGATGAGTGGGACGCAATCCTTGGCAACATGGATCCGCATTTCCTGCCGTTCTTCCAATTCCTTGTAGGGTCCGGGCTTAGGTTCGGTGAAGCAACGGCACTCAAGGCCGGGGACTTTGAGCTTGACGCTAAGGCTCCCTCAGTTAAGGTCACTAAGGCATGGAAGCAGGATGACGTTGGCGGGTACTACGTGGGCGCCCCTAAGACCAAGAAGTCCAGGCGCACAGTATCCCTCGCCCCATCCACTGTGACAGCCATACGTAAGGCTGTAGAGCGCGCGGGGGAGGGATACGTGTTCACCCTCAAGGAGGGCGGCGTTATGCGCTCTGGTTCAACGTTCAACCGGGCATGGCAGCCGGCGCTACTCAAGACGGGTTACACGCCTAGCACTAAGGCGCAACAGGGGAACATGCCCCGCATCCACGACATACGCCATACGCATGCTTCGTGGATGATCTTCGCTGGCATGGAGATATTCCAACTGTCACGCAGGCTAGGCCACGAAAGCATTACCACAACGATGGACCGGTATTCGGGACTCCTGCCCGATGCTCAGTTCGCCGCCATCGACATCGCAACCAAAGCCCTAGAGGGTTAGCCTTGCTTGGTGGAGGTTACTTTGACTGTTGAGGACGAATCGGGCGAGACAGGTTACGTGTCTGCTGTGGGTGCTGACTATGCGGACGCGTACACGAAAGCGCGGGCACTCATCCCAGACGGATGCCGCGCCATCGCAATCAGGGCCGAATAGGTAGGCTGGCAGCTTTTAATTGCCACGCATATTTGAGACACTGGAGTATGCAGCGACTTCGATTTGACGAGTGGGCCGAGGCTCCAGCTAATCATCCGGTATCCCCTGAGGTCTGCGCCTTCATTCAACCCACGGAGGATGGAGCGGATGTCGCGTGGATCGGGGACCAAATCGTTGGTGAGTTTCGCCCCGCACGCACAGACGATCTCCGCCCTGAAGCTGTACCGCTGATAGGGCAAACCAGGTTGTGGGAGTTCGTCGGCTACCAAGATGGAGGGCCATACGCCGGACAGGCCATGTGGATGCCGATTCCCTTTGTGCCCGGTATCGCATGGGTTCCGGATGAGGACATCCAGCGGAGCCCCGCCGAGGGGACTGACAAGCCAATAGACTGACGCGGTGCAGCCTATAACGCAAGAAAGGCCCCCACAATCCTGTGAAGGAAAGTGGGGGCTTCGTTGTGTCAGGCGGGTGTTTCTTTGGGGGTTACCTTGAGTCGCAGCAGGTAAGACCCCAACGATGTCAGTAACGACTTGCCGATGAGGATCCCGAACGTCACCCAGAACGCCTCCGTGGTGATGTCATGCTCAGTCAGCAGGCTTGTTAAGCCAGTGCCGATCAACACCAGGGCGTCAAGGATGATGCCCGTGTACAGTGTCCGCCACGCACGATTCAGCGCGTCAGACTTCACACTAACCGGGGCAGCATGATCACCCATCTACGCGCCAGCCTTGGGTGTGATCTTCGCAATGTCAGACTTGACCTGAGTGAAGTTGTCGTGGATCAGATCCTTGAGGGGCTTACCCTCAGGCATCGACTTGCCACCATTGAAAATAGCGTCGTATACAGCTACGAGCATGCGGTTCTGTTCGGGAGTCATTTCGTCCTCAGTTTCAGTTGATTCTGTGATGTCGCCGGCAGGTCCAACGGATGCCGAGCCAAGGTATGGGAGCGGGTTCACCCGCCCGTAGAAGCGGGCGTTCAAGTTGTACCCGTCAGGTAGAACCTCGAAGTGCAGGTGAGGTCCGGTGGATCCGCCAGTGTTGCCGGACAGGCCGATAGCGTCACCCTCGTTCACCCAAGAGTTCTTAGGGGCAATGTTCTTGGACAGGTGCCCGTA
>Ga0157370_10002443_pt1 | contig 22408 bp, 23 predicted proteins | sample C35metaG_FD_113463 | JGI IMG/M metagenome (GOLD analysis project Ga0157370, IMG submission 113463) | Corn rhizosphere microbial communities from Kellogg Biological Station, Michigan, USA - C3-5 metaG | ecosystem: Host-associated > Plants > Roots > Rhizosphere > Soil | place: USA: Michigan...
ATCGTGTTCGTTCTGTCCTTGATCGCGACGGCGGCGCTTGCCGCAGGCTGTGCGACCCCGCCGCCGACGCGCGCCGACCTCGACGGGCGTTACGTGTGCAACGCTGCCCGCATGGCGCAGGTCGATCGCGAGGCGCGCCTCGAGGGCAAGGAAATCCACTGGGTGCACTGCCCGCTCGCCAAGCTGCGTGTCGTAGGCTGATGCAGGAGTCGAACGGCGGCCGACGCGCTACGTGCCGGCCCCGATCGGCGGATCGACCCCGGTCTCCTCGCCGCGCGTCGCGGCGAAGGTAGAATGCGCGCTTTCACGATCGGGAGTCGTCGATGGTCGATCTAACCTCGCGCGTTGCGCTTGTGCTCGCAGCCGGTCTGTGGGCCGCAGTAGCGTTCGCCCAGCAACCCGCTGCCACGCCTTCTGCCGCCGGCGCGGCCGTGCCGCCTTCGGCGGCGCCAGCGCCGAAGCATTCGTGCGTCCACCCGGGCGAGTTTCCCGGCAAGCTCGCCTCCGATCGGCAGCAGAAGCAATGGCAGAAAGACTTCGTCGCGTACGTCGATTGCCTGCGCAAGTTCGTGACCGACCAGCAGGCGCTCGCCCAGCCGCACGTCCAGGCCGCCAACGCGACCGTCGAGGAATACAACCAGGCAGTCAAGGAATACAACGACACGATCCAGAAGCTGAAGGACGAGTAACACTCCCAATGCTTCGAGCGGACGCGACATGGGCACCCCGGCGACCGCGGCCGAAACGGCTCCAGCCGAGATCGCCGCGATCCTGCTCGAAGGTTTCAACCGCCACTACACGCTGTTCCGCGAATGTGCGCGGGCGGCACAGCGCCATTTCGAAGCTGCGAACTGGCTCGCGATCGGGCACGTCGCACGCGACCGAATCGACTTCTACGACCGGCGCGTCGCCGAGACCGTCGCGCGCGTCGAGCGCGACTTCCGCCCGCGCCGCATCGGTGGCGCCGACGCCTACTGGGCGGACGTCAAGCGCGACTTCATCGCGCTGCTGGTCGATCATCGTCAGCCAGAATGCGCCGAGACGTTCTTCAACACCGTTTCGTCGAAGCTCCTGCACCGGACGTACTTTCACAACCGCTACCTCTTCGTGCGCCCGTCGGCGTCGACCGAGTATCTCGACGACGAGACTCCGTCGTACCGCAGCTACTACCCGCGCAACCGCGGGCTGCGCGCGGCGCTCGTCGACCTCGTGCTCGACCTCGGTCTCGCGACGCCGTTCGCCGATTTCCGTCGCGACCTGATCCACGCGCTGGCGGCGATGCGGCGCCAGCTACCGAGACCGTTCGCCGTCGACGCGAATTGCCAGCTCCAGGTGCTGGCGAGCCCGTTCTTCCGCGACCAGACCGCCTACGCGGTCGGACGCGTGGTGAACGGCGTGCACAGCTACCCGTTCGTCGTCGCGATCAAGCGCACCGCCGACGGGCGGCTCTACGTCGACGCACTGCTCACCGAGCCGGCCGAACTCGCGCTGCTGTTCTCGGCCAATCGCGCCTACTTCCTGGTCGACATGGAGGTGCCGTCGGCGTACGTCGCGTTCCTGCGCGCGAGCGTGCCCGACAAGACCGCCGCCGAGCTCTACACGATGATCGGTCTGCAGAAGCACGGCAAGACGCTCTTCTATCGAGACTTCCTGTACCACCTCAAGCATTCGACCGACCGTCTCGTCGCCGCCCCGGGGATCCGCGGCCTGGTGATGGCGGTATTCACGCTGCCTTCGTTCCCGTACGTGTTCAAGGTGATCCGCGACCGCATCGATGCGACCAAGAACACCGATGCCGCGCGCGTCAGGCAGAAGTACGCGCTCGTCAAGCATCACGATCGTGCCGGCCGCATGACCGACACGCTCGAGTACTCGGACGTCGCGTTTCCGCTGGCGCGCTTCACACCCGAGCTCCTCGACGAGCTCGTCGTAGCGATTCCGTCGCAGCTCGAGCGCGTCGGCGACCACGTGATCATCCGTCACGTGTACATCGAGCGCAGGCTGGTCCCACTCAACCTGTTCATCACGAGCGCCAACGACGGCGAGCGGATGCGCGCTGTGCGCGACTACGGCGACGCGCTGAAGGAGCTCGCCGCGATCAACATCTTCGCTGGCGACCTCCTGTTCAAGAATTTCGGCGTGACGCGCTACGGTCGCGTCGTGTTCTACGACTACGACGAGGTCGAGTACCTGACGGACTGCCGCTTCCGGCAGATCCCCGCGCCGCCGCCAGGAGTCGACGAGATGTCGGGCGACGTCTGGTACCCCGTCGGACCGCAGGACGTGTTCCCGGAGGAATTCGCGACGTTCCTGCTCCCCGACCCACGGATCCGCGAGGTGTTCATGACCTTCCACTCCGACCTCGTCGATCCGCGCTGGTGGCAGGCGGCGCAGCAGGCGATCCGCGACGGACGAAACACCGAGGTGCGGTCGTACCCCGACAGCGTGCGCTTCCGGCCGCCCGCACCGTCGACGCATCGGCACGGTCCGCTCCACGGCTGACGCCGGTGTTATCCTCGGGCGGCCGATCGACTGCGATGACGTCAGCACTGCTCCGACTGCCCCTCCTCCTCGCCTGCGCGGGCGCGCTGGCGCTGGCCGCATGCAAGACGGGGCCGTCCAAGGACGAGATCGAGGCCGCGCGCGAGTCGATCGACTGTCACCACGCGAAGGACCACTTCGTGATCCGCTTCACGGAAGCCGAGGCGCGCATCCTGATGCCGGACGGCAAGCGGGTGATCCTGTACCAGGTCCCCGCGGGCTCGGGGGTGCGCTACATGAACGGCGACATGGAGTTGCGCGGCAAGGGGCTCGACATGACGCTTCTGCGCTACCAAGGCGCGGTGCACCTCGACTGCAAGCCGCTCGAGATTCCGAAGACCTAGCTTCGGCTGACGCGGTCAGCGGCGCTTCGCACGCTCGTGCGGGTCGACATCGACGAACATCCAGTTCTCGCTCCTCATCGGGTGGGGCACGTAGTCGCTGACCCACGGCTGGTGCAGGCTGTCCTCGAACAGATGGACGGTGAGCCGCCACGGCGCGTAGGCGACGGCGAGCTCGGTCATCCGGTCGAACAGACGGGTGCGCTGCGGCGAGTCAGGCAGCGTCCTCGCTTCTTCGTAAAGACGGTTGAACTGCGGGAGGTCGAAGCGTGCGTTGTTCTCCTCGGCCGCGTTCGGTCCGTAGAGGAGCTGCATGAAATTCTCCGCGTCGGGATAGTCGGCGTTCCAGCCGTCGCCGCGCATCTGGATCTTTCCGAGGCGCGCCATCTTGCGCAGGTCCGGGACCTTGCCCTGCTGGAAGACAATGCGGATGCCGATCGCATCCATGTCGCGCTTCCACAACTCGTCGCCCTGCCGCGACGCTGACCCCGGAGTCGACCACCGCTCGAGCGTCAGCGGTTTTCCCTCCGGAGTCTCGCGGTAGCCGTCACCGTCGCGATCGCGGTAGCCGAAACGGTCGAGGAGCGCGCGTGCTGCTGCCGGATCGTAGACCTGGGCCTGCGTGACCAGCGTCGGGTCGTAGCCGGCGATGTCGGGGGGAATCGGGCCGTTCGCCGGGATCGCACGGTCCTTGAGCAGCACGCGGATCAGCGTGCCGACGTCGTAACCCATCGCGATCGCACGGCGCAGCGCGATCTTCTCGCGCGTATAGCCTCCGACCACCGGGTCGGTCATGTTGAAGTACGTCCAGTAGGTATTCGGCCGGATCAGCACGTCGTGCACGATGCCGCGCGCCGCGAGCTTGGGCCGCAGCTTCCCGTCGACCAGCGCCTGGTCGACGAAATCGGGCGGAAGCTGGTCGAGCGTGTCGATCTCGCCGTTCAGGAACGCGAGCCAGCGCGCCTGGCCCTCCTCGACGATGCTGATCTCGATGCGCCCAACCTGCGGCAGACGCACGCCTGCGAGTGCCTTCGCGATCGGCTCCGACGCCGCCGGAATCGGACCCGTCGGAACATAGCGGGTGTCGCGAAAACCAGGATTGGCGACCAGCACGATACGCGCGCTGCGCCGGTATTCGCCGAGCATGTAGGGTCCGGTCCCGACCGGGTGCGCGCCGATGTCGTGCCCGTACTCGTCGACGACCTCGCGCGCCTGCGCCGCGAGGTTCGGCACGGCAAGCACGTACGGAAAGCGCAGGTCGGCGGCGGTGAGACGAATGCGCAGCGTGTAGCGGTCGACGATCTCGAGCCCGGGCAGCGGCGTGTCGTAGTCGAAGTGCCCGGTCTTCGCTGCGCGCTCGCGCGCCGCGTCGCCGCCGACGATGCGCCCCGCGAGCAGCCACAGCCACGGCGACTTCACCGCGGGGTCGAGCACGCGCTCGAGGCCGTAGGCGAAGTCGGCGGCGGTGAGCTCGCGAGGCTTCCCCTTGAAAGCGGGATCGGGAGTGAAGTAGATGCCCTTGCGGATCCGGCACAGGTAGCTTCGCCCACCGTCCTCGACCGTCGGCATCGCCGCGAGTGCGCGCGGCACGAGCTTCACCGGCCGCGCCAGATAATCGTAGTCGAGCATCGAGTCGAACACGTTCTCGATGATCGCGTCCGACGCCGCGTCGGACGCGAACGCCGGGTCGAAGCTCGTCTCGGCGATCGAGAAGGCGACGTGGAGCGTCCTCGCAGGATCGGCGGCCCGCGCCATGCCCGGCGCGAGAACGGATACGGCGATCGCCAACGAAACGATGGCGGTACGGACGGTCGGCACGCGCTTCAAGCTTGCATGGGTGAAGCGCGCGATCGTAGCATTGCCAGTCGGTGCGGCCCGCCGCGATGGAGGCGTGATGGAGATGAAGCGAATGACCGGCGGCAGCCTGCGCGCCGCAGGCTACGACGCGCGCGAGCGCAAGCTCGTCGTCGAGCTGACGTCCGGAACCTTCGAATACCTCGGTGTGCCCGGCGAAGTCTGGCGCCGGTTTGCGCAGGCCTCGTCGCCGTGGAGCTACTTCCGCGACAACATCGAGGAGGAATACACGGCGCACCGGACGCGCTGAGCGCCCGGTGCGCGTGCAACGGTACCGCGCTACTGGATGGTCAGCTTGCGACCCGCAGTCGCCGGCTTCTTCACGAGTTCGAGCTCGAGAATGCCGTCCTCGAACTTCGCCTGACTCGTGGTGTCGTCGAGCTCGACCGGCAGCGTGAAGCTGCGGTAGACGCTGCCGTAATAGCGCTCGCTGCGCAGTACGCGCGCATCCTTCGCCGGAAGCTCGGCGCGCTTCACTTCGGCGGCGATCGTCACCTGGTTGCCTTCGACCGCGACGTGGATCTCGTCCTTCTTCACACCCGGAAGCTCGGCACGCACGAGATAGCCGCGATCCGATTCGGATACGTCGACGCGAATGCCGTGCGGACTTGCGCGATCGCTGCGCTCCGGACGGAAGAAGCTGCGAAGCAGCGAATCGACCGCGGTCTCGGCGAATGGGTCGTACAACTGAAGGCTGGTCATGTTCGTCACTCTCCTCAATGAATTCGTCATCGTGGGCCGTCGCCGCCACCTCAATGGTTGCGTGCGAGCCCCATCCATTCGCTAATCTTGGGCTCGCCGTGCACGTTTCAAGCCGTGGACGCTACGTCCGACGCGCCTGCCCGCGCGTTGACCGATGCCGGCGCAGCCCGCGCGGTGGGACGGATGCGCGGCGGGGGCGGATGCGCGCCGGCGCCTTCTGCCCGATAATGGCCTGCCATGCCAGCGACGGCCCCTTCGCTCACCCGCGAGCAGCGCGCCAGCCTCGAGGCCGCGCTCGACGCACGCCAGCGCGAGCTCCGCGCCGAGATTGCGTCGAAGCTTCGCAATCAGGACGACCCGCGCCTCGTCGGTTTGCGCAATCGGTTGGAGGACACCGACGACTGGGCGGTCGCCGACGCGATGGCGGCACAGGACATCACACTCGTTTCGCGCGACCTCGCCGAACTCGCCAAGGTTGAAGCGGCCCTCGCGCGGACGGTCGAAGGCAGCTACGGCGAGTGCGCCGATTGCGGCAACCCGATTCCCTACGCGCGCCTCGCCGCCTACCCGGCAGCGCGCCGCTGCGTCGCCTGCCAGGACGACGCCGAAGCGCGCGAGCGGTTGCGCCGCTAGAAGCGAAGGGCCCGGCCGACTCGCGGCGGTCGCGCTAGCGGCGCGGCGCGTGGCGAGCGAGCCAGGCGAAGAACTCCGCGTGCCACAGCCGGGCGTTCGCCGGCTTCAGGATCCAGTGGTTCTCGTCGGGGAACCAGACGAGCCGGGCGGCGACCCCTTTCGCCTTCAGCGTGTTGTAGTACTGCAGTGCCTGCGTCGCGGGCACGCGATAGTCGAGCTCGCCGTGCACGACGAGCGTCGGCGTTCGTGCATGCCCGACATAGTGGTGCGGCGATTGGCGCAGCACGCGCGCCTCGTCCACCCACGGAAACGCGCCGAGCTCACGCGCGAAGAAGCGATAGCCGTCGGTCGCCATCATCGACACCCAGTCGTAGCACCCGGCGTGGCAGACGTAGGCGCGGTAGCGGCGCGTGTGCCCGTTCATCCACGCGACGAGGTAGCCGCCGTAGCTGCCGCCGGCCGCGGTGAGCCGCGCGCGGTCGATGTACCCGCGGCGCAGCAGATGATCGGTTCCCGCCTCGATGTCGGCCATCTCGCGCTCGCCGTAATGGCCGGTGATCGACTCGATGAATCTCTGGCCGAACCCGGACGAGCCGTGGTAGTTGACCTGGGCGACGACATAGCCCTGTCCGGCGAAGACCTGGTTGTTCCAGCGGAAATGCCAGCCGTCGTGATGCGCCGAATGCGGACCGCCGTGGATCGACTGCAGGAGCGGCCACTTGCGGCGGGCGTCGAAGCCGGGCGGAAACGTGACGACCATCTGCACCGGCTCACCGCGAAAGCCCTTCACAGTGATCTCGCGCACCTCGCCAAGCGCGTGGCGGTCCATGACACTTTGATTGAGCATCTCGATGGGTCGCTCGCCGCCGCCGTCGCCATCGCACGCGAAGAGGGCCGCCGGGTGGCGCGCAGTGCTGCGGGCGAACACCAGCGTCCTGCCGTCCGAAGACGATGCGAACCCGGCCACCGCCCCTCCCGGGACGATGGATGTCGGAGCGCCGCCCGCAACGGGGTAGCGCCAGACGCCGATGCGGCCACGATCCTCGACAAGCGCCATCACCGCCGATGAATCAGGCGCCCAGCGTAGTTCGGTGCTCGCGCGATCGAAGCGCGGCGCCAGCGTGACCGCCGTCGCGGTCCGCCGCGCGTAGAGCCGCAGGCGCCCCTGATCGTTGAACGCGCGCGCGGTGTCATAGGCATGAAACGCGATCCAGCGACCGTCCGGCGAGTAGCGCGGATGCTCGTCGGACGTGCCGCTTCGCGACGTCAGGTTGCGCACGCGTCGCCTGCGCAGATCGACGACGACGATGTCGCAGCGATTCATCATTCCGGGCTCGGCCGCAGGGTCGATGGTCAGCGCGAGTTCGCGCCCGTCGGGAGCGAGGTCATAGTGCTCGGCGGACGGCTCCCACGGCTGCAGCGCGAGGCCGGTTCCTGCGAGTAGATCGGTGCAGCGCCCGCTCGCGACGTCGCAGGCGAACACGTGCGGCTCGCGACCGTCGGCGAGCCAGTGATCCCAGTAGCGGTACTCGCCGCGCTCGGTGACCGACGCCTTGACCTTCGACGCCTTGCGCTCGGCGAGACGCTTTTTCTGTGCTGCATCGCCGCGCAGATCGGGCCACACCCACGCGACGAACGCGATGCGCCGGCCATCGGCGAACCACTTGATCGCCGTGACGCCGCCGGCTGCGCTGCCGACGCGTTGCGCCTCGCCACCCGCGGGGGAGATCACGTAGAGCTGCGCGTCCTGGTCGTCTTTGCGCTTCGCGGTGAAGGCAATCCAGCGGCCGTCGGGCGACCACGCCGGATCGGTGTCCTTGTCGCCGCTGGTCAGGGGCCGCGCACGCGGAGCTTTGCCGCGCGAGTCGACCGCCTCGCCGGTCGGGAACAGCCAGAGCGCGGTCGATTCCTCGTCGCGCGCCGCGTCCCACGAGGTCACCGCAGCGCAGGCCGCGCTGCCGTCGGGGGCCACGGTCGGAGTGCCGATCCGTTTAAGCGCCCACAGCGCGGTCACATCGAAGGGTTTGCGGCTCGAGGGTGTGGCGCGGCGGCGAGGCATGGAGGTTTCCGTTCGGCGTAGAATGACCGTCGCGATTCTAGTCCGTAGGTCGTACACGTCCGCATTCCGCGCCGACGCGCGGCAACGTCCTGCCAAAGCCGCCGCGATGAACTACCGCCGCCTCGGGCGCTCCGGATTGAAACTCGGCGAGCTTTCGCTCGGGTCTTGGGTCACCTACGGAAACCAGCTCGACGCCTCGATGGCGCGCGAATGCATGGCGGCAGCCCGCGACGCCGGCGCCAATTTCTTCGACAACGCCGAGGCGTACGCGAAGGGTGGCGCCGAATCGATCATGGGCGAAGCGCTGCGCAAACTCGGCTGGCGGCGTGAATCCTACGTCGTGTCGACCAAGCTCTATTGGGGCCTCCATGACGGACCAAACGAGCGCAACACGCTCAATCGCAAGTACCTGATCGAGGCCATTGACGGCTCGCTCACCCGCCTTGGCCTCGACCACGTCGACATCCTGTTCTGCCACCGCGCCGATCCCGAGACGCCGATCGAGGAAACCGTCCAGGCGCTCGACGACATCATCCGCGCCGGCAAGGCGCTTTACTGGGGCTCGTCCGAGTGGAACGCCGGCGAGATCGCCGCGGCGTGGGAGATCGCCGAACGACATCACCTGCACAAGCCGGTCGTCGAGCAGCCGCAGTACAACCTGTTCCATCGCGAGCGCGTCGAGCGCGAATACGCGCGCCTCTACGTCGACTACGGCATCGGCACGACGACGTGGAGTCCGCTCGCATCGGGCGTCCTGAGCGGGAAGTACTCCGACGGCATTCCAGCCGGCTCGCGGGCGTCGCTGAAGGGCTACGAATGGCTCTCGGAGCGGGTCACCGATCCGCAGCGGATCGCGAAAGTCCGCGCGCTCGCGCCGATGGCGCAGGAGCTCGGCTGTAGCCTTGCCCAGCTCGCGATTGCCTGGTGCGTGAAGAACCCCAACGTGTCGACCGTGATCACCGGCGCGAGCCGCCCCGCGCAGGTCGTCGAAAACATGAAGGCGCTCGACGTCGTGCCCAAGCTCACCGCCGAGGTGATGACCCGCATCGCTTCGATCGTCGATTCACCGTCATGAACCCGCTCGAGTCGTGGGGCGAGGAACAGCGCTCGGCCTTTCTCTACCGCGCCTGCGCCGATGCGGAGTCGGGCACTTCGCGCGCCGACCTGTTTCGCCGCCTCGCCGGAGAAGCCGAGGCGCAGGCCGCGATCTGGCGTGCCCAGCTCACGGCGCGCGGTCATCCCGCGCCCGGTCCGTTCGTTCCCGATGCACGTACGCGCCTCGTCGCGCGGCTCGTGCAGTGGCTGGGTCCGCGGCGACTGCGCAACGTGCTGTCGGCGATGAAGGTGCGCGGCATGGCAGTCTACGGGAGCGCGCCGCCCGAGGGCGGCCACACGGCGCCGCCGGCCGGCGCCACCTTCGAGCGCCGGCATCGCGGCCTCGCGAGCGGCGGGAACCTGCGCGCGGCGGTGTTCGGCGTCAACGACGGCCTCGTGTCGAACGCGAGCCTGATCCTCGGCGTAGCCGGTGCAACCAGCGACATCAAGGTCGTCGTGCTGACCGGCGTCGCCGGACTGGCGGCGGGAGCGCTCGCGATGGCGGCAGGCGAGTACGTGTCGGTGCAGTCGCAGCGCGAGTTCTACGAGTACCAGATCGGTCTCGAGCGCGACGAGCTCGAGACGTATCCGGAAGCGGAAGCGCAGGAGCTCGCGCTGATCTACGCGGCGAAAGGCCTTCCCCCGCGTCAGGCCGACCGCCTCGCGAAGCGCCTCGTCGCCGATCCCGAGCACGCGCTCGACACGCTGGCGCGCGAGGAACTCGGCCTCAATCCGGCCGAGCTCGGCTCGCCAGTTGGTGCCGCGCTGAGTTCGCTGCTGTCGTTCGCGGTCGGCGCGCTGGTCCCGCTCGCACCGTGGCTCGTCGGGTCGGGCACGCGCGCGCTGATGTGGACGATCGGCGTCGCCGCATTCGGCCTCTTCGGCGTCGGTGCGACACTGTCGCTCTTCACTGGGCGAAGCGCTGTGCTGTCGGGCCTGCGGATGCTGGCGCTCGGCGCCACCGCCTGCGCAATCACGTTCGGCATTGGACACCTGCTCGGCGTCGCCGCGCAGTAGCGTCGCACGCCGCCGGGCGGTCAGGCCGGCGCGATCGATCGCCGTTCCATCGCGATCGCCGCGGCGACGAACCGGCCGTCGTGGGAGAGGCTGAGGTCGACGCCGGTCATGGGCGCCGCGCCGGCGTACACCCTGGGAGGCAGATGCGCGGCACCGATTCGCGCGCGCACGATCTCGACGGCGCCTGCACCGTATCGGCGCAACAGGCGCTTCGCCAGCGTGCGCACACCGCCCGATTCCGCGCACGTGAAGCCGTCGCGCTCGCGTTCGCTGGACGCTCCGTCCGCTCCCACTTCGGCCGCCGTCGCAACCCCCTCGTCGAAAAGTTCGGGCGGGCCGCCCAGCAGCGCGACGCAATGAATCCAGTCGTTCGTCTGCCTCCAGCGGACGGCGACCTGCATATCGGCAGCGATCATTACGCTGCCTTCGCAATCCTCCGCTCGATCCGGGCACCTGGCGAGCTCGACCTGCCAGCGCCGTGGTGCGAAAACGAGCGCGGGAACGCACTTTCTCGCCGCCTTGTAGGCGGCTTCCTTGGCGGACCAGAGCCGTGCAAAGCTGCGGTCGCCGTCCCCGTCCGCAGCGAGAAGGCCGCGCTCGGCGGCAGTCAGCGTGCGTTCGACAAGACGCCGGTTCTGCGCCCGGCCGCGGTTGTGCCCGGCGGCGAGATCGATCACGTCATTGCCGACCAGGCACATCACGCGGTGTCGGGCAGCGCAAGCCTTCCGGAGTCGCGCGCCGCGAAGTACTCGCCTTCCATCTCCTTGATCCGCGCGACCACCTGCGCCGACAGATCGCGCGCGCGGCGCAGTCCCAGGCTCGCCGACTGCGGCGCGAGCATCTCGAGTTGCAGATAGAACCGCTCGCCGGCACGGGGGAAGTCGGCGAAGCCTCCGAAGCGCATTCCGCGCATGTAGATGCAGAGCACCTTCGCGTCGGGAACCTGATTGAGCAGCTGCCCGACACCGTACGAGAAATCGCGATCGTCGACGCGACCATCGCGGCTGCGCTTGCCCTCCGGGAAAATAGCGATGGCGTCGCCTTGCCCCAGAACATAGTGCATTTGCGCCTGGGCGAGCGCGGCGCGCTCGCGCGATGCGCCTCGCTCGACCGGAATGGACCGGCCTAGATAGCAGGTGAGCCGCCAGCTCAAGCTGTGGTAGTAGTTCTTCGCCTCCGGCAGGTTCCACGGCAATGCGGCGGGATGCCGCAGGTAACTCCAGAGCGAGTCGAGCAGGATCGCCTGGATGATCGAGTCGACCAACGTCAGGTGATTGCTGCATATCAGGAGCGGCCCGGGGTATGCCGCGCGCAACGCGCGGTACCGCGCGCGGACTCGCGCCAGGTCGTGCGCCGAGAAGCGGAATCGGAAGTGAAAGAGCGCGAGCAGCACCGGGCCGGTCACGACGAGGCCCAGATGGCTCAGCAATCGCTGCACGCGCAACGCGAGGCGGCTGCGCAGCCGCAACCGCGCATGCGTCATCCGTCTAGGGAACGAGCTTGCCGATCAGGGCGACGGCGTCACCGACAGTGGCGATCGAGTCGGCTGCGTCGTCGCTGACCTCGATCCCGAACTCGTCCTCGAACGCGAGCACGATGTCGACGAGGCGCGCGGAGTTGATGCCGAGATCGGCGAGGAAGGTCGTGTCGGGCGTGATGTTGGACAGCGCCTTCCGATTCTTGACGTAGGGCGTGACGAGCGCGATGACTTTCTCGGTGATCTCGGCTTCGGTCATGGGACTTCCTGGCAGGTTGAACGGGGTTGAATGAATCAGCTTGGCCACTTGCGGAAGACGATGCAACCGTTGACGTCGCCGAAGCCGAAGCTGCTCTTCACGATGGTCCGCCCGGTGAAGGCGCGTGTCTGCTGCACGACTGATGCGCGGAACGGTTCGATCTTCGGATGCAGGTCCTCGCAATTGATCGAGCCGTGCAGGAATTCGTGGTGCAGTTGCAGAACCGTTGCAACGCATTCCAGACCACCGGCAGCGCCGAGAGCATGCCCGATCATGCTCTTGGTAGCATTGATCGGCGGCAATCGGCGGGCGTCGACATCCAGCGCATGCCGCCAGTTCTCGAGCTCGTGCGGATCGGCAAAGGTCGCGGTCAGATGGCCGTTGATCGCATCGACCTCGCCGGACTCGATGCCGGCCTCCGCCAGCGCGGCGCGCACGCAGCGTACCACGCCGGCGGGATTGGGCGCGGTCATCGAGCCGCCCTCGCGCTGGCCGCCGCTGTTGACGTGTCCGCCGATCACTTCGGCGTAGATGCGCGCGCCGCGCCCCTCGGCGCTGGCGAGGCTCTCCAGCATCAGCAAGCCCGCCCCGGAGCCGGGAACGAAACCGCTCGCACTGGCGCTCATCGGACGCGAAGCGCGCTCGGGCGCGTCGTTGCTCTGGCTCGCCAGCACCTTCATCGCGTCGAACCCCGACCAGGTGTAGTGCGAAGCGCCTTCGACGCCACCGGCGATCATCCGCGCGATCCGCCCGGTCCTGATACTGTGGAAGGCGTCGATCACGGCTTCGGTTCCCGTCGTGCATGCCGAGCTGTTCGTGGTCGTCTGCCCGCCAAGCGCCAACAGACCGCCGACCTTGGCCGAGACGGCGCTGCACATGACCTGCTCGACCATCGTCGAGCCGAGCCGGCGGACGCGGCCCTTGTCGACCATCGGGATCAGACGCTCGCCGATGGTCTGCATGCCGCCGATGCCCGTGCCGACGATGGCGCCGGTATCCCAGTCGACCGGAGCATCCGGGGCGATCTCGCGCAAGCCAGCATCGCGCCAGCAATCGATGCCGGCGATAGCCGCATAGATCATCGCGTCGTTCATCGCCAGGAGATCGTCGGGAGCGAGGTAGGCGTGCTCGAGCTCGTCCACGCCCTGCGGCACGCCGCCGACCTGGCACGCGAAATTCCGCTCGGCGAGCTTCTCGATGAAGCGGATGCCGGAGACTCCGCCGCGAAGCGCGGCTTCGTAGGCTTCGAGACCGTGGCCGTTCGGCGCGAGGACGCCGAGGCCGGTCACCACGACGCGATGGCTGATGGCGTCACCTGCCACGCTTCACTCCCACGCCGGCCAGCGTGCCCTCGGCCCCGATGCGGCCATCGGCGAGGAGCAGCTCGACCCGGCTCTTCAGCTTCATGCGGCGAAAGAATACTTTCTCGCCGCGCAGCGTGACGCGCTCGCCGGGAAGGACGGGAAGATGGAATTCCACCTGGCACTCGGTAAAGAAGGTGATCCACTGCGGCAATTCGGCGGCCGGAAGCTCCTGTGCGGCGAGGTAGATGCCCAGCGCGACAACGCCCGTCTGCGCCATCGCCTCGATGAGGATCGCCCCGGGTGTCACCGGATCGCCGGGAAAATGGCCCCGATAGAAGAATTCGTCCCGCTTGAACGCATAGCTGCCGACGATATGCTCGCCGTCGATCTCGTCGATCCGATCGATGAAGCGGAACGGCTCCTGCTGCGGGACGGCATGCAGCACCTCGTCGGCGGTCATTTGTTGAGCACCCCCCCTTTGCTGTTGGCCGACCGCGCCGGATAGTCCATGTACTGGATACCCGGGTAGATGCCCACCTTCGCTTCGCGCACGCTGTAGATCGCCTCGCCGTCGATGCTGACCGAGCCGTCGCCGATGACTACTGCGGCACCCTGCAACTGCGAGTACCGGCGCACCTCGACGCGGTAGGTCGCGACGCCGTCGTGAGGCCGAATCTGGCCGAAGAAGTCGACTTCCTTGCAACCGAGCGCACGGCCCGCACCGAGTCCGCCACGCAGCGCGCAATACATGCCAAGCAGCTGCCAGATCGCGTCGACACCGAGGCAACCCGGTTGCACCGGGTCGTTGCCGAAGTGACAGAGGAAATACCAGGCATCGAGGTGGATGTCCTGCTCGGCCACGATGTGGCCGCGGCGCCCGGCGTGCTCGATGGCGACGATGCGGTCGAACATCAGCATCGGCGGCAGCGGCAACGACGGGATCGCGCCCGGCGCATCGGCGACGAGCGTCTGCCTGCCCCAGGCCAGCAGTTGCTGCTTGTCGAAGCTCGCGGCCTGCATGAACTGGGCGTAGGTCATCAGCCCCCCGGCTTGACGGCCCGCGACCGGACTCATTCACCGACCTCGAACAGCAGTCCGCCCCAGCTCAAGCCCCCGCCAACGACGACGAGCGACACGAGATCGCCCGCGTGCAGCCGGCGCTCGTTCTGCGACAGCACGCTCGGCGCTCCCGCAGCGCCGCAGTTGCCGAAGCGACCGACGTTGAACCAGTGGTCATCGGGCGCGATGCCCGCACTGCGGCTGATATGGTCGAGCATGCCGCGGTTGGCCTGGTGGCCGATGAACTTCATCCGCGCCGCGCGTTCGGGACCGACCTCCTCACGAAGCTGCGCGAGCACCGCGAGCGAGCGCTTGATCGCGAAGGTCTGCACGGCACGGCCGTCCTGCGCGAAGTGACCCGCCTGCACGAAGCGCACCCTGTCGCAGCCTTTAGGGTCGGAGCCGAAGCGGCTGCCGATGAGCCTCAATCTCGCCGGCAGCCGCGCCGAGACGACCTGCGCCGTCGAGCCATCCCCCCACAACACGCAGCTGTTCCGGTCGTTGTAGTCGATCGAGCGGGTGCTGTTCTCGACTTGCAGCAGCAGCACGTAATCGGGCAGGCGCTCCGGACGCATCCCGGCGAGCACGTGGAACTGGGCGGCGAGCGTCGAGCATGCCGAATTGACGTCGAACGCCGGCGCCTCGATGCCCAGCGCGGCGGCGATCGTGCACGCTTCGGCCGGACAGCTCGACTGCGGTGTGCAGCTGCCCGAGATCACCATGCCGATGTCCGCGGCCTGGATGCCGGCTGCGGCGATCGCCTGGGTCGCGGCCAGCGCACCCGTTTCGGCATTGGTGTAGAGCGATGCCTCGCTCGCCCGGCGCGGATCGGCATTGCGCGTGGTCCGGATGTAGTCGAGCGACAGCACCGTGCGCCGCGACTCGATGCCCACGCGCTCCATGATCCACTGCGCATCGGTACCGATGTCGAGATCGCGAAGAAACGCATTGTCGATCTCGTTGGGCGGGTGGAAATGGCCCAGGCCGTGGACGTAGATCATCGCGGATACTCGCGCTTCAAAGCGGGGCGATGTGCTCGCCGCCGTCGACGCGGATCAGCGCGCCGTTGACCCACGCGGCCTCGTCGAGGCACATCAGCGCGATGAAGTCGGCGACTGCCTCCGGTGTCGTGGTGCGCCTGAACGGATTGCGCCGTTGCGCCACCGCCTGCATTGCCGCACTTCCGGGGATGAGCTTCAACGCAGGCGTCGACGTGACGCCTGCCTGGATGATGTTCGAGCGAATGCCGTACGGTGCGTATTCGACGGCGATCGCACGCGACACCGATTCGAGGGCGGCCTTGGCGGCCGCCACCGCGGCGTATCCCTTCCACGCGGTGGTGTTGCCTTCGCTCGTCAGTCCGAGAACGCGCGCGTCGCCGGCGAACAGTCGCAACCGGTGCAGATCCTGCACCCACGCGAGGAGGCTCGTGCCCATTGCATGGATGGTGCGCGCCATGTCCTCCTCGTCGAGCAGCGTGTCGCCGTAGCTCGTCGCCTGCAGCGCGTGCACCGCACCGACTCCGCGCTCGATCAGGCGGGCGACGGCGGCGCTCACCGATTCGGCGGGGACGCCGAGTTCTGCGGCGAGTTGCGACACCGCCTCGGCCGCGCGCCGATCGGGCTCGTCCGGCGCGATCGGCTTCAGATTCCCGAACGCGATCGAATGCAGCAGCAGGCGGACCCTGCCGCGATCGCCCATTGCGCCGGCGAGTCCGTCCAGCGTCTCGCTGCGTCCCTCGGGGGACAGCGCGTCGAGGTTCAGCGCGCGGAAGCCGGCTCCGGTGGCACGAATCCGGTCGAAACTCGGCTCGATGCGCGCCATCGCGCCGCGGCGATCGCGATGCACGACCATCACGTTCATGCCGTGCCGTGCGAGCTTCAGCGCCGTCGCGAGGCCGAAGCCGCTGGAGCCCCCGAGGATGAGCGCCCAGTGGGACCGGTCGAATTCGATCACGGCGTGATCGCGGCAGGCTGCGTGCGCGCAGCGCGCTGCCTCGTCGGGCGTCGGTATTCCATCGGCGATCGGAGTGACCGGGGGTATCGAAGCGTGGTCTTGAGTTGCGCTACCTGCCGGTGTGTGCGCTGGCTGAATGGTTCACCAATTCAGCCTGCTATTGTAGTCCAGGTCACATGTCGCCGATCGAGCGATCGGCCGGCGCCGCGTTGCGGCGAGCCGCCGCCGACCTCGACCATGCGCATCAAGAACAAGGCCGCGATGGAGTCGCCCCCATGCGGCCTTGTAGTGGCGACCGGGCGGACAGGAGATCGCCCGATCGTGTCCGGCAACGGCGAGTGAACGCGCTAAGCGCTCCCGCTCACTTCGCCTTCATGCATTCGCTGCGCGTCTTGTCCGCCTCTTCCTTGGTCATGCCCTTGGTCTTCGCGTTGCACTCCGCAAGCTTGCTCTTCGGCTTCACTTCCGCCTTCATCGGCTTGGCCTTCAGGCACTCGTTGACGAAGCTCTGCCGGTCCTTCCCTTCGAGCTTCTTGTCGCCGGCCTGAGCCTGGCATTCCTTCATCTTGTTCGTCTGCGCGTTGGCGGCGAACGCGGGCGAGGCCACGAAGGCGAAGGCGCCAAGCGTTGCGAGTACGAGGAGTTTCTTCATGAACGGACCTTTCTCGGGTAAACGATTGTCTCGGTTGGACGATTGAGCACTCGGCAGGTCGCCATGAACGCGCCCCCGGGTAGACGCTAAGTTCAGTCTACGGCAAGCTCAACGGATGGGGCAACGAATGCGCTGACAGCGCACACGCGGCTGTTGCGCAGGTGGTATCTTGCAGCGCAGCATGGTCGAGGGCAGCGCAGGATAAACCTTACGAATGAGATGAGATAGATAATCCAACATCTTGAATTACAGGTATAATTTACGTCAAATGATCCTGGTACTCGAACCGAACACTCACCCCGACAGTCCGGAATACCGGATGCTCACCGGCGAACTCGAGCGGCTTCCCAACATCGACTACCGCGTGCACCGCGAGGTCGGCAAGGAAGTGACGCTGACCGAGATCTATCTGATCGGAAATACCGGTGCGCTGTCGACCGAGCAGATGCAGGTACTGCCCTGCGTCGCCAAGGTCGTCCGCGTGTCGGAAGCGTATCGCGTACTCGGCCGTCATCAGCAGGGCGATGACCGTCCGTCGTCGTTCGAGTACAACGGCGTCCGGTTCGGTCAGGACAGTCTCAACGTGTTCGCGGGGCTCTGCGCAGTCGATTCACCTGAGTCGGTCGGCGCGATGATGAAGGCGCTTGCCGCGAACGGCCAGGTGTGCACGCGGATGGGGGCCTACAAGCCGCGCACCTCGCCCTATGCGTTTCAGGGCTTCGGCGCGAAGTGCCTGCCCTATGTGTTCGAACTCGCAGGCCGCCACGGCATCCGCGTGATCGCGATGGAGATCACCCACGAATCCCATATCGACGAGATCCGCGAGGCGCTTGCGCGAACCGGCAATCCGACCGGAGTGATGCTGCAGATCGGAACGCGCAACACGCAGAACTTCGAGTTGCTGAAGCTCGTCGGCAAGCAGCAGGAATTTCCGGTATTGATCAAGCGTGGGTTCGGAATCACCCTCGACGAGTCGCTGAATGCGGCCGAGTATCTCGCCACCGAGGGCAATCGCAAGATCGTGTTCTGCCTGCGGGGGATGAAGACGAATATGGGCGACCCGCACCGCAATTTCGTCGACTTCTCGCACGTGCCGGTGGTGAAGCGGCTGACGCGCATGCCGGTCGGCATCGACCCTTCGCACTCGGTCGGTTCGCGCGCGCGCGCGCCCGACGGGCTCCTCGACGTCTTCCACGTTGTCGCGCAGGGCGTGGTCGCAGGCGCCAACATGATCTTGGTCGACTTCCATCCCGACCCGGCGAAAGCGCTGGTCGACGGCCCTCAGGCGCTGCTGCTCTCCGAGCTGTCGCACTTCCTCGACGACGTCGCGATCGCCCGCGACGCCTATCTCCGACGTGCCGAGCTCGCGCGCCGCGCAACCGCCGCGGGCTGACGGCTATCGTTCTCCGCGCTGGTTGCCAGGCGGCCACGCCCAGACCGTCTGGCCATACCGGCTGCGGCGCCCGCGAATGCCGCTGCGCCGCGAGCGCGTCGACCTCCCCGATGGCGACTTCTGGGATTTCGACTGGCTCGATGCGAACACTGCCCGCAACGGCGATTCGACCCACGGCCCGCGCGCCGACAGCACGCCAACGCTCGTGCTGTTTCACGGGCTCGAGGGTGGCTCGGGCTCTCACTATGCACGCGCGCTCTTCGGTGCGCTCGCTGCGATCGGCTGGCGCGCGGTGGTGCCGCACTTCCGCGGCTGCAGCGGCGAGCCGAACCGCACGCCGCGGGCCTATCACTCGGGCGACCACGAGGAGGTCGGCGCGATGCTGGCTGCCGTGCGCGTGCGCATCGGCGAGCAGGCCCCGCTCTACGCGGTCGGCGTGTCGCTCGGCGGCAGCGCGCTGCTCAACTGGCTCGGCCGCGCCGGTCGCGACGACTCGCGGAACGTGCGCGCCGCTGCCGCCGTGTCGGCGCCACTCGACCTCGTCGCCGCCGGAATCGCGATCGGGCGCGGCGTCAACCGCGTCTACACCCACCACTTCCTCGCGACGCTGAAACCGAAGTCGCTCGCCATGGCGAAACGCTTTCCGGACCGCCTCGATCCCGCGCGAATCCGCCGCGCCCGATCGCTACGCACGTTCGACGATGCGGTGACGGCGCCGCTGCATGGCTTCACCGATGCTCTCGACTACTGGACGCGTGCATCGTCGAAACCGTGGCTCGTTCGCATCGCCGTCCCGACGCTCGTGCTGAACGCCCGCAACGACCCCTTCATCCCGGCGCGCTCGCTGCCTGGCCCCGGCGAGGTGAGCAAGGCGGTCTTGCTCGAACAGCCGTTGCACGGCGGTCACGCAGGGTTCGCGCACGGACGGTTTCCCGGCAACGTCGAGTGGCTGCCGCGGCGGTTGCTACACTTCTTCCTCCACGAGGCCGGCGCCATCGCCCATGCAACCCGAGATCTTCAAGGCCTATGACATCCGCGGCATCGTCGGGCGCAGTCTGACGCCCGAAGTCGTCCGCGCCATCGGTCGTGCGCTGGGCGAGCTCGCACGCGAGCGCGAACGCCACGCGATCGCCGTCGGGCGCGACGGGCGCCTGTCGGGGCCGCTGCTCGCGCAAGCACTCATCGCGGGCATCCGTTCGGCCGGCGTCGCCGTCGTCGACGTCGGCATGGTCGCGACGCCGATGACCTATTTTGCCGCCCACCACCTCGGCACCGGCTGCGCGGTGATGGTGACGGGCAGCCACAATCCGCCCGAATACAACGGCCTCAAGATGGTGATCGACGGCACGACGCTGTCGGGTGACGCGATCCAGGAGCTGCGTACACGGATCGAGCGCGGCAGTGCCGAAAGACGCCAGCACGACGGTACCGACTTCGCCGAGGGAAGCCTCGCCAGCGTCGACATCGCCTCGGCATACTTCGATCGCATCTCGTCCGACGTGCGGCTCGCGCGGCCGCTGACGATCGCTGTCGACTGCGGCAACGGTATCGCCGGCGCCTACGCGCCGCCGCTGTTCCGGCGTCTCGGCTGCGAGGTGATCGAGCTCTACTGCGACGTCGACGGCAGCTTTCCGAACCATCACCCCGATCCGTCGCAGCCGAAGAATCTCGAGGACTTGAAGCAACGCCTCACGCGCGGCGATTGCGAGCTCGGCCTCGCCTTCGACGGCGACGGCGACCGCCTCGGCGTGGTCACCCCCGCCGGCCACATCATCTATCCCGACCGTCAGCTGATGCTGTTCGCCGCCGATGTGCTGCAGCGCGTGCCCGGCGCCACGATCATCTACGACGTCAAGTCGACCCGCAACCTGAAGCCGTGGATCGAGCGCCACGGCGGTGTACCGCTCTTGTGGAAGACCGGACACTCGCTGATCAAGACGAAGATGAAGGAGGTCGGCGCGGCGCTCGCCGGCGAGATGAGCGGCCACATGTTCTTCGGTGAGCGCTGGTACGGCTTCGACGACGGGCTCTACGCCGGTGCGCGCCTGCTCGAGATCTTGTCGCGCAGCGCCGACCCTGCGGCGTTGCTCGATGCACTTCCCGACGCCGTCGCGACCCCTGAGCTCAACCTGGCGTGCGCCGAAGGCGAGCCACAGGCGCTGATCGCGCGCCTGCAGAGCGATACGCGCTTTCCTGAGGCGAGCGAAGTGATCCGCATCGACGGCGTACGCGTCGAGTATGCGGATGGGTTCGGGCTCGCGCGCGCGTCCAACACGACGCCGACGATCGTGTTGCGCTTCGAGGCCGACGACGCGGCGGCGATGAAGCGAATTCAGGCCGACTTCAGACGCGCGCTCGAGGCCGCGAAGCCTGGCGTCGCGCTCCCCTTCTGACCGCCGCGACCGTCCGCCGCCCGCCATCCGATGATCACCATTTCCGATGTCGAAGCCGCCCGCGAGCGCATTCGCGGGGGCATCTACGAATCGCCCTGCGTCGAGTCGATCCCGCTGTCGGAGCTTACCGGCGCGCAAATCTACTGCAAACTCGACTACCTGCAGCGCACCGGCAGCTTCAAGGAGCGCGGCGCGCGCAATGCGCTGCTGCAACTCGACCCCGAGGCGCGGCGCCGCGGCGTGATCGCGGCATCGGCGGGCAATCATGCGCAGGGCATCGCGTACCACGGTGCGCTGCTCGGCATTCCGGTGACGGTCGTCATGCCGCGCTTCGCTGCGCTCGTCAAGGTGACCAACTGCCGCCGGTTCGGCGCCGACGTCGTTCTCCACGGCGCGGATCTCTCCGAAGCGCGCAGCGAAGCCGAGGCGATCGCCGAGCGCGACGGCCTGACGTTCATTCACCCGTTCGACAACGAGCGGGTCATCGCGGGCCAGGGGACGGTCGCGCTCGAGGTCCTCGAGCAGACGCCCGACCTGCAGGCGATCGTCGTGCCGGTCGGCGGAGGCGGCCTGCTCGCCGGGATCGGTACGGTGATCAAGGCACGCCGCCCCGATGTGCAGGTGATCGGCGTCGAGCCCGCGCGTGCGGCGTGCCTTAGCGCGGGGCTCGCGGCGGGCCGGCCGGTTCCCATCTCACTCGCACCGACGCTGGCCGACGGTCTCGCGGTGAGCCAGGTCGGCGAGCGCCCGCTCGAGATCCTGCGCCACGTCGCCGACCGCGTGGTGACCGTCGACGAAGCCGCGATCGCCCTCGCCGTGCTGCGGTTGATCGAGCTCGAGAAGAGCGTCGTCGAGGGTGCCGGCGCCGCGCCGCTCGCGGCATTTCTCGCCGGCAGGCTCGACGAGCTTCGCGGCCAACGCGTGGTGCTGGTCCTCTGCGGCGGCAACATCGACCTCACGATGCTCGATCGGGTGATCGAGGTCGGTCTCGTCGCCGACGGGCGCCTTGCGCGCTTCACCGTGTCGATCAGCGATCGACCGGGCGGCCTCGCGAGGCTCGCCGAGGTCATCGCCGCGACCGGGGCGTCGATCAAGGAGATCGTCCACGACCGCGCGTTCGCCGGACCGGACCTGTCGGAGGTGCGCGTCGTCTGCGTCGTCGAAACGACGGGGCAGGACCACATTGCCGCGCTGCACCGCGCACTCGCCGATGCCGGCGTGACCGTGGTGACCTGAGCGGCCGCACGAGCCTGCGCGGGCCGCGGCTTCAGCCGGCGGCGAGCAGGTCGGGAGAAAGCGGGCCGCGGCGCTCGAGTGCGCTGACGTGCATGCGGAAACGGCCGTCGAGCCGGTCGCGGAAGAAGTTGCGCAGCGTACGCGCGATCGTGCGGAACGCGAGCTGCTCCCACGGAATGTCGCGCTCGTCGAACAGGGCGACTTCGAGGCTTTCCTGGCCCGGACCGAAATCGGGGTCGAGGAGGCGCGCGCGGAACATCACGTACACCTGGCTGATCTGCGGCAGGCTGATCACCGTGAAGAGTTCGTCGAGGCCGACGCGTGCATGCGCTTCCTCCAGCGTCTCGCGCTCGGCGCCCTGCGCGAGCGTTTCGCCGTTCTCGAGAAAACCGGCCGGCAGCGTCCACAGGCCGCGCCGCGGCTCGATCGCGCGCCGA
>Ga0157370_10002444_pt1 | contig 22406 bp, 34 predicted proteins | sample C35metaG_FD_113463 | JGI IMG/M metagenome (GOLD analysis project Ga0157370, IMG submission 113463) | Corn rhizosphere microbial communities from Kellogg Biological Station, Michigan, USA - C3-5 metaG | ecosystem: Host-associated > Plants > Roots > Rhizosphere > Soil | place: USA: Michigan...
AGGGCGCTATGGCGTGGCTCAAGAAGGTGTCCGACGTGTTGAGCGAAGTGGGCCTGCCGATCCGTTGGACGTCGCCGATTGGCTTCCCGGTGCTGCAGGAATACCGGGAGCAAGTCGGGGAGCGCGTCAACGTGTTCGTGGGGGGCCAGCGCCTGCGGCTCACCCTGGTGTCCGACTCGTCCAAGCTGGCGTCACGCCGGCAGAAAGCCGGCATTGCTCCGAACTTCGTTCACTCGCTCGACTCGGCCCACCTGATCTCCACCGTCAACCTGGGCCTGCTGAATGGCCTGGAGAACTTCGCGGTGATCCACGACAGCTTTGCCACGCATGCATGCGACGTGTCGATGCTCAACGCCGTGCTGCGCGAGGCATTCGTCGAGCAGTACCGCGGGAACATCCTGGAGGACTTCCGGGAGGAGGTGATCGAGCAGCTCCGGGTAACGGCCCCGGAAATGGTGGAAAAAATTCCACCGACTCCCCCGATGGGCAACTTGGATATTGAGGCTGTGAAGGACAGCGACTTTTTCTTTGCCTGATAGTTCCTGATCCGGAACTGTCCCAGCTCTACCACTGCCCACACTCGCATAACCAACATCCGAACCACCAGAGGACCGCCGACATGATCGCTCCGCACACCACCAGAGACGGCATCTCGCTGCTCTCGAACCCGGCCCTTCTGCGGGGTCCGGCGTTCCAGATCATCAACCGGATGCAGCACATCCGTCCGGAGCACCAGGTACTCGGCACGGCGGTCGCGTTGGTGGCGATCACCGAGACGCTGAACATCGACCTGTCCGACTTGATCTACAAGGCCAAGCGCGTTCTGGCCGACGTGGATGGTCCGTTCACCGAGCACATCCAGGCGATCCGCGACTTCGCCGCCAACGAAATGAGGAGAGTCTGATGAACAAGCAGCGCGCCCCCCGCAAACCGACTCAGATCGGGACCCCGCACCTCCGGCAGTTCCTCCGCGACCTGGCCGGCTTCACGTACCGCGTTCCGCGCCGGCTGCTCAAGCAGTGGCGAGGTGAGCGCGGCGGCAAGGTGATGGTGCAGCACTTGCGCACCAAGTCGCAGGCCGCGTCCGTTGCCGAACGGCAGGCCGAGGCATTGGTCCAGCGCCGTGTGCACTTCGCAGAGGTTGCCGAACGGCAGGCCGAGGCATTGGTCCAGCGCCGTGTGCACTTCGCAGAGGTTGCCGCCCGGCGCCGCGCACTGGAGGCGAAGTGATGTACGTCTCCACACCCTCCATCCCCGCCCCCGTCCTCTCCCTGATGGAGAGCCGCCCGGCCATCCCTTCCGGCGTGATGGACGGCTACACCAATCGCAAGACCCGCAGGGTGTTCACGTCCCTACTACGCCGCGGTCACCTGGAAAAGTTGCCGCCGAGCCTGTTCCCGTTCGCGTTCATCTTCTACTTCGTAACCACCTACCCGGAGGCTTGCTTTGGACAGCTTCACCGCCGCGCGCACTGAGCTGGAGGAGCTGGGCTACGTCACCGACGAAACCCGCAGCCTCTTGTCCGCTGAGGACTTCCTGAAACTGATGGAGATGAGTAGTGGATCAGATTGATATCACACAAGCCATCGAGGTGATGCAGCACTTTGCCGCTGGCGGAAAAGTTGAGGTGAAGAACCTCGACGAAGGTCCGTCTGCGAATTGGCGGGGCTGCCCGTATCCGGCGTTTAACTGGGCTGACTTCGAGTATCGAATCCGACAGCACACCCCTGTGGAACGCTGGGGGATCGAATGCCCGGATGGCCGCTTCTATACCACTGCGGCATCCAGGGAGAAGGCCATGAGCAATTGCCAATCAGGCAGTCGCATCTTCCTGATGCGCGAGGTGGTGGAGTCGTGAGCACCCTCACCCTCCCAGCCGGCCCCACGAAACTCCTGCTGCTCGACATAGCGGCGCTCAAGCGGAACACCGAGCGCCCCGGCCGTGGCGCCCCAGCCGTCTGCGTGGCGGTGCTGGCCGATGACGGCAGCGTCCAGTTCACGCACCAGGGATTCAACGCCCGCACCGCGACGGATGCCGTCGTGAAGCTGCACGTGTTTCCCCGCGGCCATAAGTTCCAGAAGCTGTACTACGCCGCCTGGGCAACTGACGGCGAAGTGGTGCTCGACGTGCTCGGCAACCCGGCCCCCGCGTCCACCCCCACCAACCATAGGCCGGCAAAGCCGGTTCTCCCGAAACCCAAGGTGAAGCCCTGATGGCAACCAAGAACACCAAGCAGAAAGACGACACGCCGACCCTGAACATCATCACCCCGAAGGGTGTGTCGATCTATCCGCGGCTGAATAAGCCGGACACCAAGTTCAACACGGCCGGCGTCTATGACTGCCGCCTGCGGCTGGATCCGGACGACTCCGAGGTCGCCGCGCTGATCGAGAAGCTGACCAAGCTGCGCGACAAGTTCCACAAGGAGTTGGTCGCCGACCTCACCAAGAAGAAGAAGTCGGCAACGATCAAGAAGCTCAAGCTGCGCGACATCGGCACCCCCGACGTGGACGACAAGGACCAGGAAACCGGCCTGATCGTGCTCAAGGGCAAGACGGTCGCCAGCGGCACCTACTCGGACGGCAAGGCGTGGAAGCGCAAGCCGGTGATCTTCGATGCGAAGGGCAACAAGCTGAAAGACCCGCCGCTGATCTACGGTGGCAGCGAACTCAAGATGGCCTGCCTGGCCCGCCCGTACCTGATGAAGTCCAGCTTCGAGGTCGGCGTCACGCTGTACCTCAACGCCGTGCAGATCATCAAGCTGGTCACTGGCGGTGGCCCGCAGGACGCCGAGGGCTTCGGCTTCGCCGAGGAAGATGGCTACGAGGCTGACGACGAAATCTTCGGCAGCGAAGAAGCCGAAGAATCCGAGGCGGACGCCGCGGGCGACAGCGACGACTTCTGATGAGCCATCGCATCGGTATTGACCCCGGCATCTCAGGGGCAATCGTGGTGCTGCGCGAGGAGGGGCATAGACGCTTCCTCCCCGTCGCATTTCTGCGCATGCCGGCAGTGAAGGTAGGAAAGTCCTCCCGCGTCGATTGCCCCGCTGTAGCGCGCTTCCTTTCCCCATACGGCATCTGCCCCGCCTACATCGAGAACGTTCACGCCATGCCTGGACAGGGCAGCGTGAGCATGTTCACGTTCGGGCACGCCGCGGGCGCTGTGGCTGGCGTCGTGGGGGCACTCATGCTCCCACTGACGCTGGTTACTCCGCAGGGGTGGAAGAAGCGCGCCGATCTGATCGGAACGGACAAGGACGCCTCGCGCTCTCGGGCCATCCAACTGTGGCCGGACTGGGCGGTTCTCTCCAAGAAGGGCGCCGGTCAGGCGTTCGCAGATGCGGCCCTAATCGCCGCCTTCGGAGACGCCCGATGAGCGCCCTCAAGTACAAGCCCCTGGTCCCATCCCGCGTCAAGTACCTGGTGCTCCACCAGTCGGGCGCCGAGCGCGAGGATGGCGAGACCATGATCGAGATCGACCGTGTGCACCGCCGCCGCGGCCTGCTCCAGATCGGCTACCACTTCGTGATCCGTCGAGACGGCATGGTGGAACCCGGCCGTGACCTAGAGATTCCCGGTGCGCATGCCCGTGGTTTCAATCAGTTCTCCGTAGGTGTGTGTCTGATCGGCAAGGCCGGCGAGAAGCCGACCGATGCCCAGGTCCTCGCCGTCATGGAGCTGGCCAACCAGCTCGCGGCGAACTACCCGGCCATCGAGACGGTGGGCCACCAGGACCTCCCCGGCGCAGCCATAGCGTGCCCCGGGTGGAGCGTGAAAGAAACCATCCACTGAGCAAGACGCGGTGAAAGGCGCACACGGCCGCTAGTGCGCGGTCCCCGGCAGACGGGCGTCGTAAGAAAGTCTGCCACCCATTCAACACCGAGGCACCCATGTCCGATGACTCCACGTGCATTGGCCATGAGCCATGCCCGAAGTGCGGCTCCCGAGACAACCTCGCCCGCTATTCAGACGGCCACGCCCACTGCTTCTCCCAGGGCTGTGGCTACTTCGAGCGCGGCTCCGGCGAGCCAACCCCCCAACCCCGCAGGAAGAAATCTATGACGCTGATTGACGGCGAAGTAAAGGCGCTCGCCAAGCGCGGCATCACGGAAGAAACCTGCAGGAAGTGGGGGTACAAGGTCGGAACGTCCGGTGGCAAGAAGGTGCAGATCGCCAACTACTGCGACGACTCCGGCCGACCCATTGCCCAGAAGCTCCGCTTCGCCGGCAAGAACTTCAAGTTCCTCGGCGATACGAAGAACGTGGGCCTGTACGGGCAGTGGTTGTGGCGTGATGGCGGCAAGATGGTGGTGGTCACCGAAGGCGAGATAGACGCCCTGAGTGTGAGCCAACTGCAGTCCAACAAATGGCCTGTGGTGTCGATCCCAAATGGTGCGCAAGGCGCAGCCAAGGCGATCGCTGGCTCCCTCGAATGGCTCTCCGGCTTCGAGAAGGTAGTGCTGATGCTGGACAATGACGATCCAGGCATCGACGCCACTGCCGAGTGCGCCGCCATCTTGCCGCCCGGACGCGCGTTCATCGCGCACATCGACGGCTACAAGGACGCCAACGCGGCACTGGTGGCCGGCAAGGGGTCCCGCGTCATCGACGCGATCTGGGCCGCTAAGGAGTACAGGCCGGACGGCATCGTCGGCATCGAGTCGGTGATCGAGAGGGCGTCCCAGGCAATCGTCACGGGCCTCCCCTGGCCCTGGGAACCGCTGACCAGAGCAACCTACGGCCGTCGCCGCGGCGAGCTCTACGGCTTCGGTGCCGGCACTGGCTGTGGCAAGTCCACCACCTTCAAGCAAATCCAGGCGCACATCCTCCAGCACGACAAGCTGCCCATCGGGGTGTTCGCCCTGGAGGAGCCTGTCCACCACTCGGCCAAGACCCTGGCCGGCGTCATCGACGGCCTGCGCTACCACGTCCCCGGCACCAAGTACGACCCGAAGCGCCTGCGCGAAACCCTGGAGTCGTTGAAGGGCCGGGTCTACTTCTACGACCACTTTGGCTCTGCCACGTGGGAGACCATCAAGGAAAAGATGCGCTACATGGCGCACGCCTTCGGGGTCAAGGACTTCTTCCTGGACCACCTGACCGCCCTTGCAGCGACCCTGGGTGAGGATGAGCGGAAGGCCATCGACGTGATGATGGCGGAGCTGTCCGCGCTCACGCTGGAGCTCGACTGCACCATCTACTACATCTCGCATCTCTCCACCCCCGAGGGCAAGTCCCACGAGGAGGGTGGCCGAGTCCTGGAGCGTCACTTCCGTGGCTCTCGTGCCATCGGCTACTGGTCGCACTTCCTGTTCGCGCTCGAACGAGACAAGCAGGACGTCGATGGGATCACCACGTTCCGCGTCCTCAAGGACCGTTACACGGGCGATGCCAACGGCCTGACGTTCGGCCTCCGATACAACCGGGATACCGGCCGGCAGGAAGCGTGCGAGCTGCCTGACGGCGACGGCGACAACCCCTTCCCCACTGACGAGGAGTCGAACTTCTGATGTATCCGATGAACAACTCCGAGCTGTCCGCCGTGATAGCCAACACAGAGGAAGCCATTCGCCGGACCAACAACTACTCCCTAGAGCGTCCGTTGCTGGTCGAGCACCTCAAGGTCCTGCTGACTATCCAGGCGCAACGAGCCCGGGCAGAGCGGGTGGAGATTCCGGAGATTCCGTCGAGCGAGCGCGCCGTCATCCGCCGACGCTATGGCAATGGGGGTCTCCGATGAATCGGTTCAATAAAAGTCCCGCGAAGCTCGTGCTGCTGGGCTTCGCCGCTCTCGTTTTGTGTCCCCTGTGGATACCCCTTTTGATCGCGTTCGCACTCCTCTACGCGCTCGGTGACCTGGCCTATGACCTGTGGACCACGTGGCATAGGGCGGTTACGGAACACGAGCTCGTTGCCGTGTGGAAAGCCTCCAAGGAGAACCAGCAATGCAAACCAGGCTAGGTTAATTCCTGGAAGCCTGGGCGAACATCATCGTGGGCTTCTCCATCAACTGGTTCGCCAACATGGCGATCCTCCCGCTGTTCGGATTCAACGTGACCGGCGCCCAGGCGTTCGGCATTGGCCTGTTCTTTACCGCCATCTCGTTGGTCCGCAGCTACATCCTCCGTCGCTGGTTCAACGGCCTCAAGTTTGGCCACAAAAAGGATCATGCATGAATACCAATCGTGTTCCCTCGGCCGTCACGCTGACGACCACCCACGTCGACGCCAGCAACTCGAAGGAAGGCACGGAGCTGCTCGCCAAACTGATCCGTGAACGTGTGCAGTTCTCCGTCGCTCCCGATGATACAGGCTGGGCGATCAGCTACATCGACCATCGAGAGATCGAAGATCAGCCGGTGGTCGCATGAGCATCGGTGACGTCAACAGCAACGCCCGTGGCTCCGGTGCGCGCTACAATGATGGAAAGCCGCCCGTCGATCTGATTCCCCTGAGTGCCATCGCTGCCAGCTTCAACGGTGTGTTCGGCGAGCGTACCAACACCCTTCTCCGGGCTGCTGTGCAGCGTTCGCTGGACATGCTGGGCGGTTTCCAAGAGACGGGTGACGCCACCTATCTGGCCTGTGCCATTGACGAGGTGCGTTTCGCCTGGCGTGACTGCGCCCGCGTGTTCGGCTACGGCAAGAAGAAGTATGCCCCGTGGAACTGGGCCAAAGGCATGTCCTGGTCGATCCCCTTGGGGTGCGCCGGTAGGCATGCGCTGTGCATCTTCGAGGGGCAGCTCGTCGACGACGAGTCCAGGCTGCCACACATCGGCCACTACCTGGCCAACCTGGTGATGCTCGACCACTACGTCGACAACTACCCCGAAGGCAACGATCTGCCGGACCCCAAGCTGTTCGAGGGGCGCAATGCAGAACGCCAAGACCATCCAATCATCATGCTCGACGACGTGCTCGCCGGCAAACCAATCTGCTGACCAATAGTTCCAGAGGAGGAACTGTATGCGATTCGCATCTATTCACGACGAGTGCTCGGTGTTGCCCTGGCGGGTCAAGCACCGGGCCATGCTCGGTGGTGGCGCACTGCGCAGTTACTTCGACGGAACGATGGTGAAGGACTACGACCTGTTCTTCGAGTCCCTGGCCGATTGGCAAGTCTGCGTCACCCAGTTGGATGCGGACCCCGCCTTTGCCATCCAGGCATCCGCCGCCGACACGCTGTACCCGACCTACGTCCACATCTACACCGGCCGGCTGTTCAACCTGATCGGGTTCCGCTTCTACCCCAACCCGCAGGAGCTGGCCCATTCCTTCGACTTCCGATGCACGGCGATGGCCCTTCGTCTCCGCGATCCCGCGCTGACGTTCTACGGAGTGCCGGGTGCTTCCGAGGATTGCGCGGCCAAGGCGCTGAACTTCCTGAACCTGCAGCCGACCAACCGCGTCGCCAAGCGCCTGCGTCGATACGTCGACGAGCGCGGCTACACCCCCACCGACGACTTCGTGTCGAAGGTCGCCCACTGCGCCCACGTGACCAACCCCGGGTGCTCTTACAACGGAGACATTGCATGAACCTGTTCGCGCGCATCAAGGCCCTGTTCAGCCGCCCGCAGCCCGCCCCGCAGCCCGTCGTCGATCGTCCGTTCCAGGTCGGCGATCGCGTCCTCGCAAATGACCCTGGTTACCACTTTGGCGCGCAGAGGGGAGTCATCACGAAAGCGTATTCTCCCCGCTGCTTCGCGGTGCGCCTGACCGCCTGGGACGAACCGACCGACGGCGGTCCTCATGGCTGGTCCTTCTACACCCACGAGCTCACGTTGCTGTCCTGACACCTGTGGATACTCCCGCGCTGGTCTTTGACCTGGAGACCGATGGTCTGCTCGACACCGTAACGAAGGTCCACTGCCTGAACATCATCGACCGCGCCACCGGCAAGCGCCTCCGCTTCAACGGTGGCGTTTACGGCAGCGGTGACAAGGCTCGCCGCGACGGGACGATCGAGGAAGGCGTTGAGCTGCTGCGCAAGGCTGACGTCATCGCTGGTCAGAACGTGATCGCCTACGACATCCCGGTGCTGGACAAGCTGTTCGGCTTCAAGCCCACCGGCAAGGTGTTCGACACCCGGACCGCCTCGCGCGTCATCTGGCCCAACCTGGCTGACATCGACTTCGCCGCGATCCGGGCCGGCAAGCGTCCCGTCGACTTCCAGTCGAAGGGCTACGTCGGCAGCAACAAGCTGGCCGCCTGGGGCTTCCGCCTCGGCGAGTACAAGGGTGACTTCAACCCGAAGGACTACGGCTACACCTGGGCCACCTGCCCCTTCATGCTGGAGATGTCCGACTACTGCGAGCAGGACTGCGAGGTCACGCTCAAGTGGCTGGAGTTCATCGAGTCGCGCAACTACTCCCAGGAGTGCCTGGACCTGGAGATGCGCGTCGCCACGATCATCGCTGCCCAGGAACGCCACGGCTTCTGCTTCGACGTCCCCGCGGCGGAGAAGCTGGCCGCTTCCCTGATGGCCGAACGCGCCGAGCTGGAGTCCGCACTCACCTCCCTGTTCCCCCCGTGGAAGGCCAAGGACGGCAAGCCGTTTGTCCCGAAGCGCGACAACGCACGTTTTGGCTACACGGCCGGCGTGCCGGTGCAGAAGTACAAGACGGTGGTGTTCAACCCCGGCTCCCGCGATCACATTGCCGATCGCCTGATGACCGTGCACGGGTGGAAGCCCAAGGTGTTCACGCCCACGGGAAAGCCACAGATCGACGAGACGATCCTTGGTGCCCTGCCCTACAACGAGGCGAAGGAGCTGACCCGCTACATGCTGCTGGTGAAGCGGCTAGGCCAGCTCGCCGAGGGCTCCAAGGCGTGGCTCAAGAAGGTCAAGGCGGACGGTCGGATTCACGGCTCGGTCAACACCAACGGCGCAGTCACCGGCCGCATGACCCACTCCGACCCCAACGTCGCCCAGGTGGACAAGTGGGAGCCCATGCGCGCCCTGTGGACGGTGCCGAAGAACTACGTCCTGGTCGGCTGTGACGCCGAGGGCCTGGAGCTGCGCTCAATGGGCCACTACATGGCTCAGTGGGACGGCGGCGAGTATGCCGAGGCGGTGGTCAACGGCAAGAAAGAGAACGGCACAGACGTCCATACCGTGAACCAGAAGGCCATTGGCCTGAACAAGCGGGACAGCGCCAAGACGTTCATCTACGCGCTGATCTATGGTGCCGGCGACTTCAAGCTCGGCACCATCGTGCGCGACGACTACACCGACGAGCAACGAGCGAAGTTCAAAGTTCGGAAGGACTCCAAGACGTCTCTTGCTGCCCTCGGCAAGGCTCGCCGTGCCCGTCTGATGAAGGCCCTTCCCGCGCTCGGGAAGCTCACTGCTGCCGTCAAGAAGCGGGCCAAGCTCCGCGGCTACCTCAAGGGTCTCGACGGCCGAAAGCTGCACGTCCGGGCCGAGCATGCGGCCCTGAACACCCTCCTGCAGTCTGCGGGTGCGGTGGCAATGAAGAAGGCCCTGGTGCTGTTTGCAGATGCGGTCGAGGCTGACCCGAAACTGCGCGGCAAGGTCCACCCGGTGGCGAACATCCACGACGAGTTCCAGATCGAAGTTCCTCCGAACCTGGCGCAGATCGTGGGCAAGCTCGCTGCCGATTCCATCACCAAAGCAGGCGAGCACTTCGGTTTTCGGTGCCCTCTGAGTGGTGCCTTTGATGTGGGCAAGAACTGGAGTGAAACCCACTGATGCGCACATCCAATCATCCAAGGAGTAGCACACTGATGCAACGCAAAACCCCTGTGAAGGGGACCAAGCAGGTCGGCCTCCGCGACTTCATCGCGGCTGGCCGCAAACAACGGGGGCCGCGAGTTCTCCTGGCCGACATCGAGACGTTCCCGATCGAGGGGTACGTCTGGAACCTGTGGAAGCAGAACATCGGGCTGGACCAGATCAAGCAGGATTGGACGCTCATGTCCTTCGCCGCCAAGTGGCTGGGTCAGCCCGAGGTCTACTACGACGACGTGTCGGAGAAGCGGGACGTTCGCGACGACGACTCACTGCTCCGTGACGTGCATCGACTCCTGTCCAATGTGGACATCCTGGTCGCCCACAACGGCCAGCGGTTCGACCTGCCGAAGCTCAAGGCTCGCATGGCCATCCGCCGACTGAGCCCGCTGCCTCCCATCAAGGTGCTGGACACGCTGCTCCTGAACCGACGCGCGTTCGGCTTCACTTCCCAGCGACTTGCCTACGTCAGCGACCAGTTCGCCGAACAGGCCAAGGACTATCACAAGAACTTCCCCGGCTTCAAGCTGTGGCGGGAATGTCTCGCCGGCAACCGAAAGGCGTGGCAGGAGTGCCGCGAGTACAACATCATCGACGTCACGTCGATGGAGGAGACCTACAAGGCGCTCCGTGGGTGGTACGAGGGTGCGCCGAACTTCGGCCCGTACATCTCCCCGAGCAAGGATGGTGCCGTCGTCTGCCCGACCTGCGGCAGCGAGCACGTCGAACGCCGAGGATCACGAGAGACCCAGGTGGGCATCTATGCCCGGTTCCACTGCTTGGATTGTGGCGGCTGGTCTCGTGGTCGCTACCAGGCCGTGTCCCGCAAGCTCCGTGAGCACATCCTCACGAACTAACGTTCCACTTACGCAACTGTCCCGAGGTGACACCCATGCTCGAAAAGATCGTATCGCTGCTCTCCTCCTTGTCGGCTGTTCCGCAGCCGATCTGGGCGATGCTCGGCGGCACTCTGGTGTCGTGGGGTGTCACCCAGCGGCTCAAGGACTACGTGTCACCCCACTGGCACGGGCAGACCGCTGACGTGGCCGTGCGCGCCATCGCCTTCACGGCAGGTGCGCTGGCTACGGTGGGCCTGTGGTCCATCGGTGGCTTCGCTTCCCTACCCCACGCTGCCACCGCAGCGCTGATCGTGGGCCTGTGGTCACCGGCCACCTGGGACATCCTGACGATGTTCATTGGGTGGAAGTGGCCACGCCTACGGTTCCTCCTGACCCGCTGTGGCCACCGCATCAACAAGCGCGGCGGGGACACACCGTGAACGGCCTGACCATTGCGAAGGTCGCCGTTGCATTGCTGCTGATCGGCGCCGGTTCCTACTTCGTCCTGTCCTACCAGCACATGACCACCCAGGTCGCCGAGCTCGCTCCCCTGAAAGAACAGGTGGTGGAGCTCCAGGGCCAGTACACCGAGCTCTCCAAGGAGGTGGTCCGCCGCGCGGCTGACGACGCACGTATCCGTGCCGGCCGGCGCTCCATCAACTCTCATCTCGACGAGGTAACCAATGAAGATTCTGCTGCTCGCGCTTATCTCGGCGAGCGCATTCCTGACGGGGTGCGCGCGGCATATCTCACGTCCGACACCGGACGCAAGCGCGTTCCTGCAGCCAACGCACATTGAGGGGAAGTACGCCTCAATGGGTGAGCTGATGCAGGACCCCAACTCAACCACGCGCGATCTCGTCGACTTCGGTGGCAACGCCGACGACGCCAACCTTCGGTGCAACGCTGACAAAGCGAGCGCATTGAGCCTGCTGCAGGAGAAGAAGTGATGCATATTGCGGATACATCGCAGGCCGATAAGAGCGGACGAATCCTTCTTGACCTGTTCGTCCAGAACCTCCGAAACACACTGGTCGACGAGGCCATCAAGGCAATCCGCCCGATCGTGGAGGCCAAGGTGGACCAGATCGTCGCCGAGCTGGAGCCCGATGTTCAACACGAATACGACCTCCTCAAGCAGCGCACGGTGGTCCACTTCGTGGTGAACCGCCGCGGGGAGAAGCAGTGATGGATGACTCCCCGGCTCTGGTCACCTTCATCGGCGGCTCGGCCAATCTAACCCAGCGGGTATTACAACAGCGCGAGCTTGGTCCGTACTTCGACGTCGCGGTGATGCCGGACATTCGTGAGTACGGCCCTGGGTATGAGCCAATGCGGGTGGTTGCCAATCGTGAACGCTACATCCTGAAACAGGTGGCGAGATCACATTTCGTAGCCCTCATCGAGTCTATCCGATGACTCCCAAGAACAAGGCTCGGACCCTCCTGATCGACGCCGACATCTTCGCCTACGCTGCCTCCGCCGTTTCCGAGAAGGTCTACTACTGGGACGGCCCCGGCTCGGAACCCTCAGTCGACACCGAGGAGACCCCCGAGTCAGCCGGCAAGCTCGCCATCGAGCGCATCGAGAAGATCGCCAACCAGCTCAAGGCCAGCCGCATCGTGGTCTGCCTGACCGACGCCCACAACTTCCGAAAGGACGTGTGGCCGCAGTACAAGGCGAACCGAAAGGACGTCCGCAGGCCGACCCACCTGATCGGCGTGAAGGATGCCCTGGCGTCCAAGTACGAGACGTACAAGCGTCCCGGCCTGGAGGCCGACGACTGCATGGGCATCCTGGCGACGCACAAGACCCTGATCCCTGGCGAGAAGGTCATCGTGTCCAGCGACAAGGACCTCAAGACGATCCCTGGGCTGCTGTTCAATCCGGACAGGGATCGGGTGCCCCATCGGATCACCAAGGTGGCCGCCGACAGGAACTTCCTGCAGCAGGTCATCACGGGTGACGCCACCGATGGCTACCCCGGCTGCCCCGGTGTTGGCCCGAAGTCCAAGTTCGTGGGCCTGATCCACACGTGCACCACGCTCAGTGAGATGTGGCGGCACGTCCTGGATGCCTACGCCAGCAAGGGCCTGACGGCCACCGATGCCGTCCTGCAGGCTCGCATGGCGCGCATCCTCCGGGCGACCGACTGGGACTTCAAGCTCAAGGCGCCGAGGCTCTGGAGCCCGCCAATCTGACCACTGCCCACACTCGGATATACACAACATATTGTGTCTGGTCCTCCGAGTTCACCCGATTGCACACGATGCAATAGGGCTGGTCTGCATCCCTGTTCTGCTTAACCGACAGTTTCGGTAGTCCCGAGTGTGCAGCCGGGCACCCCTTCTGATCCCCCTGACCGCTACTGGTCAGGGGGATTTTTTTTTCGAGGAGTCCCATGCCTGCACCCGCCACAAAGCCCGGCAAGCAGCGGGCCAATCTCCGCCGTCTGGTCGCCGCACACAGCGAGCTCGTTCTCGCCCTCGACCAGCTCTACCCCTCCCTGCCGCCGAGCCTTGATGACTCCGAGCGCCTGGTGTGGGCCAAGGCCGGCGAGCGCCGACTTGTCGACCACCTACTAACCCTACTGCGCGAGTCCAACGAGCGCGGCAACCTATTGGAGGACTGACCATGTGCTCAGCCCCGAAGATGCCAAAGCCGGACCCCGCAGCCGTGGCCGCGGCGAACAAGAAGCCGCAGTACCTACGCAATCCCTGGCTCGACAGTCTGTCGATCAACGGGGCCGGCGCCGGTTCCGGCCGCAACGACCTGGTGATCGACCCCGGCACCCAGCCCCCGGCCAACCCGGTAGCTCCGCCTCCGGTGACCACGCTGCCGAACTACACCGGCCCGTATCAGAACATCGGTTTCAACAGTGGCTACAACGGCGGCACCAACCGCGGACGTGGCAACCCCAAGCTGATCGGGTTTGAGCGATGAGTGCCCAGTCCGACTATCAGACCCTCCAGAACAACCGAAGCTCCGTCCTCATCCGCGCCCGCGAATGCTCCGCGCTGACGATCCCGGCCCTGCTTCCCCCGGAGGGCGCCAACGATTCCACCAGCCTGCCCACCCCGTTCCAGTCGGTGGGCGCCGAGGGCGTCAACAACCTGGCGTCCAAGATTCTGTTTGCGCTGTTCCCGCCTGGTGTGGCCTTCGCCCGCCTGACGGTTCCGCCTCGGGTGGCTTCGGGTAACCCGAACACCCTGGCCGAAGTCCAGAAGGCGCTGGCGGTTCTCGAAGGTCGCATCATGGACAAGTTCGAGACCAGCGTGCTGCGTCCCGTCCTGTCCCACATCATTTCCCACCTCATCGTGACCGGCAACCAGCTTGCCTACTTCAAGTCACCGACTGAGTTCGCCACCTACCGTCTCGATCAGTACGTGATCCGGCGCGACGCGATGGACCACCCGATCGACGGCGTGGTCAAGCAGAGCGTTCACCCGAGCACGCTGTCCCCTGAGATCGCCGTGGCGTGCAAGGTCGACATGAAGGCCGACAAGTCCATCGACATCTACACGCGCATCGAGTGGCGTGAAAAGAAGGTCGAGTCGTGGCAGGAAATCAATGAGATCGAAGTCCCCGAGAGTCGGGGAAGCTGGCCCGTCGACAAGTCACCTTGGATGGTGCTCCGCTGGAAGGCGGTTCCCGGCACGGACTACGGCCGCGGTCACGTCGAGGAATACCTCGGCGCCCTGACCTCGCTCGAAGGTCTGTCGCAGTCGATCGTCGAGTTCGCCGCGGTGGCCTCCAAGATCGTGTTCCTGGTCCACCCCAACTCCACCACGGATGTTGAGGAAGTGAACCGCGCCGAGTCGGGCGAAGCCGTAACAGGCTCCAAGGCCGACATCGACACGCTCCAACTGGAGAAGTTCGCCGACTTCCAGGTGGCCGAGAAAGTGGTCGCCTCGCTGGAGAACCAGATCGCCCGTGCGTTCCTGTTGCGTTCCGCAATGACGCGTGACGCCGAGCGCGTGACCGCCGAGGAAATCCGTGCGATCGCCCAGGAGCTCGAAGACGTGCTCGGTGGTGTTTACACCGTCCAGGCCAACGAGCTGCAGCTTCCGCTGGTTCGCCGCCTGATGGCGGTGATGACCGCCAAGCAGGAACTGCCGGCGCTCCCGAAGGGCTCCGTCGATCCGATCATCATCTCCGGCTTCCAGGCGCTCGGCCGAAACCAGGCCCTCAGCAAGCTCCGTGGATTCATCCAGGACTTCACCGGCCTACTCGGTCCACAGGCTCCGTCCTACCTCAAGCCTCTTGAGATTGGTACGAGGCTCGGTGTCGCGTGGGGCGTCGAGGGCTTGGGCGACATCATCAAGTCTCCGGACGAGGTTGCCCAGGATCAGCAGGCCGCGAAGAACGCCCAGATGCTGCAAACCATGATGGACAAAGGCACCGGCCCGATGGCCAAAGCAATGGCAGAGCAAGGCAGCGGGGCTATCCCCGCGGCCGCTGCACAACCCCAACAGTAACGAGGAGGTTACATGGCAAATGAAGTAGAAGCGCCGGCTCCGGGCACCCCGGAATACGACGCAGCGATGGCCGCCAAGGCCAAGGAAGGCGGCGTCACCACCGTCGACCACGACAACCCACCGGCCGAAGGCGCCGCCAACGAGAAGCCGGTCCGCCCCGATCACATCCCGGAAAAGTTCTGGGATGCCGAGAAGGGCGCGGTGAATGTCGAGGCGCTGGCCAAGTCCTACACGGAGCTGGAGAAGGTCCGCAGCAAGTCTGCGACCGAACCCACTGCCGAGGAAAAGGCTGCCGCCGAGAAGGCCGCGGCTGACGCCAAGGCTGCCGGTGGCGACGCTGGCGGTGAGGCTCTGCGAGCCAAGGCCGAACAGGAGTGGCGTGCCAACGGCACCCTCTCGGAGGAAACGTTCGCCGCCTACGAAAAGGCCGGCGTGACGCGTGCCCAGATCGACACCTACATCGAAGGTCAGGAAGCCCTGGCCCGAGAACGCGAGAGCGAAGCGTATGCGGTGGTCGGTGGCGAAGAGTCCTACAAGGCGATGCAGGCGTGGGCGAATGCCAACCTGACCCAGCCGGAGAAGGACGCCTACGACCGCGATGTGTTCGGCAAGGACAAGGCTGTGCGTGCAAACGCCATCCGTGGCCTGGCCGCCCGCTACGCGCAGTCCGAAGGTTCGGACGGCAAGATGGTGGTTCCCAACAGTGATGGCGGGAAGCAGGCCGGTGAACACTTCGGCTCGAAGGCCGAGATGATCGCCGCCATGCGTGATCCGAAGTACAAGACCTCCGCCACCTACCGCAACGAGGTAGCCCAGAAGATCGCCAACGCCGCCAAGGCAGGCGTCTATCTAGGCGTGAGCTGATCCCCATGCGGATTCCCAAGAGCTTCACCCTGGGACCCCACGAGATCAAGGTCCGCATCGTCTCCGAAAAGGAGATGACGAAGATCGACGCTGAATCCGAGCAGCCCTCGGAGGACGAGTACGGCCCTCCGTTTGGCCTGTTCGTCCGCGGCGAGAACGCTCTGTACGTCCAAGAGGTGCGCAAGGGTTTCTGCAAGCAGCAGCAGCTCCACGCCTTCTGGCACGAATACTTCCACGCGTTGTTCTTCGCACTGAATCTGGACTTCGCCACCGACGAGGTGCTCGTTGACCAGTGTGGCCTGCTGATGCTGCAAGCACAGCAGACCATGAAGTATTGAGCGCGTCCTCCTCCGCGCTCTCTGTGCGCCCCGAGCGTACTCCCGGCAGAGGTAAACCCTCCTGGCCGGGACCCTTTCCCACCGTTAGCTCAAGCGCAGAGCATCCCGACTGATCGGGAGAGATGCGGACTCGACATCCGCACGGTGACCACTTTGTTTCACCCCATGCACCCGCGTGGGTCAGCTCCAGATGACAAAGCAGCTCAAGACGTCAAGCCCGCTACGGTGGACAACTTCTCTGAACGACCTGTGCAGTCGGATGGGCACAAGAACCGTGTCCCCAACACTCTACAGTGAGTAAGAAATGGCAAATGCAACTCCCTCCCGCTTCGGCCAAATCCAAGGTGCCGGCGCGACCGATGCCCTGTGGCTCGACATCTTCGGTGGCGAAGTCCTGACGGCCTTCGAGACCAAGGTCCAGACCAAGGACCGCATCCGCACCCGCACGATCACCGAAGGCAGGTCCGCCCGCTTCCCGGCGACCTTCAAGGCGCACACCCAGTACCACACTCCGGGTGTCGAAATCGCTGGTCAGACGATCCAGTCGAACGAAGTCACCGTCACCCTGGATGATCTGCTGATCTCCCCGGTGGAAATCTCCGAGATCGACGAGCTGAAATCGCACTTCGATGTGCGCGCTCCCTACTCCGCCGAGTTGGGCAACTCGATGGCTCTGGCGTATGACCGCGTTGTCACCCAGTGCCTTCTGGCCGCTGCCCGCGGTGCCGCCTTGTTCGCCGATGATGACGCCGGTGGCGCCGTGATCGAGACCGACGTGGCTGCCGGCGCGAGCTTCTCCACCTCGGGTTCCGACCTGATCGACGGTGTGAACCTCGCCAAGCAGGCGTTGGACGAGAAGGACGTGCCCGTCGAGAACGGCGTGTCCGCTCTGTTCCTGCCGGCCCAGTGGTATCTGATGGCCCGCACGGACCACAACATCAACCAGTTCTACGGTGGTCAGTCCACCCTGGCGCACCAGGTGCTCACCACGGTGAGCGACATCCAGATCGTCAAGTCGAACGCTCCGTTGTTCGGCAAGGACGTCACCCCGTATGACGCCGGCACCAACGCTGACGGCCTGGTTGGCGCTCCGTCCGGCAAGTACCAACTGCCGGCTGGCTTCGCCACGAAGTACCAGGGCGACAACACCAAGACGGTGGGTGTCGTGTGGACCGAGGCGGCGGCTGCGATGCTGCAGTTGATGGGCTTGAAGATGGAGTCCGAGTGGGACGCCCGTCGTCAGGTGACCTTCATGCTGGCGAAGATGGCCATCGGTGCAGGTCCGCTGCGCAGCAAGTGCGCCATCGAACTCAAGACCGCGTAAGCGAAACCCCAAAACCCATCCCGAGAAAATCGGGGTGGGTTTTTTTCATCCAACCGGAGCACAACCAATGGCCACCATTCCTCTCACCACGGCTCCCATGACGGAGCTGGACGGCGTGAACCTGTGCCTGATGGCCATCGGTGGCGCCCCTGTGAACGCCCTGGATACCCCAGGCAACAAGGACGCATCCATCGCGCGCCTGACCCTCAACAACACCTCGCGGGAAGTCCAGTCCAAGGGCTGGTTCTTCAACCACGAGTATTCCTATCCGCTCGCTGCCGATGCAACCACTGGCAAGATCGCCTTGCCGAGCAACTGCATCGCCCTGGCGACCGCCGATGAGAAGTACCGGGTGGTCGAGCGCGCCGGCTATCTCTACGACCTCGACAACCGCACCAACGTGTTCCCTCTGGGCACCACGGTGAATGTCGACATCACCTTCATGTTCAACTTCGAGGACCTCCCGCAGGTCGCCCGCACCTACAGCGGGCTGGCCGCCGCACAGACCTTCCAGTCGAACACCGTTGGCGCCACCGATCTCAATGCGCTGATCGACGGACAGGTCACGAGGGCATATGCCCTCCTGGTGGCCGCCGACACGCGCTCGAAGCGCCCCAACGTCCTCACCTCAAACGCTCGAATCCTCCGGATGACCCGTCGTCACCGCGGCAGCTTCGACTTCGCTGACCGATAACAGGAGGCCCCTATGGGACTGGTCACCAGACCTATCCAGTCGCTCTACAACGGCGTCTCCCAACAGCCCGCAACGATTCGCCTGGACTCGCAGTGCGAGGAGCAGGTCAACGCCTGGGGGACGGTTGTGGAAGGCGTTCGCAAGCGCCCACCCTCCCTGTACGTGAATCGGATCACCACGGCTCCTGTTTCAGGTGCCCATCTCCACAAGATCAACCGCGACGCTGACGAGAAGTATGACGTCATCGTGACGGCGACCACCATCCGCGTGTTCGACGAGGCGGGTGTGGAACGCACCGTGGCATTCCCCGCGGGTACGTCCTACCTGTCTCTCCCGGCCGGCGCTACGGCCGAGTCGAGCTTCGCCCTGGAGACGGTGGCCGACTTCACCTTCGTGGTGAACAAGACCAAGACCGTCGCTATGGCGCCGCTCGATGCCGACCTGTCTCCGCAGAACGCGAACTACTGGTGGCTCAACCGCCCCCAGTCGAGTGGTGCCACCGGAGCGCAGCAGCTCCAGTACCCGCCGAACACCCCCATCACGTCCTTCATGGGCACCGTCCAGTCATTCGACGATCTGCCCCAGTCGGCCACTGTGGGATCGCTCTACCAGATCGTCGGTACGCAGGACTCGAACTTCGCCACCTACTACGTGGTTCGTGGTGCTGGTGTGTGGAATGAGTGCCGCGCCCCTGGCCTGGTGAACATGATCGACAACCTGACGATGCCGCATGCCCTGGTCCGCCTGGGCGATGGCACGTTCGCGTTCGCTCCGTTCTCCTGGGCTCCGCGTCGTGTCGGTGACTACACCTCCAACCCAAACCCCACCTTCGTGGGCCGCCAGATCAGCGACGTGTTCTTCTGGCGCAACCGCCTATGCCTGACGGTAAACGAGACCACGGCGATGTCCCGCGTAGGCGACTTCGGCAACTTCTTCCGCCTTACGGCGGTGACGCTGCTGCCGGACGAGACCGTCGACATTGCCACCAGCGAAACCCAGGTGACCAACCTCCGGTACGCCATCCCGATGGGTGGTGAGCTGATGCTGTTCTCGGACGAGACACAGTTCCGCATCAACCACGATGCCAATGCCGGCGTCACGCCGACCAGCCTGTCGATCGACGCGGTGACCCACTACTCCACTGCGCCGGCCGTCGAGCCGGTCAACCTGGGAAGCGACGTCTACTTCGTCGCCGAGGACAAGGGCTTCGCCACGGTCTACGAGTACGGGGTCACTCCCGGATCGGAACACCTGGACGCCTCCTCGGTCACCGGCCATGTGCCCAAGTACATCCCCGCGGGTGTCCGCAAGCTCATCCCGAGCAGCACGCAGGACGCACTGTTCGTGCTCACCGCTGGCGAGCCGAACCGGGTGTACGTCTACAAGTTCTACTGGGCCAGCGATACCGAGAAGGCGCAGTCCTCCTGGAGCTACTGGGAGTTCGGTGCCAACGATGTTGTTTTGAGTGGATCGGTGCAGGACAACTACCTGCATCTCCTGGTCGACCGTTCCGATGGAACGTACCTGGAGAAGATTCCGCTGGCTCCCAACGACACCGCGGATGGTGCGACCTACCAGATTTACCTGGATCGTCGTGTGAGTGTGCGAGGCGTCTACAGCGCGACCACCGGACGCACGACCTTCACGCTCCCCTACCCGGTGGCGACGGCCGACCAGCCGAGCTTCCGTGTCGTCCACGGGCCTGGCTTCACTTCCGGCCCTGCAGCGCTCGTCGACACCGCCCAGTACGTGTGGTCGAACTCGACCACCATGACCGTCCTCGGTGACCACTCGGCGGCCGACTGCTTCTGCGGCCTGGCGTACACGATGCGCTACACGTTCTCCGAGAGGTTCCTCAAGAACGCCCAGCAGGTCCCGATCATCACTGGTCGATTCCAGCTCCGGACCTACACGGTCTACTACACCGACTCGGCTTTCTTCCGAACCGAGGTCGCTCCCTACGGAGTGGATGTCGAGGTGGAGACGATCGTGCCGGCGCAACTGTCGGAGTTCAGCGGCAAGACCCTGGGGGACGCCTCACTCCTCCTGGGGTCGCCTGTGTTCCACACGGGTTCCTACCAGTTCCAGATTTACGGCGACTCCGACACCGCCGTCGTGTCCCTCACGAATGACTCCCACCTGGCCTCCACATTCCAGGCTGCCGAGTACGAGGGCTTCTACCACAACCGAGCTACCGCCTAATGAGAATCGTCCCAGTAACCGAAGCACTCGTGCAAGACCTGGGACGCAATCTCCGGGCGATCGACAAGCGCGAAATCATGGAGGCCACTGGCCTGTCCCCAAGGCGCGGCCTCCTTCATAGCGTGAACACCTCTGTGACCGCCTACGCGGCCCTCCAGGGGTCACGCGTGTTCGCCATATACGGTTGTGCCCAGAGCCCCAAGAGAGCCGACACAGGCTGCCCATGGCTGCTTGGGAGCCCCCTTCTGGATACCCAGCAACGACGGGCTCTCATCACGGTGGCGCCTGGAGCAATCCAGGAGATGCACCAGATGTTCCCCCGCCTGGAGAACTACGTGTCCGCGGAGAACTACCTCGCGCGGCGCTGGCTCCTCTGGGCCGGCTTCCAGATGGTCGAGCACGTCCAGCACTACGGCGTGCAGAACCGCCCATTCATTCGATTCGTCAAGGAGGTGTCCCCATGTGTCCCGTGACCATTGCCGCCGCCATTGGCGTCTCGACCACCACCCTGTACGTCGCCGCGGCCGCCGCCGCGATCGCAGCGGCCTACACGGCCTCCCAGTCGATGGCTGCCAATCGGCAGGCCAAGGCTCAGTCCAAGCTCCTCACGCAGCAGGCCATCCAGCGCAACAGCGAAATCGACACCGCTGCGGCTAACCAGATGAACCAGCGTGCCGAGGCTGCCCGTCAAGAGCGTGCCGCGGCCCGTGCTGCAGCGGCGGAGTCGGGTGTCAATCTCGGTTCCGGTTCCTTCCTCGCGCAGCTCAACGCTTCGCAGCTCCAGGAATGGAACGACAACGGCGTCATCACCAAGAACGCCGAGGAGCAGAAGAAGGCCACTGGCGTCCAGTACAAGTCCGGCCTGGCCGGTCTCCAAATCCAGTCTGGTCTGGGCATCGCACTCGGTGCCACGGCTGCTGGTGTCTCCACTGGCGCCGGCATCGCGCAAGCCGGGCGATCGAAGCCCTAACCCACCCGAGGAATCCCTATGCCACGTCCTGTCCAGCAGCGCATCCAAGTTCGCGCTGCACCCCTGCAGGAGCCCAACTCCCCGCAGGCCGGCGTATTCGCTCCTCTCGATGGTGTTCGAGCTGCCCCGGCTGGAGGCGCCCTCCAGGGGCTGGCCTCCGCCCTAGCGCCCATCCTCGACGCTGGTGTTCCGATTGCAACCACTGAGGTTGCGCGCGGCGCCGTCAAGGATGCCGAGGCCGGCGAAGCGGATGCCGAGATCGGCAAGGTCGATCCCGAACGCGCGAAGCAGAGCATCCTGTACGCCGATGCGGCCCACAAGGTCAACATCATCAAGCAGCTCCAGGACGCCCAGGCCGCGGTCACCGAGAGGGCGAACACGGAGCTGGACCACTCGGCTTCCTACCAGGACCAGACCAAGCAGATCGACGCCTGGATGAAGGAGGAGCTCGGCCCCCTGGCGGCCGACCCGAAGGCGGCTGCGATCATCGCCCCGCGCTACCAGCAGTTCATCGAAAACGCGTCGAACAACATCCTGGCTCGGCAGACCGAGGCTCGCTACAACGAAGCCGTGGAGACCATGCGCGCCGACATTGGCAGCTCCATCGCCAACGGTGGGCTGTCCCCCGAGCTGTACGGTCAGCACGTCGAGATGCTCACGCACCTGACGGGTGATCGCACCCAGGCTGTGGCCGCTGTGGTCGCCGCCTATGGCGACGCCGCCTACGACACCGCCACGAAGGGTGGCGATTGGAAGGCTGTGTTCAAGGCCATCCCGACTTCCATCAAGCTCCCTGACGGCACGACCATCCCTGGTCCTACCGTTGGTGGAGGCAAGAACCACGACGCGCTCGTGCGTGCCCAGGACGCCGCCCAGCAGGCATACAACAAGCACATGGAGCCGATCCTAGATCAGCGCCAAGCAGAGGTGCTCGTCCACCTGGAT
>Ga0157370_10002446_pt1 | contig 22403 bp, 21 predicted proteins | sample C35metaG_FD_113463 | JGI IMG/M metagenome (GOLD analysis project Ga0157370, IMG submission 113463) | Corn rhizosphere microbial communities from Kellogg Biological Station, Michigan, USA - C3-5 metaG | ecosystem: Host-associated > Plants > Roots > Rhizosphere > Soil | place: USA: Michigan...
CAGCTCCTGGATGATCTGCACGTCTCGCGCCGTCGATCGCATGTGGTCTCTCAGCGCGCGGTCGAGCTGAAGCAGACGGTCGTCCGGATCCGCCGGGAGGCTCCTGGCCAGGCCTTTCGCAAGCGCGCGTCCGGCGGCCTGGCTGATCGGAATGTCGGCCGCGCGCGCGTCCCGCCGCAGGGCGGCGACCACGCGGAGGTCCGTGAGATAGACCTGGATCCGCGTCGCCCCGGTCTCACGCCCGCCCATCGCCGCCTCCCTGCAGCCCGTCGAGCACCGCCTGCTCCGCCGCGAAGGCCGTCGAGATCCGCTCGTAGGTTTCGGCCGCCTTGGCGGCGACGCGTCGCTCATGGATCGCCGCCTCCACCTCCTTGAACAGCGGCAGGGCCGCCCCGGGATCCTCGCCCAGACCCCGTCGCCCCGCCCAAGGGTGGACCGGAGCGCCCGGCGTGTCGACGCCCGCCGCCTGATCCGGCGGCGGCAGGCCCGCGCGCGCCCGGAAGGGCCGCTCCTTGTCGTAGAGGATCTTGCGCGTCCGCAGCGGCCTGTGGCCAACCGCGAAAGTCAGCTGCACCGCGTCCGGCAGCGCCCGGATTTCGCCGGGCTCCAGCAGCGGACATTCGATTTCGGAGCGTGACACCGAGCTTCGGCCGCCGCCCAGCCCCGCCGGACCGCTCCGGCTGGTCCGCCGCTCCAGCACGGAGCCGGTGAGCTTGGACACCTTGTCCTGCGTCAACGGATCGAGCGCGCTGAAGGCGGTGTAGACATGGCAGTTGTCGAGGATGGTGTTGTTGACCCCGTAGGTTTCGACGATGTCGTTCAGCGACTGGGCGACGAACATCGTCTTGATGCCGTAGCCGCTCATCAGGCGCAGGGACTTTTCGAAGAACGCCAGCCGGCCCAGCAGGGGGAATTCGTCCATGAGCATCAGAAGGCGCCGGCGCTTCTCGCGACCCGCGTCGTCGGCGTGCTCGGCGACGGTCAGGGCCTGGGACGCCGCGTAGAAGAGAAGCCGGATCACCGGTCTCAAGGCGACGGCGTCGGCCGGGGCGACCTGCACATAGAGGGAGACCGGCGCCTCGGCGCACATCAGGTCGCCGAGCGCGAAATCCGATGCCGACATTGCGCGAACCAGATCGTCGCCGGCCAGCCATTTGAGATAGCTGCGCGCCGTGCCCTGCACCGACGTGCGAAAACGATCGTGCATCGCCGCGTAGCCCTTCACCGCCGTGGCGATGAAGGGATGGACCTCGGGGACGCCCTCCGGACCCAGACGATGAAGGGTCCGCACCATCATGTCGGCGGCGGCGTCCAGATCGGCGAGGATCGTTCGCACCGTCACCAACGTCTTGTCCGCGTCCGGCGCGGTATGGAGGACGTGCAGGATCACCGCCTCGAGGATTTCGGACGCCGCCTTGTCCCAGATGGCCTCGTCGTCCCGTGCGCCCCCCGGATCGCTGAGGATGGCGACCAGCCGCTGGACCTGCGCCAGAGCCTGGGGTCCCGGTCTGATCTCCGCCAGAGGATTGAAGCGCGCAGACGCAGGGTCTCGCGGATTGAAGTAGAGCGCATGACTGTGCCGGGCGCGCCAGCCCGCGGTCACCCGCCACAGCTCCCCCTTGGGATCATGGACCAGGACGCTATCGGTCCAGCTCAACAGGGTGGGGACGACATGGCCCCGCCCCTTCCCCGCCCGTGTCCCGCCCGTCACGAGCGTCGGCCGAAGGTCGGTCGTCGCCAGAAGACGGCCCTGCAACCGCCCGAGGACGCACCCCGCGTCGTGCCTCAGGCCCGCACGGCGCGCCTCGGGCAGGCCGCCCCACCCGCGCCTTCGCTTGACGGCGCCGCCGTCGAACACCAGCAGGCCCCCGGCGCCCGCCGCCATGACGAGCATGAAGACCGAGAGCGGCAGGGCGAAGGCGTCCGCCTCCGCCGTGCCGAATCTGTGACGCCAGACGAGGATCATCCAGGGCCAGTAGACGCCCGTTTCGTCCAGCCGGAGCGCCGGCCCCAGGGTCACATGATAGCGATAGAGCCAGGCGAAGGTCTGTGTGGCGGCCTGAAGCGCGACGAGCAGGGCGGCGGCAAGACCGGCGAGGCGTGCTGGCGGCATGACGACCATCCGTTCGAAGACCATCGAGCCTTCGAGGGAGAGGGCCGTTTGAGGCGACATTCTGACCGCGAATCCGGTCCTCGGGCGCCGTCGACGCCAATATAGGGCGCGTCACGGGGGCGAGCCGCTTTGCCCGATCCGGTCGGACCGCAATATATTCTCCCTTTTCGCCCGTCGCTGAGCCGTGACGGGTCAGACGCCGCCTTCGCGCACGCCGGCGGCGCGCATGAGATCGCCGACGCGCCGGCCGTTTAGCCGGCAGATCGCGATCACCCGATCATAGACGATCACCCGACCGCTGCGTCCGCGCGTCGCTACGCAGTCGAGACGTCGCCCCATCACGAGACGGCGCAATTGGTCTCGGGCGACCCGACCGTCTGTTGCGTTGAGCTCCGGGGCGTCGAAGTCCGCGAGCCTCACCTCGATCCAGGCGGAGGGGTCCGTGCTGTCGCCGACGCAGAGCCCGTCGCCATCGCCGACATAGCGGGCCTGCCCCGCGAAACTCTGTCCGGCGCGATCCGGCAGTCGCCCCTCGCACGGATCGGCATGGGCGATCGCGGGCGCGGCGAGGATTGGGAGGATCAGAGACCATTTCATCGGATCAACCTGGACCGATCCGGTCGGATCGAAAAGCGCGATCGGGAAGAAAGGAAGGGCGGCCGGGAATGCTCCGCTTGGGAGCGCTGCTGGAGACGGCCATGCGCCCGCTTTCTGACCACCACCCCGCGATCGCCGCAGGCCGGCGTTCACCTGACACGCGTTCCCTCGCGACCCTCGACGACCGCGACCTCCTGGCGCTTCTGCTTAGACGGAGCCTGCGACAGACGTCCGTCCCCGCCGTGCACGCCGTGGACGCCCTGTTCGACCGGTTCGGCGACATCGCCGCCATCGCGTCCGCCGATGTGCCGGAACTCGCGCGCGCGAGCGGGCTGGGACCCGGGGCCCTGACCGACCTGAAACTGCTCCGCCTGCTCAGCGAACGTCTGGTCCGCGCCGAGGCTTCGAGACGGCCGCTCATCGCCAGCTGGACAGCCCTGCTCGCCTATGTTCGCGTCGCCTTGGCTGAAGAGCCCCGCGAGCAATTCCGGGCCCTGTTCCTCGACAAGCGCAACCGGCTCCTGAGCGACGAACTGGTCGCCCACGGCACGATCGACCATGCCCCCGTTTATCCGCGCGAGGTCGTGCGGCGGGCGCTGGAGGTGTCGGCCGCGTCCATCATCCTCGTGCACAATCACCCCTCGGGCGATCCCGAGCCATCCCGCGCCGACATCGAGATGACGCGGAAGATCGTCGACGCCGCCAAGGTCTTCGACATTCAGGTTCACGATCACCTGGTCGTCGGGAGGGACGGTACGGCCAGCCTGCGCACCCTCGGGCACTTCCGGTGAGCCTGCGCCAGATCGTGGCGGTCCTCGGTGGAGACCTCTACCAGAACGGCTTGCGCGCCAATGTGCCGGCGCCCGGCCATGGGGAAGCGGACCGTTCTGTCTCGCTGCTGCTCGATGGCGGCCGGGTCGTCATCCACACCTTCGGTGCGGCCGATTGGCGGGAGGTGCGCGACGACCTGCGGCGTCGCGGACTGGTCGATCCCGGCGGTCGGCTCATGGGCGTCGCGGACGCGCCGGACAGGCTCGTAATCGATAACCCTCGACGGCAGGCGGTCGCGGGCGCGCTCTGGCAGGATGGGGTAGGCACCGCCCGGACCGGCGTGGTCGCACGTCATCTGGCTGTGCGCGGCGTCGTTTTGCAAGAAGACCTCAACGACCTGGTTGAACATCCCCGCGCGCCCTTCTCGGTCTACCGGCCCGGGCGGCGCGCAGGACGCGCGATGATGGCCGGGATCCGACGTCCGTCGGGCGACCTCACGGCCGTCGAACTCACCTATCTGTCGACCAATGGGCAGGTCGCATCGGGTCTGAGCGTCCCCCGCAAGACGGTGGGCCAGGTCCCGCCGGGCTCGGCCGTCCGTCTGCGTCCCGCGGCGGCGCGGATGCTGGTGGCCGAGGGCGTCGTCACCACCCTGTCCGCCATGGCACGCTTCGACCTGCCGGGCTGGGCGCTCATGTCCGCCGGAAACCTCTCGCGGTGGCACGCGCCCCACCAAGTCTCGATGGTTCTCATCGCCGGAGACCGGGGCGAAGCGGGGGAGAAAGCCGCGATGTGCCTGGCCAAGCGGCTCGAGCGGGATGGCGTGGAGGCGATCCTGGCCTTTCCTCCGCCCCCGTTCGGCGATTGGAACGAGGCCGCTCGAGACCGTCAGAAAGCGGGAAAGGAAGGGCGCGGACGGGCGCCGTGAAGGCGGGGATGGACCTCGCCTCCGGCAGGAGAGCCCTCATGTCCCGTTCCACCGCCGTCGCCGTCGTCCGAACCCCCTTCCAGGTCGCGTCGACCCGTAACCGCCCGCTGGTCCATCTCCGTGATCTCGACATCGCCCCGGAGAACCTTCGCTTCGGCGAGCCCCCCGACGACGACCTTCCGCTGCTTGCCGAGACCCTGTTCGCCGCCGGTCAGCTGCAGCCCCTGACCGTCCGGCCCGGTCGAAAGAAGGAAGCCGCCAACATGGCGCTCGACGGCCGCCGGCGCCTGCTGGCGCTGCGTCTGCTGGTCGAACAGGGACGTATCGACGACAGCTTCCTCGTCGATGTCTTCGTTGAGACGGATCCCGCCCGCCAGGCCGCGGCCGTCCTGCTCACCAACACGGCCGTGCCGGTCCATGTCGCCGACATCATCGCCGCGATCGGCCGAATGCTGAAGGGCAAGCTCGGCGTGCCCACGATCGCCAAGGCGCTGGGATACGCGGAAATCGACATCAAACGTCTCGCGGCCCTTTCCGCCCTGCCGGATGTCGCGCTGCAGGCGCTGCGGCTCGGCCGGCTGAACCTGCGCCAGGCGCGCCTGCTCGCCCGGCTCTCCGACCTCGACGAGCAGGCGGAGCTGGCCCGGATGACCCTCGACGGTCACGGTTTCCAGGATTGGCGCGTGACCGAAAAGCTCGACGAGGCTCGCGTCACCGCGCGCGACCCTCGCTGCGCCCTCATCGGCCCGGAGCGCTACGCCGAGGCCGGCGGCCGCACCGAGACCGATCTGTTCGGCGAGCTGCCGCCGGTGCTGCTGGACCCGGCCATTCTCACCGAGGTCTGGACCCGACGTGCACGCGAGATCGCCCTCATCTTCGAGGCCGAGGGCCTGGCGGTCCACGTCACGGCGGGCCCCGAACCGGACCTGCCGGACGATCTGGAAGCCGCCGGTTACGTCTATGGCGGTATGCTTCCGGCCACGGAGATGGCGGACTACCGCGACAAGCGGGACGCCTTCAACGCCGCCGTCGCTGGGGTCGAGGCGGTTCTGACGGAGACGACCGACGCCGAGGCGGTGGACGCCGCGCTCGATGTGATGATCCGCGCCCGCCTGGCCATGGATCAGGCGGGATGGAGCGGTCGCGCAGCCACGACCCTCGTCCTGCGTCCTGCAGTGCGCACCGGGATCGAAGTCCGATGCTTCACGCCCGTGGAACCGGAAATCGAGGACGAGACCGCCGATCAGGCGCCCGCCTCCGCGGGGGGCATGGCCGCCGCGCCCGTCTACCGCCCACCCGAGGTCGATACGCCTGAGCCCGAGACCGAAGGCGTCAATCACGCGCTTCACGCCGTGCGCACCGACGTGGCCACCCGCGGTCTGATCCGCGCCCTCGCCGACGATCCCGGCGTCGCCTTCACGGCGCTGATCGCCCGCCTGTTCAACCAGCTGGCCGTCAGGACCTTCGGCCAGAGGTCCGAGTCCGCCCTCGCCCTGACCGCGTCCGCTTTCAAACCGACCGGCGGTCGCGTCATCGAGACCCTGGACGGCGCGGTCCGCCAGAGGCTCGACGATCGACGCGCCGCCTGGGAGGCGTCGGGCCAGACGGTGATCGCCTGGGTGCATGGTCTCGCCCATGGCGACAAGATGGGTTTGCTGGCCGAGCTCACCGCCCTCTCCCTGGATGTTCGCGAGGAGCGGACCACACTGATCCGCAAGTCGGCCCGGGCCGAAGCCGCTGAACTCGCCGAGCTTTGCGGCGCGGACATCAGTCTGCACTGGACCCCGGACGCCGAGTTCCTGAAGCCGCACTCCAAGACCCTGCTGCTGAAAATGCTGGCAGAGATGGACCGGGCCGATGTGAGAGCGGCCCTGCTGAAGAAGGCCGATCTGATCCCCTGGGTCGAGGAGAACGCGGCCGAGAAGGGATGGGCGCCGGCCAGCCTGTCTTGGACCACACCGCCCGACGCCGACGAGGTCGCGGCGTCGGACGCTGGCGATCGGGAGAGCAACACGGCGGAAGAGAGCGGAGGCGATGCTGACGACGGCGTCGGCGCCTTCGAGGTCACCGCTGAAGGCGAGGCGGCGCTCGACGACGCCGCCTGATCCAGGCGCGAAGACGACGAGGCCCGTGGCGACATCGTCGCGGCGGGCCTTCGTCATGGAAGGCGGGAGGAAGGGCGGCAGGGCGCGAGCCTGGAGGACCGGAGGGATGAGCCCGCCGCTCCAGGCGACGGAGACCTTCCCATGACCGCCGCGCAGACACCGCCTCAGACCACCAGCCTCTCGCTCTTCGGCGCACCCCGCCCGTGCGACCGCGCCGCCAACCTCATGGCCGCCGCCCGGGCGCTCGCCACCCACCTGGCCCGGTCCCGCCCGTTGGACCGCAAACTGGTCTCCAGCGTCATGACCACCGGCTTCGGCGGGTCGGACGCCGAGGGCTTGTGGAACTGGCGGGACGCCTATGAGGCCATCGAAGCGGCGACCGTTTTGCAGATCCGCCGGCTGGCGCCCCAGGTGTCGCGGCTCGAGGACGCGCCGGCCGCCATCGCCGCCCTTCTGGCGACGGTCGGCGCCCTGGGTCTGACCCACAGCCGACGCAGCGAAGATCAGATCGCGCTGGACCAGTTCTCCACGCCGCCGGAACTGGCGGCGCTCGTGGTGCTGGCCGGCCAGGTTCGCCCGGGCGACCAGGTGCTGGAACCTTCGGCGGGCACCGGCCTGATCGCCATCGTCGCCGAGGCCTGCGGCGGAGTTCTGACGCTGAACGAACTGGCCGAGGGGCGCGCCGGAATGCTTGACGTCCTCTTCACTTCGGCGACACGGTCACGTCTTGATGGGCGTCGCGTCCAAGACCTGTTGCCGGGCGCGGGCGGGTTCGACGTCGCGGTCTGCAATCCGCCCTTCACCGACCTGGAGGCGCATCTGACCGGTTCCTTCTCGGCCCTGGCCGATGGCGGGCGTCTGGCCGCCGTCGTGCCGATCACCGCCCTCATCGACGAGGGTCTGATGCGGCGGCTGAGCGCCAGGGGGCGTGTCGTCGCCCGGATCGGCTTTCCGCCGCGCGCCTTCTCCAGGCACGGCGCCAGCGTGGAGACCGGGTTGCTGGTTCTGGACCGGCTCGAGGGCGGCGCCGCGGTCGCGGCGCTCACGAGCGGTGAAGATCTCGCCGCCTGCGCCGCCCTCGCCTCGGCTGTGCCCGAGCGCGCCAAGGCCAAACCGAGGGTGCGCCTCGAACTCGGGGCGCAGACCGTGTTGGCGCCCCGGGACCGGTCGCTGGCCCTGCCGTCCGAGCGTCTCGGCTTCCTCGCGGGCGCGTCCCCCATCACCTATGGCACCCTCGCCTGGACGGGCGAGGGCCGCGATGTCGGCCTTTACCAGGCACACCGCTTGGCGCGGATCGCCCTGACCGACGAGAAGCCGCATCCCTCTCCCTTGGTGGAATCCGGCCCGATGGCGTCGGTCGCGGCGCCGGCGCCGACCTATCGGCCGGTGCTGCCGCCGTCGGTCCGGGAGGATGGTCGGATTTCCGACGCCCAGCTGGAGACGGTGATCTACGCCGGAGAGGCGCACTCCAGCCTGCTGCCCGCCTGGTGGACGCCGGGAGAGGCGGCGCACCAGCTGAGGCTGTCGCGGGAGGAGGACGAAGGTTCCGTCCAGCTTCGGCGCGGCTTCTTCCTGGGCGACGGCACCGGCTGCGGCAAGGGCCGGGAAATCGCCGCCGTCATCGCCGACAACATGGCCCAGGGGCGAACCAAGGCCCTGTGGCTGTCCAAGAACGACGCCCTTCTCGACGACGCCCGGCGCGACTGGAGCGCCATCGGCGGCGGCGCCCACGATATCGTGCCGCTCAACAGCTGGAAGCTGGGAGACGGCGTTCGGCTCGACCGTGGGATCGTCTTCACCACCTACGCCACCCTGCGACAGCCGGCGCGCGGCCAGAAGATGTCGCGGCTCGACCAGATCGTCGCCTGGCTGGGGGAGGAGTTCGACGGCGTCATCGCCTTCGACGAGGCCCACGCCATGGCCAACGCCGCGGGCGGCGGCAAGGGCGCGCGGGGAACGAAAAAGGCCTCCCTGCAGGGCATTGCGGGTCTGGCGCTTCAGAACCGGCTGCCCAACGCCCGGGTCGTCTATGTCTCGGCGACCGGGGCGACCACGGCCGAGAACCTCGCCTATGCGGCCCGTCTGGGTCTCTGGGGCGGGCCGGAGGCGCCCTTCGTGACCCGCGAAGACTTCCTCGACGCCATGGACAAGGGCGGGGTCGCCGCCATGGAGCTCGTGGCGCGCGAGCTCAAGGCGCTGGGCCTCTACGTCGCGCGCTCCCTGTCGTTCGAGGGCGTCGAGTACGAGCCGCTCTTCCATGCCCTGACCGAGGACGACATCAGCATCTGGGACGCCTGGGCCGACGCCTTCCAGCTGATCCACGCCAATCTGGGCGAGGCGCTGAAAGCGACCGGCTTCAATGATGAGGCAGGCAAGGCCAAGAGCGGCTTGGCCGCCTCAGCCGTCCATTCCGCATTCGAAGGCGCCAAGCTGCGCTTCTTCGGCCACCTCCTCGCGGGGTTGAAGGCGCCGACGCTTGCGGCGTCAATCCGGGCAGACCTGACCGAAGGGCGTTCCGCCGTGGTCCAGATCGTTTCGACGAACGAGGCGGTGATGGAGCGAAGACTGGCGTCCATACCGCCCGAGGAGTGGAACAACCTCTCCATCGATCTGACCCCGCGCGAATATGTCCTCGACTATCTGCGCGAGGCTTTCCCAGTGAATCTCATGGAGGCGATCGAGGATGACGACGGCGCGGTGACGCTGGTCCCGGTCATGGTCGACGGCCGGCCCGCCGTGAGCCAGGAGGCGTTGCGCCGGCGCGAAGACCTGATCGAGAAGATGGCGCTCCTGCCCGCCGTGCCCGGCGTGCTCGACGCCCTTCTGGACACCTTCGGAACAGAGGCGGTCGCAGAGATCACGGGACGGTCGCGTCGCGTGATCTCGCGTGACGGACGCCGGCTCGTCGAGCGCCGCGGCGGCTCGGCCGCGCGGTCGGAGACCGACGCCTTCATGTCCGGCCGCAAGCGTATCCTGGTCTTCTCGGACGCGGGCGGGACAGGACGCAGCTACCACGCCGACCTCTCGGCGCCGAACCAGCAGCGCCGCTCGCACTATCTGGTCGAACCGGGCTGGCGGGCGGATACCGCCATACAGGGTCTGGGGCGCAGTCATCGAACCCACCAGGCCTGTCCGCCGCTGTTCCGCCCGGTCACCACCGACATCCACGGCGAGAAGCGGTTCACCTCGACCATCGCCCGACGGCTGGATTCGCTCGGGGCCCTGACGCGCGGCGAACGCCGAACGGCGGGGGCGGGTCTGTTTCGGGCCGAGGACAATCTGGAAAGCCCTTGGGCGCGTCGCGCCCTGCTGGTCTTCTTCGGCGCGCTCGGCTTCGGCGAGCTGTCGTCGATGACCCTGGAGGACTTCGAGACGAAGACCGCCCTGAAACTTCGCGACGCCGACGGCGGGCTCAAGCCCTCCGACGATCTGCCGCCGATCCACACCTTCCTGAACCGGCTCTTGGCGTTGCGCATCGCCGACCAGAACGCCCTGTTCGCTGACTTCGACGGCATCCTCTCGGGCATCCTCGAACGCGCCGCCGCCTCGGGTGATCTGGACCGGGGGCTGGAGGACATCGAGGCCGAGGAACTGGCCGTGGTGGAGGAGGAGACCATTCGCACCGACGTCTCGACGGGGGCGGAAACCGCACTCGTCACCTTCGAACTGAAGGTGCGGCGCGACATCGTCAGCTCGGACGCGGCGTTGGAAGGCGCCGAGGGATCGGCCTTCCGCCTGGTCGTCAACGACCGCTCCGGCCGCGCCGCCGTGGCCGAGTTCGGGTTGACCACCACGACCGACGACGACCGGCTTGTGCCGGCGGTGCGCCTCTTGCGGCCTGACCAGCTTCAGGTCACGCCGGAGAAGACGTTCGAGGAGTCGGCCTGGGCGCAGACCGACGAGGCGGCGTGGCGGGCGGTGTGGGACGCCGAAGTCGCCGCGACCGATCCGTGGCGGATGCGCCGCCTGACCTTGGCGACCGGCCTTCTGTTGCCGATCTGGGGAAGGCTGCCGTCCAAGGGCTGTTCGGTTCGCCGCGTACGCGCGCCGGACGGTCGGCGTTGGCTGGGCCGCGTGCTTGACGAGGTTCAGGCCGCCAGCCTGAAGACGGCGCTGGGCCTGACCGAGGTCGGCGACGCCTGGGCCGACGGCGGGCGCACCGCTGCGGCCGTACTCGACCGCAATGTGCAGCTCGCCCTTTCGGGCGGCCTGTGGCTCAAGCGATCGCGGGTCATGGACCGCTGGCGGCTGGAAGTGGTCGGGGGCCGCACCGACCGTGACGCCCTGATCGCACTCGGCTGCTTCGTCGAGATCATCGGCTATGCCCCACGGGTCTTCGTTCCGGTGGACCGGCCCGATGTCGTGGAGGGGGTGCTGCGCCGCCACCCGGTCCAGTCGGTCCTGGAGGGCGCGGCGGCCTGAAGGATCGGTCGGCGCCGTCAGATCAGCCAGTGAAACGCGATCTCCGTCTCCCCCGTGACGGCGCCGACCGCATCGAGAAGACCGTTGGAAAGCGCGTGCCACCCCGGGGCCAGAGACCGGGACAGCGGCTCGGGGCGGTTGGTCCGCTCCATGGCCGCATCTTAGGCGATGACGATCAGGTTGAAGGGGTTGAAGCGGCTCAGCTCCGGGGAGGCGACGGGTGCACGGCTCACGAGCGCGCCGTGCACCAACCCGCCGCGGCTCAGCCGGTCGGGATTCGGCGCGCCCTGTCCGGTGACATTGGTGACCACGGCGAACCGGGGATGGGACTCGGAGACGTCCAGCCACATGCCGCCAGACTGAAGATCCCGCCCGCCGATGACGCCCGAGCCGTCGCCCCAGCGCGCCAGCGGCGCGGACGGGCGGCCATGGGCTTCATCCCGGTTGCCGGCGGCCACGAGCAGCCAGTCCGGATGGATATGCCAGGCGAGGGTGAGAACGCACATGCCCCAGCATCGCGCGAAAGCGGATCGCTAGCGACAGTCCAGGCGATCACGCCCGGGCGAAAGCGCCCGGCCGGGAGCTGAGGAGGAAGGGAGGTCTCGGGCGAAGCGGGAGTGGGGAGATCGGCTCCCCGGCGGCTTCGGATCAACAGGAGACTGACATGCAGACCATGGTGTTCACGGGCCGCCTCGCGGCCGACCCCCAGATCAACGACGACTTCGGCAAGGCGGTCTTCCGCCTGCTTGAACAGCGCGGGACCGACAATGCCGGCAAGGCCCGGCTGGTCGGCGTCAACTGCGTCAGCTGGTCGAAGGGCCTCAATGAGAAGGTCATCGCCCGCGGGCTGGCGCAAGGGTGCGAGGCCGTCGTGATCGGCGCCTTCATCGACACCGCTTACACCGCTCGCGACGGGTCGGAGCGGACCGCCAAGGAGCTGGTGATCAACCGGCTCACCGTCCTCGACTGGGCGGAAGACCGCCAGACCGATGCGGGCGCCGACGCGGCGGACGACCGCGCCGCCGCCTGATCCTCAACCCCTCATCCTGATTTCAAGGAGACTGACCATGCAAACCCTGACCCTCGAAGGCTATCTGGCCGCAGACCCTTCCATCCTGTCGGCTCAAGGCTCCGGCAAGAAGCGCGCGAGCTTCCGCGTCGTTGAAACCACCCGCTTCCGGCGCGCCAACGGTGAACCCGGCGAGCGGACCACCGGCTTCAACTGCATCTGCTTCAACGAGGCCACGGCTGAGAACTACATCCAGCCCTATGCCCGAAAGGGCAGCCGCGTCGTGATCCAGGGCCACGTCGAAAACGACACCTGGACCGGCAAGGACGGGGTGGAGCACTACGACCTTCGCCTCGTCGTCAGCGACATCCGGTTGAAGAACCGGCGCGTCGCCGGCGAACCGTCTGAAGACCGCTCCGGCGTTGCCGATCGTGGCGTCGAGGCGGGCGGCGGTTACGATCTCAACGACGACATCCCGTTCTGATCGGAAGGGGAGATTTGAAGGGCCCGGGCGCGCTGCGCCTCGGGCCCTTCTTCGTGCTGGCGACGGGAAGGCCGGAGGAAGGGCGCGGTCGGGCGAGCCATCGGGGCTCGACGAAGGAGACCGCCATGTCCGCCTGGACCCAAGACCGTATCAATCTGCTGAAGCGCCTGTGGCCCGAAGGGCGGAGCGCCGAGACCATCGCCCTGGAACTCGGCGGCGGCCTCACCCGCAACGCCGTCCTCGGCAAGGTCGCTCGCCTCGGCCTCTCGGAGGGGCGCACAGGCGCCCGGACTCGACGTGAGGCGGCGCATCGCGTGGCGCCCGAGCCGCCGCCCAATGGCGTTGCGACCATCCTGTCGGTGAGGCGGACGGATTGCCGTTGGCCGTATGGCGAACCGGGCGACGCCGCCTTCAGCCTCTGCGGTCGTCCGTCTGAACGCGGCGCCTTCTGCGCCGCCCATGCAGCGATCGCCTATCGGCCCGCACCGCTGTCGGTGGAGGGCCTTATGCGCCTCGCGGGCGTCGCGCCTTGAGTTCGGCTCGCTCGCCTGGGGATGCGCCGCCGGCCCGCCGGCGTCGAGGGACAAGAAGATCGATGCCTTCTCGTCCGTATCGGCGCGACGGCGCCGAATGGGGTCGTCGTCGCGAAGGGCGACGACGACTTGCCCCCACACAACGCCCTCCGACTTTGTCACGGCACCCCGGAAGTCAACGGCTTCGCCGTTCCCCTCCACGGAGGGCAAGAGGCCCTCCGCTCCGGTGACTGCCGGGGACCACGCCGTGGCCAAATCCGGGGTCGTTGCGCATGGGGCGCTTCGACATTCTCTTCTTCAAAAGGAATGGTTCGATGACCCACCTCAACACCGCCTTCTCCGCTTCCTCGAAATCCGACTCCGCCTTCGACGACCTGACCGCGTCCTTGGGGGATGCGCGTCCGCACCCGACCGAGGACGCCCTGATCCAGCTCGGGCGCGCGCTCATGACCGAGCTCGTGGACGTGATCTCCGACACCGCTCTGGAGAACTATCAGACAATCCTCGGCGAAGCGCTTATCGGCGCCTTCCACTCGGCCGCGGGACGGATCGAACGGGACGCCGACCGCGCCCGCGACGCGATGCGCGCCCTGGATCGGGACTTCGACGGATCGGAAGCGGCCGATGTCGAACTTCAGGAAGCGACGGCGAAGGCGAGGGCCGGAGACGCCGCGATACTGGCCTGCGAACTGATTCGGGATGCGGAGTCCGAAACCTGGACGATCGCGACCGGGGAGGTCTGGACCGCCTGGCGCGGATCACGGCGCGGCACCCATCTGACGGCGGCGCAGCTGGAGGCGAAACAGGCGATCCGGGCGATCCGAAATCGTCGGTCCGGAGACGCCGATCCGGGCGGTCCGGTGATCGCCTTCCGGGGCGCGCCGACGGCCGACACCGCCGAGGACGCCGGGCGGATCTTCGACGCCCTCAACTGGGCGAAGGGGGAATGGCCGGACATGGCTCTGGCGACGACCGGAGCGAAAGGCTCCGAGAAGCTGGCGATCAAATGGGCCCAGCAGAAGGGGGTGAAGCTGATCCTCGCCCGGGCGGATTTCGACACCCACGGCAAGGCGGCTCCCTTCCGGGCGAACGACGACCTCATCGCGCTCGAGCCGGAGGTCTGCCTGACCTTGGTCCATTCGGTGGCCGGGGTTCGCGAAGAGCAGCGCCCGTTCGGACCGGCGCTCAACCTCGGGCAGAAGGCGATGGAGAACGGGCTGCGGCATGTGCCCATCAAGGCCCGGGCCGCCTGAGAGATCAGTCCTTGTAAAACGACCCGCACGGCTTCGGCCGGGCGGGCTTTTCTTTGTCGACCGGGGGATTTCCGACGGTCTTGCCGGGTGTTGATCGGTCGTGTTTCCTGTTGGTGAGGGTGGGCGGGAATCGTCAGATTGGGGGCTTAGGGCAAGATAAAAGGAGGGTTTTGGCCTTCTGCTTTTCCCAGCCCTGGCAGACACTTGCGTCGATCCCGACGAAGGCTTCCGACTTGCAATGAGTTGGCGGCGGATTCGGGGAGTTGGTCTCTGCCGGAGCCCCGACCATGACTGTCCGCACCGACATCGAAGCCCGTCTGACGGAAGTCGATAAGGACGCTGTCTCGACCCTCAGGGTGCGTCTGCCCACCCGTCTGAAATCCGACAAGACCAGCGTCCGCGTGGCGATGTTTCAGCGCCTGGCCGCGTCCCGTCTCTTCGCCTATGGCGACCGCGCTGGCTGCCTCCGCGCCGCACAGAACCGATCGAGCCGAGCCTTCCGTCTCGACGTCCGGCAGAGGGTGACGGTGAAGGCTCTGGTGTCCCGACACATGGGCAAGGGCTTCGCGCGCGGCGCCGCCCTAGCCGCTCACCTGGCCTATCTCGGTCGGTCCGGCGCCGGGGAGGACGGGCAGTCCGCAGAGTTCTATGGCCCCTCCCGCGACGGCGTCGATGGCGCCGCCGCGACGGAGAGCTGGGCGAAGGACCGTCATCATTTCCGCTTCATCATCAGCCCGGAACACGGAGACCGGATCGCCGATCTCAAGGGGTACACCCGCGAGTTGATGAGCCGGGTGGCGGACGACCTCGGGGAGCCCGGATTGAACTGGGTGGCAGTCTGTCATTTCGATACCGACCAGCCCCATTCCCACGTCCTCGTCAGGGGCCGCCGGAGCGATGGCAGGGACCTCGTCATCCCGCGCGACTACATCGGCTACGGTTTCCGCGCGCGCGCCCAGGAGGTGGCCCAAGAGCGGCTCGGCGATCTCAGCCGACAGGACGCCGAGCGTCGGGTCTGGCGGGAGACCGAAGCCGATCGCTTCACCAGTTTCGACTGTCGGCTGATCGCTGCGGCCGACACAGACGGGCGGGTCGATGACGGGGTCGGTGGAACAGATGCCTGGACGGCTCTGACGCGCGGAAGGCTCCGCCACCTTGAACGTCTCGGCCTCGCGACCCGGGTCGGGCGGCGCTTCCAGCTCAACCCGGAAATGGAGTCACGACTGCGCCGCCTCCAGCTGTCGAAAGACGTCATCCGGACCTTGAACCAGAGGCGTCTCGAGGGGGCCAAGGCGGTCGAGCAACTCGCGCGCGGCGAGGTTCGAGGCAAGGTGGTCAAGGCCGGCTTCCACGACGAACTTGGGGGCTCGCCCTATGTCGTGGTTCAAGGCGGCGACGGGCGGGAGCACTACGCGAGGCTGGGGGTCGGCAATGCGACACCGACGGTCGGAAAGACCATCACCCTCTCCGTCGATAATCGCGGCATCGCTCAGATCATCGACGGCCGTCAGGCTGGGGCCAGTCTCGGCCGCTAGGTCGAACCGAAGCCGTCAGTCCGTGAGCACGACGCTCTGGAAGGTAAAGACGTCTAGGGCCGTCTCTGCACGCGCGACGGAGCCGGCTTACGCGGGCTGGAGGAAGCCGGGACCAAACCCGCGAAGGCGTTCAGCAACGATCATCGGCAGCCACTCCAGATGGTCACCCTCCAGCTCTCCAAAGGCCCACTGTCTGACGAACTCGGGGATCGGACGGCTCAGGAACAGGGCGATCAGGTCGAAGTCGACCAGCGAAACCGGATCGAGGATGGTGCGCCAGTGGTAGGTGTTTTCCCGCGCGATCCGCAGACCACGCCGCCGCCAGCTCATCACCGTCCCGAAGTCTTCCCAAGGGCTATCCCCGAGCGCCGACGCCTTCTCCCGAGGCGCGAGAAGGTCGAGATAGAGGCCGAGCGGAAGGCCATTGGGCAGGGGGATACTGCCCTGGGGACGAAGGCGCTCGACCAAACCGGAGGCGCGGGCGTCGTGCTTATCCGTCAGAGCCTCGGCTTGAACGACGGCCAGCCACTGGAGCGGAGCGTAGTACTGAGTTCCCTTGATACGCCGCTCGTCAGGTCTCCTGGGTTCGTCGAGACGGGCCGCCAGCTCGATGATCGTCCGCGCCAAGGGATCATCAGAGACACGGTCGATTCCGGCCAGGCCCAGGTAGACGAGACCCTGCGCACTCGTTTCCGCCAAGAGCAGCTCACCGGTCTGCGCCAGTCGTAGTCTCGCCGTCTCCACATCCCCCTGCAGAAGGGCGATGGCGGCCAACTCCTTCTGAAGCCCGGCGACGACTCCCGCCCGCGGAGCTGGCCTGTCAGGTCTGCTCCAGGCCTTGATGCGTGCTTCACAGAACTGGCGGCGTCGATCGAACCACTCCGGGTCGAGACCATCTCCGAAGGCCATCAGAACAGGTCTCGCAGCGTGGTGAGCGGGCTCGGCTCAACAAACAATGGGTTCACGAAGGTGTCGACCGGATCGAGGTCGTGGAAGTCGTTCCACCATTCGACCCTCTCGATCTGGTTGGACGGTATGTGAACCTTTGCGGTCACCTCACCCTCGAGCTGGTACGGCAGATAGTCCCTGTAGACATGGAGATCCCGGACAGCCTCCGCCACCGATCTGACTTCGATCGCCGGGTTCAGGCCCACAGGCACCCAGCAATGGAACAGCGCGCCGGGCTGCTTTCCGAAATCCGTCGCGAACCAGAGTCCCGTATCGATGGCGCTGCGAGTGGTGTTGATGCCGAGAATGGCGTTGCGTTCCACGGCCCCGGCCGCGAGAGAGATGAATGGGGTCTCTGGGCCGTAGTTGTCGTAGTCGTTCAGATGACGATAGAGATTGGCGAGGTTTAGGACCCCGGCGACCTCCGTCGGCGCGATCTTACCGCGGCCCCTCCACCAGTTGCTGAGGATCCCCAGTTCCGAGGTTATCAGCTGCTGCGCTTCGGGCCAGCCGAACCCGGGACCGCTCGTGATCCCTTTGACGCACCATTGAATATACACGTGCGCCTCTCCCCTCACACCTGTCCGGAACCTCGTGCAGTGACGCGTGAAACACAAGCCACCAGCAACCTTCTGTTCGCTTTTCTGATCGACGGCGTGGCGCTCCAGAGCGGTGCGATCGGCGAGCCGGAGCCGACGACATTCACAAGGCTGTGATAGTTGTCGAAGGGCAGAACCACAAAGAAACCGCATGAAACAGCTTGGACAAAGCCCTTATACTTTCCTCAATAATCTGCGAAGTTTCACCGATTGCAGTTCATTTCTGCCAATGCTTAATTGATTACAGTTCTGGTTCAGACGGAAAGGAGCGCCATATGGCCGGCCTACATCTTCACGGAACTGAGGAAATGCTGCTGACCCGCAAGGAAGCGTCCACCGAGCTTCTGCGGATGGGTATCCGCCGTTCGCCATCGACCTTGGCGAAGGTGTTCTGCACGCGGTCCGACGGACCGCCCTGCACCCATCTCGGGCGAACGCCCTACTACCCCAAGAGCCTGCTACACGAGTGGGCGCGCAGCCAGCTCTCGGGCCTCAGGTCCTCGTCGAGCCAGCCACGTCAGGCCGGACATTGGGGCGAGGCCGCTCACGAGGGCGCCTAGCTTCCCAATCCCATCCCAGTCCTCTTCGGCCGCCCGGCGATCCGCCGGGCGGCCTTCTTTCAGTGAGCCGTCTGTCCTTCTTTAACCGACCAGCCCGCAAGAGAGGCGGCGACGCTCTCGCTGATCCTGTCGGCGGCCGCACGAACCGGGTCGTCCGCCAGGTGGGCGTACCGACTGGTGGTGCTGACGTGACTGTGGCCGAGCAGCTTGCCGATGAGCTGAAGCCCTTCACCGCCAGCCAGCCCCGCGCTGGCGAAGCTGTGCCGAAGATCATGGATTCGCAGGTCCTCCATCCCGGCCCGTTTGCGGATGCCGACCCAGGCCCAGTCGAGATTGGCGATCGGACGCTTGGGATCCCTTCGATCCGGGAACACATAGATGCTCCCGTTCGAGAGCAGGCCCTCGATCAGCTTCAGCGCCGCGCTCCCGAGCCGGATCACCTTCGCTCCTGTCTTGGAATCCTCCAGCCGAAGCATGCCCATGGTGCGGTCGATCTCCGACCACCTCAGCCTGGCGATCTCGTTCTTGCGGGCGCCGGTCAGCGCCAGGAGGCGGATGATGTTGATGTGGCGCGGATCGCCCCCGTGCTTCTCGAGCTCCGCCAGGACATCACCGAGCCGGGCAAGTTCCGCCGGAGAGAGGAAGCGATCCCGGCGGTTGTCCTTGTAGCGTTTCACGCCGCGCGTCGGGTTGGTCTTCACGAACTCCCGCTCAACGGCGAACGTGAAGATGCCGCCCAGCAAACCAACCGTTCGCGAGGCCGCATGAATGCCGCCACGGGTGTGCGGCGTCGCCTCTCCACGAATGCGTCCCGACCCGACATCGACCATCAGCCGCTCGATGTCCGCACGCCCGATATCGGTGACCTTCATCCTGCCCAGGCGGGGTTTGATATGGCGGGCGATGCGGATGCGGTCGATCCGCAGGGTCGTCGCTTTCTTCATCGTCACGCCCTCCTTCATGTAGAGGTCGCAGAGCTCCGACATCGTCAATTCTTCGCGTCGTTCCACTTTGGTCCCCTGAGGGTCACCACCTGACGCGACTTCGGCCAGTACTGCGGCCGCTCTTTCACGGGCTTCTTCCGCGGTCACCACACCATGGCGAGCGATGTGAAGGAGGCGGTCAGCGCCGCCAATCGTCCTGTATCGAACGACGTAGGTTTTGGTGTCGCTGATGGCGACGCGCACCCCGAAACCTTTGAGCTGCGTGTCCCAAAGGGTGAAGCGCACCCCTTCGGACGTCAGGGCGTCGACTAGGCGTTTGGTGATCTTTCCGGACCTCGGGTTCTGAACCATTCGATCTCTCCTCGGGCCCACGAGGGGTCCCGTTTCTGGTTCCGGTTTTGGTCACCACATGGTCACCAGCCGGGAGGATTTCGGAGGATAATCGAGAAATCAGCGGTAAAAGAACGAACCCTGAATCTGCCCACCACAAGGGTGTTTGAGCCATTTCGAGCAACTGAAAAGAACCCTAAGGTTCGAGCTCTATGTCCCAATAGAGGTAGTCCAGCCAGCTCTGGTGCAGATAGTGCGGCGGGAAGCGCCGGCCGGCGTCCTGAAGCTGCCAGGCGTTGGGGCGATAGGGTTCGCGGCGGATCGGCATCATCGCCTGGCGCGGCGTTCGCCCGCCCTTGGCCAGATTGCAGGGGCTGCAGGCCGCAACGATATTGTCCCAGGTCGTGCGTCCGCCCTGTGAGCGCGGGATGACGTGGTCGAAGGTCAACTCAGCCGACTGACCGCAGTACTGACAGGCGAAGCCGTCGCGCAGGAAGACGTTGAAGCGCGTGAAGGCGGGGCTGCGGTCCTGATCCACATAGCTGCGCAGCGCGATCACGCTGGGAAGCTGCATCTCCATCGACGGCGAGCGGACGACCTTGTCATACAGGGACACCACGTCCACGCGGTCCTGATAGACCGCCTTGACCGCCTCCTCCCACGGCCACAGCGACAGCGGATAGTAGGACAGCGGCCGGAAGTCGGCGTTCAACACCAGGGCGGGGAAGCCGGAGGGTGGTCGATGGAGAACCTGCATCAGGCCCTCCCGCGCGGACGGGGGGATTTTGAGGCGACAGAGGTGAGGACACGTCTCCTTCCCTAGTCTTGTGAGATCAGCCTACCCCTGATTCCCGCTCATCGCCATGACCAGTGTGCAGCGTTTTCGTGACGTCCTGCCTCAGACCCGGCGCGCGTGGGTCGGAAACCCCGGCAGGGTCCAGCCCCATCGCAGGGCGGCCGCGCGCAGTAGGAAGCCCGACAGCGCCGCGACGATGGCGGCGGGCCAGACGCCGACGCCCGGCGCCCTCAGCACCATATAGACCGTCGCCGCCAGGATCGCGGCCGTGACGTTGATCTCTCGCCGCAGCAGGATCGACGGCTGGCCCGCCAGGGTGTCGCGCACCACCCCGCCGAAACAGGCCGTAAGCGTGCCCATGACGATGCAGATCAGGGCCGGCGCCCCGGCCGCCTCGGCCTTGGCCGCCCCCATCACACCATAGGCCGCAAGACCCACCGCATCCAGCCACAGCAGGGCGCGAAACCGCCAGTCGCGCTGCCCCACCAGCCAAAGGGCCGTCGAGGCGAAAAGGCAGACCGCCAGATAGCGCCAGTCCTGTACCCAGAAGACCGGCAGGCCGAGCAGCAGGTCACGCAGCGTCCCGCCGCCCACGCCGGTGATGGCGCCGAAGAAGGCGAAGGTGACGACGTCGTGCTTCTCGCGCGCGGCGGCCAGGGCGCCGGTGGCGGCGAAAACCGCCACGCCGGCGAAATCCAGCGCGGTCAGCACGGTCTGCGGATTGCGCAGCGGTTCGGTCAGAGCGGGATCGAGCGGGGTCATGCCGGCGCATCCAGCGCGATCTCGCCGCGCTTCACGCCCGTGTACCAGGCCCACAGCAGGTGGGTGGCGACCGCACGATAGGGCCGCCAGATCTCGGCGCGGGCATAGGCGCCCTTTTGATCGGGCCGCACCTCTGCGCCGTCCGCCCAGCGGATCGCCTCCTGCAAGGCCACGTCGCCGCCGGGAAAGACATCCAGCCGCCCCTCGCACATCATCAGATAGGCCTCGGCCGTCCACAGGCCCACGCCCTTCAGCGCCGTCAGAGAGGCGATCGCGGCCTCGTCATCCAGGTTGGCCAGATGCTCCAGATCGATCTCGCCCGCGATCTGCGCCCGCGCGATCCCCTGACCATAGGTCGCCTTCTGCCGCGACAGACCCATGCCGCGCAGCTGATCCAGATCGTGCGCCAGCAACAGGTCGGGCGTGATGCCGCCCATGCCTTCGCGCAGCCGCGCCCAGACCGAAGCGGCCGAGGCCACCGACACCTGCTGCTCCACGATCATGCGGAACAAGCCTTCGAACCCGCCCACCCGCAGCCGCCACTCCAGCGGCGGCGTCTGCGCATCCACGCGCACGAGCGCCGGATCGGCGGCGACCAGCGCCTGGCGCGCGGCGGCGATGTCATCGAGCGTGGGTGCGAACGGCATTCGCCATGCTTACGGCCCGTCGCGCTTGTCGGAAAGAGCGGGGGCGCCGTTGAGGGCCGCAAACCGCTAAGGAGCGTCGTGATGTTCGCCACCCGCTTTGCCCCCTCGCCCACTGGCCGCTTGCACAAGGGCCACGCTTTCTCGGCCCTGACCGCCTGGACGGCGGCGAAGTCGGCAGGCGGGCGGTTCGTGCTGCGCATCGAGGATATCGATCCGACGCGATGCCGGCCGGAATATGAGGCGAGCATTCTGGAGGACCTGGCCTGGCTGGGTCTGGATTGGGAGACGCCGGTCCGGCGCCAGTCCGATCATCTGGGTGACTACGCCGCCGTGATTGAGAATCTGCAGGCGCGCGGCCTGCTCTATCGGTGTTTCCGCACGCGCAAGGACATCCTGAGCGCGATCGGCGACGCACCGCACGGGGCGATGGAAGCGGCGAGGCCTGGTCCGCATTCAGCCGACGAGGAGGCGCATCTGCTGGCCTCGGGCGCTCCGTTCGCATGGCGGCTCTCGCTGGATCGGGCGCGGGGGGCCTTGGGCGAGGCGGCCTGGAACGGCCTGAGTTTCGTCGAGGAGGGCGAGGGTCCGAACGGCGAAAGCGGCGTCGTCGCCGTCGATCCCGAGGCGGCGGGCGATGTCGTCCTGGCGCGCAAGGATACGGGCGTCGCCTATCATCTGGCCGTGACGCATGACGACGCCTTGCAGGGGATCACACACGTGATCCGGGGCCAGGACCTGTTCGAGGCCACGCATGTGCAGCGGCTGATCCAGACCCTGATGGGCTGGCCGGCGCCGACCTATCGTCACCATGCCTTGCTGACAGGGCCGGACGGACGGCGCTACGCCAAGCGAGATCGCTCGATCACCCTGGCCGAGCTGAGGGCCGGCGGATTGACGGCCGAGGGCCTGCGCGCCGAACTGGGCTTCAGCTCCGCCGGCTGAAGATGCGCGAAGCGCCGTAGCCGGTCAGGGCGGCCAGCACGACACACAGCACGCCGTACAGCCACGGCCGACGGTGCGCGAACTCATAGATGTCGCGCTCCAGCCCGACCTTCTCGACCGTCAGC
>Ga0157370_10002447_pt1 | contig 22400 bp, 18 predicted proteins | sample C35metaG_FD_113463 | JGI IMG/M metagenome (GOLD analysis project Ga0157370, IMG submission 113463) | Corn rhizosphere microbial communities from Kellogg Biological Station, Michigan, USA - C3-5 metaG | ecosystem: Host-associated > Plants > Roots > Rhizosphere > Soil | place: USA: Michigan...
GGTAAAATCCATTTTTCCAGTTTATCTTTGCTTATGAGTTCCAGATTTTAGTTCTTTTTTTTTGCAACTCTAAATTGCTAATTTTCTGGAAACTCTTTCTCTAAAAAGTTTAAACAGGTTCATATATAAAATCTATTTACCTATCGGGTTTCTTGCAAATTGAAAACTGTTCCCGCAGGATCGGGAATCCAGTGCATATTTTCAGGGAGTTCTTCAATTTCGTCACAGGTTTCCACGCCATTTGACCGTAAATATTGTGTAGCCTCTTCTACATTGGGAACAGTGAGCTGCAGCCAGGTTTCGGAATGGGTATAGTTGTCCACACAATCCAGCCATATAATGTTATGACCAAATTTTACTTCGTGTGTTCTGGAAACAGTAGGATTTTTTATGGGTTTTTCTTCAACGTCTAATTTTAAAATATCCCTGTAGAAAGCAACAGTCTTTTCGTATTTACTTTTTGGAATTTTTATAGCGATATTAATTCCGGCTTCAAATTTTATATCCATATCAAGTTATTTTAAAAAACTGTTCAGATAGTTCAGAATTGTTGTAGTTTCCATCATCAGACTTACATGCCCCTGACCGGGAACAATTGCCAGTTGGGACTTGGGCATAGGTGCCATATCCGCAGAAATATTACCTCCAAGCAACTTATAGGTTTTTGCCAGTTCTATTTTATCCAGCCCATCATTATCACCGGCTATGATTAAAACAGGTGCCGGAATTTTAGAAATATTATCATCCCCCAAGTCAAAAGGCTGTCCGGCAGAAGCTATCATTTGCTCCAGGAATTTTGTCCATTTTGTTTTATCCGGCGCTACAGCATTGTAGCCAGTATGCAGAGGGCTGTTTGTAAAGAGATCTGGTTTCATTCCTTCAAAGGCTTTATTTACTTCAGGAAGCCAGCCATTCGTTTTATAGGTTGATGAAATAATAACCAATTTATTCAGCCTTTCCGGGCTCTGTATAGCCAATTGATAAGCTACTTCCCCTCCAAAACTGTACCCCACAACATCAGCTTTGTCAATTTTCAGGAAATCCATTACCTTCGTAACATCACTTGCCAGCGTAGCATGTGATAATTTTCGTTCTGAAAACGGACTATGTCCGTGTCCTTGTAATTCAAGAGCTATTACTTTTCTGTTTTTAGACAGTTCCGGGATCAGTTGTCCCCAATTCATATCGATCGTCATAAAAGCACCGTGCAGCAATACAACAGGTTTTCCCTTACCATACATTTCATAATAAACTTTAATGCCATTAACAGACGCATAACCACTTTCGGAAGGTTTTACTTTTTGTCCATATACTTGAGCTGCGGTAAGGATTATGGCTAAAACCAGTAATGTAGAGAATTTAAATAGAGTTTTCATAATATGATCAGATTTGGTAAATTAAACTTTAAACAAAATTACCAAGTCATTATGAAACCGGACTTGTCACAGGACAAGATTTTATAGAAACAAAATCAAACCTTTATGGATTCTATCAACCTTACTTTTAAAGCCTATTTGCCCACAAATTAACTTTACTCAATTCAACAAAATAAATGAAAAATACAAATCATTTAATTAATTATAAACAAATATTTTTACAACAATTCCACAATAGTTGATAAAATTTGATTAATTTCGAATAGAACTAAACCTAAAAAATATTATGAAAAATTTAAAAAAAATCGAAAGACAGGAATTGAAAACAATTAAGGGTGGAATCGACTGCAGAGGCGGTCAATTATGTTTAATCGGAGGAAAATGGCAATGCATGCCATATGACGGATGTGGTGGCGGAAATCAGCCATAACTTTATGTTTAACTCAATAACCTGACTATGAAAAATTCTAAAAAAATTTCAAGAGACCAATTGAAAAGTATTAATGGCGGAGCAGTAAGCTGCTCTGAAGCATGCTGTCCACCTCCGGGAATTAAAAGATGCCCATGGGTGTATTGTGTAGCACCATGTGAGATTTTAAGTTAAAAGAAGGAAATTTCTTATCAACAAACATAAAGGCCGCTGTACATACAGTGGCCTTCATTTATTTATAACTACGAGCCCAATATTGGGATGGAAAGGATTTTACAAAGTTCAAAATCATGAGCCTTTGCACAACAGGAGTTGGCAAAATATCATTTTTTCAGGATGCAATATTAAAGAAAAATCCCCTTTTCTGGTTATACTATAAATAAAACGTTTTTGATTTTTGTAAATCTAAAAACCTCTAATCTTATTTTCAGAGGCAGTGATAAAATATTTAGAGAACAAAATATAAACACAACACATGCATGACATACCTATGACATTTAAAATTTTTGATTGTTCTAGCTTATTTTTCAGGAATGTCATCTTATTATTTAACCTCAAAAGTGTTTTTGCAATTTCCAAAATCTAGCACTACAAATTATCATTCTCACAACTTAAGAATAAACTCTAGTTTGATCTGCTAAAACTGCCTTATAGTATAAAATCCAACCTCTATTTTCAGTTCGCCATAGCTCTCTATTCAAAACAAAAGCATTAATTAAATATCATTAAAATCACAATAAAGTGAATAAATTAAACATAAACCACCTATTTAATTAATAATTATAAGTCTAATTATCAAATAGTTATAGAGATGTACTATATATGTAATAGGCAAAGTTTTGCAAAATATAAAGTTCGGAATGTAATATTGTACCAGTAATCATATCCAGTTGGTTTACAATACATTCAAACTGCCAACAAAAAAAAATTAGTCAATATCTGTACTAATGTGAAAAAAAAACACAATTCTTGAAAACATTATATCTATATCTCAACAACAAAATCTCTTCATTATGGAGAGAATCTAAAGGTATAATGATTCTGTTATTCTTATTATTGATTAATCCCATTTTAATATTCTCACAACAAGACAGTTTGTTAAAAGAAAATGATTCTTCTTTAAAAATAGTAGCTGCTGATAAAAAAGAATTAATTTTTGTCTCAGGCGATGTGAAAGTTTGGGGATTAGAAGAAAATTCTAATGCTGTTGTAGTTCATGTTAAAAATAAAAGTGATTTAGAAAAGACTGTAGGAAAGAAATTAAAAAGGCTTAGTAAACTACCGCAAAAACCTCTAAAAAGAAAGACTTTAAACAAAGATTCAACTCATTATAATGTATTTCTTTTTAAACCGCTTGAAAAAATCAATTCTTTTTCATTTTACAATAATTCGATACAGCAATTTTGCTTTCCTCAAACACAATATAAAAATAGTATAAAGACATCGTCTTGGAATGTTTACCAATTGGCTTTTTTTGAGAAACCACTCAATACAAGAATAAAAAACAAGAGCCTTTTATTGGTCAATTTTAATTTTACATACTCCTCACGTCCTCCACCGATATATTGATTTTACCAATCGAATATCAAATTAAAAATTACTATAAGATACCTATTGTATCAAACCTAAATAATGAAAAAAAAATGAAAAATAAGATTATTCTAATGGCAGGTTTGCTTTCCACAGGACTTGCATTTGCATAAGTCGGAATTAATAATACCAGTCCAAAGGCTACTTTGGATATTACCGCCAAAAACACAGACGGCAGTACACCGGAAGGGGTAATTGCTCCAAGACTTACAGGAGACCAGATTAAGGCTGCCGATACGCAATACGGATCAAATCAGACAGGAACTTTGGTTTATGCTACAGCTGCTGTGTCTTCATCAACCGCCAAAACCGCCAACATCAACGCTGCAGGCTATTATTATTTTGATGGAACTATTTGGCAGAAAGTTATTAACTCCACCACATCACCTGTTTACAGTGCGAATAACGGGCTTACAATGTCAGGCAACAACGTAAAACTGGGAGGTAGTCTTATTGAGGCTACTACTATTTCAGGAGTTACAGCGGCTAACAAACTTGCTGTAACAGCTACAGGAACTGATGCCATTAATTTTGACAATAATACTTTTAGCGTTGATGCAACAAACGACAGAATTGGTATAGGAACCAATTCTCCTGCACAGCAGCTGGATGTAAATGGCAAAGTGAGAATTGGAACTGTTAGTTCGACATCTTCATCTTCTGTATCTACATTAGTCCGAGATAACAGTACTGGAGAGGTAATGGTGGCTGGTACAGCAACCAACAATAAAGCTTTTAGTTATGTAAAATATGTAATAAGCAATGTTAACAAAGATTGGATAAGCGACTTTAATACAAATATTTCTACAGCTAATTACACTGTAGTGGTTGTAGGAAGCAGCTTTAGTGACCCAGGCTTAACCAGTAATGTCGCAGGCAGCACATACAATCCGGTTAATGTTAATGCGTTTACCTCCGGTGGAACCTGGAGACTCACTGCAGATTTTAATGGTGGTTCATCTTCTACTAATGGAACATGGACTATATATTGTCTTATTCTTAATAATTCACAGGTTAAGACACTTTCGGACGTGACGGCAAATCTTGGGGGAGCAAGTACAGGCACTGGCTCTGCTCCAGCAGGATTATAAACTTAATAAGAATATTTAATTCAATTAATTTCTACGATGCAATAATAGGCTTTAATTATACAGTTTTAATTTTTCTAAAATTTAAATACCATGTGAAAATTAGCATCCTTTGTATCAATTGAATTGTTTTAAGTATTTCCTTTTACAAACTCTCTCTTCTCTTTTTTAAAATTTTAATCAAGGCGATTCGAGAAAGTTTGTTTACTTCAAAAAAATGATAATAAATGGATTTTAAAGATCATCATGTCAGATTTAAGTTAAAAGAAGGAAATTTCTTATCAACAAACATAAAGGCCGCTGTACATACAGTGGCTTTATTTATAAATACGAGGCCAATATTCAGATGGAAAGAATTTTACAAAGTTCAAAATCATGAGACTTTGCACAACAGGAGTTGGCAAAATATCGATTTTCAGAGTGCAATGTTAAAGAGAAATCCCATTTTCTTAATTACTATAAATAGAACATTTTGATTTTTGTAAATCAAATACTTACTTTTATATTTATTGAATCATAATAATCTTTCTTCATAGATTTTTTCAAAATAATTTCCCAGCGAAAGTACTCTTTCATGATTGAGCGGATTGATATAATGTAGAAACATTTTCTCCGAGCTATGTCCTGTTGCCTGCATCAATAAAGGAGTCGGAATTTTACCGTAGAAATTAGAGGCAAAACTTCTTCGCCCAATGTGGCTGGTCATCGTTTCCCATTTTTCTGTTATAGTTTCATAACTTCGGTATCCACTACGTTTGCGGATATTAATAGTATTGTTAATACCTGCTGCCCGAGCAATATTTTTAATAAATGAATTATAATGAGTTACATCAATAGGCTTGGGGAAACCACCTCCATTCTTTTTGATAATTTTAAGAACAATAGGGTGCAGCGGTATAAGCATCTCTTTTCCTGTTTTCTGCTGAATAAAAGAAATGCATGCTTTTCCATCGATCATTAAAACCTGATCAAGATTGAATTTCATAAAATCTGATATTCTTTGCCCAGTATAACAGCTTATTACCAGCCAGTCTCGGGCATTTTCAAATTCCTGGGGAAGCTTAACCCTTTTAATTTTTACAATTTCCTGTTCAGAAAGTATAGATAATCTTTTCCTTGTTGTTATCTTAGGAATATCAAGATTTCTAACAGGAATCTGATATCCATTTCTTTCAGAAAAATTTAATATGGTTTTCACAAAATGGAGGGTTCTTACAACAGTGCTTTGTGTATATTTTTCCAAAACCCCGAAATGCTGAAATTTTTTCACTAATTCCGCATTCATATCTTGCAGAGTTAGACGTTTCATCAGATGCCCTTCAAAATTCTGCAAAAGTCTTATAAAGACAATGTACCTCCTGTAAGTCGACAGTTGTATTGAACTCTTTTTCTGTTCAATATAAATGGATGCAAGATAAAGAAATGACTCTTTTTCATAAGAATAAATTTTCGATTTACTGATATTTTCAATATGGGAGGAGAACTTTTTTGGGGGAAAATTTCTATGATGACTGGTATAATACTGAATAAGTTTTTGTATTTCAATTTTAATTTCATTAAGCAGAAAATTCAATTCTTTATATTTCTTGCAGTAAATATTCTTTGGACGTTGTGTTTCGTAATCCCAGTCTCCTTCGCTGATAAAAAATGGAGTTTCAAAAATCATTTCTTTATGATGACTTTCAGATTTTTTTTGAATAATGAGGATGATTTTACTGAAAATATGATCTGAACTTTTTTTTAAAGAGAATTTTAAGCTGGCAAAATTAGACATTGATATTTATTTTTTTGCCAAAAATAGTACAAATAATTAGTCAATATTAGACTAACGTTGCAAATGTACTAATTAAATTTAATTGTAAAAACAATTTATGTAATTTATTGTAAAATAAACATTTAAATAACATTTTAATAAGAGTTCATCTTATTGACACTACTCATAATATGCACAAGTTCAGACTGCCGTTTTTTGCTTTTTCCAATCCTTTTCCAAGTAACCTATTTTATTACAGATATTTAAATTTTTCACATTAGTCTAATATTGACTAATGTGAAAAAAAACGCAATTTTTGGAAACATTATACCTATATCCCAACAATAAAATCTCTTCATTATGGAGAGAATCTAAAGGTATAATGCTTATAATCTTTTTATTGATTAATCCTATTTTAATATTCTCACAACAAGACAGCTTGTTAAAAGAAAATGGTTCTTCTTTAAAAATAGTACCTGCTGATAAAGGAGGATTGGTTTTTGTCTCAGGCGACGTGAAGATTTGGGGGTTAGAAGAAAATTCTAATTCTATTATTGTTCATGTTGAAAATAAAGATGATTTAGAAAAGACCGTAGGTGGGAAATTAAAAAGACTTAATAAAATATCGCAAAAATCTCTAAAAATAAAGACCTTAACTAAACATTTAGTCCATTATAATACAATTCTTTTTAAACCGCTTGAAAAAATCAATTTCCTCTCTTTCTTGAATAATTCGATACAGCAACTTTACTTTCCTCAAACACATTATAAAAATAGTATAAAAGTACAATTTTGGAATATTTACCAATGGGCTTTCTTTGAAAAACCACTCAACACAAAAACAAAAAATAGAAGTCTATTATTGGTCAATTTTAATTTTACTTATTCCTCACGCCCTCCACCAATGACATCCTGATCTTACCAACAATCGAATATCAAATTAAACAATACTATTATAGAATGCCTATGGCATCAAACTTAAATAATGAAAAAAATGAAAAAGAAAATTATTTTAATAGCAGGTCTGCTTTTTACAGGACTTGCATCTGCACAAGTAGGAATTAACAACACCAGCCCAAAGGCTACTTTGGATGTCACTGCCAAAACCACAAACGGCAGTACACCTGAAGGGGTAATTGCTCCAAGACTTACAGGAGACCAGATTAAGGCTGCTGATGCGCAGTACGGATCAAACCAGACAGGAACTTTAGTTTATGCAACTGCTGCGGTGTCTTCATCAACCGCTAAAACGGTCAACATCACTACTGCAGGTTATTATTATTTTGACGGAACTATTTGGCAGAAAGTTATAAACTCCAACACGGCACCTGTTTACAGCGCGAATAACGGGCTTACAATGTCAGGCAACAACATAAAATTGGGTGGTACTCTTACCGAAGCTACTACTATTTCAGGAGTTACAGCGACTAATAAATTTACTGTAACGGCTACAGGAACTGATGCCATTAATTTTGACAATAATACTTTTAGTGTTGACGCCACAAACGACAGGATTGGTGTGGGAACCAATTCTCCAGCACAAAAACTGGATGTAAATGGTAAACTGAGGATTGGAACCGTTAGTTCAACGTCATCTTCTGCTGTATCTACATTGGTAAGGGATGACAGCACAGGAGAGGTAATGGTGGCAGGTACATCCACCAACACTAAACCTTTTAACTATGTAAAGTATGTAATAAGCAATGTTGATAAAGATTGGATAAGCAACTTTAATACTAATATTTCTACAACCAATTACACAGTAGTGGTTGTTGGAAGCAGCTTTAGTGAGCAATTTATAACCAGCACTAATGCCAACACATACAATCCGGTTAACGTTAATGCATTTATCTCTGGTGGAACCTGGAGACTTACAGCAGATTATAGTGGTGGTGGATCTGCTAATAATGGAACATGGACTATATATTGTCTTGTCCTTAATAATTCACAGGTTAAGTCACTTTCGGATGTGACGGCAAATCTTGGAGGAACAACAGCAGGCAGTGCCCCGGCTCCATCAGGATTATAAAATTAATCAGAATATTTAACTCAATCAATTTCTATAGTATAATAATAGCTTTAATTATACAGTTTTAATTTTTCTAAAATCCAAATATCATGTGAAAAATTGGCATCCTTTATATCAATTGAATGCTATTTGTTCCAGAAATATCAATTAGAAATTATTTTGAAAAAACGATTCTTATAAACACATTGATTCTATCAAAAGGAACTTTTAATTCGGCGTATATAAATATTGTTTTTAAATATTTCCTTTTACAAACTCTCTCATTTCTCTTTTTTTAATTTATAATCAGGGGGATCCGAGGGAGTTTGTTTACCTCAAAAAATTATAATAAATGGATTTTAAAGATATACATATAGGAAAACTGATCCAATTGCGTGTTAATGATTTGGATATCAGCATAGAGAGGATTTGTAATTTCCTCGATATAAACGAACTGGAGGTTTCGGAAATGTATGAAAGCAAAGAAATCAATACATACTTTTTGCTTCGATGGAGTAAATTGCTAGAATATGATTTTTTCAGAATTTACAGCCAGCATTTGATATTGTATTCTCCTCCCTCCAATATAAATAAAAAAAACACCAAAAGTAAGTCAAGACTTCCAGATTTCAGAAAGCATATTTACACCCGGGAAGTCATACACTTTATATTGGAATTAATATCAAGTGGTAAAAAGACAAAACTAGAAATTATCAATGATTATAAAATACCGAAGACTACTTTATACAAATGGATCAGCAAAAACAGTTCTAATAAGCTTGGTTCATAAACATACATATTTTCGTTATAAAAACTATAAGTATGCCCCCCAATTACAAAAAGATCTATAAGGATATGATTATAATGAAATATCCTGACAAATTAGCATTATGCAAAACTATTTTGGAGAAAGAAAGTTTAAGCATCCTGGATGTTATCCACCTGAATGAGCTTTTATTAGATTCTGCGTTATCAGACTCCGAAATTGTCAATCAGCGGCTGCGTTCCTATGATAAAAATTCAATATTAGAAATATTGACATATCAGAAGAAAAAAGGATTGAATAACATTCAGCTGGCCAAACATTTTAATCTAAGCCGAAATACGATAACCAAATGGAAAAGACTATTTTTTGTTAATATTTAAAAAATATGTTAGCGTTTTTAGAACTTTATTTTTTTAATCCCAAGCCTAGGTTTGGGATTAAATTTTAGCAATCTTAAAATTTTGATAAGGTTGACAGAGTCTATTTAAAAAACCCTATACATATTTAAATACTTAACGAAATTATCACTGATGGAAGTCTCGCATCTGGAATATTGGATAATAAGCTGGACCTATTGATCGATTTGCGATATACATAAAATCATCTAAAACTTTACCATGATAGATATATTACCGCATAATCAACTTAAAACAAGGGATTTATTTACATAAAAAAAGAGACGCTTATTTTAAGCGTCTCCCTAAGCGGAGAGTGAGGGATTCGAACCCCCGGACCTGTTACAGTCAACAGTTTTCAAGACTGCCGCAATCGACCACTCTGCCAACTCTCCTTTAACTCCGGTAGTACCGTTGTTTTCAGTGGTGCAAATATAGAAAGTTTTTTATTACTGACAAAATATTTTTACAATAAAATTTGGGTTTCTATATTTTTAAAGAAAACTCCATTTTTTCAGGCTTCCGAAACATGAACATTAATAACTCGATGTCAGTTATTTAACCCTGTAAAGGTACTATTCAGTTTTCAATATTATTTTTTCTGCCATTTTTATCCGTAATAATATTCTGTAGTAACATCTCCGCTAAAAGCCGGATGCATGTCCTGTTTCTGCATATTCAGCTCAAATAATCTTTCTCCGTTTTTATTTCCTCCCCGTATTTTTAAAGAATACCATCCATTTTCTAAGGAAAGGGTTATGCTATTACCTTCATTAATAGAAGCAATATCTTTTAAATATCCAATACCGACAATTTTCACTTCATTATTGGCGGTGTGAAATACCCAGCCTCGCGACTCCACCTCTACTTCATCATCATTCAAAATCTTTTCATCGTTCACTGAAACCCGAAAAGCATAATCATCTTCTTCAACACCTATTATTGGAATAGCTATTCCTGACTTTGTTATTTCATCCCCATGTTCGTTTTCTACAAAATACTTTAAAATATTATTACCCTGAAGATGATTTTCTTCCAGGTATTTTGCTAAAAGTTGTGGGCTGAATACCACAAAACCTTTAAGTTCAGAGAATATTTTCTTCATATATATTTGGATTGGATTTGGATTAAATATTTTATAAAGGAGATGTTATTGTAATAACTTAATAAAATTCATAATACTTGCTTCAAAAACTTCCCTAAGTTCATCAAAATTGAACTTTTGTTCAAAGTTTACATTGGACATATCATCTATATCTATTACATCGAACTCAATATCATCAAGCTCAGTCCCAAAACTGATTTCTTGATTAATTTTATAATTATTATCGTTAATTTGTAATATGATGCTTAAAGTTATATCATTAGGCCTCTGCCCAAACTCGTCCTCTATGTCCTCTTTAAATGTATATGAGATAGAAAATGTAAATACTTCTTTTTTACCTCCTTCAAGTGAATGAAGTATAAAGTTGTTTTTTTTTCCATAAACCACCTCTTTTTTAACTAATGAATCTATACTTGTTTTAAGTAAAAAAGTATTGATCTCGTTTTCTGTTCGTAAAATTTCATTATTGATGAATGATTTTAAATTCATTATATTTTATTTATAGGTTGCTGCTTTGGAAAGTTCTACACTAAGTGGATGCGACTCTCCTTTTGCATTCCAATCATCTAAAGCTTCTGCCATGCTCATATTATTTCGTGCCAGATAATCATCTGTTGGTTTAACGCTTGCATGTTCTTTTCCATCTTGAATTATTTCTAAATTACTCAATTTCTCTGAGTCAATCTCTAAAATATCTTTAACTCCTATTTTTTCAAAAAACTTAGTTGCCTGGCTATTTAACTTAGGTTTTGTTGAAAGTCCCGGCATTGTTCCCGTATTTTTAAAGTGCGCAATATCTCCTGAGCTGGGGAAAAAAGGAGCCTGCCCGGATTTAACGCCTCTAAAAACACTGCCGCTGGTAATAGGCTTGGGATCAAATGGCATTAATCCTAGAATATCTACCTTTCTGTTACTATCATCTACATACCCATAGAAGTTAGGCTCGCCACTCGCAAAACCTATTGGGTCTTTGCTTATGTATCTCCCACTCTCAGAATCATAATATCTAAATCTGTTATAATAAAGGCCAGCCAACTCTAAATCTTCATATTGTCCGAGCTGTCTGAATGGAATAAAATGCTGATTCCCTTTAAGGACTCTAAACTTTCCAAAGATATCATATTCTGCGCTCCATATTAAACTTCCATCTTCATCATAAGCCTGTACAGGCCTACCTATATAATCTAAAATAATGGAGGCTTTTCTACCGTCTTCTATTTTGGCACTCGGCACATGATTTCCTCTTTCATATACCCAGGTCACCACATTCTCTACGGGTTCTTTGCCGATAATGACATTTCCTTCATCATCTACAACTGTTACCGGATCTTCCTCTGCATCGTAGCTCCATTCATGCAGAAGGACATTACCATCCCAAATATAACGAGTTATTTTCTTTAGTCCAATTTTTGAAGTTCTTCTTCCCAGTGCATCATATTCAAAGCTTATTTCCTTTCCGTCAGGACGTTTTACTTTAGCAAGCATTCCGCTGGCAGTCCAGGAATAAGCCCAATCTCCCGAGAACCATTCCTGGTTTTGGACTTCCGTTGAAATCTCCTCATTTACATTAGGTAAATCAGCTCCATCCGGCATTTTCGGGTTACTTAACCAATCTGAGGCAATGGTTTTATAGTAAGGATGTGTATTATTGGAATCTTCTGTACGTTCCGGTTTCACATTATTGATCGGCCGTTTGCTTTTTAACAGCAAATAACCTTCATCATCGTAATGATAAAACCAGTTTTTATCCCGCATCAGCTGTCCTCCTTTGTTATAAATACGGTCCGTACGTTTGGCGCTTTCATATAAACATCCTGTGGCATCCGGATTTTTATACTGTACTTCTCCGGTGGAATATTCAGCTGTCACAAGGCTTCCGAAAGCATTATAATCAAATCTTGTTCTTCCGCCAGTCACTCTATCCAGCGTATGCAGCAAACGGTTTCCTGCTCCCCAGTCGTAATCTTTATGGAAAGTGGTATTGTTTTTATTCACCGTTACTTTCTGGCTTACAGGCATTCCGATGTGATCAAGTTCAAAGGTACTTTCTACCCCGCCAGTCATCTCACGGGAATACATCTGCCCGTTCCGACTGATCTGAAGACTCATCTGCCATGGAATTTCAATATTCCGGTTGGTAGCAGTAACTGTTCTAAGCTGTCCAAAATCATTGTAGCTATAGTCAATTTCTGCTCCCAAACTACTCTTTAAACCCACCAAATTCCCTTGATTGTCATATTCATATTCAATGGAATGTTCACCTTGTTTTTCGCTGGTAACCAGTCCTAATTTATTTCTTTGGAAGGCCACACTGCTATTTTCATTATCTGCATTAACTAATAACCCTGAAGTGTCATATTGATAGGCTTCCCAGGTTCCGTCCGGATAATGAGTTTGCGTTATTCTTCCTGCCAGATCATACTCATAAAAGATATTATTCCCTTGAGGGGTTCTTCTTTGGGTAACCAATCCATCTTTATCACGAACAAAGAATTTTTTATGCCCCTCAAAGCCAGTTTCTCCTATGATTTCGTTATTATTATTTCTTTCAAAAGAATAAATTTCTCCTTTTTCATTGGTAATGCTCATTAAGTTTTCATAAGCATCATATCCAAAAGCCAGGGTTTGTTCTTTTTTACTCGTAAGTGCATTCCTTCGAATCTGTCGTTTCAGGCTTCCCATAGGGGTGTAACTCATGAGCCATTCTGCACGGCCATCTGTGGCATAAACCGGAAGATCATAAGCATCGTAACGAAGTTTTAAAGGCAGCTGCCCCTGTTCATTTACTTCCACAACCCTTCCCATTTTATCTCTGTTCCAAAGGATTCTGTTTAGAGGGTTCGGACTGAAAACCAATAATCTTCCATACTCATCATATTTCCAATATTGCTCAGTTCCCATTGTATTGGTCAACTGAATAAGCTGCCCCTTCAGATTATATTCGTAAGATGTTGTAATATGTTCTCTTATGCTTCTTTCGGGAAGTCTTTCCCTTTCGGCATATTCATAATAGACATTTTCTTCTGCTGCGTTTGTATGGCTGATCAATCTTCCATCCTCATCATAACTCCATGTTTCAGAACTTCCGGATGGTGAAAAGCGTGCAATAACCTGTCCGAATTCATTGTACTGATAATGATACTCTTCCCCGTCAAAACTATGGAAAATCTTGATATTTCCCATTTCATCATAGGTATACCCCTGAACTCTTCCTTCCGGAGTTCCAATCATTTTCAACTCGTTGTTCGCTGTAAAATCATACCAGGTTTCACCACCTTCCCCATCTACTTTTTTGTAAACAAGAAAATTTTCATCATAATAATAACGTTCGGTTTTATTGTTCTGTTTTGGATATATTACTTCTGTAAAACCTTCATCTTCATTATAATTAAGCCTGCCTTCCATAAATCCATCCACTCCTTTGGTATGAACGACTCTTCCCTCTTTATCATAGTTCCAGATGTAGCTCATTCCATTTCGGTTGGTTCTTTTCACCACGTGATTGTTTCCGTCATATTCAAAGGCAATTGCTTTTTTGTGAATATCCCAGACATGGATAAGATTTCCACGATCATCATAATCATAGCGAACCTGCAGATCTCTCTGCTTTTTATAACAATAATAAACTTCTGTTACTTTTTTATATTCAGGATGAATCACAGTTTCTATTCTGAATCCGCTTTTCATATCTTTGATACTTTTCAGGATAATATTGTGATCTTCATATTCGTATTCTCTGATGGTGCCGTCGCCGTATTCAATACGAATTACTTTATAAATTACTCCTTCTGTAACATGATGAAAACGTTTATAGGTATAGATATCAGTTCCTTTTCTTATTACCCAAATGCTGCTGCTTGGTCTGTACTGCCATATTTTCTGGTCTCTGAAATAGGTCATTTCTTCTCCGATTTCAGGTGCAGGGATCAACATTGCTATATTTTCAGAAGGATGCATCCATCCGGCAAACTTATTGTTTTCTTCAGGCAGGATAAACAGATCATGATTATTAAAAACTCCGTTTCCTAAAGGACCAAAATCATAAGGCCTGTCACTATGCCATATATTTCTCCATCGTAAAGAAGTACTTCCCTGAATTTCAAAATCATCCCATTCAAAAACCATTGCTCCTGTGGCAAAATTAACAGGTTCTAATCCCCAGTGGCATAATTTCTTAGAAAGGGCATTTGCAAATTTGAATTTATTGAATGGAGCTTTTTTAAGGACACTATTATTCAGTTTTTTTAACCCATTAGCTCCTAGTTTGCCTATTTTTTTGGTCAAACTTCTCATTAAAAACATTCCCGCGAGACGCATCAGCATTTCTCCGGGTGTATAAACATGCGGAACAAAAGCCCCTCCCACTAATACAGGTCCACCCGTATTGATCTGGATATACATGCTTGAAAAATTATTATAGAAGGCAAAGTAGGCCAGTGGATTTTTCTTTGGTTTGTCCGGCATGGCAGGCAGCATGGTCATCCCGAAAGGAAATCCCATACAGGTAAGTACCTGCTGCGGTTGGTTTCCACTCATTTTACTTCCCTGCGCCAAAACAGTTTGTGAACCATAATAGACTTCTCCTTCGTGTGGAGCTTCCTGAGGAAAGGGAATAAGATAAACCGGAATGAGTGACGTAATGTGTCTGAACGGAATTACCACCCCCATTACACTTGTAGTAGTGGTTGCTTTATGTCTTCCGTGAACGTATATTGAGCCTCCCATCGGAATGCTTTCCGGAAGTGACGGCATCAGATTTCTTGCGAATTGAGGAATCGGAATAGTGATCGTAATGTAATCCATGATATCAAAAACAATCCCGATAAACGGATGCGGCAATGGCAGCGGAATCAACATAAATGAAGGTGGCGGCGGAATCAGTGTCCAGTGAATATCAATCGCCAGCACAATATCAAAATGCTTACTTGTATGCTGAATGGCTGTGGATGGCATTGCAGGTGTATTGACTTTAATCAGCTTCACTTTGCTTTCCGGAGCTGCCTTTTCTGCAGTTACAGCGCTGTCTCCTCCACCTCCTCCACTGCTTTTCGCAGGCTGAGCGCTGTCTCCTCCTGCAATGGATTTAGCCATGGAAACCGGATTCAGGGAGTCAACATTATTTTTCATCCCGTTCTTCCATCCCTGTGTGGTTTTATCCCAGCTTCCCGAAGTAACGTCCGCATTTACCTTTATGGAGCGATCAGGATTCATATTCGGTTTTTCAACCTTAATGGGTTTTACTGTTTTTTTATTCAGATCTGCCATGATTCTTTTAGTTTGAGGTTACTCAGCTTTTGGTCTTTCTACACTTACCTTCCAGTCATCACCAAAATACATCTTCATTTCATTGTCCAGTTTTGTTTTTTTATCCTGATCACCTTCGTATTTGAGAATCAGCATTGAGGCTACAAACCGCAGGCTGCTTTGTTCTCTGACTGAAGGCTCCATTACTTTTGCTATATCAAGGCATTTTTCAAAATACCTTATCATTTTATCTTTTGTAAGGACAGTATCATTAAGGGTTGCTATGATTCTATAGCATTCAATAGCCATCGCATATTCTCCTATTTTCTGTGCTGTTTCTGCAGCTTTTTCAAATATTTTTTCTGCTTTGGATTTCTTGGAGTTTCCTAATAAATGGGTCCCGTAATTCATATACATCTGAACTTGTAAAGGCGAATCCGGCTCCACTTCTTCCAATATAATCCGGTAAGTATCTTCTGCACGCTCTTTTTTCCTGTCTGCTGTATAGGCCTGAGTAAGCATAAAATACGCAGAAATCTCTCCTTGTTTATTCTTTTGTTCTCTGGCCAGTTTCACTGCTGTTTTCAGAGCATGTTCTGCTTCTTTGAACCTTTCTTTACTTAGATGATTACTCGCTGTAAGAATCTGCTGCTGAAAGTCTGTATCCGGACTGTTTTTCTTCCGGTTGGTATGTGCTGCCGTATTCTGCATCAGCTGATGAATATCCACTTCTACCCTGAAACTGTGGGCTGAAGGAATTTGTGACAGTGTTCTATAGGTGTAATGTTCTGCCCAGACCAGTTTAATATCTTTATTCTCTAATGCTTCACAGATCCTGCACCATTCTTTCACCCATAGAGACAGCTCTTCTTTATCACTGATCCTGAGCGGAGCAATGTAGAGATAGATTTTGGAGTCCTTAATATTCGGGAAGTTTTTCTTTAGTTCCAGCAGCGGATAAAATGCTTTATAGGCATCTGTTTTAAAGGTTTCCTGCGGTTTTTTCAATTCCCATTGCGGAATATTTTCTTCACTTTTTTTCAGCATTTCATAGAACTCAGTCCATTCATCCAATAAGATCTGTCCAAAGGAATTCATTCCGTTAAACTCCTGATAATGAAGTAAAAAAATATCATCACTTTCTTCATCTTCAGAAAGTTTTGACTTTATAAATCCGTCAAAAAGATCGGTTTCATGTTTTTCACCTATACAGATCAGCATAGGTTTTTCTTCATTTTTTGAAACGACTTTCTGCCATTGTCTTTTTAATTTCACCAACTCCAGGTCTACAGGATTCATCTGCTTTTAATTCAGTTTTACAGTTCCACTTACAATATTTGTTTCACTTCCGCCTCCGACATTTATTTTTCCTCCACTGCTGAGATTGGCTTCAGTATCACCTCTCATTGAAAGAGTTTTGGTTCCGATATCCAGTGTATCGGATTTGATTCCGATTCCTGAAGTAGGATCACCGTCTTCAGGTCCTACCCCTACTCCGATACTCGAGGTTCCTCCAACTCCAATATTAATTCCCTGCACAAATATTTCTTTTCCTTTGATCTGAATATTTCCGTCTTTATCCATATAAAGAGAACTGCTTCCACAGTTCAGAGTAATGGAAATCTTACTGTCTATGGTTATATTTCCTGCTCCATCCAGAAAAACAGAGTTTTGATCTTTATCTTTTACCGTAATTCCACCGGCATCATCCAGACTCATGGTATGACCGCTTTTACTGCTTAAACTTTTAATATTATTTCCGGCACCGCCGCCGCCGCCAACACCGCCATGAAACATTCCTCCCATCACAAACGGACGGTCAGGATGCTGATGTGCAAAATTGACTACAACCTGGTCGCCCACTTCCGGAATAGCCATGAATCCACGGTTTTTGCTTACTTTTTCGCTTCCACCACCGTCGGGAGTCATTACTCTGATATATTCTGTAGTGGTAGAACCATTCTGCCAGTCGAACTGTACTTTAACTCTTCCCTGGTTCAAAGGATCCGTATTGGAAATTACTTTGGCAAATTGTGCATCTGCTTTTGGAGAATGAAACTCCGGACGGGGAATAAAACCTGTGTCAGAAGCAATTGCCTCAAATGTTCCGGTGTAATATCCCCTTGCATCTACATCGTGATGCATATCTATAATCATCAGTTTAGTGAAATAGGTGGTTTCACTGCTTTCGGCTTTTCTCATTTCAATATCAGCGATACATCCCGGATAAAGGAATGGTACTGTTGTAACGCCTGAAATAACAAATACTTCTGAAGCTTTGCTTCCAGCTGTTCCTTTCTGTGAATTTTCCACATCCATAAAAGAGGCCGCTTTTATCGGAGCTACTCTTAATGAAGGGGTTGTAAAGGTTTTTTCTGAAATTTCATAGGCTCTTTTAGCAATATCTGAAGTATGATTGATTTTTGAATTTCCAGCGGTTAATTTTTCATTTTTACTGCTGTTGTAGCCATAAAATGACGGATTCACGTGCTGGGCTTTCATTTTTATCTTTACATCGCTTACACTACTTCCGTAGGTCAGTTTTACTGGTTTTTCCTGCGGTGGAAGTTTCCCGAAATGCAAGACTTCACCATCGTAATAAAACTGTTCACCATACGCTTCTGCCATTCTTGCCAGGTAGTTGTAATGGGTTTCTTCATATTGTGAGCTGTAGGAAACATTTCCGTGGGCTGCATCTACCCTGAAATCAAAGGTATTTTGTCCCAAACCTTCTTTGATGACCTGATCTGCAATACTGTTGAGACTTATTTCCTGTGCTCCGCCAAAACTCTGAATATGAGGCGCAGCATCTAAAAGAACAGTTGGGCTTGATCCTGTAAGAACAATATTTCCAAGACTCCCTTTTTCCTGGCTGAAACCTACTTCTGTAATTACGCCTACAAAGTTTCTTTCGGGGCCGTCTTCAACGTCTTTATATCTGAAAATAACAGTCATTCTTTTACCTAAAAAATTCTGGGCTTCTTCCAGGTTATGATTTTCTGAGCTTCCTAAGGTATCATGAGCCAGCATCAGATCAAATTCATGATGTTTTACAGCGCTTTGTTTTAATTGAAAATGCTTGAAATGTTTGATTACTTTTCCGTCAATTACAATTTCAAGCTGTATCACACGGTTGATTCCCGCTACCTGATTGCCGGGGATTGTATTAGCATTGTAAATTCCAGAAGTAGGCTGTTTGGACCATACTTTGTCTTCTACCAATGTAGGAGGATTAGGCTGTTTGACCTGATTCATAAACATTTGTGAACCGTTCTGAACCATTCCTGTATAGGCTTGAGCCTGAGCCATTTTTTCTGTAGCTTTTTTAATGGTTCCACTGGATTTTTCCTGTACTTCCTTGGCTGCTTTGCTTACCGCCTGGTCTTTCAGGGTTTCTTTTAAGTTATTTACAGCTGGAATTTTATCTTTGGAAACAGGCATTTTGGGTGAATGATCGTCCTGAAACATAATTATACTATTTTGATTGATTGGGTGTCAAATTTTTTAAGGCTAAAACCTACCTGACGTAAAAACATTCAGATACATTTTCATTATCCGTATTTCATTCTGAGAAATAAAATGCGGATATTAAGATCAAAACAGGGTATATAGAATTGTAAAAAAGTAAAGCAGAAAACAGATCCACTTTACACCCTGTTGAATTCCGGGATTTCTCCTGTATTTACCGTTATAAGATGAAATTTTTAATCATTATTAATTTTTTTTGTAATTGATTGGTGGTATTACAAAGATAAAACGGTAATTTCTATTCAAAAAATTTTCTGGAGCTTATCTGAAAATTTGTAGTAGTTCTACTACTTTTCATCAATAATTCCAAAACAAATGATTAAATAAAAGAAATAAATATCTATTTATCAGATCTATATTTAACAATTTTTAATAAATGAAAACAATAAATTTATCACCTAAAATAGAAATAACATAAAATTATTCTAAATTTCAGCAATAAAAAAACCATCTGAAATAATGAATTTTCAGATGGTTTTATATATAATATTTCAATAAAATGAATTTACTTTACTGCTTTCTCAGATCTGAAACTTTTCTGAGATAAACATCAGTCTGATCCAGAAACTCCTGATTGGTCTGCTGAATTTTAATATGGGGTATAATCCCCTGTCCTCTTTTCTGATCCGGAAGATTCTGCGCATCCTGAATCACATGAACAATAGAAAATCCTGTCTGTATGCCTGTATTGGGAAGTTCATATACCAAGGGAAGGTGCCCGTTATGTTCATAATAACCTCCTACAGTTTCTTTTCCGATTACTATTGCATTGGTGTAGGATTTAATCAATGAAGCAAGATGTGAAGCTGCAGAAGCCACACGCTGATCTACCAGCAGATACAGCTGCCCTTTAAACGTCCTGTCATTAGGCATAATTAAAGGATTTTTATCATCTGCCCAGTAATATTTTCCCTGAACGGCTTTAGGATAAAGCTGTTTCAGATAGGCATTTAATCCATATTTGTCCTGCACTCCATTGGAAAGAAAAAGAGAAGTGATAATCAGTTTTTCGTCCAAAGGAACTTCATTAAATTTGGTATAAGCATAGTGGCTGTCACGGAAAGGTCTTTGGGTAAGATAAGAGAATACTTTTTCATACAAAGCTCCGGTACCTCCGGTATTGCCTCTAAGATCAATAATAAGGTTATTTATTTTCTCGCGTTCCAGGGTATCCATCATCTGATCAAGGAAAACACTGAATTTTTTATAAGCAGAATCTTCTTTTCCGGTTGCAAAATCAAATCCTCTCAAAGATAGACGGTATATTCCATCTCCTTCATTAGTAAAACTGTATTTTTCGGAGAGCATTTTTTTATCAAAAGTTAACGAATGTCTTGAATCCTGAAGCTTTTTAAATTTTTCTAATGAAATTCCCGGTAATGCAACTTCTTTTACATTTCCATTCCATTGATAGCTGATGACATAGTTTTTGTGAGTACCAAATTCTATATAAAATTTATCCAGCATACCTCTCTCAAAACCTGTTGTTTCTTTGTAAGGTATTGAATATCCGTCAGAAAAATAATATTTTGAAAAACGGCTAATCATTTCTTTTGCAGAAACTCCGTTGACAGAAAGGATTTCGGCTCCTAAAGGTAATGCCACGTCTTTTGAATCCTGAAGCAGACGGCTATCAATATTCTTCAGTGTAATGGGTAAATATTCCGGTTTTTGGGTGAGGTAATAAGAAGCGTGATTAGGCAGATCTGTGTAGTTATGACAGCTTCCTTCAAATCCGGTAACATTGGCAATAACTTTATAAAAATCGAAAATATTTTTGCTGTTTCGGGCTTCTATCTCAGCCTGCTGATAAATGCTGTCAATCTGTTTTCTTGTTCTGTAGACATATAACCCTGAGTTTGCTTTTTCTCTGATAGAGCGGAATGTTCTAAGATCTTCTACAAACTGGTCCGGACTGAACTGTCCGTCCAAAACTGCCACGTTTTTAGATTCCATAATGGAAACTTTAGCTGTTTTACTTTTCTCAACATAAGATTTAGCCCAGATTTTAAGCTCATATCTTTTTCCTTTTTCCGGGGTAAGGTATAAACGTTCAACACTTTTTATTCCTCTGGAATCATCCTGTTCTTTGAGTTTTTTCCCATCCATGAACAATGCAACCCCCAAATTGGCATCTCCGGACTGTACCGAAATCCATGAAGGTTTATGAGACTTGGGAATATATTTTAATGTATCTCCCGGTTTCAGTTCTGAATTTGTTTGTGCATAAGCACTGTTTAGAAACAATAAAAGAGGAATGATAAAAGGTCTGGTCATTATTATTTTTTGAATGGCTAATATACAAATTAACCTTGCCCGATTGAACAGCCTCCAATTATTCCTGTTTATCCTATAATTTCACGCTCATTTCCTGAACTTCTTCCGCAGAAAATCCGTAGATCTGTGGTGTTTTTACATCCAGAAGATTCAGATAAATATAGATTTCCGCTCTGTGATGAATTTCATGTTCTATCATGGCACGAAGCCATTTCCAGATAGAGATTTCATTATTGGCGGGAGTTAAGCATTTACGGGTAAGATCTTCATCAGACATTCCACTGATAATTTCCAGGGTCTGACGGTGCATTTCATTAAAAAACTTAACAGTATTGTCATATCCATCCGCCAGCTCTTTTCCACATCCCGGATAAGCGCTTTTATTTCCTGAAATGGTTTCTCCATACATGTACCGTTCAATCGTTGCGATATGCCTTATCTGATCACCAATGGTAAATTTTCCAGGTTTATAAGTGAAGTCAATATGTTCTGGGGGTACCACTTCGATAATCCGGTTTGTCCTTTCTCTTATCTTTTTATAGTAATCTAAGAATGATCTTACAGTTTTTATTTCCATATCTATTGCCTTTTTTGATCCTTTCTGTAGGGTGAATATAAGAAATCTAAAGACAAAAAAAATTGATTTTAATTATAAACTATTCATAAAATTGAAAAAATCCCCAATAAGTGAGGATAAAATTTGGAAGCTTATTAAATATCCAATATTTTAGTTAAAAAATAACCATGATGAAAACAGGAATTTGTTTGTGTCTATTTCTATTAGGCTTTAACAAAATCACAGCTCAATCTGCAAAAATTGACAGTGAAAAGCTTCTTGAA
>Ga0157370_10002449_pt1 | contig 22394 bp, 17 predicted proteins | sample C35metaG_FD_113463 | JGI IMG/M metagenome (GOLD analysis project Ga0157370, IMG submission 113463) | Corn rhizosphere microbial communities from Kellogg Biological Station, Michigan, USA - C3-5 metaG | ecosystem: Host-associated > Plants > Roots > Rhizosphere > Soil | place: USA: Michigan...
GAGGTGGGGGCGAAGGCGTCTTGAATAGTTCAGGTATCGGCGACAGGCGAGTAATTCGCCGCGAAAGGCGTAAAGCGTGAATTAGTCGACCTGAGTTCCGGCATCGGCGTGCCCCGGCGAACAGTCGATGGCGCAGCCATGCAGCCAGGCGGCGCGCGTCAAACTCAAAACATGAACGTCGTGGACGGTGTCGCCATCGCGATGGTGCGCTTTCAGGATGCGTTCGTTCTGAAAGCCGAGCTTGCGGTGAAAGCGCAGCGAAGCCTCGTTCGAGGCCAGCACTTCGCCGACCAGCTTTGACAGGGCTAGCTGCCCGAACGCCGCGGCCAATGCGAGCCGGCCGAGCCGGACCCCGTAGCCTTTCGGTGCGCCCGGGCGCACGTAGAAGCCCCAATGTGCCTCGCCGCTCGCCGTGTTGATCTCCGTCAGGTTGACAACGCCCATGGGTTCACCGTCGGCATCGAAGATCCACGTGCGCCTCGACGGGTCGTGCTGGAGACGCTTGAACCATGCTGCGTGTTCGGCCTGCGAGATCTCCCGGCTCGTATACATGAGAACGCGCAGTTGCGGCGCATTGCGCCATTGAAGGACCGCAGCCAGATCGGCCTCGCAGATGGGGCGCAAGCGGTCGCGACAGGCGTCGGATGTCGTTTCGCTCACCGCACCTCCGGCTTGCTGATCAGGCGTCCTACCACCCGATCCACACCGCGTCCATCGACTGCATGCATGAGACGTGCACGGCGAGCGTCCGCGGCCAGCGAGGTGGGTTCCAGCGCCTGCAGCGCTCGACGATAGGTATCGGGGGTGGTGTCGCAGGCCTCGCCGAGACTATCTACCCATCCTTCTCGCCCAAGATATTGGGCAATGGCGCGCTGATTATCGGCAACCGAGACGACCGACGCATTTAGGCCTAAGCAAAAGCGCTCCCAGTTGCTCGTCCCTGAGGCACCAAACGCATGATCGGCGCGGGCCATAAGCGCGGCCATGGCGGGAATGTAGCCCCGCATGTTTACGCCCGGCAGCGCGCGTTTCGCGTGAGGTACGCGACGGGAATGATTCGCGCCGACTACAACGTCGGCGACAAAGCGCTCCGAGGCTTCGACGGACCACGCATCGAGAAACTTGCCGGTTTCATCGGTCGCGTCGACGCCCCCGAAAAAGACGAGCAGACGGGCCCGTCCGTGATGGGCCAGCCTCTCTGGGCGGCGACGATCCGTCATTTCGCGCTGCGCGGCAAACTCCGGACGCAGCAGTGCATAGGCCGTACCGAGCAGACACTCGCATCCCGGCCCCGTGCGCGAGGCGTAGCGTTGCTGCGCGTCCGGGACCAGATTCTGGTCCAGCAGAAGATCGGCGTCGTGATCTCGATCAGCTAGGTCGTCGATAACGAACAGCCGCGCTGCATATTCGCGCAAGGGAGTTTGCCAATTGGCGTCGAGGGCATAGTGATCAACCACGAGCCAATCGACTTGGCCGATGGATTTCAGTACCCGCGCGGTGTCCTTGAAATCGGTGGCCCAGTCGCAGCCGAGCCAGGCCGCATGGCATGGCTGGCCGGCGACGGCCGGTTGAATGTTTGTCCGGGGTGCGGCCGGCCCTAGCGAGTGGACGCGATAACCCCGCGCTTCAATCAGCGCGTCGAGATTTCCCGGGTGCGCGCGTGTGATGAAATGTACGTTTGCGCCTTCGGCGCGCAGCCCATCCGCTAGTGTCAGGCAACGCATGACGTGGCCGCTTCCACAATCGATAGAAGCGTCGGCACGTATCGCAATCCGGCCGCGGCCATGAATCGGTGTAGGGGCGTCGGTCACATTAAATCCGTTTGTATGCATCTCGCCGCACGGACGAGTGCGATGCTCGCCAGGTTAGCATCGCGCCGATTCCTTCGATCGGCAGAAAAGAAACCAAATTCGGGGCCAATCAAGCCAATTCGAGTCGCGGCCGGCCAGCTTGAGAGCATCCGTCGCCCCGTCCCGGGCTTCAGTTTGTTGATTAGAAGGTCAAAAAGCCCTCAAATCGGCGCTAAGGGGCTTGCCTCTACTCACTAATATACGATTCATTCGGAAGGCCGCGCATGGTTCGACTCTGGGCGACAAGCGTGTGCATATCCCGGTTCGCCGCGTCCGCGGCAGGCATCTGGGCTAGAAGGATTTGCGATGTTCGAGGATAAATCGATACTGATCACCGGTGGAACGGGTTCGTTCGGCCAGAAGTTCGTCAAGGCGCTGCTGGCGAACGAGCGGCCGGCGCGCGTGGTCGTGTTCTCACGCGACGAACTGAAACAGTTCGAGATGCAGCAAACGTTCTCCGCACCGTGTATGCGGTATTTCATCGGCGACGTGCGTGATGCTGAGCGTATGAGACAAGCGATGCGCGGGATCGACTACGTCGTACACGCCGCGGCGCTCAAGCAAGTCCCGGCCGCCGAATACAACCCCACCGAATGCATTCGTACGAACGTCAACGGTGCCGAAAACGTCATCAACGCCGCGATCGAGAATGGAGTCGAGAAAGTCGTCGCGTTGTCGACCGATAAAGCGGCGAGCCCGATCAACTTGTATGGCGCAACGAAACTGTTGTCAGACAAGCTGTTTGTCGCCGCCAACAATCTGGTCGGTAAGCACAAAACGCGCTTTTCGGTGGTTCGCTACGGCAATGTAGTGGGTTCGCGCGGGTCGGTTGTGCCGTTTTTCCGCAAGCTGATGGCCCAGGGTGCGCAAAGCCTGCCAATTACGGACGAGCGGATGACGCGCTTCTGGATCACGCTTGATCACGGCGTCGATTTCGTCATGAAAAGTTTTCAGCGGATGCACGGCGGGGAGCTGTTCGTGCCGAAGATTCCATCAGTGCGAATCGTCGATCTCGCGCGCGCAATGGCCCCCGAGTTGCCCCAGCACGTCATTGGCATTCGCCCCGGCGAAAAGCTTCATGAAATGATGATCACGCGCGATGACAGTCTGAATACCGTCGTCTATGACGATCACTACGTCATTACCCCCTCGATGCAGTTCATCGTTCAAAGCGACTATGCGGCCAATGAGCTCGGCGAAGTAGGCAGCCGAGCGGATGAAGGGTTCACGTACACGTCAGATAACAACGGCCGCTTTTTAACCATCGACGAACTGCGTACGCTCGATAAGCAAACGGTATGAGCGCGACGATTCCATACGGGCGCCAATCGATCGACGAATCGGACCTTGCCGCGGTTGCGCGCGTCCTGGAATCGGATTGGCTGACGCAGGGGCCCGCGATACCGGCGTTCGAGGCGGCCCTTGCCGAGCGCACGCATGCTGCGCATGCCGTCGCGGTTTGCAATGCGACGGCTGCATTGCACATAGCATGTCTTGCCGCTGGTCTCGGGCCTGGCGACCGACTATGGACGACGCCGAATACATTCGTGGCGTCGGCGAACTGCGCGCGTTACTGCGGTGCCGACGTGGACTTCATCGATATCGATCGGGACACGTGGTGTCTCGACGCGGCCGCGCTCGAACGCAAGCTCGCAGATGCGGAGCGCACATGCAGCCTGCCGAAGATCGTTGTGCCGGTTGCGTTTGCAGGGCGCAGTGCCGACATGCGCGCCATTAAGCGGCTCGCCGGCCGTTATGGGTTCACCATCATCGAAGATGCCTCACATGCTGTGGGAGCGAGGTACGAGGGTCGCCCTGTCGGTTGTGGCGATTTCGCCGACATGACGGTCTTCAGCTTTCATCCGGTGAAGATAGTGACGACGGGCGAAGGCGGTGCCGTGCTGACGAACAACGATGCGCTGCACGCGCGGCTATTGAGCTTGCGCAGTCACGGCATTACCCGCGACGCAGCTAAGATGGAGCGCGAGAGCGACGGCCCTTGGTACTATGAAATGGTCGAGCTCGGGTTCAATTACCGGATCACCGATATCCAGGCTGCACTCGGCGTATCTCAACTCGCGCGGCTCGATGCATTTATTGAGCGCCGTCGCGCACTCGCTCGGCGCTACACGACATTGCTCGGCGACTTGCCGCTCGTGCTACCGCAATGCGACGTGTTGGACGATTCTGCGTGGCATCTGTACGTCGTGCGCATGAAGCTCGATGCCACCGACGCTACGCATTGCCAAGTTTTCGAGCGCCTGAGGCATGCCGGTATTGGCGTGAACCTGCATTACATCCCTGTGCACTTGCACCCGTACTATCGCCGCCTCGGGTTTGCGCCAGGGCAGTTTCCCGAAGCGGAACAGTATTACCGAGAGGCGATTAGCTTGCCGATGTATGCGGGGCTGACCGACGAAGCACAGTCGATCGTAGCGCATGAATTGCGGAAGGCGCTGACATGACGAGCGTCGCGATCATCCCGGCGCGCGGCGGCAGCAAAAGGATTGCGCGCAAGAATATCAAGCCGTTCCACGGTTTGCCGATTATTGCTTACTCGATCCGAACGGCCCTAGCTTCCGGGCTGTTCCAGCGAGTGGTGGTCACCACGGACGATGAAGAGATCGCAGCGGTTGCACGGCAGTATGGCGCGGAGACACCCTTCATGCGGCCGCAGGCGCTCTCCGGCGACTACGCCGGCACCATGGAAGTCGTGCAGCACGCGCTCGGCGAGATCGAAAAGCTTGGCGAGACACCGGCATTCGCGTGCTGTATCTACGCGACCGCGCCCTTTCTGCAACCGAATTACTTGCGCGAAGGCTTACATCTACTCGATCGCCACGCCGATAAATCGTTTGCCTTCTCGGTTACTACCTTTGATTTCCCCGTGCAGCGTGCGCTGCGCGTAACGGCCGATGGTGCACTCGATGCCATGTACCCCGAGTTCCGCCTCGCGCGCTCACAGGACCTCGATACCGCGTGGCACGATGCGGGCCAATTCTACTGGGGGCGCAGCGACGCGTGGCGACGGGGTGACACGCTGTTTTCTCCTGTTGCGTTGCCCGTTGCACTGCCGCGACATCTCGTACTGGACATCGACACCCTCGAAGACTGGCAGCGCGCGGAATGGACTTACGCGGCCCTCAAGGCTGCCGGCGAGCTCGCAGCGTGACCGCCCGAACGTGATGCGCTGGCTATCGAATTTCTCAGGAGACGCGCGATGAGCGCATTCAACATTGCCGGCCGGTCGATCGGCCGCGACGAACCACCATTGGTGATCGCCGAGATGTCGGGCAATCACAATCAGTCGCTCGAGCGTGCACTTGAGATCGTTGATGCGGCGGCGGCGGCCGGGGCGCACGCGCTCAAGTTGCAGACTTACACTCCCGACACCATGACGCTTGACCTCGATGCGGGTGAGTTTCGTATCGACGATCCGGCGAGTCTATGGGCCGGTACTTCGCTGTACAAACTATACGAGCAGGCGCATACACCGTGGGAGTGGCACCGACCGATCTTCGAACGTGCGGGATCGCTTGGCATGCTGTGCTTTTCTACGCCGTTCGACGAAACGGCCGTCGACTTTCTCGAAAGCCTGGACGTGCCCGCGTACAAGATCGCGAGTTTCGAGAACACCGATCTGCCGTTGATTCGGCGGGTGGCGGCCACCGGAAAACCGCTGATCATTTCGACGGGCATGGCGACCGTCGCCGAAATCGACGAAGCGGTTCGCACCGCCCGAGCCGCGGGCTGCGACCAAATTGTGTTACTGAAATGCACCAGTTCCTACCCTGCCTCGCCGGAAAATAGCAACGTCAATACGATCGCACACATGCGTCAATTGTTCGACTGCGAAGTCGGGCTGTCCGATCACACCATGGGCATTGGAGCAGCCGTCGCGGCCGTGGCGCTCGGCGCGACCGTCATCGAGAAGCACTTTACGCTGCGGCGTGCCGACGGCGGCGTCGATTCGGCATTTTCGCTCGAGCCCGATGAAATGAAGGCGCTGGTGGTCGAAACCGAGCGTGCCTGGCAATCGCTCGGGCGCGTGACCTATGGGCCGACGCGGCAAGAGGACGCCTCGTCGGTTTTCCGCCGCTCGCTGTACATCGTGCGAGACGTCGAGGCCGGCGAGACGCTCAACGCTTGCAACGTTCGCGCAATTCGCCCTGGACTTGGCCTTTCGCCGAAATACCTAGATGTCGTGTTGGGGACGAAGGTCCGGCAAAGCCTCAAGCGAGGCACCCCTCTTTCTTGGGAAGTACTGAAATGAACGATCGGCTGGAGAGCCCCTCCGAACAAGGTCTGTCCGACCTCATCCGCTGGAAGACCGACGCCTGGCAGGACGCCCGCATGGTCAACTGGTATTCCGGCCGCATGATGGTAAGCGAATCGACAAACAGCCTCAAAAATGCACTCGAAATCGGTGCCATCCGGCGCTTTGCGCGAGGGAAGGAAGTTGTCGATATCGGCGTTGGTACCGGTCGCGCGGCACTGCCTCTGGTTGCCGATGGCTACAGTGTGACCGGTATCGACAGCTCGCAAGCGATGCTCGATGAAACGCGACGGCTGGCTGCGGGCGCGCCGATCTCGCTCAAGGTGGGCGATCTCGCGGCGCTGCCCTGCGATGACCGCGCCTTCGACTGCGCCGTCGCACTCAACGTGCTGGTTCATTTCCCGAACTGGCGCGAGTCCCTGCTCGAATGGAAGCGGGTAGTGCGGCCGGATGGCCGAATGGTTTTCGACATTCATTCGCTCGATCATGCGCGCGCTGCGTGCGGCGTCGACGAGTCGCAGTGGCCGCCGGCGCTCAAGCGTACGCAGAGCAAGGGTGACTTTACGCACTACATGTCGCGCGTCAGCATCGATGAATTCGTCGAATTCGCGAATGGCGCTGGCCTCGCGATTGTCGCAGCGGAGCCTTACGGCGCGTTTTTGGGCGGCGGCAATATCAATTGGCTGTCCTATGCGGAACTCGACGCCACGCACCGATGGAAGCGCCTATTGTCATGGTTCGCACGCGACCAGGCGCTATTCGATCTGGGCTATTTTCTCGAGGACGCGATCGTTAGGCATTTGACACCCCGTATGACGGGGCGCATGTTCCTGGTGCTCGATAATCGCTCCGACGTCCAAGCGAACGCTCGCTTTGCAGCGGATATCGCGGCTCGCGACGAGGCGCTTGATCAGCACGATTTCGCGGCGTTGCAACCCTGGCTGCCGCACGCACGCGAGCAATATGCGGCGCGGCTGGGCGTCTTGCTTAAGCCGTTGCGCAGCCGCCGTTTCTTCTTCGGGCTGTACAAGACGCTTGTTGCGCGTATGCCCGGCTTCGATTTGCGCGGAATCATCCCGCCCGAAGTACTCGAGCAGTTTGGCACCTGGCTCGAGCACGAGCGAATCGATCAGCACGCGACCAACATTGCACGGGGCTGGGCAGCGGGTGCGCCATTTCGGTTCAAAGATGGTATCGACGTGAGCATTGGCTCGGAATACGACCTGGTGAAGGCGTTGCTGGAAAAACATTTTGGTATTTTCGATGGGGGTCGGCAATGACACAAAAGGCCATTGTCAGCCTGCTGTGGGGCACGCAGTTCGAAGCGCTGCGTCAATTCCTGACGATGCATGAGCCGATGGCCGTGCTCGTCTCCGCGGGGGCCACAAGTCCGCAGATGCGCAGTGTGATAGAAGGAACGGGTAGTACCGTCGTGGATCTTGAGGGCTTGCTCGACGCCGAGGGCGTAAGGCGCTTTGAAGTGCAAACGGTACAGATGCAGGCACAGTTTGCGCAGTATCTTGACACGCTCGCGACCGAAGAGCGCGCGCTTGGGCGCGAGTCCGCATTGATTTCCACCGCGGTCGCCGATACCCTCGCCGCTACCTTGCCGGCGACGACAGCGTTGCTCGATTGCCTAGAGCAGGCTGCCAACCGATTCGACATTGCGTTGCTCGTCACGAGCGAAGACGTCACCGGCAGCGGCAAGGCCGCGACGGCCTGGGCCAAGTCGCGCGGCATTGCGACGCTCCACCTCGCCCATGGCATCGCACTCGCCGATCCGTATACCGTGCACGATCAACTGATCGCCGATAAGCTGGCGGTGTTCGGGCGACGCGGCATGGAGGGGTACCTGGACCTCGGGTACCCTGAAGAGCGTTTCGTGGTCACTGGCAATCCCGCTTGGGACAGCTATGCTCAACTGCGAAACGACAAGGCGGGTTGCCGTCGGCAACTCGACATCAAGTACCGGTTGAAGCCCGATGTGTCGCTAATCGTGTTCGGCACGACATGGTCGGCGAATTTCAGTGCGCACTGCAACGACGAGATCTACGCCGACTCCGTAACGGTTTTCGTGGCGAGTTGCGAGGCGTTACGCGCTTGCGGTGTCCGCTTTAACGCCGTCATTAAGGACCGGCCATCCAATCGGGCTTTCGGCGAGCGGCGTTGCTCGCAGATTCTGGGCGAGTTGGGGATTGCCGGAGACGACTACTTCTACTGCACGGACGACACGCAGCTGTTCGCGGCAGGTGCAGATTTGCTCGTGGCCGTCGACTCGAACTACCTGATCGAAGGTATGCTCGCCGGCACACCGGTGATTAACCTGATGAACGAGACGGGCATGACCATGGGGCCGTGTTTCGAATCGGAAACGGGAATACTCGAAGTCGAGGCGCAGGACTTAGCCGGCAATATGCGGCTGCTATTGACGGATGGCGCTGCTCGCAACGCGGTGCTCCAGATGGCGGCAAAGAGGGTGGCGCACTACAACGATACAGTGGACGGCACGGCTGCCACGCGGGTCGCAGAACTGATGGCATCGATGAGCATGGGGTATTCGGCGCGCAATGCGCGGTACATTTGGCAGCAATATCTCAATGTCGAATCGAGGCCTGTCGATAATGCGTACCACACGTTCGGGCGCCCCGAACTCGCACAGATGTTTACCAATCTGCCGTCGCTGATCCTCGATGTGGGCTGCTCGGCGGGCAGCAATGCCGCGCTAGTCAAGTCGCGCTTCCCAGGCAGCCGGGCATGGGGCATTGAGATGAACCGGGATGCGGCTGCTCTCGCGAGCGAAAAGCTCGACCGTGTGCTACGAGGGCGGTTCGAGGACTTCGACCTGCGCGAGGAGGGGATCGCGCACGGTACGCTCGATGCAGTGCTCCTGACGGACGTGCTCGAGCACATGTATAACCCATGGGACGTTATGGTGAAGCTGCGACCATACATGTCCGCAGCAGGCCAACTTGTGCTTAGCATTCCAAACGTTCGCAATCTTTGGCTCATGGACCAGCTTAGTAAGGGCAACTGGACATACGACGCCCAAGGGTTGCTCGACATCACCCACATTCGATTCTTCACGTGTAAGGAAATGTACAAGTTCGCGGAAGAGACGGGCTATCGCGTGGTTCAGTCTCGCTTCTCGATCGACGGGCGGCTCGTGGCCATCTGGCAACAACATCAAAACGCGCCGGGACCCGTCAACATCGATCTGGAAAGAATGACGCTCAAGAACGTGAGCCGTGACGAGTTGATTGAATTGTGCACGCTGCAATATTACCTGTTGCTCGAAAGGGCCCCAGGGCACGCTTAACAGGGCGTAGCGGCGGCCGCTGTCGGATTGGACCGCCCCAGGCAAGTCACTTCTGCGAGATCCCCGCTTCATGGTTACCGTCAGCATCCTGATCCCCGCGCGCAGCGCCGCCTATCTAGGCCGTGCTTTGATGAGCGCGCAACGCCAAACGTTCGATGACTTCGAGATCGTGGTGGGCGACGATACGCCCGGCGGCGCTTTGGCACCGATCGTGACCGCGCTGAAAGACGCGCGCATCCGCTACGTCCACCTCGGCTTCAACGACAGGGTGCGCACCGCCCGGGCCCTGTGGCCGCACGCGCGAGGCAGATACGTCAAGTGGCTCGCCGAGGCGGACATGCTTATGCCGAAGTCGGTGGAGGTGCTCGTCCAAGCGCTGCGGCTGCATCCCGAATCGGCGCTTGCCTTTCATGGGCGGGTGGTCATCGACGAGCATGACTCGATCGTGCATACGCCGCCGGCGCTGTTGAAAGCGGGCGAGCGGGCACTGATCGGCCGGGATTTGCTGGTCAGGGATATGGTGGCGCAGCTTCAAAACTTTATCGGCGAGACGACTAACGTCATGATCGATCGCCGGCGCGCGAGCGAAGCCCATTTGTTCGCCTACCGTTCGATCACGCTCGATTTCCTGACAGACGTGGCAACGTTTTTGAACCTCGCGACAGTCGGACCCTTGGTCGCCGTCGGCGGCTATTGGAGCATGATGCGCATGCGTCCGGAGCGCAAGAAGCTTGCACCGGAGACCACACCTACATATAGCGCGGGACTTTACGAATGGGAACTACTGGTACGCGGCGAAGCCGCAAGCGGCGCGCTGAACGGGGCCGAGCTCGCTGCCGCGACGCAGCGCTTGTCGCAGTATTACGCGTCTTGCGCGGACCGCCTACCTGAGATCGCTCGGCTCAAAGCCAACCACGGCGAATTCGCGACGCGGGCGCCGCACGAACTGTTTGACAGCGAGCGCTTTCAGGCGGATTTGGCATACGCGCGGAGCGCTGTCGCGGCTCGCGTGGCGCAAGCCGAGGGTGCACCTACCGAAGGTGCGGGAGCGCTCACCGCACGCGCTCCGTTGCCCGTTCAAGAGGCCCCGGCCAGTCCCGTCGCACGCTCGGGTGCCACCGAACCTGCCGGGAGGCCGATCCGCCTGGTGTGCGCGACCCGCTGCTCGCAAGCGAACTTCATGCGTGATACGGCGTTGGGCCGGTCACTCGCCGTGCAGCGTCACGCCCGCCCGCCTGAACTGCTGCTGTTCGATAACAATGCGACGGGCCTCGCGACGCTGTATAACGCTGCGATCGAGCAGGCAGCATCAAGCCCTGCGATTCTCGTGTTTGTGCACGACGACGTATCGATCCACGATTTTTTCTGGACCGAACGCATTCGTGAGGCGCTCACCCAATTCGACGTCGTGGGTCTTGCCGGCAATCGGCGCCGCTCGCCGCTGCAACCTGCATGGGCCTTCGCCACGCCCGACTTGAAGTGGGACAGCCCCGAATATCTAAGCGGCACGGTCGGTCACGGCAAGGGTTTTCCTTGCGATAACATTTCTCACTTCGGGCCGTCCGGCGTCGAGTGCAAGCTGCTCGATGGGCTCATGCTGATAGCCGACAGCGCGCGTTTGATTGAGACCGGTACGCGATTTGACGACCAGTTCGAGTTCCACTTCTACGATATGGACTTCTGTCGCCAAGCCGAACTCAAGGGCTTGCGCATGGGAACCTGGCCGATCAGTACCGTGCATGAGAGCGCGGGCGCGTTCGGCACCCCGTCCTGGCGTGCCGCCTACGACCGCTACTTGCGCAAGTATGGCCAATGATCGAGATCCTAGTGCTCGGCAACTGCTCGTCGATTCCGTCGAGCAAGCACTGCCGAGGCATCACGGGATGGCGGCGCAGCCGGCGCCGGGCGCGGTGCAGTTTGTTACGCCGCCTCTGATAGCGCCGCGTGTGCAGAGCGCTTTGCAGCGCAGCATCCCCGCTTCGTCTATGCAACGGTCGGGTTCGTCGTTGACCGCACCCTCGATCGAGTCGGGCCTTGCCCTACAGCAAGCCGGCCGCTTTGCGGATGCCGCGCTCGTCTATCGACAGATACTCGCCCTAGATCCCCACCATGCCGACGCGCTGCATCTACTCGGCCTCGTGGCTTATCACGACGGCGACTATGTGCGAGCGACCGAATGGATCATGGAGGCATTGAGCCGGCACGAGAGCGAAATTTTCTACGGCAATCTCGGCAATGCACTGTTGGCGCGCGGCATGCGGGCAGCTGCGGCCGAGAGCTTTCGTCAGGCCATCGCGCTGAAGCGCGACTACGCACCCGCTCACAACAACCTCGGCAATTTGCTGCGAGAGGAGGGCAAATTTGCGGAAGCCGTCGAATGCTTTCAGGCGGTGATCAAGCTTAAACCCGACTACGCCGAAGCCTACAATAACCTCGCCAATGCACTCGTCGACGTTGGCGATCTCGATGCCGCGATCGACGCCTATCGCCGTGCGATCGCGTTCAAGCCAGACCTCCTCGAGGCGCACAGCAATTTGCTGTTCATTCTCAGCTACCACGACAACTTGAGCCGGCGAGCCTATTTGGCCGAAGCCGTCGAGTTTGGGCGGGTCGCGACGGCCAAAGCCAAGCCGTGGCGGGACTGGCGTGTTTCTGTCGCGGAGAATGGGCGAACGGGACCGCTGCGCGTCGGCCTAGTTTCGGGTGATTTGAAGACACACCCCACGGGCCACTTCCTCGAAAGCATCGTCGCTCACATCGACCGCAGCCGGATCGAGCTCATTGCTTATCCCACGCGACGATTCGAAGACGCGCTCACTGCGCGTATCAAACCGTATTTTTCAACCTGGACGCCGCTCGCGTCGATGAACGACGAGCAAGCGGCAACGCATATTCGCGACGATCGCATCGATCTACTGCTCGATCTGTCCGGGCATATGAATTTCAATCGCCTGCCGTTATTCGCGTGGCGCCCAGCGCCTGTCCAGGCAAGTTGGCTCGGCTATTTCGCGAGCACGGGCCTGCCTGCCATGGATTATCTGCTTGGCGACCCGCATGTGCTGCCTCCGGATGCGCACACCGATTACACCGAGCGTCTTTGGCGTTTGCCTGATAGTTATCTATGCTTCACGCCGCCCGGCGAGCGCGTCGAAGTCGGTCCGTTACCGCTAGCGACGCAAGGCTATGTGACCTTCGGCTGCTTCAATCATCTGATGAAGATGAATGACGGTGTAGTCGACGTTTGGGCGCGCATTCTGCATGCCGTACCGGGCTCGCGCTTATTCCTCAAGGCGAAGCAACTCGACGACGCGCATACGTGCGAAACGACGCTCACGCGCTTCGCCGCCCGTGGCATCGACGCTTCCCGCTTGATACTGGCGGGGCGTTCCCCGCGCACCGAATACTTTGCGGCTTATAACCGCATCGACATCGCGTTGAGCCCGTTCCCGTATCCGGGCGGTACCACAAGCGTGGAGGGACTCTGGATGGGCGTACCCGTGCTATGCCGGCGCGGCGATCGCTTCTTGTCGAACATCTGCGCGAGCATGCTTCATTCGGCGGGCCTTTCTGATTGGATCGCCGAAGACAACGACGACTACATCGCTAAGGCTGTCGCCGTTGCGTCAAATGTGAAGCGCCTCTCGGCGCTGCGCTCGAGCTTGCGCGCGATGGTGTTGGCGTCGCCCCTGTGCGATGCGGCGCGCTATGCGCGCCATCTCGAAGCGGCATTCGAAGGAATGTGGCGCGACGGCGTGAACAACATGCGGGTCCGCTATCGCGCAGCCGGCGACACTGGCATGACGGAATAGCAAAGGGCCTTGCCGCATTCAATAATCGGATCGAATATGCAAGACACCGCCCAGTTGCTCAATGCAGCCTTGGAGCATCATCAAGCAGGGCGACTTGCCGATGCGAAGGCGCTCTATACGCGCATCCTCGCCCAACGGCCGAAGCATGCCGATGCCCTTCATTTCATGGGCCTGCTCGCCTGTCAACTCGGGCAAAGCGAAGTGGGCATCGCGCTGATGCGCGAGTCGATCGCGATGCGTCCTAGCCCGATCTACTACAACAACCTCGGCAATGCGCTGCACGAGGCACGTATGCTCGAGGACGCAGTCGTTGCCTATCGCTGTGCAGTCGAGCTCCACCCCGCCTATGCCGAAGCGCACAACAATTTAGGTAACGCGCTGCGCGAGATGGGCGACGCGGCGGCGGCGCTGACGAGTTGCGCGCATGCAATCGAGTTGCGGCCCAGTTATGCCGAGGCCTTCAACAACCTCGGCAACGCACTCAAGGACCTAAACGAGCTCGATGCCGCCATCGTCGCTTACGGCAAATCAATCGAAGCGAAACCCGCGTTTGCCGAGGCGCACTTGAACTTGGGTGTCGCGCTGCAGATGAAAGGTCATGGCGAAGCTGCGCTCGAGTGCTTGCTCGATACGGTCAAGCTCGCACCGCAGTTGGCGCTAGCCCATGACAAACTCGCGAGCGTGCTCATGCATCGCGGTGACATAGATGCTGCGATCGACGTGTATCGGCGCGTCGCCGAACTCATGCCTGAGTCGGTACAGGCGCACAACACGCTCGGCAATGCGCTGAACGGCGCCGGGCGGGTGCCGGAAGCAGTGCCATGCTATGAGCGCGCGATCGCGCTCGCGCCCGATTTCGCGGATGCTTACCACAACCTAGCCAACGCGCTGCGGCGCCTCGGTGCGCCCGAGCGTGCGCTCACCTATGCGCGCCGAGCGATCGAATTGCGCGCCGATGCGCCTTCGTTCCACAACAACCTTGGCACGATCCTCGCCGATCTGGGCCAAGCCGATGCCGGGCTTGCCTGCTATCGCACTGCGCTCGCGCTAAACCCCGACTTCGGCGAATCGCACACGTGCGTGCTGTTTGGGCAATCCTACGTGCCGGATTGGTCGGCGCACACGCACCTGGCCGACGCGCGCTACTTCGGCGAAAAGATGCGAGCGCGCGCAACGCCGTTTTTACATTGGCCCTGGTCGAGCGATGCCGCCGCCGGCGCAAAACGTCCCCTGCGCGTAGGCTTCGTCTCGGCCGATTTGCGCAAGCACCCGGTCGGTTATTTCTTTGAATCGGTGCTGGCTCAACTCGACCCTGCCCGCATCGAGCCGATCGCCTATTCGAACGCGGTACACAGCGATGAGCTGACAGCTCGCATCAAGCCGCGCTTTGCGCTTTGGCGCCACGTCGCCGAGATGGACGACGCGGCCCTTGCGCAGCGCATTTACGGCGATCGGATCGACGTACTCGTCGATCTGTCCGGTCATACGGGACGCAATCGTCTGCCGATGTTCGCATGGCGGCCCGCGCCGCTGCAGGTGAGTTGGCTTGGTTACTTCGCGACGACGGGGCTTTCAGAGATCGACTACTTATTGGCCGATCCACACGTTGTCCCGCCCGACGAGGAAGCGCAGTACACGGAGCGCATCTGGCGCTTGCCTGACAGCTACCTTTGCTTCACGCTGCCGAACGAGCCCGTCACGGTTGCGCCGCTGCCCGCGCTCGCAAACGGCTATTTCACGTTCGGCTGCTTGAACAATCACAAGAAGCTGAACGATGCCGTCATCGCTGTGTGGTCGCGCATTCTGCATGAGGTGCCGCATTCGCGTTTGCTGTTAAAAAACCATCAGCTTGGCGAGCCTTCCATTGTGCGGGAGACGTCCTCACGTTTTGCCGCGCACGGCATCGACGAAGCGCGCCTGCTGCTGGAGGGGCCGTCCGCGCGCGAGCAATACTTCGGCACCTACCATCGCGTCGACCTTGCGCTCGACCCGTTCCCGTATCCGGGCGGGACGACAAGTGTCGAAGGGCTTTGGATGGGCGTGCCCGTACTGACCCGCCGTGGCGACCGCTTCCTTTCGCACCTCGGCGAGCTGGTGCTCAAGACGGTAGGCCTCACCGGCTGGATCGCGGCCGATACCGAAGACTACGTCGCGCGCGCCGTCGCCGCGGCAGCTGATTTACCTGGGCTGGCGCTGCTTCGCGCCGGCCTGCGCGAGCGAATCGAAGGCTCGCCGCTGTGCGACGCGCCGCGCTTCGCCGCCCATTGGATGACGGCGATCGAGCATATGTGGCAAACCAGATTGAAGGAGATCGCGCAATGACGCCGGTAGACCAGCGTGCGAACGCGCTCGTCGAGGAGGGCCTCGTCCATCACCGCAGCGGCCGTCTGCCAGCCGCGCGCACGTGCTACGAGGCGGCGCTTTCGCGCATGCCGCGCCATGCCGATGCCTGGCACTTGCTCGGTGTCCTCGCGATGCAGGAGCAGCGCCACGCCGATGCGCTCGACTTAATCAGCCGCGCCATCGAAATCAGTCCGCAGGCGACTTACTTCGACAATCTTGGCAGTGCGCTCAGGAACTGGGGCAAGCATGCGGCGGCGGTGGAAAGCTACGAGCAGGCCATCGCGCTCGATCCGAATCACTTTCGTGCGCATAACAACCTCGGCATGGCGCTGCTGGACATGCGCCTGCCCGCTGCGGCGGCCGCGAGCTTTCGTAACGCATTGGCGATCGATTCGAACTTCGCCGAAGCGCACAGCAATCTCGGCAACGTCCTGCGCGAGCTCGGTGAGCCGGGGGCCGCGGCCGATCACTGCCGCAAGGCCGTTGCGCTGCAACCCGGCTTTGGGCAGGCGTACAACAATCTCGGCAATGCATTGAAGGCGCAGGACAAGCTGGCCGATGCGGTAGCCTGCTACGAGCAAGCGCTTACCTTGCTGCCGCTCGAGCCCCAGGTGGCGCTGAACTTGGGCATCGTGCGACGCGAGACGAACGATTATGCCGCCGCACTAGCAGCGTTTCGCCAGGCGATCGCATTGCGGCCGTCGTGGGGCGAGGCGTGGAGCAATTTGCTGTTTACGCTGAGCTTCGCACAGGACATCGCACCGCGGGACTACCTGACCGAAGCCGTCGCGTTCGGACGCATGGCCGCTGCGCAAGCGCGGCCGTTTACCGATTGGCTCGTCGATAGGGGAGCGGGCGCCCCGTTGCGAATCGGTTTCGTGTCCGGCGATTTGCGCACGCATCCGGTGGGGTTCTTCCTCGAAAGTGTGCTCGCGCACCTGGATCCGGCGCGCGTGCAGCTGTGCGCTTATTCGACACGTCCTTTCGAGGATGCGCTGACGCAGCGTCTGAAGCCGCGCTTTGCACAGTGGCGTACGCTCGTCGGCCTGAGCGACCCGGCCGCGGCCGCGACTATCCGCAACGACGGCGTACATATTCTGTTCGACCTGTCGGGGCATACCGACAGCAACCGCCTACCGGTATTCGCCTGGAAGCCGGCGCCCGTGCAAGTGAGTTGGATCGGCTACTTTGCCTCGACGGGCCTCGCGGCGGTTGACTATGTGCTCGGCGACGAATGGGTGCTGCCGCCTGATGAAACGGAACACTTCATCGAGCGTCCATGGCGGTTGCCGCACGGATACCTGTGCTTTACGCCGCCCGAACCGGCCGTCGATATCGATGTGGCGGCGATCGAGGATTCGACCCGCCCGCTGACATTCGGCTGCTTCAGCGATCTCGTGAAAGTCAACGATCGCGTGGTGGCGGTATGGTCGCGCATCCTGCGCGCGGTACCCGATGCTCGGGTGTTTCTCAAGGCGCAGCAACTCGCTGACGAAAGCCAGCGCGTTGCCACGCTGGCACGCTTCGCCGCGTACGGGATTGAGCCCGATCGCATTTTGATGGAAGGGCTTTCGCCGCGTGCCGAATATTTATCGGCCTACAACCGTGTCGACATCTCGCTGAGCCCGTTTCCCTACCCGGGCGGAACGACGACCGCCGAAAGCCTCTGGATGGGCGTGCCCGTGCTGTGCCGGCGCGGCGACCGCTTTCTTGGACACCTGTGTGAAAGCGTGCTGCATAGCGTCGATCTTGGCGATTGGATTGCAGCCGATGAAGACGACTACGTCGCGAAGGCGGTGGCGTTCGCGCGCGAGCGGCAGCTGTTGACGGGAATGCGCGGCGGACTGCGCTCGCGCGTTCTCGGCTCTTCGCTGTGTGATGCCGCACGCTTCGCCCGTACGCTCGAAGTCGAAGTCGAACGAATGTGGTGCACGCACCGGGACAGTTGATGATCGCGGCTGACCATATCGGCTGATGTCCGGTTCAGCCGATGCTCGCCTTCATGCCTCTTTATGTGTTCGCGCGCCGAGCTGTCTCGATCAGCGCTGTGCGTACCTGCTGGTACATTATCAAGTAGTTTTCGCGCCCGGTCTCGATTGCGGCGGTTTTCAGTGCATCGAGTAAGAGTAGATCCGCCGGATAGGGGCCGACGATCGAACCCGACATCGGAAGCAGCAAAGGATCGTAGTGTTTTGCGCGCCAGTGCCGCTCGTTACGCAACAGCAGCGTGACGATGCGCTCTTGAACAAAAACCTTGGCCGGAACAAAGCTGTTCGCGTACTGAAGAGGCCTGTTAAGCAACTGCGCGAGCGCGCTGGTGCCGGTCTCCGCGACCGAGAATAAGACCTCGTTCACAGCAAGCCAGCGCCGCCAGAACGCGGCCGTCGCCACGAAATAATTACAAAAAATGCTGTGCCGCGAATCCATCACGACATGGTGCGGATCGATGCCGGGCGCGACGAACGCAACGACTCGCTCGAACACCGGCCAACTGTTCGCATGATTGGTGGCGGCCTGCTCGAACGTATTCAGATGGGCCGCGCCTTGATCGAAATACGGCGAAAATCCGATTACGTCGATGTCGCGCGGCACGGTTTCGATGAACGCGTGCACGGCCGCTGCGTCGAGACCGGTCTTGACGCGGAATTTCGGTGAAAAGAACCCATAAAGCGTATTTTCGTCGAGCGTATGATTTTGCAGAAAGGCGCGGATCGGCCAGTACTCGCGCCAATCGGGCCGCTGGTCGCAGTTGTCGAGGGCAATGAAGCCGGGGTCGAGCAGCTGGCGCGTCTCTTCGGAGTAGAAGATCTGGCGAATTTCGACGCGGCGGTTGCCGGTTGGCGTGCTCGACGGTGCGTGCATGAATGACTCTAGATCGATAAGATGACGTGCCGCGACGATGGCGAACGCGCGGCTGCGTGCTGCAGCGAACGGCTACGCCGACGTACCGCGGCAAGTTAGCAGTGTGCCTGTGCGCCAGCGAACCGCATTGCCCGAACAACGCACCGTTTTTGGCGCAATTCGCGCCACTGCTGAATGCGAAGACCAATAAAAAAGCCGCGTCGCCGCGGCTTCAGGATCATGCGCCGCACCTGATACATGCGGGTTATTGTTGGTTATTTTTATCGTGCCGCCCCGCGTGGCTTTGCGGGCGCGACCCAGGTCTCAACGCAATTTCCCCGTTGTTTGATAAAAACCGGCCGCCGCAATCCGTTGCTTCGCCTCGCTGAACTCACTCGACATCGCCTCACGCGCATCGCGTGCGCGGCTCATGACGGCCGTGTCCAATTGCTGGATCGCGCGGATCGTCGCCAGCGACGCTTCGGTTTGATCGCGCTCAAGCGCCATGATGAGCGGCGAGCGCTCTTCGACGAGATCGGATGCGAACTGCCAGTCGCCCGATTCCACGGCAGTGACGAGCGTGCGCGTCAACTCATAGGCGCGCGCGAGTGATTCGGTAACCATGTCTTGCCTTTTAGGTAGAAGGCTGAACGATCAAGACTTGTTCAGCGTACCGGCGCTGCCGTTGCCGCCGAACAACTGATTCAAATACGACGTGTTGTTCTGCATCTGCGTCATCAGGGTATTCAAGGCGGTGAACTGCGCATTGTACTGATCCGTCAGCGTTTGCTGGTAAGCCGTCAACGACGCTTGCTGCTGCGTGATACTCGTGAGATCGGAGTTGATCGACGACGTGCGCTGATCGATCTGCCCAACCGTCGATTCGGTGTACGAGTTGATGAAATTGCTCAACTGCTGGCCGATGCCGTTCGTGCCGTTGAACACGTTCTGCACCATCGTCGGCGACGAGGTCAGCGTGGACTGCAGCGTCGACGAGGTGAAGTTCAGCGTGCCGTCGTTGTTCAGGTCCAAGCCGATCTGCGCCAGGCTGTATGTCGTGCCGCCCACCGTGACGCCGCTCGCCATGACCGAGGCAATGCCGTTGACCGCCGAGTTCAACATTGCGTCACCCAGCAGCGGGCCCGCTGACGAGGAGCTCGTGTCGTACGAGGACAGCGATTTTTCGATCGAGATCCACGAATTGTAGGCATTGGCGAAGCCTTGGATGGCGTTCGTGATAGCCGTCGTATTGGTTGCCACACTCGCCGTCTGCGTGGTGCCCACGGCGGCCGCGGTCAAGCTCAGCGTGACCCCTGTCAGTGCGCCCGTGACCGTGTTGCTCGCGCTCGTGACCGCGTTACCGCTGATTGTGAGCTTGGCGTCTTGGCCCGTTGTCACCTGTGCGAAGCTGGCCGTGTTCAAGCCGGTATCGACACCGGCGCCGGCGGAGATCGTCACGGTGTTGGCCGCGCCCGTTTGCGTCGAGGTGAGCACGAGATGCTGGCCGTCGGACGCCGTCACCACAGAAGCTGTCACGCCCGGGTTGCTCGTCGATGCATTGATCGCCGAAGCGAGCCCCGCCAGCGTATTGTTCGTCGAATCGAGGTTGACGGTCATCGAACCGGAGCCGACCCCGATCGTCACCGTGCCGGTACCGAGCGTGGCGCCGCTGGCATACGCGCCCGAGGAAATCTGATTGGCCGTGGCGATCTGCTGCACGCTGATCGAATAGGATCCGGCCGCCGCGCCCGTGGAGGTTGTCGCGGTGATGCCCGTGCCGCTCATGGTGGCGCCGAGCTGGCTGAAGATGCTGCCGTCCGAAAGCCCGGTCAGCGAATTTTGCAGCGCCGTCAGCGACGACTTCATTTGGCCGATCGCCGAGAGCGTCGTGTTGTCGCTCGATTGCTGATTGGCCAGCGTGGTGGCCTGCGCCGCGGTTTTGGCGGTCACGAGCGCCGAGACGAGCGAGTTCACGTCGAGCGTCGACTTGGTCGCGCCGCTCAAAACGGATTGCGCTGCTTGTTGTAACAGCGAAGTCGTGCTCGTTGTGCTCATGCCAGGCTCCGTGCGTTCCCGCGAAATTCAGTGCAGTGTCATGCGATGGCCGCCCGGGGGTACCGGCCAGCCGTTTTATGAGCGCGTAACGGGAGGCATGCCTCCCGTTCGCGTCGGTCCTACTGTGTTGCCTTGTTGCCTTGTTGCCGTGTTGCTTCGGAATCGGTGCCCGCGAGCTCCAGCGTGCGCCGATTCCGTTTGCATGGCGGCCCGGACGGCGGCTCGCCATGCCGCGCTCGCATCTTACTGGAGCAGCTTGAGCACTTGTTGCGGCAGCGAGTTCGCTTGCGCGAGCACCGAGATACCGGCTTGCTGCAGCACTTGCGCCTTCGACAGGTTCGCCGTTTCTTGCGCGAAGTCTGCGTCTTCGATCTGCGATTTGGCCGCCGACAGGTTCGTCGATTGCGTTTGCGTGTTCGTGATCGCCGCTTGGAACGTGTTCTGCGTTGCACCGAGCGTTGCTTGGAAGTTGTTCACGCTCGAGAGCGCTGCGTCGATCGCGGTGATTGCCGCTTGTGCGCCCGAGGTCGACGAGATGTCGACGCCTGACACGCCCAGGCCCCCCGCCGTCCACGCGGTCGTACCGAAGGCGACCGAGATCGTTTGGTTGGCGCTTGCGCCGATTTGGAAGTCCACCGTCTTCAGGCCGCCGAGCACCTGTTGGCCGTTGAACGTCGTTTGCGATTCGACGCGGTTGATTTCCGTCAGACGCGTCGACACTTCCGTTTGCAGGTTCGCTTGCGCGGCGGAGCCGAGCGAACCGTCGCCCGATTCAACGGCGAGCTGGCGGATACGCTGCAAGTTGGCGACGGTGGAGGCCATCGCGCCCGAAGCCGTTTGCACCATCGAGATGCCGTTGTTGGCGTTCATCACGCCTTGGTTCAGCGCGTTGATCGCCGCCGTTTGCGTCGTGGCAATCGCGAGGCCGGCAGCGTCGTCCGCAGCCGTATTGATACGCTTGCCCGACGAGAGGCGGTTGATGGCCTGCGAAAGCGCGCTCTGCGAACCCGACAGGTTCGTTTGCGTCTGCAGCGACAAGATGTTGGTGTTGATGTTCAGCATTTTGCTTCCTCGTTTGGAATACGGTCCAGGGACTAGGCTGGTGTTGGGGTTCGGCGTCGCGCTTTCGCGAGTGGCGCTGACCGCCTGTCCTGGTTGTCGGCGAGGCCGAGAAAAAACTTTAGGGAACGAACGACGAATTCATTCATTTTGAGCTTCGAAACGGTCGAAACGCCTTGCTGCGCAAGGTTTCGAAGAAAACACAACGTTTGCGAACGGTGTCTTGTTTGGTTTGTCCCGGGGCCCCTGGGCACACCGTCAAGCCGATGAAAAGCGTGCTCACTTTCGGTTTACCTGCTATCATCTCGGGTCAAATTGAGATCGCTGCCGTTTTCATTTGGGATCTGCCGCCCTTTCGTCGCATAGCCAACAGGCCTTGCCACGGCGGGCTCGCGGTGACTTCGCGAGCGGCATGGGCAATAGGCAGGTTCAGTTCCGGCAGTCAAACGCGGCGTCGGTATGTGTCTCGGCCGGCGTGCGCGGTGAACGCTCCGCTCTCTCTTTTCAGGCCTGTCCGGCCCTGCCGGTGTCGGCGCCATTGAGCGTGCGGCATGGCGGTGACGTCCGTCGGACTGGCGCGTGCGCGAAAGCGCTGCGCATTTGAACGTAACTTTGGAAACTCCATGACGACCATTCTTCTGAAGGAAAACGAGCCGTTCGAGGTGGCGATCCGCCGCTTCCGTCGCGCCATCGAAAAGAACGGCCTCATCGCCGAACTGCGTGAGCGCCAGTCGTACGAAAAGCCCACGGCTGTGCGCAAGCGCAAGAAGGCTGCTGCGGTCAAGCGCCTGCATAAGCGTCTGCGCAGCCAAATGCTGCCGAAGAAGCTGCACTAAGAAGCTGCA
>Ga0157370_10002450_pt1 | contig 22388 bp, 13 predicted proteins | sample C35metaG_FD_113463 | JGI IMG/M metagenome (GOLD analysis project Ga0157370, IMG submission 113463) | Corn rhizosphere microbial communities from Kellogg Biological Station, Michigan, USA - C3-5 metaG | ecosystem: Host-associated > Plants > Roots > Rhizosphere > Soil | place: USA: Michigan...
ACCCGCGGGCCCGGCGAGCTGCATCCGCAGGTGCCGCCCGAGAAACTGTCCCTCTATCGACTGGGGCTCAAGAGCTTCTTCGAAGAAGGCCGCTCCCTTGCGCAGATCTCGCACGCTTCGGTCGTCAGCGTGCTCAATTTCTTCCGCGAGAACGAGACCGTCTACATGGTCATGAACTACCTGGAGGGCGCGACCCTGCAGGACTTCGTGGTCACCGCACGCGACCTGAAGCGCCAGAAGGTGTTCCGCGAGTCGACCATCCGCTCGCTCTTCGACGAGATCCTGCGCGGCCTGCGCATCGTGCACCAGTACAAGATGCTGCACCTGGACATCAAGCCGGCCAACATCTTCGTCACCGACGACGACCGTGCCGTGCTGATCGATTTCGGCGCCGCGCGCGAAGTGCTCAGCAAGGAAGGCATCTTCATCCGCCCCATGTACACGCCGGGCTTCGCCGCCCCCGAGATGTACCGGCGCGATTCGTCGATGGGCCCCTGGACCGACATCTACGCCATCGGCGCCTGCATCTACGCCTGCATGCAGGGCTACCCGCCCAACGATGCACCGAAGCGCATCGAGAAAGACCGCCTGAGCCTGTCGCTGTCGCGCCTTCGCGGCGTGTATTCGGACAACCTCATCGAGGTGGTCGAATGGTGCATGTCGCTCGATCCGCTCTCCCGCCCCCAGTCGGTCTTTGCGCTGCAGAAGGAGTTGAGCCGCGAAGGCGAGCGCCGCTATACCAAGCTCACCGTCGGCGAGAAGGTGCGGCTGTCGATCGACAACATCCGCTCCTTCGACAAGAAGAGTCTGCCCCGGGCTGCGGCCCCCACCACGCGCCCCGCATGACGCCATGAAATTCTCTGTCTTCCAGGTCAGCCGCAAAGGCGGGCGTCTCAAGAACGAAGACCGCATGGGCTATTGCTACACGCGGGAGTCGGGGCTGTTCGTGCTGGCCGACGGCATGGGCGGCCACCCCGAAGGCGAAGTGGCGGCCCAGTTGGCGTTGCAGACCATTGCCGCGCTCTACCAGCGCGAGGCGCGGCCGACCGTGAAAGACGTGAAGGGTTTTCTCGCCGAATCGGCGATGGCCGCGCACCAGCAGATCATGCGGTACGCGAGCCAAAAGGCGATGCTCGACACGCCCCGCACCACCGTCGTCGCGGCCGTGCTGCAAGGTACGGCCGCCACCTGGATGCACTGCGGCGACTCGCGCCTGTACGTCGTGCGCGACGGCCGCCTCCTGACCCGCACGCGCGACCACTCGCACGCCGAGCGCCCGAAGCCCCACGGCTCGGACATGCCGGTCAACCGCAATCTGCTGCTGACCTGCCTCGGCTCCCCGACCACGCCGCTGTTCGACATCTCGCCGCCGCTGCAACTGCAGCGCGGCGACCGCATCATGCTGTGCTCCGACGGCGTGTGGGGCGTGCTCGACGATGCGCTCATCGTCCACACGCTCTCCTCCGGCAAGCCGGTGTCCGACGCGGCTCCCGACCTCGCCGAGATGGCGCTGCGCAAGGGCGGTGCCCACAGCGACAACGTGACGCTCATCGCGCTCGAGTGGGAGATGTCCGAGACGCCCGGTGAAGACCGTGGCATTTCCACCGAGACCATCGACGACGGCGTGTTCGCCTCGACCATCCAGGCCGGCATGCCCTCGGACGGCGAGATCGAGGACATGGACGAGGATGCCATCGAGCGCTCCATCGCCGAGATCAACGAAGCCATTCGCCGCTCCGCTGCACGCAAGACCTGAGCGCGCGGTTCCCTTTTTCTTTTTCGAGTTTCAACAATGACTGCTTTCACCCGAAGCGGCGGCCGTGCCGCCGACCAGCTGCGCCCCGTTCGCATGACCCGCGGCTTCACCATCCACGCCGAGGGCTCGGTGCTGATCGAGTTCGGCCAGACCCGCGTGCTCTGCACCGCCTCGGTCGAAGAGCGCGTGCCCCCGCACAAGAAAGGCAGTGGCGAAGGCTGGGTGACGGCCGAATACGGCATGCTGCCGCGCGCCACCCACACCCGAAGCAGCCGCGAAGCCGCCAAGGGCAAGCAGACCGGCCGCACGCAGGAAATCCAGCGCCTCATCGGCCGCTCGATGCGCGCCGTGTTCGACCTGGCCGCTCTCGGCGAGCGCACCATCCACCTCGACTGCGACGTGCTGCAGGCCGACGGCGGCACACGCACCGCGGCCATCACCGGCGCCTTCGTCGCCGCGCAGGATGCGGTCAACAAGCTGCTGGCTGCCGGCACGCTGAAGGCCTCGCCGATCAAGGGCCACGTGGCCGCCATCTCGGTGGGCATCGTCGGCGGCACGCCGCTGCTGGACCTCGAATACACCGAAGACTCGAGCTGCGACACCGACATGAACGTCGTCATGACCGGCGCTGGCCATTTTGTCGAAGTGCAGGGTACGGCCGAAGGCGTGGCATTCACGCGCGAAGAAATGAACCTCCTGCTCGGCTTGGCCGAGAAGGGCATCGGTGAACTCGTGACCCTGCAGAAGCAGGCCTTGGTCTCGAACCCCTCGAATTGAAATCCTCCCAGCGACTGACGTCCGCCGGCCGGGCGCCACAGCCACTTTTGATCGATCCATGAAACTGGTCCTGGCCTCCAACAACGCAGGCAAGCTCGCCGAACTCCAGCAACTGTTCGCGGAGTTGTCCGTCACCCTGGTGCCGCAGTCGGCGCTGGGCGTGGGCGAGGCTGAAGAACCCTTCCGCACCTTCGTCGAGAACGCGCTCGCCAAGGCGCGCCACGCGAGCGCAGCCACCGGCCTTGCGGCCATCGCCGACGACGCGGGCCTGTGCGTCGATGCCTTCGGCGGCTTGCCGGGCGTCGACACCGCGTACTACGCCACGAAGTTCGGCTACGCCAAGGGCGATGCCAATAACGTCAAGGCGCTGCTCGAACAGCTCGACGGCGTGGTCAACCGCCGCGCCGCGCTCGTCAGCACGCTGGTCGCGCTGCGCAGCCACGACGACCCCGAGCCACTCATTGCCGTCGGCCGCGTGGTCGGCGAGATTGCGCCCGCACCGATCGGCGACAACGGCTTCGGCTTCGATCCGGTGATGTACCTGCCCGCCTTCGGCAAGACCTTTGCGCAGCTCCCGCCCGAGGTCAAGAACGCCAACAGCCACCGCGGCCGAGCGGCGCAGGCGATGCTCGCGTTGATGCGCGAGCGCTGGCTGTAGGCCGCACATGGCCACTGTCTTCCCGATCCAGCCGGCGCAGCCCACGGGCCAGGCCAACGCTGTGCAGGCCAACGACGTGCTGCACTGGATGCGGCCCGGTCCGCTGCAGCTCTCGGCGCTGCCACCGCTGTCGCTCTACATCCATCTGCCGTGGTGCCTGCGCAAGTGCCCGTACTGCGACTTCAACTCGCATGAGTGGCGTGCCACGAGCGCAGCCGATGCGGATGGCATTCCCGAGGCGACGTACATCGATGCGCTCGTGGCCGACCTCGATGCCGCGCTGCCACTCATCTGGGGCCGCACCGTCCACACCATCTTCATCGGCGGCGGCACGCCCAGCCTCTTCTCTCCGCAGGCCATCGACCGTTTGCTCGGCGACGTGCGCGCGCGGCTGAAGCTCGCGCCCGATTGCGAGATCACGCTCGAGGCGAACCCCGGCACCTTCGAGCGCAACCGCTTCCGCGCGTACCGCTCGGCGGGCGTCACGCGCCTGTCGGTGGGCGTGCAGAGCTTCAACGACGAGCACCTCACCGCGCTTGGCCGCGTGCATGATCGCGCACAAGCCATCGCTGCAGTGGAGGAGGCCGCGAGTGCCTTCGATACCTTCAACCTCGACCTGATGTACGCGCTCCCTGGCCAGACGCTCGAGCACCTCGAGGCCGACCTGTCGCAGGCGCTGGCGCTTGCGCCGCCGCACATCTCGGTCTACCACCTCACTATCGAGCCCAACACCTGGTTCGCGAAGTTTCCGCCGACGCTCCCCGAAGACGACATTGCTTACGCGATGCTCGACCGCATCACCGAGCGGACCGGCGAGCACGGCATGTCGCGCTACGAGGTGTCGGCCTATGCGCGCGAGGGGCACCAGTGCGCGCACAACCTCAATTACTGGCAGTTCGGCGACTACCTGGGCATTGGTGCTGGTGCGCACAGCAAGCTGAGCTTCGCGCACCGCATCGTGCGGCAGGTGCGCTATCGCGAGCCGCGGCTGTACATGCAGAACGCGCGTGCGGGCGTGGCCGTGTCGCAAAGCGACGAGGTGTCGCTGGCCGATTTGCCATTCGAGTTCATGCTCAATGCGCTGCGATTGAAGGCGGGGTTCACGCTGCCGCAATTCAGTGAGCGCACTGGGCTTGCGATGACATCGATCCAGCGCGGGCTTGAAGAGGCCGAGCGCAAGGGGCTCGTAGCGCGCGATTTGTTCCGGGTATGGCCGACCGAGCGCGGCCTGGACTTTTTGAGCGATCTGCAGACGCTGTTCCTGCCGGATGGGAATTGAGGCGTTGCCGTCGGCATAAAATCCACGGTTCCGGAGAGTTGGGTGAGTGGTTTAAACCAGCAGTCTTGAAAACTGCCGACGTGAAAGCGTCCGTGAGTTCGAATCTCACACTCTCCGCCGCCAATCCAGTATCCATGCGGGTTTGCAGGTTGCAGATCCGTTTTCCCTCCTTTCTTGTTGCGCTTACTTGGGCTGCTTTGGCCCACTTTATATAAGCACGGCCTGCGTAGCCGGCTTGGGGGTTGTAGGCTTGGCGCGTTGCCCCGGGGCCAGCCGGCCTCGGCCGAGTGGGGCTGGCACCTTCCCTGCAAGCAAGGCGTTGACCCCCTCCAGCACCACGCCGCGCCAGTAGCGCGCCTCGGGCGGCGCATTGGCGTCGATGCGGTCGATACCGCTCACCTTCACGTAGCAGCGCGGGTTGGCCAGCAGGCGCGGGAGCGCCTGAAAGTCGGAATGGTTCGGCCCTCGCGTTGCGTCCGCGCGGCCCATGCGGTCGATCACCACAGGCACCGGGCTGCGCTGGAGGAGGCCACTCAGTTCGGGCACCAGTTCGCATTCGAAATGCACCTGCAAGTGCATGCCCACCGCGGCCAGCCGCGGCGTGAGAGCCATCACGGTGTCGATGTTCGGGCCGTGGGAGAGGTGCTGCATGAAATTGAAGCGCACGCCGCGAAAGCCCAGCTGCGCCCGGGCCTTCTCGAAGTCACGACTCCAGGCCTTTGCCGCGGCGAAATTGATCCTGATGCCCACAACCAGCGCGAGCGCGCTGACGAGGAAAAGAACGGGCGAGAGTCTGAACAGGTAAATCGCGCATTCCGCCGTGACCGCGAAGGCCGAGGCATGGCCGGCGAACTCCGCCGTGAAATCGCTGACGGGGGTCGATATCCTCGTTGAGGATCGCCTGCAGCCGGTAGCTCTTCATGCGCTCGACCGCGGCGATCGGCGCGCCCAGGATTCGCAGGGAACGTCCTTGCGAAGGGCGGCGACCACACGCTGGCCGGTGACGCTGTTGAGGATGCCTGCCACCGTGTGCCCCCCGACGGCGAACACGGCCAGGACGGCGAGCCCGGCTATCGCGGAAGTGGATATGGCCATCAAGCGTCTGTGTGGACTCGAGCACGCGCAATCAATACCACCCGGACCTGGCTGGGCCGTTCCCAGTACGGCGGCGACCCGTACTTCAAGGGCCGCATGCAGGACTTCCGCATCTACAGCGGCGCGCAGGACGCGGCCTTCATCGCGAACCTCGCCCGCTGAGTTCCATCGGGCAACGGCGCTGCTCCGACAACCCTGAACCCGAACCGGCGTGCGCATTTGAACAGTCGCATCGACGGGTTGCGTTTCTCAAGTGGCAGTCCGTCTCCGAATCCACGCTCCAGGTATCGCGCTTGTCGGTCTCAAGTGCGATGTTTCATGACCGCAAAAATCCCGTGCGCGCTGGGGTTCTGGCTCCCGAAGATGGACGCTCCCAAGGTCGGGACGGTCTTTTCTTGGAAAAGGGCGGGTGATGGAACTAGGAGGCTGCTTCTCTTCATCTCAAGACCCCCGCCCCTTCCCCCTGCGAGTGCGTCGTGCGCAACTCTCGGAGCCGAGCCTCTAGTCTCTCAAGTTCTGAAGAAACACCGCCGCGATCATGGCGGCCGCTCGAGCGTCTTCGATGATGTCCTCCAACCGCAATCGAGACCCGTTTTCCCGGCGAAGATCGATCGTATATCGCAGAACGAGATCTCGATCGGTCCTGAAAGACGGGCTACCTTCCAATAACCAGCGATTCACTTCTGGGCGGGATGCGAGACGGAACAATGCACTTACCGGGTAGGCCGCGCGATATTCTTCGCCTGTCTGAAAGTGCAGGTTGAATCGACAAGAGACCGCATCGTGATCTGACGAGCGTGACAACCAAGCGGCTTCATACTCGTTCGATACACCAATTGACCGGCCTTGCCGTCCCGAGCTGCTTATCTGCATGGAAGTGATCTAGATGTGCTTTGGCGCAATGGAAACTAAATGCATAAGAACCGACTATAAATTTCTGAGGCGACATCTGGGTCGAGCACTTCGTTGTTTCTTACCGCACTTGTGATGCGGGACACACATCCGAGTGGGTTGCTGCGATGCATCTCGGAAAAATTGTCGAATGGACGAGATGATTTTTTGGAGTTCGACTGCCGATAGTTCGGAGTTGCGCGTCCAACCACAGGCCATTTCTTGATGTCGATTCTTCGGGTAGCAGTTGCGATCTGACGTATCGCAAGTTGCATGAAGACCTGATCCTCTCGCATTGAACAGCTTCGACGTCGACGCCTTATCTTAGGAATCGTCAGCCAGCGACGAGCGAGGTACGCTTCTGGCATCCGTTCGCAGGTATACAGCACGATCGTCTTTCCACAGCAAACCGCGCAGCTCCAGGCTGCGCATGGTCTTATTGACGATTTCGCGGGAAAGCGCTGCATACGAAGCGATCACTTCCTGCGAGATCCGTTTGTCGTAGCCTCCTTTGCGAACCGGTGCCAAAGAGGTGAGTTCATGAAGAACGCAGGTGATCAGCGGCTCCGACGAAAGTGACGATATGCGATGCAAGTGGACGCGAAGGTTTGCGATGCGGTTCATGATGAGTGCGAGAAATTCGAACGCCACCGAGGGATGCCTTCTGCAAATTGCCCAGATGTCTTCCGCCAAGATGAAATAGACCGAAGCGGGCAAGGCTGCGACAAGGGCGGCTCTTGCATGGAGCGCCGTGTCGCTCACCTCGAGGTTCAGGCAGAAATCTCCTTCGCGAATAAAGTCGGTTGTGACTCCGTCGTCGACCACCACGCGCAGCAGGCCGGTAGCCACTAGGCATATTTGGCCGCTCCGCTCACCCTTTGCGTACAAAGTCTCGCCACGCCGATATGTCCTGAGCTCACTGCGACTGACCAGGAATTCGCGCTCGGCCACCGGGAGGCGTTTGAGGAGGTTGTGCAAATACATGAGCGTTAGCAAAAATCAAGATCAACACGGTCCGCACGGCACATGGGATGGCCGTGGTTTCCAAGGGGCAGCTTGAGTGGAGCCGGGGATGCGGCATCTGCACGCATTGCTTGTGGGTTGATTGCCTGCGGCGCCATGGGCGTCGGGCGTCGGGCGGCGGCGAAGGCATCGGCTCGCCCCGTGGCACCCAGCCCAAAGCGGTACTGCCCGCCAGCAGGCACGCGCTGCGAAGAAGGTAAGGCGGGATGTCATCGGGTAGCTCCTTGGCAATGGATGCCAAAAGACATCTCACGCAACGTGCCAGCAGATGAATCCTTTGAAATCAACGACTTGCGCGCGCCGATGGCGCGCCGCTGGATGATCCCGGGACGGTGGGCGTCTGGTTTGCGGACACTTGCGGCGTGCGAACAGGCTTTTGTCGAGCCCGTAGTGGCCGTTCAGGTGCTGCGGCCGCTCATCACACGATGCGAAATCTCATGCTGATCGCACCGAGTTGTGAGCTGGGACACATTCATGAATCAAAAGTGAATGCGAAAGCCTACTGAAATCCGTAGTATCAATTTGTGTATCAGTTGCCTACGGAGTTCGCAAGTGAGGGGCCTCAAAGCTAGCTTTATCGACAACAAAGGGTGCAGGGCCTCACTCCGAGAAATTTCCACAGAACTGCTGTACCTGCCAGCTTGAAGGGCAACGCCATGGCGCTCTTCTGAATTCGGATCTCGTGCAGACGGAATCCTCCGTCGATTGCGCATGTGCCTTCCTTGCGCAATTTCTGCCGCCAACCGTTGTGTGGGGCCAAGGCAGGTGCGTACGTCCGCGTCTGATCAAGTCACGAACTCCGTTCACCCAAATTGGTAGGCGGAGAACCATTAGATGAAGCACGCGTTTTTCGGCTCTGGAAAATTCGTCCATTGAGGATCCAATGCCCGCTCTCTCGCAGATCACCGATATGCCCCTTCGGTCGTGCATGCCCACCGTGCCAGCTCAGGTGCCAAAGAACTGCTCGTTACGGAAAGTCCCGCAGTCTCCACCCCATGCGCCCATCCGGAGAGCTTGTGCCTTCGTCCTTATCGAAAATCTTCCGCAACTCGCTGAAGCCTATGACCTGGACTTCGCGAGGAGCGTGAGTCATGAGATCAGGCAGCGACTTTGTGCTCGTTTCTTGACATCGGTCAAAGCTGATCTGGCGTCTCTGCGCGATGACTGCTTTTTGCTGTGGGGAAATGATTTCTTTATGAAGGACGATTGCTCCGCTTCGGAGCAATCCGCCAGTGAGCAACTCGAATCGCTGCTCTTGGCGCTTGGAAATAAGCCCATATCCGCCAGAGGGATCACGGCGTTGGCGCGATTGCATGTGAACTGGATCGATGTGCAAGCGCCGGATCAAATGGGCGATTCGGAGATAGAGCTCACGCTATGGACCGCCCAGCCCTTTCCCGATTTACATGAAGAGCCCACCGATGGGTGGCGACAGCACTATCGTGCCGACATGGAAGTGGCAGTACGTCTGAGTGAAGCACTCCAAGCCGAGCATCTCGCTTTCGCATGGCGACCAGTCGTCAACGCCTACGCTTCGGCATCGATGCTTTACTGGGAAGCACGCCCGGACGTATTGCTGCACTCAGGTCAGCAGACATCGCTCACTCCGGAGGTGTTCCTGCCATGCTTGCAGCGTCTCGGTCTGACTCGCGCTTTCGACAGGCTGGTGGTACGACAGGTCATCGACGCATTGCGACATCAGCCCTTGGTGCAGCTCGGGGTAAGTCTCTTTGCCCAAAGCGCGCGGATTGATCACTGGTGGGCGTCCGCTCTGTCAACTTTGAAGTCCTCTCCCGAACTGGCGTCCCGCCTGACAGTGGAGATATCCGATTCGATGGAGTTCTCGAGTCTGCAGTCGGTCCGAGATTTTTGCGCCAGGCTCCGGTCGTTTGGCTGCCGGATTGCCATCAAGGACTTCGGTGCTGGGCGCGGCAACCTTGCGGCAGCCCAAGCCTGTCGCCCTGACATCATCAAACTCGAGGCATCGTTTCTTCGGCGGGCACGGGAAAGTGAATTGGGCGGAGAGTGTCTTCGTGACATGCTGACGCTCTGCGGTCACTTGGCAGCGTACGTCGTCGCTGACGGGGTCGAACGCGAAGATGACTTGGGCGTCGCACTCGATGCCGGGGTGCAATGGGTTCAGGGCAATCACTTGCGCGATATCAAAGAACCCTCAAGACCTGCATTACCAACGAGTTCAATCCATCGGAGCCTTGCATGACCGCATTGCTGGAGCTTCATCTGAGTTTGGTTCGGCTGATTGCAGAATCCAGCAATCTGCAGCGAACGTTCGATGAGGTTCCGAGCACCAGCGGGGTAGCGCCGGGCGCCAAACACACGAACGATTTGAGGACCAAGGCGCAGTGTTTCTTGCCCAGAGTGGCGATCCGCACTTCTGCACCCGTTTCCGTACCCAAGGCGCCGTATCGCGCTGAAGCGCGATGCATCCTCCGGTCGCCACTCGATCAAGACACGTCTCTTCACCTGACGAGGGTTCGTGTTCAAGTGTCTTCACGAGCGCCCGGAATCTCGTAGGACGAACGGCGGCTTAGCCATCCGCGATTGCTCGTCCGGATGGCCTGCGGCATTTCAAAACAAGGCTATGGATGAAACACGTCGTGCGCGCTACGAGGCCGATCATCGGCCGGAACGTCGAAAGGAAGGGGCTTCGGCTATTCCGGGTTTCGGGAAAGAGGTCAAGGACGATCTGTATTTCGAACTGCAATAGACGAGCAGACGGAGGTTTCGTTGCGGCAAGCGTCGTCACAAGGACTCCAACTCGCAACCGTATGGCTGCGGCACATTGGCCGGAATGAAGTGTCAGTCGATTCAGGGCTGGCTTGACCGCACAGAGCGCCGCGGCGGTGTTCTATTTGATGCGCCGCAAACGCTCGAGGATGAGTCGGAACAGGTGACCGCGCGATCCAGAAGTCGGGCCGTGCGAACCTTCAGTCATGTATCTGCACCCGCTACTTAGCAGTTTAAGCACGGCAGACCGAACGGCATTGATCCAGCGCAGTGAGTTTCGGTCTTACCGGCGCAACGATCTGGTGATCGAGTCCGACGAATGGACGGATCGCATGTACTGCGTAACCGGCGGGTTGCTGCGGGTCGTGGCACGCGGTAGTGCGGGCAACACTGACGTCACGACCGACTTCATCCGACGGGGAGACATCTTTCACGGACCTTTGCTCAACGAAAACCGCTACCAAGCTGCGTCTACGCTCATCGCTGCTCTGCCTTCGTCTGTGTACCTTGTCCCCGTAGCAGCGGTGCGCGAGCTTTGCGCGAAGCACCCCGAAATGGCGCTTGGCCTGGTCGATCTCACGCTACGGCGCACGGGCCTGCTACGCAGGCAACTGCGACGCATCTCTTCGCTGTCCGCCGAGGCGTTGGTTGGCCGTGTGCTTCATGAGCTGACTCAGCTTGCACCCGTCGGTTCAGGCGGGTACGACAAGCGCATCACGCAGGCGGTGATCGCCTCCTATTCCGGTCTCTCACGTGAAGTGGTCAATAAAACCATGCGCGATATGGAAAGTCGGGGCCTCGTTCGGCGGGACGGGGAGGGCATTCATGTGCCTCCGGATTTTGGCTCGACAGACGTTGGCAACTTGCTGCCTGCGGAGAGCAAGCTGCCAAGAGACGATTACCAGCAGCGAGTGCCATCGCCTCGCCCGGATTCCTGTGGATCAGGCAGCTGAGATGCCTCTTTCGTACCGCGAGGACTTCATGCGTGATTGCACACCTCAATGAATCGATTGCTGATGAATAGTGATGCTCGTCACTTTCGATGCGCAATATTCCGCCTAAGCGCGAACAGAGGAAAGCAAAATAATCGGCCAGAGATTGCACGCATGCGCTGTCATTAGGTAGATCGGCGTCGGATTAACTCATCTCATCTGACCGATTCCAACAAACAACTGTTCTTCATGATCCACCTGTTTTTTCGTTGCCGGTGCGATGCCAGGAAGCTGTCGCGCATCCATCGAAGGATGTGGATGCGCCTGCTGCCCGGAATGCGCTTTTATCTTTGCGCCAATTGCCGGAGACCACAGCTTCTTTCCAGGCGTCTCGTCGACAACGCACGTGTGATGCGGGCCGGCGCAAGCGCGCCTCGAGGGGATTGATATGGGTGCCTCGGAGGTCGATGCGATGGCGGTAGGCCGTGGCTTTTCAGAACGCCTGGGCAAGCTCGTCGCAGCCAAAGGTCGAGGATGCAAGGCTGAATTGGCACGTCATTGCAGCGTCACCCGACCTGCAATTACGCACTGGCTTTCAGGTCGGAACAAGGGCATCGAATCGACTTGCCTATTTGCCATCGCGGACTACTTCGAGGTCGATGCCCGCTGGCTCGCGGTGGGCACAGGCGCCGAATGGCCCGTTCCTCTGATGGACCGGAAAGTGCACCCTACTATCGGCGAGGTGTTGTCCAAGATCGAGGAAGTAACTTCTCGGTGCAGAAAGATGACGCCTGAGGAGCGTGTCGGAATCTATGTGTGGTTGACCGGGGGAAGCGACGCCGCGAGTGCACCGATTCATGCCCCGCGAGCTTGGACATGGGACTGACAAGGCAAGGCGCTACGCCGTGGGGGGCCACGGCGTCCTCGGGAACACCTTTTATCGGCGCCCAGGATTGCGAGCAACTCGTGTGACCAGTGTCACTCCGCACGGACTCCGTTGCGCAACACGCCGATTGCGTCGACCTCCACTTCGACGATGTCTCCCGTCTTCATCCAAACGGGAGGCGTACGCTTCGCGCCCACGCCGCCGGGCGTTCCGGTGACGATCACGTCGCCCGCGGCCAGCGGCATGAATGCCGAGATGCGGGTATCCCGGCGGCTGACCTGTACCTGTCGTGCACAAGAGCTTCGCCGCGATCGCCAGCACGGCCATTGCTCCGTTGTTCCTGGTGGTCAATGCCGACGCCCCGTACAAGTCGCTTGCGGAGTTCATCAAGCACGCGAAGGCCGATCCGAAGGGCGCGACCTTCGGATCGCCCGGGGCGGGGTCCGCGCCGCATCTGACAGCCGAGTTGCTGCTGCGTGCCTCCGGCGCGAAGGGCATCGTGGTGCAGTACCGCGGCGACGCGGCGGCCTACACCGAGCTTCTTGCCGGACGGATCGACGCCACCCTGACGGCGATCTCGACCGCCATTCCGCACATTCAGGCCGGCAAGCTGCGAGTGCTTGGTGTCGCCACCGAAGAGCGCACGCCGCTCTACCCGCAGGCTCCGACCCTCCGGGAGCAGGGACTGCCTTCCGTGGTGGGCTACGGTTGGTACGGCATGCTCGCGCCGGCCGGAACGCCGGCCAGCATCGTTGCGCGGCTGAATGCGGAGATCAATGCCGCAGCGGCCGACGCGGATGTCCGTCGCAAGGCCGAGGCCGCGGGACTGCAGCTTCGCGGGAGCACCAGCGAGGACTTCAGCGCGTTCATTGCGAGCGAAACCCGCAAGTGGGCGCAGATCATCAAGGCGGCCAACATCACGGCCGAATGAGTCTGGCGCCTACGGAGCGGTCGGTGGACAGGGCCGCGTCGGGCCCTCGCTCGCGCCGGGCGTGAAAGTGCCCGGCGACCCTCGCGGCCTGGCTCGCAGCGCGCGGAGGATCCGACAGGCCAGCGCGCCGGTTCCCCGGCCAATCTTCCCGAGCCCACTGCCTCGAAGAAGAGTTTTCTCCGCCCCCATCGCTCATCGGAACGCCGAACCGCCCATGGGATGCGCCTGCAGGTTTATCGAAAAAAGGTGAACTTTTCCCGCTACTGCCTGAATTCATTGTGACAAACGTTAACAGTCGGCGGCGCGTTAATTTAAAAATGTCAACGAAAGGTTTCCTGCACTCGTGAGGCACACCTTGGCCCGCGGCGCCGCACAGTTGTTCAAGCCGCAGGAACGATTCACAAAAAAACAAACGGACCTTCGAGCTGAAGATGCGAGATTTTTCTTTGTCCGACGTGCGGCTCTTCACGAAGGCCGCCCAGCTCGGAGGACTGACGCCGGCGGCCGACGCCCTGAGCGTGCCCAAGGCATCCGCTTCCCGCCAGCTCCAACGTTTGGAAGCGATGGTCGGGCACCAGTTGCTGCATCGCGGTTCCACGCGGTTCGCGCTCACGGAAGAGGGACGGGAATTCCTGGTGGCAGCCCGGCATGTGCTGACCATCCTGGACGACGTCATGCTGAGCCTGTCTTCAGGTGCAGGCACGCTGGCGGGGCGATTGCGCGTAGCCGCACCCCACTATTACGGCAGGGAACTGCTGGCGGTGCATCTGCCTGAATTCATGTCGGCCTACCCCCAACTCGAAGTCGTGGTCGAGACGGGCAACGATCGGGCCGACCTGTTCCGCGACGAGGCCGACGTGGCCATCCGGCGCGGACGAGAGGGTTGCGACGAGATGGTGGCGCGCCATCTGAAGGACGAGCCAATGGTGCTTTGCGCCACACCGGACTATCTTGCGCCGCGCCCGGCCATCGAGAGCGTGTCGGACCTGGCTTCGCACGCTTTCCTGGTCAGTGAAATCGAAGGACGCAACAAGGAGATCAGCCTCTCGGTCACCGGGAAGACCCATCGGATGAACGTGGAGAGCGTGTTCCAGTCGGACGACCTGGAATTGATCCTGAAACTGACATTGGCCGCCAAAGGCATCGGACTGCTTCCCTTGTCGCTGGCCCGGTCGCACTTCGACAGTGGCGCGTTGGCATCGGTGCTGCCGTCATTGAAATTGACCCCGCAGGAAATCAATCTCGTCTATCTGCCGTCGCGTCGCCACTCGCCAAAGATCAAGACCTTCGTTGATTACGTTCTGAATATCTTCAAGCAGTCCTGATGGATGCACGCGTCATTGGCAGTGCGCGTTCAGATGCGATCCAGGCCGCATTCTCTTTCCCCATAGCCATCGTCCGGATTCAGCGAAATCGCGTCATCCGACCCGTTTTCGACGTGGGGATGCGGCTTCAAGTCCGCAGTTGTCGGAATCGAAACTGTTGTTCCAAATCGACGGTTGTCGAATTCGATTGATACTAAGTTACTCATTTACCATACACTTGGTAACTATAAGAAATATGAGTTAACAAATTGGTGCGGACTGGCAGCGACAAGAGAAGTCGCGGCAGTCGCGCGAACGACGTCCATTTCGATCCAGTTCGAAAGCGGGCGCCGATCGCTCCTCCAATTGCCGGCCTTTACAACGCCGGTCCTTCTCCCGCGGCCCGAGCCGCTCAATTCATCGCCGGCCTTTGGTCGGAGGTGGACGCCTGTGTGTCCTGAATCTGGAGCAACCATGTCCATTAAAAAACTGACTCAAATCCTGTCCCATCGCCGCCTCTCCAGCCTGGGGGTGTGCGCGCTCCTGCTGGCCGGGCTGACCGGCTTCGCCGCCACCGCCGCAGCCCAGGCTGCGCCTATCCCCGAGGCCAGCCAGAAGAAGGCCGTGGCCGTCGTTCTGACCCAGTCCAAGGTGGTGAAGGACGCGCAGGGCAGGGAGCAACTGGTCGATGCCGGTTCGGTCAAGCCCGGCGACATCGTCGAATACCGGGCGGTCTATACCAACAACACCGGCAAGCCGGTCACCGGCCTGGTGGCGGACCTTCCGATTCCCGAGGGCCTGGAGTACCAGCCGCGCAGCGCCAAGCCGGGCGCGAACCTGGTCCAGGCGGCTGCGAAGGACGCCGTGTTCGGCCCCGAGCCGCTCATGCGCAAGGCCGCCGGCAACAAGACCGAACCGGTGCCCTATGCCGACTACCGGTCGCTGCGCTGGACGCTGGGCCAGTTGCCCGCCAACGGCAGCACCGCCGTGAGCGTGCGCGCCAGGGTCGAGGCGGTCGTGCCGGTGGCACCGCAGGTCTCGGCGGCAACGCCGCAGCGCTGATCGGCTTGCCTTCCTTCGCCGCGCCACCCGGATTTTTCGAGTGCAACCCGACCGCCGCGATTTCGAGCAACGAAACGCGGCAGCCGGGTTTTTTCATGTCCCCGCCTTTTTTTGACAACCGAGGAGAAACCACGTGATTTCCACCCTGCCAACCCGGCACGGCACCGGCTTCAAGCCGACCGCGTCCTGGGCCGGCGCCGCAGCCTTGATGCTGGGCTTCCTGTTCGGAAGTTCAGCCGTTCTGGCCGCGGCTCCGCCTGCCAATACCGTCATCGGTAACCAGGCTTCGGCCACTTATTCCGACTCGGCCGGCACCACGCAACTGGCCACGTCCAACCTGGTCCAGACCACGGTCCAGCAGGTGGGGTCCTTCACGCTGGACTCGGTCAACCAGGTCACGACGACCATCGTCAACACCAAGATCGGCGCGGCGGGCTCCATCGTCTATGCGCCGCACACGTTGACCAACACCGGCAACGGCTCCGACACGTTCACGCTGACGGTCGATGCAGACACCGACAAGTTCTCCAAGGTCGAGGTCTACGCCGATGCCAACGGCGACGGCGTGCCCGACGGCACCACTCCGCTGTGCACGGCCGCAGCCGCGGGCGTCTGCAGCGTGCCCGCGCAGACCGTGCCAGGCAACAACGGCGTGTTCCGTTTCGTCGTGGCCTACACGATCCCCGGCACCGCCAGCAGCGCGACCGGCGCATTCGACACCGCCACGCTCACAGCCACGCCAGGCACGCCGGCGCTGTACACCGCGCCGAACACCTCGGCAGCCGACAAGGACGAGATCAAGCTGACGACCGACGCTGCGTTCAACGTCAGCAAGTCGATCGGCATTCCGTCCGTCGCCGGTCCGGGCAATGCCGCCTGGCCGACCGCGACCAACGGCGGTCCTCGCTCGACCTCGGCCAGCTGTGCCACGACCTGGTCCGCCGGCCTCGCGTCCAGCGCGACCTGCCAGTACACGGTCTACACGCTCACGTTCAACAACACGGGTGGTGCGGCCGGCAGGTTCGCGATGTCCGACACGCTGCCGAGCGGCATGACCTACGTCGCGGGTTCCGCGGTGTGGAGCAGCGCACCCGGCACCGCCCTGGGCGACGGCGCCGGCGGCGATCCGGTCGGCATCAACTTCCAGGTGAGCGGCAACACGCTGAACACCGTGGTGGCCGCACTGGGCCAGAACGTGACGCAGACTGTGAGCTTCGTGGTGCTGGTGAACAGCAACGCGGCGATCGGCACGTCGACCACGACCAACGTGGCGAAGTTCGAGCCGGCCAGCGTTCCGCTGACGATCACGGCAGCCGCCATCGGCACGCCGAGTTCGAGCACCAACCCGTCGGCCTACACGGTCGTGGCGAGCTACAGCATCGCGGTGGGTACCAACCCGTCGACCGCTGCCACCGCCGTCGACACGACGCCCGGCACGCCCAACGGCACCGCGGCCGACCTGACCACGCGTCCTTCGGTCGTGGCCGGCGGCAGCGTCAAGTTCGCGCAGTCGGTGTTCAACACCGGCACCGGCACCGACACCGTGAACCTCACGGTGGCCGCCGGTACCTTCCCGGCGGGCACGACCTTCGTGCTGTTCGCCGCCGACGGCGTCACGCCGCTGCTGGACACCACCGGTGACGGCGTACCCGACACCGGCCCGATCGCGGCCGGTGGCAGCGTCAACATCGTGGTGCAGGCCAATGTGCCGTCCGCCACGGCAGTGGGCGCCGGTCCGTTCGCAGCCACGGTGACCGGCCGTTCCGCGGGCGACGCGACCAAGCTCGATGCCACGCTCGACCGCGTGACCATCGTCGTCGGTTCGCTGGTCGACCTGACCAACACCGCGGCAGGCACGGGCACCGGCTCGGTGGCCGGCGGCGACCTGGGCCCCGGCCCGAGCCCGCTGCCCACCACGACCAACGCAACGGCCGCCGGCACCGGCACCGTGTTCGCGCTGTTCGTGAAGAACAACGACTCGGTCAACAACATCTACGGCCTGGCTGCCAGCCAGTCGACCAGCTTCCCCGGCACCCTGCCGACCGGCTGGACGGTGAAGTTCGTTGCCTCGGGCGGCACCTGTGCATCGCCGGCGATCACCAGCGTGGCCGTCAATGCCGGCGCGCAAGGTCAGGTTGCTGCCTGCGTGACGCCGCCCGCCACGCAGTCGCCGGTGACCGCGCAGAAGGTCTACTTCCAGGTGCAGTCCACCGCCGTCGCCTCGACCGGCGTGATCGTCTCCGACACGAAGACCGATGCCGTCACCGTGACCGCCGCACTGGTGTCGAGCGCCACGCTCACGCCGAACAACAGCGGCCAGCTCGCACCGGGCGGCACCGTGGTGTATCCGCACACGCTGACCAACACGGGCAACCAGAGCTGCGGCGCTTACACGCTGACGGCCACCGTGCCGGCGGCAGACGCCACGCTCGGCTGGACCACCGCGATCTACCTGGACGTCAACGGTGACGGCCAGATCGACGCGAACGACACGCTGGTGACCGGCCCGCAAGCCGGCCCGCTGGCCGTGGGCGCATCGCAGAAGCTGCTGGTGCGCGTGTTCGCACCGGGCGGCGCCAGCGCCGGCGCGACCGACACCACCACCGTGACCGCGACCTTCACCGACCCAGGCGGCTGCGGCGCCCCGTCGGCCACCGACATCAGCACCGTGATCACCGGCCAGATCCGCGTCCTCAAGACGCAGGCAGCCGACGTCACCTGCGACGGGGTGGCGGACAGCGCTTTCGCGGCAGCACCGCTGTCGCTCAAGCCGGGCCAGTGCATCGTCTACAAGGTTGTTGCCACCAATGAAGGCACCTCGCCGGTCACCAACATCGCGATCAACGATGCGGTGCCTGCGTACACCTCGCTGAGCGCCACGCAACCTGCGGCCGCATCGCGATGCACCTCGACCGGCGTGTCCGGCACGGCGCTCGCCTACGCGCAGACCTCCACTGCCGTGAGCTGCGGCAGCGCCAGCAACTCCGTGGCCCCGAGCGGCACGGCCACCCTGACCTTCGCCGTGAAGATCAACCAGTAACGACAAGGGTTTGAGTCGCCGGCGGGCCTCGGGGTCCGCCGGCTTTCGCGAAGCGCTGCCGGTTCGGCGTGCTTCGCTTTTTTCCCTTGCCGCTTTCACGCAGCACGCAGCCGCGCGCCTGTTCTCGCAGGCGGCAGAGGAAAAAATTTTCTTGAGTTTGGACGACCCGCGCCGCGCGCGGGTCGATGGAAGGTTCGTGGCGTGCAACTTCTTCTGGCGTACCTGAGCACCCGCTCGCAGCGATGGCGAGGCCGCGCGGCCGCTGCCGTCGCGGCGATGGCGCTCCTGTGCGGCATGCTCGCCGGAACCGCCGCCCACGCCGCGCCCCCGCCCGGCGGCGCCGTGCTGCGCAACGTCGCCACCGCCACCTATGTGCCGGCCGGCCTCGCGCAGACCGAGACGTCGAGCTCCAACAGCGTCAGCGCCAGCGTGCTGCCGGTGGAGGCGCTGGTGCTCACGCACGACCAGTCGGTCAACCGTCCGCCGGCCACCGTCGTCACGCTGAGCCACCTGCTCACCAACGCAGGCAACGTGCCGTCCAGCTACACATTCGGCCTCGCGAACAACGGCGCGGGCTGTGCGGCCGATGCGCTCGACCTGTCGGCGCTGCGCGTGGTGCGCGACAGCAACAACAACGGCGTGGCCGATGCGGCCGACACGGTGCTGCCGCTGGGCGCCGCCGGCGCCATCGCGCTGCAGCCCGGCGAAACCGCGGCGCTGCTGGTGCAGGGCACCGTGCCCGCCGCGGCCACCGGCAGCGCCTGCGTGGTGCTCAGCGCCACCACCGCGCTGCAGAAGGTCAGCGTGGTCAACCGCGACATCGTCACCGCCGGCGACGTGGCGGTGCTCGCGCTCACCAAGTCGGCGAGCTATCCGGGCCTGGTGGTTCCGGGCAGCACGCGCATCGACTTCACCGTGTCGGGCACCAACATCGGCGCGCGCGACGCGGGCCCGGGCAACACCGCCGCACCCGCCGGCACGCCGGTGCTGGTGAATGGCACGCCCACCGCGCTGCTGCTGGTGCGCGACTTCGTGCCCGCGGGCACGCGCTACATCGCGGGCAGCCTGCAGAGCACGGCGGCCGGCGCGGTGCGGCTGTTCCGCCTGCCGGGCGATGCGGACTTCAGCTACCGCACCGTCGACGACGCCTCGGCTGTCGAAGTGGCCATCGGCGTGCCGGCGCCGCTCGCGCGCAATGCGTCGATCGCAATGCAGTTCGCGGTGCAGGTCAGGGCCGACCAGGCGGGCGACATCCGCAACACCGCGCAGGGCTACTACAACGACGGCGTGGCGCCGGCGGTGTCGCCCTCGAACACGGTGGTCATCACCTCGAGCCAGAGCCGCATCGGCGTGGCCAAGGCCGCCTCGACGCCGCGCATGAACCACGGTGCCGACGGCCAGCTCGACGGCACCGCCACGGTGAGCTTCAGCGTCAACGTGCGCAACTACGGCGCCGTGTGGCTCTACGGCGTGCAGGTGGCCGACCTCATGGAAGGCAGCGGCGCTACGCAGTTCGGCAGCTTCACACCGGCGACCGTGCCCGCCGCGAACCAGTACACGATCGTGCCGGGCTCGCTGGCCATCGCGAGCAACCAAGGCAACGGCGTGAGCGGCACCGTGGCTGCCGTCGACAGCGCGTTCAACGGCACCGCCAGTGCGCAGAACTTGCTCGCGCCTGGCGCGGTGCTGCCGGTGGGCGCGCAGTTCACCGTGCGCTTCGACGTGCGCTTCAATGTCGGCGGCCGCGCCGGCACGCTCCTGAACACGGCGCGCGCGCAAGGCGCGCTCTCGCCGGGCGGCCCGCCCGTGGCCTTCGACGATTCGGTCAACGGCAGCAACCCCGATGCCGATGGCGACGGCAATCCGAACAACGACAGCTCGCCCACGCCGGTGTCCACGCAGCTTCCCACGCTCTCGCTGGTCAAGACCGCTTCGGCGCCGCGGCGCGTGGCGCAGGGCGTGTACGAGCTCGACTACCAACTGAAGGTGACCAACACCGGCGTTGCGGCGGCGCCGAACCTGCGGCTCATCGACAACCTGAACTGCACCTTCGACATGGACAAGCCGGACGGCTCGGTGGCCGCCTGGGAACTGGTCGCGCCGCCGAAAGCGCGCAATGGTGTGCTCAACGCGGCCGCCGGCTTCACAGGACGTGCGAGCTGCGACCGGGCGTCGCTGGCGAGCAGCGATCCCTTCAAGCTGCCCACCGAAGCCGTGCTGAGCGTCACCGACGGCAGCCGCGCGCTCGCCCCGGGCCAGACCGAAGAGCTTTCGTTCACCGTGCGCCTCACGCAGAAGCCCGCGGCCGTCGGCGGGCGCATGGCGGTCACCAACAAGGCCTGGGCCGCGGCCTTCGACCAGAACACCGTGAACGTCACGCCGGCCATGCTGGTGGTGGCGAGCGCGAGCTCGGTGCAGTCGCTGCTGGTCGATCCGCAGGGCGTGGTCTACAACGCCGTCACGCGCGAGCCGGTGGCCGGCGCGGTCGTCACCTTCACGCGCCAGTCGTGCAGCAGTGGGGCGGTCACGCCGATCACCGCGGACCAGCTGTACGGCGGCGCGTCGGGCCTCTACACCGTCAATGCCAACGGCAGCGTCTCGATGGTCACCGGTGCCGATGGCGGCTACCAGTTCTACATGCAGTCCCCGCCGGTCACTGGCTCGTGCACCTATGCGATCGGCGTGGTGCCGCCCGCGGGCAGCGGCTACGTGGCGCCGTCGCAGCTCATCCCGGCCACCGCCGGCACCTTGAACCGCTGCGGCGCCATCGTGCCGAATGCTGGCGCACCGCAGGGCGCGGACGCGACCACCCATTACTTCTCGGTCAACGCGGGCTTCGATGCCGCGGGCGCCGCCTGCGACGTGCTGCACAACCACATCCCGCTCGATCCGGGCAATGTGCTCGGGCTGGTGCTTCGCAAGGACGGCAGCAAGCGCCAGGCCGAGTTCGGCGACTTCATGGACTACGCCCTGGTCGTCACCAACAAGACGGGTTTTCCGGTCACCGGCGTGCGCCTGTCCGACACCCTGCCGCCGGGCTTTGCCTATGTGGCCAGGAGCGTGCGCCTGAATGGCTCGGCGGCGGTCGATCCGGCCGGCGGCGCGGGCCCGCAGCTGCTGTTCGACTACCCGGCGCTGAAGCTGGGCGTGGACCAGTCGGCCACGGTGCGCTATCGCGTGCGCATCGGCGTGGGTGCGCCGACCAACGGCGACGCGGTCAACCGCGCCCGCGCGACCTCGGGCCCGATGCAGTCGAACCTGGCCAGCTGGACGGTGCGCGTGACCGGCGGCGTGTTTTCCGACGACGCCTTCCTGTTCGGCAAGGTCTACATGGACTGCAAGCGCGACGGGCGGCAGGAGGGTGACGATGAAATCGGCGTGCCCGGGGTGCGCCTCTACATGGAAGACGGCACCCACGTCATCACCGACGTGGAAGGCAAGTGGAGCCTCTACGGCCTGAAGCCGCTCACGCATGTGCTGCGCGTGGACCAGACCACGCTGCCCCGCGGCGCGCAACTCGCGGTGCTCGACAACCGCAATGCCGGCCGTCCCGAGAGCCGTTTCGTCGACCTGAAGAAGGGTGAGTTCCACAAGGCCAACTTCATCGTCGCCAACTGCGACACCCCCGGCGTCGCGGCCGAGGTGGTGGCGCGGCGCGCGGCCATTGCGGCCATTCCCGACACCGAAGCCGAGGCGCAGGTGCGCATGCGGCTGGACCCCGAAGGCAAGATCGTGCCGGTGGGCGACGTGCGCTCGCTGCCTGCCAGCGGCCAGTCGTCGGTCACGGGCAGTACCGGCAGCACCGGCTCCACGCTCGCGAACGCGGCCCCGCTGATCTCGATGCCGGTGGCGCCGTCCGGCGCCAGCAGCTTCGTCAACGGCGCATCGGGCACGATGAGCGGCACGCTTGGCGCCACCGCCGCACCGGCCCCCACGCCCGCGGGCAGCCTGTTCGCTTCACTGAACGGCCTGCCCACCGACGCGCAGGGTGCGTCGGCCACGGGCG
>Ga0157370_10002451_pt1 | contig 22384 bp, 16 predicted proteins | sample C35metaG_FD_113463 | JGI IMG/M metagenome (GOLD analysis project Ga0157370, IMG submission 113463) | Corn rhizosphere microbial communities from Kellogg Biological Station, Michigan, USA - C3-5 metaG | ecosystem: Host-associated > Plants > Roots > Rhizosphere > Soil | place: USA: Michigan...
ATTGTCTTTTTCCGGAGGCGACGAAAGATCACGTTATGCTGTTTCTGCCGGATATTTTGATCAGGAAGGAATTGTACTTGGATCTGATTTTAAAAGAATTTCACTTCGCATCAACTACGAAAAGAATTATTCTCAGAATTTTAAATTTGGCGTAAATGCTAATTACAGCCACTCCATCTCAAACGGAGTAGGAACAAATGGCGGTGCGGCTGCTGGAAGAAATCCAAATCCGCTTGTAAGTATCTTATTAAATGCTCCGGTTGTACCCATTAAAAATGAAGATGGAAGCTACAATGTAACGAATAATCCTTACGCTACTTCGGTTAACGGTTATATTCCAAATCCTATTAATGACTTAGTGAATACTACAAACGAAACTAAACTTAACAGAATTTTGACCAGTTTATTTGGTGAATATAAAATCACTAAAAAATTAACGGCAAAAGTGGCTGTAAGCGGTGATGTATTAAATACAAAGCAAAATTACTACGCACCTGCAAACACTACAACTGGTGCAGGAACAAAAGGTTTAGCTTCTGTTGGAGATCGATTGGTAAGTTCTGTCTTAAATGAAAACACATTGAATTACAACACAACCTTTGGCGAAAATCACAAATTCTCAGCTTTAGGAGGTTACACACTTCAATACACACAAGGTGAAGTAGTAAATGCCGGCGCCAACACTTTTGTAAATGATGCCAATACTTACAACGCTTTGCAAGATGGTGTAGCAGTAAAACCATACAGCGATGCATTCGAAAGTGTTTTAAAATCATGGCTTGCGAGAGTAAATTATTCTTATAAAGGAAAATACAACTTTACACTTTCTGCACGTGCCGATGGTTCTTCAAGATTTGGTTCTGAATCGCTTTGGGGTTATTTCCCATCAGCAGGTTTCTCCTGGAATATTACCGATGAAGAATTTGCAAACAACATAAAAGGCGTAACCGAAGCTAAACTTAGAATTACAGCCGGAACAACCGGAAATCAAGAAATTGGAAATTATCTTGCCTTAGCTCAAATGGGTTCTGTAAACTATTCTTTTGGAGGAACTTTATATACAGGTCTTGCTCCTACCCGATTAGCAAATCCGGATTTGAGATGGGAAAAAACAAATCAATATAATGTTGGTTTAGATTTATCATTATTAGACCGAAAAGTGAATTTTGTTTTTGATGTGTATTACAAAAAAACAAACGATTTATTAATTAACGTTCCAGTGCCGCTTACATCAGGATATGCAACGGTTCTTCAAAACATTGGAGGTGTTGAAAATAAAGGTATCGAAATTGGTTTAACAACTGAAAACCTAAAAACAGAAAATTTCTCCTGGAATTCGAATATCGTATTTTCTGCCAACAGAAATAAAGTAGTTGCCATAGGAAACGGTGTTGATCAATTCTTTCCTGTGGTGCCAAACGGTTCATTATTACAGCAGCAGCCTGTAACCGTAAAAGTGGGTCTGCCATTGGGAACTTTCTGGGGATATAGAACCAATGGAATTTTCCAGACTCAGGAAGAAGTAAATACGCAGCCAAAAATTAACAGTTTAGCCAATACTAAAGTAGGTGACAGAAAATATGTTGACACAAACGGCGACGGTGTAATTACCGCTCTTGATAAAGGCAATTTAGGATCTTCTCAACCAAAATTTGTTGGAAGTTTCAGTAACACGGTTTCTTATAAAGATTTCGATTTGAATTTCTCTTTCCAGGGATCTTATGGCGGTAAAATATTCAATGCCTTAAATCAGCAGTTAGAAATTTCTACTCTTGGAACAAATGCCGCGTCGACTTTATTAGACCGCTGGACACCAGCAAATCCGAGCAATGAGATTCCTAGAGCATCAAGTTCACCATTAGGAATTGTTTCAGAGCGTTATGTAGAAGATGCTTCTTTTTTACGATTAAAATTAATCACACTTGGCTACACTTTACCTAAAAGCGTTTCTAAAAAACTGGGAACTAAAAGCGTGAAATTCTACATATCGGCAGAAAACTTAATTACATGGACAAAATATACTGGTTATGATCCAGAGGTAAGTTCATACGAACAAAACAACTTATATCCGGGAATTGATTTTGGTTCTTATCCAAACTCGAAAACATTCATCTCGGGCCTGAACGTAACTTTCTAAGTAAAAAAATATAAAATGAAAAAGATCATAACATTTCTACTAAGCGTCGGTTTATTTGTATCGTGCGCGGACCTTGAGGTAACACCAACCTCATTTGTAACCGAAGATAATTTCTTTAAAACTCAAGATGATGCCACTGCAAGCGTAACAGCTGTTTATGCTTCGCTAAGTCTTGATCCGGGTGAGCAGAGTTTATTTGGAAGAAACCTTTATTTCTTAACCGATATGGGTTCTGATTATGCTGCGGCTGGAGTTTCGGCAACCAACCCACAGGTTAGAGCTATGAGCAGTTTAACTCATGATGCCACTAACGATCGTGTTCAGGTAGCATGGAGACAAATTTATGCGGGAATAAACAGGGCCAATGTTTCTATTGACAATATCCCGAAAGTTTCTGGATCTGAAACCGTTAAAACAAGATTAATCAATGAAGCTAAATTTATTAGAGGATTGCTTTATTTTCAGGCCGTTCGTATTTGGGGAGCTGTTCCAATTGTTTTACATGAACCAAAATCTATTCAGTTAGAAAGTCTAAAATCAAGAAGAGAATCTGTAGATAATGTATATGCTCAAATTATTAAAGACTTAACAGATGCCGAAAGCCTACCAGCAGCGTATCCTGCTGCAGATGCCGGCCGTGCGACGTCTGGAGCTGCAAAAGCTATTTTGGCAAAAGTGTATCTAACTAGAAAAGACTGGCCAAATGCTATTTCAAAATCCAGAGAAGTAATTAACGGAGGTTACGGATATGCCTTATTCGAAAACTTTCAGGACATTTTTACTAAAACAAAAAAGAATGGAAAAGAGCATATTTTCTCTGTTCAGTTTGAGCCGAATCAAGCCGGAAACGGATCAAGCGGCAGCACATTTCAATCGACATCGTTTACTGGATTTACAGCAACAGAACCTGCTGATATTATTTCTGATGTAGCTTTGTTTTATGATATTTATGCGCCCGGAGATACACGCAGAGATGTGAGTTATGCCAAACAACTGCTTAACCCAACTACAGGAACACTTTATACTTTTCCAAAACCTATTTTCAAAAAATATTTGGATTTAAGCAATTTGGCAACTCCAGGAAACGTAGCGATCAACTTCCCGCTTATTCGTTATGCCGACATTTTATTGTCTTTGGCAGAAGCCATAAACGAACAGGGCACACCAACACCTGAAGCTTATGAATTACTTAATCAGGTACGAAGAAGAGCTTATGGAAAACCAATTACAACGCCAGACCCTACAATCGATTTAAGCGGATTAAATCAAGTAACGTTTAGAGCCGCCATTCAGGAAGAACGCAAAAAAGAATTTGTTCAGGAAGGACAGCGCTGGTTTGACTTAGTTCGTTGGGGAACGCTGGTTACAGAAGTTAAAAAAGTTACCGCTAAAAATTCTGTTTCAGAAAGAAACAATCTTTACCCAATTCCGCAAAGCGAAAGAAATATTGACCCAGTAGGTTTACCACAAAATCCCGGATATTAATAATCAACCACAAAACTATTAGTTATGAAAAATTTAAAAAATACCCTTAGTATTAAAAGTCCTAAAAAAGGACTTTTGATTACGGCATTACTAGTTGCACAATTAGGTTTTGCACAAGAGAAACCAGAAGAGTTTAAAGGCGTTATTGGTAAAACTTTAGCCGACTCTAAAGAATACTGGCCGGATCCGGTTAAAGCGCCAAAAGGTGCACCAAATATTGTTTGGATTTTATTAGATGATGTTGGTTTTGGAGCTGCCAGTGTCTTTGGCGGTTTAATTCAAACTCCAACTTTTGAAAATCTGGCCAATAACGGTTTACGTTATACCAATTTTCATACAACTGCTATTTGTGCTCCTACCCGTGCGGCATTATTAACGGGAAGAAATTCAGGAAAAGTACACGTAAGCGGCTTTTCGCACACTATTTTATCAGCAGGTTTTCCTGGATGGGACGGAAGAATTCCTTCTGATAAAGGAACAATTGCAGAAATTTTACGTGAAAACGGATACAACACTTTTGCCGTGGGTAAATACGGAGTTACTCCAGATGAAGAAGCTACAGACGCTGGTCCGTTTGATAGATGGCCAACCGGAAAAGGTTTCGATCATTTCTACGGATTCTTAGGTTCGCAGACAGATCAATACAATCCTGATTTAGTAGAAGATCAGGTTCATATTAAACCTGACGGACGCCATTTGAATGAATTAATTACAGACAAAGCCATCAGCTACATTCAAAAACAACAAAAAGCGGCGCCGGGAAAACCATTCTTTTTATACTATGCGCCGGGAGCTGTACACGCACCTCATCAGGTTGCCGAAAAATGGATCGAACCATACAAAGGAAAGTTTGACGAAGGTTATGATGTATACCGTGAAAAAGTATTGGCAAACCAAAAGAAACTAGGTGTTGTTCCTGCTAATGCGGTATTGCCGGAACGCAATGCACTTATTACAGAATGGAAAAAATTATCACCGGACCAAAAGAAAGTATATGCCAGATTCATGGAAACTTACGCTGGATTCTTAACCTATACAGATGCTGAAATTGGAAGAGTTGTAAATTATTTAAAAGAAAGCAATCAGCTTGACAACACTTTGATTTTTGTCGCAATTGGTGATAATGGAGCAAGTAAAGAAGGAACTTTGCAAGGAACTATTAACCAAAGTTTGTTCTCTCAGGGAAAATCAGACGAAGAAAATCTTCAAAGCAATCTGGCTAATATTGGAGAAATTGGAACACCAAAAGGTTTAAATACCAATTATCCTTTAGGATGGGCGCAGGCAACAAATGTTCCTTTTAAAAACTGGAAACAAGATGCCCAATCTGAAGGTGGAACTCGTAATCCGTTAATTGTATTTTATCCAAACGGAATTAAAGACAAAGGCGGTATCAGAAATCAATACAGCCACGTAACAGATTTGTTACCAACAACTTTAGACATTGCAGGAATTAAAGCTCCGGAATATATCAAAGAAATCAAGCAGGATAAAATTCAGGGTTCTTCTTTCCAGGCTTCTTTAGACAATCCAAAAGCAGAGTCATTGCACAAAGTACAATACTATTACATTTTTGGAAACAGAGCCATTTATAAAGATGGATGGAAAGCAGCTGCGGCACATCTTCCGGATTCATTTGCAGTAAAACAATCTTTAGGCAAAAACGAAAAACCCGTGGCAAGCAATTTCGACACAGATGTTTGGGAACTATACAACCTAAACGAAGATTTTAACGAGCGTAACAACCTGGCTAAAAAATATCCTGAAAAACTGGCTGAACTTCAAAAATTATTTGACGAACAGGCAAAAGAAAACAATGTTTACCCGTTGATTGACTGGCAGGATGTTTACAACAGAAGAATTCACAATACAGGAGCTAACAAAGGAAAGACACTTCAGGATTTAGTGAAACAAGTTACTAAACCAGGAAGCGCAGGAAGCAGCAACTAATAGATAGATTATACAACCTGCAAGGTTTTCAAAACTTTGCAGGTTATATTGAAACACTTCCAACCATTCAAAAAGTGAAGTAAATAAAAGGATTATAACAAATTAGAGAAAAATCAAACAACAAAACTCTACTAAATACATAGAATTAGCAGTTAATTTATTTAATTTTACCTCTAAACTCTTTAAATACAAAAAGATATGAAACGAGTAGATTATGAAATTATAGGAAAAAAAATTGTCGTAGGGGCAATTGTATTTTTAGTACCACTGGTTATATTAGCCGGAGGTTTAGCATTAATTAATCAATTATTAAAATAAGAAATCATGGCAATAGTTCAAAAAGAAAAACTAACAAGAGATTTGAGTATTAGTCTTTTAATATACAGCCTGCCAGTTGTGGCAATTTTTCTGTATTTTAAATTAACAAATGGTGTTGTAAGCGAATCGCATCTTACCTTACCCTCCTTTTTAGAATTTGCAAAACCTGCATTCGAAAACATCCGTACCTGGGGATTAATTGTTTTTATGCTCGTTTTAGGTGTTATTGAGTTTACGGCAGGTTTATATGATGACGAATGGACAGGCGAAGAACGCAAAATAGATATCGTTTGTTTCCTCGCTCCAAAATTACTTTTACCGCCTGTAATTACCTTTTTCAGCTTAACAGTTTTGCCTTATTTAATTCCAAATTTGGCAAACACTTTATCATGGGTTCCGTTTTGGGGAGGTTTTTTCCTAATTGCAATCGCCGATGATTTAACGCAATACTGGTACCACAGACTGCATCACCAAGTACCCTTTTTATGGCGTTTTCATAGAACACACCACTCGGCTCCATATATGGGAATGGCGATGGCTTCAAGACAAAACTTTATATATACAATTTTATTTTCTCAAATTTATTTAACAGCCACTTTAACCTATCTAGGTTTAGGATTACCTGCTTTATTTGTTTTAGTTATTAAAAGTTTTATCACTTTAGGCGCACATTCAAGTATTGCGTGGGACAAACCTTTTTACAAATACAAAGTACTGCATCCAATTGCATGGGTTTTAGAACGTTTGATTTCTACTCCGGCAACACATCACGCGCATCATGCTGATACAAGCGGAGACGGTGTTGGACATTTTAAAGGAAACTTTGGAAACATGTTTTTCATTTGGGATGTCATTTTTGGAACCGGATTAATTACTCGCAAATTCCCGGAATCGTACGGAACAAAATCATACAAACAAGAAGAATGGTACGCGCAGTTTTTATGGCCGATATTCAAATCTAAAAAAGAAGGAAGTTCTCTTGCCGATGGTGTATTGTCATTTCCTCTAAAAGCTAAACCTGTAGAAAATGTTGTAGAAGCGGCAGAACCTGCTCCGGTTTTAGAACAGGTTTAATCTTAAAAATTTAAATCAACTATAAAGCAAGGCAGTGTATTCAAATAAACCTGAATACACTGTCGGCTTTATTCAAAACATAGATTATGAAAAATAAAATAAACATTACTGCACTAATCCTGCTTTTTACAATCGTGGGGGTTTCGCAGAATAAAAGTTCAAATACCGTTTCGCTGGATGTTTTTTACAGCAAAATTCAAAACGAAAAAAAGCCGCAGATAATTGATGCCAGAGGTCCCGAAGAATTTGCTTTAAACCACATTAAAGGAGCGGTAAATTTTAATCTGGAATCAAAAGATTACACGCAGCAAGTTGCTAAACTAGATAAAACAAAACCTGTATTCACCTATTCTATTGGTGCAGGAAGAAGTGTGTGGCTGGCCGACGAATTACTAAAAAACGGTTTTAAAGAAGCCTATAGTTTAGAAGGCGGTATCGCCAACTGGATTGGAAGCGGAAAACCTTTTTATTCGAATTCAAAAAGCAAACTGACCCTTGCAGAATACAATAAAATAATTGCCGAAAACAAAGATGTTTTGGTTGATATTGGATCTGTTTACTGCGGTGCCTGCAAAAAGGTAAAACCGGTTTTAGAAACCATCAAAGCACAATACGGCCCGAATTTAAAAATTGTAGAAATTGATTTAGAAGACAATACACAAGTCATTGCCGATTTAAAAACAATCAAAGTTTTTCCAACCTTGATTTTATATCAAAACGGAAAAATAGTTTTCAAAAAAGAAGGCTTTGAAAATTTGAAAAAAGAGGTTGATGTGGCGTTGGCTTCTAAATAATTCAAAAATAATAAACTAACCATATGGCAGCCTATAAAAAAATAACCAAAATTATAATACCCATTTTAATAGTGCTTCTTATTCTGACAGCATTTTTATTCTGGCCTATCAATACTGATGGAACTTTGATCAAAGCAGATGAAAAACTTGCCGAAGGAAAAGCAGCATTTTTGTCTCAAAAAGACACTTCTAAAACCTCCGAAAAAAAGCCAAATATTATCATTCTTCTTGCCGATGATTTAGGCAAATATGATATTTCGTTATACGGAGGAAAAGCCACAGCAACACCGCAAATCGATTTTCTTGCAGCATCCGGAGTTACTTTTACCGAAGGGTATGTTTCATCTTCTATTTGTTCGCCTTCACGTGCCGGATTATTAACCGGACGTTATCAGGAACGTTTTGGGCACGAATATCAGCCTGGAGATCGGTATCCAAAAAACAATTTAGAATATTATGCTTTTAAATACTTAGTCAATACCAACAACTGGAGGTTAAATAAAAAAATCAATTATCCCAATGAAGCCTCAATCGCTACGCAAGGTTTACCGCAGTCTGAAATTACTTTTGCCGACTTAGCCAAAAAACAAGGTTACAACACGGCCATTATCGGGAAATGGCATTTGGGTCATAACAAAGGATTTTTTCCTTTAGACAGAGGTTTTGATTATCATTACGGGTTTTATCAGGCCTTCTCACTTTACACGCCCGAAGATGATAATCCGGATATTATCAACCATCATCACAAAGATTTTACCGATAAAATGATTTGGGGTAATGGCCGTGTCGGAATTGGGCAAATCCGCCGAGATACCACCATCATAAAAGATAAAAAGTATCTAACCGAAACATTTGCTGACGAAGCAGAAGCTTTTATTGATAAAAATAAAAACAAACCATTTTTGCTTTATGTTCCATTTAATGCGCCTCATACGCCATTTCAGGTTCGCAAAAAATACTACGACCGTTTCCCGAATGTAAAAGACGAAAATAAACGTGTCTATTTTGCCATGATCAGCGCACTCGACGATGCCATTGGAAGAATCAGGGCTAAAGTCAAAAAAGAAGGTTTAGAAGAAAATACCCTGATCTTTTTTGCCAGCGACAATGGTGGTGCCGACTATACTTTTGCTACAACAAATGCGCCTCTTAAAGGCGGGAAATTTTCTCATTTTGAAGGCGGTATCAATGTTCCGTTTGCACTTTCGTGGAAGGGAACAATTAAACCGCATACTGTTTATAAAACTCCTGTAAGCTCTTTGGATATTTTTAGTACTATCGCGGCTGTAACACATTCTGGTTTGCCAAAAGACCGTGTTTATGACGGCGTTAATTTAATTGATGTTGTTAATAACAATAAACCAGCCCATAAAGATTTATTCTGGCGTTCCGGCGATGCAAAAGCAGTACGAAGCGGCGACTGGAAATTAGTCATCAGCGGAAAAACACATGAAGAATGGCTTTATAATCTCGCAAAAGACAAATCTGAAACGACAGATCTGGCCTCAAAAAATCCTGAAAAAGTAAAAGAATTACACGCTGCTTTACAAAACTGGGAAAAAGGTCTTGTTAAACCTTTATGGCCTAATCTAACTTATTACGAATTTGATTTTGGCAAACAAAAATACTTTGTCGATTTATAATCCCGACAGGTTTTAAGAACCTTATATAAAGAAATGAATTGCCTCCAGCTTTAGCTGGAGATTTAAAAATTTAGGATACAGAAAGCTTTAGCCAAACTTTTTATTCGGCTAAAGCCTTGTTCATCAACAACATTACCTCCAAATAAAGCTGGAGGCAATACAAAATAAAATCTCAGAATAAATAATTCTTAGATTAATTCAACTAAAAATATGTCAGCTCAACCCAAAAAATTCAACATTCACGAAGACTGGACCGTCGTAATTCTGGGATTTATAATAATTGGAATTTCTCTTTTTGTTTTTCTTCCCGAAGTTCCGGTTTTCAATTGGTCAACGATTACGGATTTAAAAACAAAAGTATTCGATTTTGGAAATCTCAAAATCCTTTTAATTCAATTTTTGTATCTAATTTCTATTGGAACGCTTGGAGCTTTTTTAATTGGAAAATCAGTAAAGTATTTTCTTTTTACTTTCCCCGTCGTTTATCTCCTAACTCTCATTGCCCTTATTCTCGCTGGAAACGCTTCTATAAAATCTATTAATTTAGAAGCCGTAATTTTCAGTTTGTTCATTGGGCTGGCAATTGGCAATTTCTTTACACTTCCGGAATGGTTTCGATCAGCACTTTCTACAGAAGTTTTTGTAAAAATTGGATTAGTTATATTAGGAACCAGCGTTATTTTCTCTGATATTTTAAAGGCAGGTTCATTAGGTTTATTTCAGGCTTTGTTTGTTGTAATATCGGTCTGGTATTTTGCTCTTTGGCTTTGCCGAAAATTAAAAGTCGACGACGAACTAACCATGATGATTTCAAGTGCGGTTTCTATTTGTGGAGTTTCGGCGGCAATTGCAACTTCAGGAGCTATAAAAGGTGATTCAAAGAAATTGTCTTATGTTATTTCGATTGTTTTGGTAACTGCAATCCCCATGATGATTTTCATGCCCATTATTGCCCGCTATTTCAATTTCCCCGAAGAAGTAACCGGAGCCTGGCTTGGCGGCAGTATCGATACATCAGGCGCTGTTGTGGCTTCTGGAACTTTAGTTGGCGAAACCGCTTTAAAAATCAGTACAATTGTAAAATTCTCTCAAAATGTTTTGTTAGGATTAGCGGCTTTTGTCATTTCTGTTTATTGGACGTATTCATATAATACAACATCAGAAATCGAGGCATCGAAACCAACCTTAAAAGTTATTTGGGAACGCTTTCCAAAATTTGTAATTGGCTTTATCGGTGCTTCTTTACTATTCTCTTTTTTAATTACACCAGAAACCCGAGACGGAGTAAAAGACAGTCTAAAAAACCTGCAGGGAATTTGGTTTGCATTGGCATTTACAAGCATAGGCTTAGAAACCAATTTTAAGGATTTGTTAGCCAACAACAGCCGCAAACCATTGTATGCCTTTTTAATAGCACAATTATTCAATGTTATCGTTACCTTGGCTATAGCTTTTTTATTGTTTAGTAAATAATTATTATTAATCCGAGGAACGAGAATAAAACCCAACACTTTTCGATAAAATAAAATATCAATTCTAATGAAAAAACCATTTATTACGCTAAACCTTCTGCTTTCGACAGTAGTTTTAGTTTCGGCACAAAACAAAACCACTTTCGAAAATTCAAAACCAAATATCATTTTGATAATGGTCGATGATATGGGGTATTCTGATTTAGGGAATTATGGTTCCGAAATTAAAACACCTAATCTCGATAAGCTGGCTTCAGAAGGTTTACGTTTACGCGAATTTTACAATAACTCAATCTGTGCGCCAACCCGAGCTTCTCTCCTAACCGGTCAATATCAGCATAAAGCAGGCGTTGGTTTCTTTGATGTCAATTTAGGTTTACCCGCTTATCAGGGTTATTTAAATAAAGAATCTTTAACGCTTGGCGAAGTTTTCCGTTCTGGCGGTCACAGCACGCTTTTATCCGGAAAATGGCACGTAGGCTCCGAAGATCAGGCACAATGGCCAAATCAAAGAGGTTTTGATAAATTTTACGGAATTTTAAAAGGCGCATCAAATTATTTTGATACTAAACCGCTTCCGTTTGGAAAAACACCCTATCCGGTCAAATTAATTCGCAATAACGAAGAATTGCATCCAAAAGACGATTCGTATTATTTTACAGATGAAATTGGAAATAATGCTGTGACTTTTTTAGACGAGCAAAACAAAGAAAATAAACCTTTCTTTTTGTATTTAGCTTTTACAGCACCACACTGGCCATTACAGGCAAAACCAGTTGATATTGCCAAATACCGAGGAAAATTTGACGAAGGCTGGGATGTTTTAAGAGAAAAAAGAATCGAAAAACTAAAAGCAAACAGCATTTTACCAGCCGATCAAACTATAGCACCAAGAGATCCGGAAGTTCCGGAGTGGAGTAAATTAACCTATGACGAAAAACAATTTTGGAAAGCCAAAATGGAAGTTTACGCCGCAATGGTCGATAACATGGATCAAAATGTTGGAAAAGTACTAGACAAGCTAAAAGCTTTGAAAAAAGATAAAAACACGCTGATTATTTTCATTTCAGACAATGGCGCTCAGGGCGGATTCAATACGTATAATCCGCTTGGGAGAGGTTTGGTTCGAAACGAAGGACCTGTAGGAACTTCAGGATCATTTGATTATCAGGAACAAAACTGGGCTTATTTATCGAATACACCATTACAGCAATATAAAAACAATATGCACGAAGGCGGTTTTAGTTCGCCGTTTATTGCCTGGTTTCCATCAAAAATAAAGGCGGGAAGAATTGACAAAGGAACCGGACATATTATTGACCTTGCTCCTACTTTCTATGATTTGGCAGGAATAGATTACCCAAAAGAATATAATGGTGTGACGACAAACGCTTTGGTTGGAAAAAGTTTGCTGCCTGTTTTATTTAATAATGTTTCACAGGTCGATAGAGGCGCACCATTATTTTGGGAAAGAGCCGGAAACAGAGCCGTTCGTGACGGAAAATGGAAATTGGTTTCGATTTATCCTTCTTATGAATGGGAACTTTATAATCTTGAAACGGATCGCGGCGAAACAACCAATGTTGCACAACAAAACCCGGGAATTGTAAACAAACTTTCGGCTTCGTATTTTGAATGGGCAGACAAAACCGGAGTTGTAGAATACAGTAAATTCAAATTAAAGCCTGAAACAATGCCGGGCGGTGCAGCCTTAAAAAGATAGTTTAATCTTTCATAAAGCGCTTAAAGACAGAAAAATAAGTTCATCAATTAAATTTGCACTTATTTTTCTGTCTTTTTTTATTCTCTTCACAAAATAATAAACACTTAAAAATCAACTGACTAAGCATTTAAAAACAAGCTAAATCACTAATACGCTGCAAGTTGTTTAAATAAAAATTAAAAAATATTTGGTTTTTATTATATTAAATTTAACTTTGTCTATAGAATTAGTAGAGTTAATATAAAGAACTACATTTTGAAAACAACCAAGAGCATATCATTTTACATTCTCCCTGAAAAATATACTTATAACACTTTTTGTTATATGTGCTTCTGTTGTTAATTACTGCCAATTTATTCGTTTATAATGGATACCTATTTTATAGAATCTAGAATTTAATAAAACGAATTTTTATACCTTCCAAAGGTTTCCTATTGAAAATTAAATCTTCATTTTTTTTGCATTTTCTGCATCAAAAGGAGTATTACGCATAATTATATACCAACCAAAAAACAACCAAACATGATACAAATACATCTGGAAATGTGTTCTTAAAAAACTTTTTTGCGGCAACAAAAATGGCAGGACTAAAAGAACATTTATCATTAAACAAAAGAAATTGAATCGTTGATTTCTCAAAAAGATGTTAGTTATAAACCAAAAAATATCAGTTATGAATTCATTTTATCAGGAAATTGCAAAGCAGCATCAGGAATTATTGATTCTTCCTGAGAAGAAATTAATACATCAATTTATTGATGATTTATTTATAATTTTATTTTCAAATACATCAAAATCATACGAGTCCGAAGCGACTATCAAATACAAATTCAATCAGTTGAAAAAACAATTTGACGATCTGGTTTTTGATTTCTCACCAAAAAGTGATGAGAATAGAGATCAGACTACTCATTTTTTCAACGCCATTCCGAGTTTGCATAAACAAGCATTAAATGATTCATTAACCATATTAACAAAAGATCCTGCTGCCAAATCATTAGAAGAAGTTTTATACTCGTATCCAGGTTTTTTCGCAATTGCCGTTTATCGATTTTCTCATCAGCTTTGGAAGCAGGATTTAAAATTATTAGCCAGAACAATTTCAGAATATGCACATATTAAAACGAGTATAGAAATTCATCCCGGCGCCAAAATTGGAAACGAATTTGCCATAGATCACGGCACCGGAATTGTTATTGGCGAAACAGCCGTTATTGGCAATAATGTTCAAATATACCAAGGCGTTACGCTTGGTGCTTTGAGCGTAAAAAAAGAGGAAGCTTTTATAAAAAGGCATCCTACAATTGAAGACAATGTAATTATTTACGCCAACAGCACAATTCTTGGCGGACAAACAACGGTAGGCAGAGATTCGATTATTGGAGGAAATGTATGGCTTACGTATTCCGTACCTTCAAATTCGGTTGTTTACCACAAAAATGAGATGAAGATCAAGGATAATAATCCTTTTCCCGAACCCATTTTTTATTCTATTTAAAAATATCAAAAACATGAAATATCAGAACATTTTAGAAACAATTGGGAATACCCCTCACATTAGGCTGAACAAGCTTTTTACAACACACGAGGTATGGATTAAATTAGAAAAATCAAATCCGGGATCGAGTATCAAAGACAGAATTGCTTTGGCCATGATCGAAGATGCGGAGAAAAAAGGGCTTTTAAATCCCGATTCCATCATTATTGAACCAACATCCGGAAATACCGGAATTGGACTTTCGCTGGTTGCAGCCGTAAAAGGTTACAAAGTAATTATTGTAATGCCGGAATCAATGAGCGTTGAACGCCGAAAAATCATTGAAGCCTATGGTGCCGAATATGTCCTGACTCCAAGAGAAAAAGGAACATCCGGAGCGGTTGAAAAAGCAAAAGAACTGGCAGCTACCATTAAAAATGCATTTCTGCCTTCGCAATTTACAAATCCGGCCAATGTTGAAGTTCATGAAAGAACAACGGCGCAGGAAATCCTGGCCGATTTTCCTAACGGAATCGATTATCTCATTACAGGTGTTGGAACCGGCGGTCATATTACCGGAGTTTCTAAAGTTCTAAAACAACATTTTCCTAACTTAAAAACTATCGCGGTCGAGCCTGCCCTTTCGCCGGTTTTAAGCGGTGGTCTGCCCGCTCCTCACCCATTGCAGGGAATTGGTGCCGGATTTATTCCAGAAGTTTTTAATAGGGATTATATAGATGAAATTATAACGATCGAAAAAAACGATGCTTTTAATTTTGCCAAAAAACTTACGAAAGAAGAAGGGATTTTTGGAGGTGTTTCAACGGGAGCAGCTTTGGCAGCGGTTTCAAAAAAAATAAAAAACATTCCCGAAGATGCCGTAATACTGACTTTTAATTATGATACCGGAGAACGCTATCTTTCTGTAGAAGAATTATTCGGATTTTTTTCTTAACAAATTACAAATCAAAAACTTATAATTAAATTAAAACTCATAATTTTAATAAATAAACCTATTCATTTTTTAATCAAAAAATAACCAAAAAATCTAAAAACTATGGCAGATTTACAAAAACAACAGACCGCATTAGGCGATGTTGCTGCAAGACAATTAGCAATTGCAACTCGTACAGTTCCTCAAATCGGGACCATTACTCCACGCTGGTTAACGCATCTTTTGCATTGGGTTCCGGTAGAATCTGGTGTATTTCGTTTAAACAAAGTAAAAAATGCAAACCATATCGAAGTCGATTGTTCGGCTCGTGACGAAAGAGTTTTGCCTAACACTTTTGTCGATTACATCGATAATCCAAGAGAATACAATCTTGCCGCAGTTCAAACCATTGTTGATGTTCACACTCGTGTTTCTGATTTATACAGCAAACCCTACAATCAAATTTCAGAACAGCTACGTTTGGCTATCGAAACTATCAAAGAGCGTCAGGAAAGCGAATTAATCAATAACAAAGATTATGGATTATTAAGCAACGTTGCGCCATCTCAAATTATAAAAACAAGAACCGGCGCTCCAACTCCGGACGATTTAGATGAGCTTTTAACTAAAGTCTGGAAAGAACCTGGATTCTTTTTACTGCATCCGCTGGCAATTGCTGCTTTCGGTCGCGAATGTACGCGTCGTGGTGTTCCGCCGCCTACCACTTCTTTATTTGGATCTCAGTTTTTAACCTGGAGAGGAATTCCGCTTATTCCATCTGATAAATTACCAATCGTAAAAGGAAAATCAAAAATCATTCTTTTAAGAACTGGTGAAAGCCGTCAGGGCGTTATTGGCCTTATTCAGCCTGGATTACAAGGCGAACAATCACCTGGATTATCTGTTCGTTTTATGGGAATTAATGAAAAAGCCATTGCTTCGTATTTAGTGTCACTTTATTGCTCTTTGGCTATTTTGGTAGATGATGCCATTGCAGTTCTGGAAGATGTAGAAATAGGAAAGTATCATGAGTACAAATATTTATAATAACGGTCTGCCTAACATCGACGATTTGCAAAATCTGGCAAACGAGTTGTTCAAAGCCCTGCCTAATGAATTTCCAAAAGAAATATCATTAAGCCCGGATAAAACGGAACATCCTCGTGCGACAAAGATTGCAGAAACGATATTACATGCCGGAAACACAGATCAGTTTGGTCAGATTCCCGCAGTAAGTCCGTCGAATGTACAGCCAGCACCGCCAGCATTCAGTGGTTTTGGAGCTTCACCTTCTGTATTAAATTACGGAAACACAGGAGCTTCTGCTTTATACCCAAATGCCGGAGCTGGATTTGATCCGCAAAGCAAAAATACTTCCTCTGGTGTTCAGGAAAATCACAATTTAAATATGGATAATCCGCATACCGGATTTTATGATGTGAATTTAAAAAACGGAAATCCTGCACAACTGAACGAAGAAACTGCTTTTTCATCGTTGTTGTTAAACAATCAATATCTGCCATTTCAAACAGAAAATTCTTCTTTTGAAATTGAACTGCAAGCTGCTTTGGCATCTGTTGATACACAATTTAGAAAACGAGAAGATTTTCCGTTAAACGGAAATGAAACAAGCGCTTCGTATTATTTTTTAGATCAGAATCCTTTTGCTTTTGATAAAAGAAGTACAGATATTATTGTGGGTAATTCTTTTGATCATAAAGAAATAAGCCTATTTAAAGGACATCATTTTGATGCAGCTTTGGTGAAAAAAGATTTTCCTATTCTGAGAGAAACTGTAAATGGAAAGCCTTTAGTTTGGTTTGATAATGCAGCAACAACACAAAAACCACAATCGGTTATTGATAGAATTGCGTATTTCTACGAACACGAAAATTCAAATATTCATCGTGCGGCACATGAATTAGCAGCTCGCGCCTCTGATGCGTACGAAGCAGCACGCGAAAAAGTAAAAGCTTTTTTAAATGCTAATTCTGTAAATGAAATTGTATTTGTGAGAGGTGCCACAGAAGGAATAAATCTGGTAGCGTCAACCTGGGGCGATCAGAATTTAAATTCCGGAGATGAAATTATTGTGAGTAATCTGGAACATCATGCGAATATTGTTCCGTGGAAACGTCTTGCTGATAAAAAAGGTCTTAAGCTAAGAGTAATTCCTGTTGATGACGACGGTCAGATTCTGCTTGATGAATATGCAAAACTGCTTAATTCAAAAACACGTCTGGTAGCTTTTACACAAGTTTCGAACGCATTAGGAACCGTGACTCCAGCAAAAAAAATTACAGAAATGGCACATGCAGCCGGAGCAAAAGTTTTAATTGACGGTGCACAATCGGTTTCGCACATGAAAGTCGATGTTCAGGATTTAAATCCGGATTGGCTGGTTTTCTCAGGTCATAAATTATTTGGTCCAACAGGAATTGGAGCTTTATACGGAAAAGAAGATTTACTGAACGAAACACAGCCCTATCAATCTGGCGGCAACATGATTCAGGATGTTACTTTTGAAGAAATAAAATACCACAAAGCACCCAATCGTTTTGAAGCCGGAACTGGAAATATCGCCGATGCAATTGGTCTTGGCGCCGCGATCGATTATGTAACCAAGCTAGGAATTGAAGCCATTGGTCAATACGAGCATTATCTGCTAGAATATGCTACGAGACTTTTAAAAGAAATTCCGGGTGTACGATTGATTGGAACGGCAAAAGATAAAGCCAGTGTATTGTCTTTTAATCTGCAGGGATATTCAAACGATCAGGTTGGACAGGCTTTAAACAAAGAAGGTGTTGCGGTAAGAACCGGCCATCATTGTGCACAGCCAATTTTGCGCAGAATGGGAGTTGAAACAACAGTTCGCCCGTCACTCGCATTTTACAATACAACCGAAGATGTCGATACTTTTATTAAAACCGTTTGGGAACTTAAAAAAGTGAGATTCTAGAAAAATAAGGAGCATTTTTTCTTAAAGAAATAATTACTTTTTTTGATATTTTAAGTAATTATAACCAAAGCGATTGTTTTCGGACAATCGCTTTTTGATTTATATTTAAGATGCCATAGCAATTTCTAACGTTTCGATACCCGCCATAGTAAGCGGATCTGAAAACCCCAGGAAAAACACCTCTATTATTTCCTGAAACACAGGATCTGCATTTACAGCCTGAGAAAAAAGCGTCATAGAAGAACGAAGCTTTCTCGCATTTAATTCTCCCAAAATAGATTCAATCGATTTGGCTTTATACTCTAACAAAACATGACAAATTTCGATCAGATGTTTGGCTAAAATAGGGTGATTTAAAAAATCTTCTGCTTCTTTAAGATCAGCAAGAGCGTAGTATTTAGCAATCGTGCTTTTTCCCAAACCTTTTAGCTGCGGAAAAATAAACCACATCCAGTGCGATTCTTTTTTTCCATTTTTTAGTTCGGAGTAAGCAGTAAGATAAAGTTTGTTCTGTGCATCTAAAAAGCGGGTTAAATCATTATTTGCGTAAGCCATTCTGAAGTCATTTTTTATAAGGTTAAACAAAGTTTTAGTCTTGTTTTTAAAGTCATCCAAAACTACTACCCTTTCCTGATTTAAAATTTATACAATTAAAGCAGCTTCATTATATAATTCCAATTGGCGCAAAATAAAAACAGCCGCGAAATTAATCGCAGCTGTTTTTAACCTTTTATAATAAACGTAAAATTTAGTTTTTAAACTCGTTTAGAGATTTCTCTATAATTTCAAGACATTCATTAATTTGATCTTCAGTCATTACCAATGGCGGAGCAAATCTAATTTTATTTCCGTGTGTTGGTTTTGCTAACAAACCGTTGTCTCTAAATTTCAGACAGATTTCCCAAGCCAGATCAGAATCTTCACCGCTGTTAATTACAATAGCGTTCAAAAGTCCTTTTCCACGAACCAGTGTTATAAGATTGTTTCTTTCAGCAATTTTATTTAATCCTTCTCTTAGAATAATTCCTAAACGTTCTGCATTTTCAGCCAGTTTTTCCTCTTTAACCACTTCAAGAGCTGCAATGGCAACCGCTGCTGCAACAGGATTTCCTCCAAATGTAGATCCGTGTTGTCCTGGTTTAATAACATTCATGATTTCGTTATTAGCTAAAACGGCAGAAACTGGGTAAACACCTCCAGAAATCGCTTTTCCTAAAATTAAAATATCGGGCTGTACGTTTTCATGGTGAACGGCTAACAATCTTCCTGTACGCGCAATTCCAGTTTGAACTTCATCTGCTATAAATAAAACATTATGTTTCTCGCACAATGCTTTTGCTTTTGCCAAATATCCTTCTGACGGAACATAAACTCCTGCTTCTCCCTGAATAGGTTCTACCAAAAATCCTGCTATGTTTTTTGATGATTCTAAAGCTTTTTCAAGAGCTTCCAGATTATCGTATTCTATTTTTATAAATCCGTCTGTAAACGGACCAAAGTTTTTACGTGCTGTTTCGTCATTAGAAAATGAAATGATCGTAGTCGTTCTTCCGTGAAAGTTATTCTCGCACACAATAATCTGCGCTTGGTTTTCAGGAATTCCTTTTACTTCATAAGCCCATTTTCTACACACTTTAAGCGCTGTTTCAACTGCTTCTGCACCCGTATTCATTGGCAGTACTTTATCGAAACCAAAATATTTTGTGACGTATTCTTCGTAGTTTCCTAATTTATCGTTGTAAAAAGCACGAGAAGTAAGCGTTAGGGTTTGAGCCTGATCTATCATTGCTTTTACAATTTTTGGATGGCAGTGCCCTTGATTTACTGCAGAATAAGCCGATAAAAAATCATAATATTTTTTTCCGTCAACATCCCATACATAAACACCTTCTCCTTTTTCTAACACCACAGGAAGCGGGTGATAGTTATGAGCTCCGTATTTATTTTCTTTTTCAATTAAAATTTCTGATTTTGATGAAAGTATTTCTTGATTGTTTGCCATGATAATTTTCTTTTTACAGGAACAAAAATATAAAAATTATTTATTTTACAATCAAAAACAAATACATTTAACTTCAAAATAGGATTTAAAAATAAAAAATAACTTATTTTTACCTAAATTTAAGTCATTTTAAAACTGAGTGTTTAAATCGAACTAAGACTTATTTCTATCTTTACAGAAATTAAAAATAACGGCATGGATATTTTAGATGAATTTGACATTAAAATCATCAAAGAATTAGAGAAAGATGGTCGAATAGCTTATTCGACAATCGCATCTAACTTAAAAATTTCGAATACAATGGTGCATCAGCGTATAAACCGTTTATTTGAACAAGGCGTAATTACAGGTATTAAACCTATTTTAAATGAAAAACAAATTGGGTACGACTGGGCTTCTTTTACCGGAATCACACTAAACAAGGATTCTGATTCTGAAAGAATTATCGAAGCTTTAAAAGAAATTCCTGAAATTACCGAATGCTATTTTGTTACGGGTTCTTTTACGCTTTACTTAAAAATAACGGCAAAAAATCATGAACACATGCGTAGAATATTATATGAAAAAATCGATAATATTCCGGGAATAGCAAAAACCGATTCAATGGTAGAATTAGGCTGCGCCTTTAAAAGAAATGTGTCTTTATAGACAATATACATTTTCATTCCATTTTTAAGAATATAAACCTCGAAAGAAATAGCTTTCGAGGTTTTTTTGTAACATTTTATTTCTGATATTTGTTAAAAATTGTAAAAAAATGAAAAATTCGATCCTATTTATTTTCGCTGCAATATTGTTTTCAACTACTATGAACGCACAACTAAAACCCGTAAAATATACTGAAGGAAGCCAGGTACTGAATGGCTTATTTATAAAATCGGCTAAAAAAAGCGCCAATAATCCGGGCATTTTGCTTTTGCCGGCTTGGTTAGGAATTGACAATGCCTCAAAAGGTATTGCCGAAGATTTAGCAAAATTAGGTTACAACGTTTTTATCGCTGATATTTATGGCGAAGGAAATTATCCTAAAAATACTGGCGAAGCAGGAAAACTGGCTGGTTTTTACAAAACAAATTATGAAGCTTATCAAAAACGAATTAATGCCGCTTTACAGGAATTAGTTAAATCCGGAGCGAATGCAGATAATATTGTCGCTATTGGATATTGTTTTGGAGGAACAGGAGTTCTTGAAGCTGTACGAGGTCATTTGAATGTAAAAGGAGTTGCTTCATTCCACGGTGGTTTAGGAAAAGATGCCACTAGAAAAACGGAGCCAATTACAGCCAAAGTTTTAATTTGTCATGGAGCTGATGATCCGTTTGTACCGAAAGATGAAATTGCTTCATTTCAGCAGGAATTACGCGATGCTAAAGCCGACTGGGAGATGATTTATTATGCAAATTCTGTACATTCTTTTACAAACCCGGAAGCCGGAAGCGATAATTCTAAAGGTGCAGCTTATAATCCGGTTGCAGCAAAAAGATCTTTTGAACATTTACAGCTTTTCCTGAATGAAGTTTTGAAGAAATAAAGTTTAAGCCCACGGATTCAACAGATAAAACAGATTAACACAGATTTTTAATCTTTATACCGATAGCTATCGGGAGTGGCAAAAAAATAGCACGCGGATGACACGGATTTGCTTTGCAAAAACGCGGATTTAGACTGATCGCAATAAAATTAATTCATGAAGTTAGTGAATTGCTTCGCCTGTTCGCTATCGCTCGGGTTGCGGCTAAAAAAAACCAGTGCAAATCCGTTTAACCCGTATAATCTGCGGGCAAAAAACCGCATCATCAGCGGACAAAAAAACAAACCAAAATTAAACCAACTAAAATAACCAATGTCACACAGTCCGATTAGAAAAGACAAAACCTGCTTAAATTGCAGACATGTTGTTGAACAAAAATTTTGTCCAAATTGCGGACAGGAAAACACAGACAGCCGAAAAACTTTTCATCATTTATTTATCCATTTCTTCGAAGATTTAACGCATTATGAAAATGCATTCTGGAAAACCATAAAAAATCTTCTTTTTAAACCGGCGACTTTAACCAAAGAATATCTTTCAGGAAGACGTTTATCGTACCTTGCCCCTGTTCGTCTTTATATTTTTATCAGTTTTATTACTTTTTTATTGATTGCTTTATTTCCCAATAAAGTAACCGAAAAGCTTACCGAAAGCGAAAAGGCAATTACGACTAATATTGAAAAAGCAAAAGCAGAAGAACTCAGCTATAAAGACAAATCTTATCTTAAGTCGAAAACAATAGATAAGTCCTATTTTAAGCTGAAAACAATGAAACAAATCGATTCCATTCAAAAATATGGAAAAGAAGATGAAAAGCTTTCAGAATTTCAATATTGGCTTTATGAAAAAGTTGTCCACGTAACGGAGAATAACACTAAAAAG
>Ga0157370_10002452_pt1 | contig 22378 bp, 20 predicted proteins | sample C35metaG_FD_113463 | JGI IMG/M metagenome (GOLD analysis project Ga0157370, IMG submission 113463) | Corn rhizosphere microbial communities from Kellogg Biological Station, Michigan, USA - C3-5 metaG | ecosystem: Host-associated > Plants > Roots > Rhizosphere > Soil | place: USA: Michigan...
AGTCCTGCACGCTCGCCGGCAGAAGCTGAACATCGTCGATCTTCCAGGCACGAAACTGTTTGCTCATCGCCACCCAACGAATCAGACTCTGCACTTCAATGCAACTGACTACTCAGACAGGCTCCTAGGGCGCGGGCTTCGGCGGAGCCGCCGCGGGCGGCGCCCCGTCGTCGCGGCGGGTGAACAGCTCGCGCAAGGCGCCCGGTGTGATGGCCGACATCATGTTGATGTCCGACTTCAAATCGTCGAACGGCCCTTCCAGGCGATAGGTGATCGCGAAGATCCCGGCATCCTTGCCGCCGGTCAGCAGCGGTCCCAGCAACGGCACGTTGGACAAGAGGTTGTTCAGCGCAAAGGCCGGCACGACGACGCCGTGCAGCCGGGCCGTGTCGCTGGCGAGGTCGAGATAGCCTGCAGCCGTAAGGCCGACGGACCGACCGCTGGTGCGCCCGTCCTTGACCTCGACCCGATCGCCGGTCTTGACGATCTGCGCTTCCAGCCCGTTGAACTGCTGCAGCGCGTTGCCCGCACGGTTCAAGCCGTCGATCGTCGAGTTGAGCGAATCGATGCCCTTGCGCGGCGCCACCTTCTGCAGGTGGTAGGGGCCGAGCTTCAACGTCCCCGAAAGCGGACCGCCGGCCGCCGTGTCGTCGAAGCGGCCGCGAAAATCGAGATAACTGCCGACAAGCCCATCGAGCCAGCCAGTCTCGTGCAGGAGTTGGCCGAAGTCCGCCACATAAAGCGCAACTGTCCGAACACCAGAGCTGGGCTGGATACGAAAGGTCGTGCCTCGACCGGCGCCAAGTCCGAGATCGGCGGAGAGGATACGGTCGCCCGCCATCTCGAACCGACCGGAAAGTCCGCCTAGTGAACCATGCGCCAGCAGCACCTGATCGAGACCGACCGTTACGCGTGTGCTCGATCGGGCCGTCGACGACGCGCCGCCGGACGTGTCCTTTGCGCTGTCATCGCGTGCTTTCAGAGCCTGCCGCACCCGGCCCAATTCGATCGACCGCCCGCGCACGTCGATATCGGCGCCACCGACGCGGCGGCGCCAGTCTGCACTGATGTCGGTCCGGCCGAGCGTCAGCTTGCTGAACGTCATCTGCTGGACGGCATCGTCGCCGTTGAATCGCACTCTACCCTTGACCGCCAACCCCGCCCCGTCGCCATCGAACTCCGCCGAACCCAACTTGCCGCCGGCCGTGAATTTCAGGCCGAGATTGAGATGACCGTCGTCACCCACCCCCTTGCTCCAGCCGATTTGCGGCACTGCCATCTGTGCGGTCTTGAGATCGAAGCGCCCCTGCAGGTCGCTCGTACCGTTGGCGGCAACCTGATACGCAAGGCTCTTGATGCCGATCGGGCCTGTTGCATAGGGCTCGAGCGACGGAAACCCTGCCTTCGCAACAAGAGTGGCCGGTATCGTTCCCTTGAGCTCGTAGCGCCGACGGAAGGAGACCTTTGGACCGAACTGCTCGCGCCACACGATGTCGGCGGGTGATCCATCGAGCTTGCCCGCACCGGTAACGTCGAGCTTGGAGTTCTCATAGACGACCCGACCTTGTGCATCGGTGAGATCGACGCTGCCGATGGCGCCCCCCAGCGAAAAATCGGACAGGGTCGCATCTGCTCGAATATCCAGGTCGGCTACCGTGATGGCGTTCAGGAGGGGAAAAGACAGAGCAAGATCGACCGTCACGCTGCCGCCCACACGTCGTGGATCGTAGAGCACGTCCTTGGGCAGGCCGAGTTGCCGACGCGCAAGAAGCGCGATGGCGGCCGGCGCCGGACCGCTGATCGGGATGTGCAGCTTGGCCCTCTGCGGCGGTGGCGACTCGAGATCGAGAAGATCGATCGTGGCGCCGGCGATCGAAAGGCCCACTCCCGACCCCTTGGCGACATCGAAATGCAGCGTGCCGTTCTCGTACCGCGCCGTCCCAGTCACCCCCTCGATCTCGGGCATATGCGGCATGTAGCGCACTTTCATGCCGCGATAGTCGAGGAGCGCCACCAGCCGGTCGGCCTTGAGCCGGGAGAGATCGTCGCCGGGCATGCTGAGACCGAAGTCGGCGGCGACGTCGAGCGTACCGTTGCTGAGGTTGGCCAACGCCCATTGCCGGCCACCCTCGGCGAATTCCAAAGGCCAGTAATCCGCCAGCCGGTCCACCGGAATGCCGCGGACCTCCGCTCGGCCGGAAAAAGTCTGCCCTTCGTCCGTGCGTATGCCTTCACCGGTCAATGAGATCTCGGCCGCACCGAGGCCGATCCGGATATGGTCGATCTTCGCGGTGTGCGACGCGGCGTCGACCGATGCAGCAGCGTCGATCGACCGGATCTTGTGCGAAACCGGCAGGATGCCCGGCAGGGTGAGTGTGCCGGCACCGCCCGTCACTTCGACCGAGATGCCGTGGATGTCGCCGTTGCCGCCCGCCTCGATGCGCATCCGGCCCGACAACGGCGTGTCTATCCCTCGCAATAGCGCCGCATCGGGAGACAGGCTCGCGAGCATCGCGGGCTTGAGCCCGTCGATCTTCGCCTCCAGCGAGATCCGGCGGCGATCGCGGCCATAACTGCCCGACAGCGCCACTTCGACCGGGCCTCCGCCGTTGTCGAACCGTCCGCTGGCTGAGATGGCGATGCCGCTTTCGTCACGCTCCAGCCGGGCCTGCGTGTCGGGCGCAGTCCAAATGACGCCGCTCGGTACGTCACGCACCGTCACATGGGCATGCTCCACGACGACCGTATCGAGCTGACCGAGCAGCGAGGTGTGGTTGGGCTTGGCGAGAAGCTGCTCGATCAGGAGATCGACGACGCTGCCTTGTGAAGAAGAATCGGACTCCGCCAGGACACGCTGCAGCATCCCGCCTTTGCGATCGAGGTCGGCATTCAACGTCGGCCGATCGACAACAATGGACGTCGGCAGGAACTGCGCCTTGAGCACGCTCTGCGGCTCAAAGGACAGGGCAACGCTCGGTGCGGCCGCGACCGTCCGCCCGTTCTCGTCGCTGACGTGCAGGCCGTTGAAGACCAGCCGCATCGGTCGCGTCACGCTGACCCATTCGGCATGGATGTGATCGGCAGTGACAGCCATCCGGCCGCCGGACGTGACGATCTCATCGGATAGTGGCGAGCCGAGGAAGTCGAGATCGATCGGCCCGAAGAAGAGCAGCCGCACGCAGACGCCGAGCACGAGGGCTGCCAGGATCGCCGCGCCGTAGCCCACGATGCGTCCGATTCCGCGATATACTCTTCCGACCAAAGCTCTTCCGCTTCTTTCGCGTTCTTGACGGTGACGGCACAGCCGGGCAAGCGTGCCGGTGCCCCAGTCAATCTAGCTATCCCCTTGTCCAATGTCTTGGCTTTCGACCGCCCGCCTGCCTCGCCCCCACCACACCGAACGGCTCGTCGTTGCATGGACGCGCTGGGACGAGAATGCCGAGAGACCGGAGGACCCGGCGGCCGTCGCGCTCCTCGAAGCCCTGTTCGGCAACAGCCCTTATCTCACCGAGGCGGCGCTAAAGGACCCTGCTTTCATGGCCGATCTATGGCGCGGCGGGCCCGACGCGTCGTGCGCTGCAGTCCATGATTCCCTCGCGGCGGTGCGCTATGGCGCACGCGACGGGGCCGATCCCGCGGAGGTGGCTTCGGGCTTACGGCGCTTGAAAAGGCAGATGGCGCTCGCGGTGGCGACCGCCGACATCGCGGGCGTCTGGCCGCTCGATCGGATCACCGGGGCCCTCAGCGCCTTCGCCAGCGGCGCGCTCGATGCGTTGGTCGATGCGATCCTGCTGCAGCTTGGCCGCAACAGCCAGCTCGACATCGGCAGCGACCCCGATGCCGCGGCCTTCACGGCGCTCGGCATGGGCAAGCTCGGCGCAGGCGAGCTCAACTATTCGAGCGACATCGACCTCATCCTGCTCTACGACCGCAACGCCCCTGCGCTGGCTGGCAACGAGCAGGTGCCGCAACAGTTCGTGCGTGCCGCCCGGCTCCTGGTGCAGCTCCTGTCCGAAACGTCCGCCGACGGCTACATCTTCCGCACCGACCTGCGGCTCAGACCCGATCCGGGCTCGACTCCGCTTGCGATGTCGGTGCAGGCGGCCGAACTCTACTATGAGAGCGTCGGCCAGAACTGGGAACGCGCGGCGATGATCAAGGCGCATCCGGTGGCCGGCAACCGAACGGTCGGCGAATCGTTTCTCGCCGAGCTGCAGCCCTATATCTGGCGCCGCCATCTCGATTTCGCGGCGATCCACGACATCCATTCGATCAAGCGGCAGATCGATGCCCATCGCGGCGGCGGCACGGTCGGCGTTCCGGGCCATAACGTGAAACTCGGTCGCGGCGGCATTCGCGAGATCGAGTTCTTCGCCCAGACGCAGCAGCTCATCTTCGGCGGCCGCAATCCGGCGCTTCGCCTGCGGGCGACTTGCGAAACGCTACAGGCGCTTGCTGCCGCCGGCCACATGACCTCAACCGCCGCGAGCGAACTGACCGAAGCCTATGGCTTTCTGCGCCGGGTCGAGCATCGCCTGCAGATGGTGGACGACCGTCAGACTCACAGCCTTCCCGCCAACGATGCCGGCCTCGAGGCGATCGCGACCTTCCTTGGCTATGCCGATCGTGCCGCCTTCGAACACGATCTCCTGGCAAGGTTGCGTTGCGTGGAAAGTCACTATGCCCGGCTGTTCGAGGAGGCGCCGAGCCTCGCTGGTCCCGGCGGCAATCTTGTCTTCACCGGCATCGAGGACGATCCCGGTACCTTGGAGACGCTGCGAACGCTCGGCTTCCGCGATGCCTCCGCCGCCGCTGGCATCGTGCGGCGGTGGCACCATGGCCGCTATCGCGCCACCCGATCGGCACGAGCGCGCGAGCTGCTCACCGAGCTGATGCCGGCGCTCCTCAAGGCGCTGGGCGCCACGGCGGCACCGGATCAAGCACTCCTGAACCTCGACTTTTTCCTCGCCAACCTGCCGGCGGGCGTGCAGCTCTTTTCGCTCTTCAAGTCCAATCCCGCCCTGCTCGAGCTCGTCGCGACCATCATGGGCAGCGCGCCCGGCCTTGCCGCTCACCTCGCCCGCCGCACCGTCCTTCTCGATTCAGTCCTTTCGGGCAGCTTTTACACACCGCTGCCGACAGCCGCGACGATGACCCTGGAGCTGACTGCTGCGCTGGCGACGGTCGAGGCCGAGCAGGACATCCTCGACGTCGCCCGGCGTTGGGCGAACGATCGCCGCTTCCAGGTCGGCGTTCAACAGCTCAAGCGCATCGTCCGGCCGGTCGAGGCCGGCATGGCCTATTCCGACATCGCCGAGGCCACCATCTCTGCCCTCTGCGACCGAGTCGAACGCAGCTTCGCGGAGGTTCATGGCGACTTTGGCGATCACCGCCTTGCCGTCCTTGGCCTGGGCAAGCTCGGCAGTCGCGAGATGTCGGCGACGTCGGACCTCGATCTGATCTTCGTTTACGACGTGCCCCCCGATCTCGATGCGTCGGACGGTGCCCAGCCCCTGGCGCCTATCCAGTACTATACACGCCTCAGCGCCAGGATCGTGACCGCGCTCACGGCACTGACCAACGAAGGCGCACTCTACGAAGTCGACATGCGTTTGCGTCCATCAGGCCACGCTGGTCCGCTCGCCAATTCGCTCGAAGGCTTCGAGAGCTATCATGCCAAGTCCGCCTGGACCTGGGAGCATCTCGCGCTCACGCGAGCCCGCATGATCCATGGACCGGACGCACTCTTGCGGCGTCTGAGCGACATTGTGAAGCGCACCCTTTGCCGTCCACGCGATCCGGCCGGCCTGGTGCGCGACGTCGCCGACATGCGCGATCGCATCGCGCAGCATGCGCCACCCAAGACCGCGTGGGACTTCAAGCATCTGCCGGGTGGCCTTTTCGATATCGACTTCATCACACAGTACCTCGCCCTTCGCCATGCCGGCGCGCGGCCGGATATCCTGGACCCCCATCCTGCCGAGATGCTCCGGCGCGCCGCGGAGGCGGGCTTCCTCGATCGTGACGACGCGGAACGGCTGCGCGCAGCGCGTCGCCTCCTCTCCGACGTGCAAAGCCTGCTGCGCCTTACGCTGAATACCGACGAAGCGACTTTCGACGAGACGAAAGCACCGGAGGAACAGCGTCGCCTGATCGCCGAGACAGAGGGTGCCGCCGATCTCGGCGCCCTCGGCGCGCGTATCGCCGACGAAACGAAAGCTGCCCATGGTATATACCAGCGCGTGATCGAGGAACCGGCGCGATTGGCGGGATGGCTGCCGCGGCGGGAGCGGAGGAGCGAGGCATGAGTACCGGCGACGACAAGATGGAGGGCAAGAAAGCCCCGGATTTCACCGCGCCGACCGATGGCGGCGGCACACTCAAGCTGTCCGAGCTGCGTAGCAAGCCTGTGGTGCTTTATTTCTACCCGAAGGACGACACGCCGGGCTGCACGACCGAAGCTTGCGGGTTTCGCGATGCCGCCCCCGATTTCAAGAAACTCAAGGCGCAGGTGGTGGGCGTCAGCAAGGACAGCGTCGCGCGGCATGACAAGTTCAAGGCGAAGTACAAGCTCCCCTTCGCGCTCGTATCCGACGAGGACGGCAAGATCTGCGAGAAGTACGGCACCTGGATCGAGAAAAGTCTTTACGGCCGCAAGTACATGGGCATCGATCGCGCCACCTTCCTGATCGACGGGGACGGCGTGGTGCGGAGGGTGTGGCGCAAGGTGAAAGTGGCCGGTCATGTCGGCGAAGTGCAGCAAGCCCTGAAGGCCCTTTAGTCGCGTGTTCTGCGAACAGCCCTCGATCCGGCCAGCAATGGTTGTGACCAATTTGCGGTAGCCTTCGCGGGCTCTTCTAGATCACAGGGTACGTGGCATATGCTCTCCCTGGGTGTGTGGAGGGATCTCCAAAGGGGGTATTTGGGGTGCCTCTCCACAAATTTGTGGAGGGAAAATGCTACAGATATCGGGCCAGGTGGGGCCTGCGAAAACATTTGGGTCCGTTTCGGGGGATACCAGCAATCAAGTCCGTCTGATCTTCGTCGATGACGACGACGACTTCCGCGAGGCGGCATCCGCCGAACTCGAGGATCTGGGCTTTGCGGTCACGAGTTATCGCGACGGTGCAGCGTTGCTGGCGGCCGTTGGCGAAGGCGTATCGGCCGACGTGATCGTGCTGGATTGGAACATGCCGGAGATGACCGGCATCGAGCTGGTGCCGCGACTGCGTCGCCAGGGCGTCCGGCTTCCCGTGGTTTTCCTGACAGGCCGCTCGACGCCGCATCTCGAGGGCGCCGCGCTGGATCATGGCGCGCTGGACTTCGTCGACAAGGCGCGAGGCATGCCGATCCTGGCCCGCCGCGTGCGCCTGATCGTCGAGTCGTCCAAGCGGCCGGCCGACCTCGCGGTCGACGAGACGATGTACTGCGGCAAGCTGCAGTTGAAGCCGCGCATCAGCCGCGCCTTCTGGGACGGCACCGATGTCAACCTCACCTTGACGGAATTCAACGTCGTGCGCCTGCTCGCATCGCGGGTCGGCGATCATGTGAGCTATCGCGCGGTGTACGACTGCATGCACCACGTGGGCTTCATTGCCGGCAGCGGCGAGCACGGCTACCGCACCAACGTGCGGTCGACCATCAAGCGGATCCGCAACAAATTCCGCCTGATCGATACCAGCTTCGCCGAGATCGAGAACTATCCCTCGTTCGGCTATCGCTGGGGCGGCGAGCGAAGGGCGGCCGCCTAGTCGCGAAAGGCCTCGGGCCTCATCTCTCGAGTTGCCGGCCGCGGCTTTCGGGCACGGCCAGCATGGCAAGAAGAGAGATGAGGCTGGTCGCCGTGACGTACCAGGCCGGCGAGCTGGGATTGCCCGTGACGCCCAGCAGCCAGGTGATGACGAACTGCGTGCTGCCGCCGAACAGCGCAACGCCCACTGCGTAGGCAATCGCAAGGCCGGTCGTACGGATCGTGCGCGGCAGCAACTCCGGGATCGCCACCAGCGACGCCGTGGCGCTGATGGCGGTCAGGCCGGTCAGCGCGATCGTTGTCGCGTACAACGTTGTCGGGCCAGGCCACAGGCCGATCAGCAGGAACAACGGCAAGGTTACGATGGTGAGGGCAAGTCGTGGCAGGAGCATCACCGCTCGCCTGCCGTGCCGGTCGGCGAGCCATCCGCCGACCAGCGCGAACAGGAAGGTGCTGATGCCGCCGATCACTGTCGCGGCAAGCGCCGTCGATGCCGGGAAGTGCAACGTGCTGATGGCGTAGGTGGTCATGTAGTTGGCGGCATAGGTCGAGACCGTGGCGCCCATGATGATCAGCACAGCAAGCACGATGAAGCCGCTGTGTGCCCATACATTGGCGCGGGCCGGCCGATCGGCAGGACGGGCCGCGTTCGGAGCCGGCACCTGCAATGTCTCCGGCATCGAGCGCCGCAGGAACAGCGCCACGGGGATCAAGGCGAGACCGAGCACGAACGGAATCCGCCAACCCCAGGCGGCCAGATCGGCGGGCGATAGCATATACGAGAGCACCAGGCCGCATCCGCTGGCGGCCAGGGCCGCCAAGCCCTGGCTCGCGAGCTGCCAGCTCGAGTAGAGGCCGCGCTTGCCCTCGGGAGCGATCTCAATGAGGAAGACGCTGGCCGGTCCCACTTCCCCGCCCAACGCCAGCCCCTGCACCAGCCGGCAGATCACCACCATGATGGGCGCCGCAAGCCCGATCGAGGCGTAGGACGGCGTAAGGGCGAGCGCCATCGTCCCGGCCGTGATGAGCACAATGGTCAGCAGCATCGCCGGCTTGCGGCCGGCCCGGTCGGCATAGGCGCCGATGATGACGCCGCCCAGCGGCCGGAATACGAAACCCACGCCGAACACGCCCACCGACAGCAGCAGGCTCATGAAGGGAGTCTTTGCGGGAAAGAAGGTCTGGCCGATATAGACCGCGAAATAGGCATAGGCGATGAAGTCGAAGAATTCGATCGCATTGCCGGCGACGGCGGCCGCCACGACCTTGATCGGCACCCGCTCCGCCGCCTTGGCGCCCACCCCGGAACCCGCGTTGAGCGGAACCGCCGTTTGCATTCATTCCCCCGGTCAAAAATTGGTGATCTAGCACATTTCGCCCGCAAAGGCGCAAAAGAACTGCAACGACGATCGTCAAACCATTGAACTGGAACTAAAAATCAAAACACCACATCGATTTATAATCGATGCGATGCCGAACCCGCGATGGATGATCTACACTTGCTGCAACAATACCGACGGACAGGAGGGAACATGACCGGCATCACCGTCGCGAAGTTCCGGGACGTCGCGGCCGGCCTGCAGGAAGGCCAGTTCGCCGTCGGCGAGCGCGTCGAGGTCCAGGGCCTTTCGGACCTCGATCCGATCTATAGGGCGCTGCTCGACCGGCCGATCACCGTGACGCTCGGCCTGATCGGCCCCGATGGCCGGATCGGGCTCACCCCGATGTGGTTCGACTACGAGGGCGACAAGGTGCTGGTGAACACGGCCTCGCATCGCCGGAAGTGCGAATGGATCCGCCGCAATCCCAAGCTCACGATCCTGATTGTCAACCCCGACAATCCCTACCACTGGGTCCAGCTCAAGTGCACTGTCGAGCGCGAGGAGCGGGAATGGGAACCCGGCGGCGAGCGCGTCACCCGGCAGCTCGACAAGATCTGGACGAAATACACCGGCAACCCGCCGCCCTACGGCCTGCGCGACCCGGGCATCGACGAGAAGCGGGTGCTTTTCATCTGCAACGTCGACCGCATCGCGACCTTCGGCAAGCCTTGAGCCGAAGGCCGAAGAGGCATCAGCGCTTGTTCGGCGCCCAGCCGTAGATCTTCTGCAGCGCGCCGCCCATCAGCATGGCGCGGTCGCTGTCGGACAGCCGGTCGGTGACGCGAAACGCTTCGACGCCCTGCTTGTAGGTGAGCAACCCGACCGCCCGCGTCCAGTCGGTGCCCCAGAGGCAGCGCTCGAGCCCGAAGCTCTCGAAGATCCTCGCGAGTGGATCCCAGATATCCTTGTAGGGAAACGGCTGGTGCGCGAGCGTGCAGGCGCCGGTGATCTTGACCGCCACGTTCTTGCGCACGCTGAGCGCCAGGAGCTTCGGCAGGTCGGCCCATGGCTGCAGCGGCGCCGGCGGCGCGAACGGCTGTTGCAGGCCCAGGTGATCGATCACGAGCTGCGTGTCGGGATTGCGGGCGGCCATCTGGCCCGCCTGCTCCAGCCGTCCCCAGCACAGCAGGTTGACCGGCAGATCGTGCTTGGCTGCGGCCGCCAGCACGCGATTGATTCCCGGATCCGCGGCGTCGGTCGATACATCCGGCCGCATCATGATGCGGATGGCCACCGTGCCCTCCATCCCCGCCCATTCGGCGATCGTGTCGGCGACCTTGGGATCGTTGGGATCGACCGGCTTGATAACGGCGAAACGCTCGGGATGCGCCTTGCGAACGGCAAGCGCATAGCTCGCGTCCCAGCGATACATGGTGAAGACCGAGACGAGCAGCGCGCCGTCCACGCCGACCTCGTCCATCGCTTTCACCATGTCCTCGCCGGTCACTTCCGGAGGGCCGGCCAGCACCTCATGCCATGGACGGCCCGGATGATTGCGCTCGTAGCAATGAACCTGAGCGTCGATGGTCGGCATGAACTTCTCCTCCGCGTGCTTTGGCGGCGAAGGCTAGGCTCTGCCCTATCCTCCTTCAAGCGCGCGGCCTGAAACGACGCCGCATCCCTATCGACTGGCGAACGAGCATGGCATGGAGGGCGATGATCGATCATAGTCGCTGGCGCCTTCCGGACGAGTTGCCGAGACATGACCGTTGAGACCGTGCGCGCCTTCCTCGCCATCCATGCTCCCGACCTCGAGATCGTCGAACTCGACGGCAGCACGGCGACGGTCGAGATGGCGGCCAGGGGACACGGGGTGACGCCGGCGCAGATCGCCAAGACGTTGTCGCTGCGCATCAAGGATCGCAACCTCCTCGTCGTGACCTGCGGTGATGCGCGGCTGAACAACAGGAAGGTGAAGGACGTGCTGGGCGGCAAGGCGAGCATGCTGGCTGCCGACGAGGTCCTCGCCCTCACGGGTCACCCGGTGGGCGGCGTCTGCCCGTTCGGGCTCGCGAGCCCATTGCCGATTTATTGCGATCTCACGCTTCGGGACTTCGACGAGGTGCTGCCGGCAGCGGGTTCGACCAACAGCGCTCTGCGCATCAACCCAAAGCGTCTGGCCGCCCTTGTCGATGCCCAGTGGGTGGACGTCTGCGATCGCGGACGAACGTCAGGTGGCGGTTGATCGGAGGCCAAAGGGCGCTAAGCTTCGTGGCATGAAGCGGACCCTTCTTGTTGCACTTCTCGTCGCCGGCTGCTCGGGAAGCAGTCTCCAGACCTCGCGCGGCCCCAACGGCGAAACCATCACCGGCAATGCCGTGTCGGTTCAGGTCACCAATGCGGCAAATGCCCAGGCGGCATTCTCCCTTGCCGAGAGGTACTGCCAGGACAACCGGCGCGCCGCGCGCTTCGTAGCCCAGACCGGCACCACCGCCGCCTTCGATTGCGTGAAGGCGGAATAGCATCGTCGTGAGGCACCGGCCGGTACGCTACCGGACTCATTGGGCTGATGGCCGCAACGACAAGCTGAAGAACCCGTTGTTGGAATGGCTCTAACAACGGGGCATTCCAGATGTTCATCCACAACAAGCGGCTGCAGTACACGGTGCGTGTGGGCGAGACGAATCCTGCTCTCGGCTCGCTCCTTCTCGAACAGTTCGGCGGGCCGGACGGCGAGCTCGCCGCCGCCATGCGGTACTTCACGCAGAGCCTGGCCGAGGACGATCCGGGCCGCAAGGACATGCTGCTCGACATCGCTACCGAGGAGTTGAGTCACCTGGAGGTGATCGGCTCCATCGTCGCTATGCTCAACAAGGGTATCAAGGCGCAGTTGTGCGAGGCCGCCATGGAGGAAGCGGAGCTCTATCGCTCGCTCACGGCCGGCGGGAACAGCCACACGCAGTCGATCCTGTTCGGCGGCGGGCCGTCGCTCACCAATTCCTCCGGCGTCCCGTGGACTGCGGCTTATGTCGACAGCCGCGGCGAGCCGACCTGCGACCTGCGCTCCAATATCGCCGCCGAGGCCCGGGCCAAGATCATCTACGAGCGCCTGATCAACATCACCGACGATCCCGGCATAAAGGACGCGCTGGGCTTCCTGATGACGCGCGAGATCTCGCACCAAAAGTCGTTCGAGAAGGCGCTCTACGCCATCACGGACAACTTCCCACCGGGCAAGCTGCAAGGGGTCGCGCCCTATGCCGACGCCTATGTGAACACTTCGCAGGGCGAGGGCGACACGACCGGTCCGTGGAACAATGGGCCACAGTGGCAGTGCATCGACGATTTGGAGCAGGCCATGCCGGCCGACAAGGGCAACGGCCAGGCGACCGTCAAGCTGTCGCGAGGCGAGCAAACCGTGGCCAGGAAGGCCGCCGATCGAACGCAGTCCGATCCTGAGAGCGATCCGACAACGGGTGTCGACCTTGGTGCCGGGCCCGGTGCCGGCAAGATCACGGGTGGCGAGGACAAAGGTTCGGCTCGCGATATCAAGCACGCGGACAAGGCTTCATAGCCTATCGACCAGCGATCGTCGTGGCGGAGTCGTTGCCCGCGACGCCGGACGGCGGAGCCGCGCGCCGGTCCCTGACCATCCCGCAGGCTTCCTTCTGGCGGAAGCTGTTTGCCTTCTCCGGACCCGGCTATCTCGTCGCAGTCGGTTACATGGATCCCGGCAACTGGGCCACGGGTCTGGCCGCCGGGACGGACTACGGGTATCGCCTGCTCTTCGTCATCGTCATGGCGAACCTGATCGCCATGTTCCTGCAGGGGTTGGCGGCAAAGCTCGGCATCGTGACGGGGCTCGACCTCGCTCAGGCTTGTCGCCGAGCCTACGGGCGCAAGATCGCTTTGTTCCTGTGGCTCCTCTGCGAGCTCGCCATTTTCGCTTGCGACTTCGCCGAGCTGATTGGCGCTGCGATCGCCCTCAAGCTTCTGTTTGGCCTGCCGCTCTTTTGGGGCGTCGCGACCACCGGCGCTGCAGTACTTCTCCTGCTCGGCCTCCAGCACCGGCGGCTCCGGCCCCTCGAGGCGCTGATCGTCGCCTTGATCCTCGTGATCGCCATCTGCTTTGCGATCGAGCTCGCCATGGCACAGCCGCAGCTCCTGGACATTCTGCGCGGCATGGTGCCCGACGCAACCGTGCTTGGCGACCCGAGGATGCTCTATGTCGCGATTGGCATCCTCGGTGCGACGGTGATGCCGCACAATCTCTATCTCCATTCGGCAATGGTGAAATCCCGCGGGTTCTCTCGCGACGAAGCCAGCGCGCGGGAGGCGCTCCGCTTTGCAAAAATCGACGTCGTTGCCGCCCTCTCTTTTGCGATTTTCGTCAATGCCGCGATCCTGGTCCTTGCCGCAGCGAGCTTCCATCGGCAGGGCCTGACGGATGTCGGTATCGAGGATGCCTATCGATTGCTCAGCCCGACATTGGGCACCGGCGCCGCGAGCGTCCTGTTTGCCATCGCACTGCTCGCCGCCGGCCAAAACTCGTCGATCACGGGAACGCTCGCCGGACAGATCGTGATGGAAGGCTTCACAGACCTTCGGCTGGCGCCGTGGCTGCGCCGCCTCGTGTCGCGGCTGGCCGCCATGGTGCCCGCCATGGCAGCGGTTGCCGTCTATGGCGATGCGGCAGCAACCAGCCTCCTGATCCTGAGCCAGGTGGTGTTGAGCCTGCAGCTCCCCTTCGCCGTCTATCCGCTGGTCCGCTTCACCGGCAACGCGGCCTGGATGGGAAGATTTGCCAACCGTCCGGTTACAGCGGCGATCGCCTGGACCATCACGATCGCGCTTATTGGCTTCAATGGCACGCTCTTGATGATGATGCTTTGAGCATTCAGCTCTTCACCGTCAAATCCACGGCGCGGGCCTTGTGCGCATAGATGTCGATCTTTGCCCACATGCGGCCGCGTACGACCTTGTCGGCTTCCTCCGCGGTCTCGAACGGGCCATGCCAGACGATGGTGTTGGGAATGGGCTTGTTCCAGTCCGCCCGGCCATTCTCGATCTGATACTCCGCCTCGAACACAAACCACATGGCGCGCTCCGCACTCGTCCTGCAGCAGCCGCAGATGCGGCTCGACGTCCGTCCATACACCGGCCGTTCCTGCGGACAAAGTGTCAGCGCTTGCCGGACAGCAACTGTTTGGTGAGTGCTTCGCAGGCGATATCCTTGGCATCGCCGATCACGGGATGCGGGATCGGCACCTTTACCGTTATTTTGGGCTTGCGGATCTTACCCCGCACCGTGACCGGCCCGTGCAGATCCAGCAGATCGAATTTCTTCGGATCGGCTGTCACCGTGACGTTGACGATCTGCGATTTCAGCTCCGCTTGGCCCTCGACATGCAGGACCGACTTCTGCGTATCCAGCACGGTCTTCTGGAAGGTCACCGTGCCATGATCGAAGGCAAGGCGGCCGAGCGCGCAGCGGATGGGAATGCGATGGTCGCCCGTTACATATAACACCAGCGCATCGACGATCTGCAGGCCGGCGAGGCTCACCATCAGGTCGCTGACCGAGCCACCTTGCACGGCGAGATCGATGTAGCCGTTCGATGTGCCCATGACCTGGGCGAGCGAACGACCGGCGCCCGCCAGCGACATCCGGCCCTGGATCTTGCCCCTGGTGGTATCGAAGAAGCGCGAGCCGCGGAAGAAGGCGCCGAAGTCGAGGTTTCTTAGCGCAAGGGCCGTGCGCACGGCCGGCGTGTCGGTGCGCGCGTCCACCTTGAGCTCTCCATCGACCGTGCCACCGGCCATCGCGAGCTTGAGTGGATTGACGGTGGCCACGCCATTCTCGACGTGGACGCTGAAGCCGAGCGCCGTCACGGGCAGATAGGAAGGCGCCAGGACCTTCTTGGCGTCGAGCGACACATCCATGTTCATGGCCCGCAATCGCTCGACATGCAGCGGCACGTTTGGGAAAAGCTCGCCCTGCGCCTGGAGGTGCCGCTCAGTCGCCGCCTGTTGTTGGGAAACATTGCCGCTTTTGCCGGGTGAAGCGCCGATCACAGGCGCAAGGTCGGCGAACGTCAGATGCCGGGAAGTCAGCCGAGCTGTGAGGTGTGACGGAGTCTGCCGCTCGTCGATCGCGATGTCGCCGGCCAGGTCGCTGTCGCCGACATGCCAGGTCGAGCTCGTCACCTTCCACACGCCCGGCTCGCGCTCCAGGCGGCCGGTGATGCGGTAGGGCGACGTCCGCGGCCCGGGAATGCCGAGCAAAGGATAGATGTCGGCCAGGTTCGGCCCCGCCAGCTCGATCTGCACGTCGGAGCCCTTCCACTGGATCGGATCCTGCAATGTGCCCTTCACGGCGAGCCTCGTCGCGCCATAGGCGATGTCGAGATCGACCGGATAGGGCTTGTCGGTCTGTCGCAGCATCACCGCCGAGCCGCCGACGAAATGCACCTTGAGCGGCTGATTTTCGAGTGTGCCGGCGAGGTCGAGCCTGGCCTCGGGCTGGCCGCCGGCTTCCCCTGTCGCGGTCGAGATCGTCCCTTTGACATCGATCTTGCGCTTGAGATCGCTGTAGCCGAGCTGCCCGCCATCGATCTCCAGTCGGCCAATGAGCGGTGTCTGGTGCCGCTCTTTTGGTGCCACCGCCTTGGCCGCCCCGGCTGCGACCGGGCTTTGGCTGAAATCCCAGTTCGTCTGCTCCTTCTCGTTGCGCTCGAGATAGACCTCCGGCTTGTGTAGCGTGAGATGAGGGAGCACGAAGTCGCCACGCAACAACGGCCAGAGACGAATATCGAAGTCGACCTCCTCCGCCTTCAGCATGTACGGCGCTTTGCCCCAGCTCGAATTGGCCACCTGCACATTGCGTAGGCGGACATGCGCCGTGGATCCCCAGTCGATCTTGATGTCATCAATGGTGGTCTTGCGGCCGGAATAGACACCGACGCGGGTCTCGGCCTGGCCGCGCACCCAGTCGGACGTCGCGAAGAAATAGATTGCACCGGCAGCGACGACGAGGAGCACGGCAAGGATGCCCACCGACCAGCCAATGATCTTCGCGATGCCCGCCATCGGCTCCAACCGCCTTCCCAAAGTGCGGAACGGTCGCCTCGTCGTTGTGGTTCCGGCCAGTCAATTGAGGCAGCACCGCGGCGGCGAGTGAAAAATCCGCTGAAACTTTTGCTGCCGCATCCCGTTGTTCTCACCCGTTCGAAAGGAGAACGACATGATCAGGATTTCGGCGATTGTCGCGGGCGTGCTGGCGCTGTCGGCATCGACCGTCATGGCGCAGACCAATGTGGCGTCCGTTCCCGCCGGCGGCGAGACGACCAGGACGCAGGCGTGGCCGCAGCAGGCCCAGGCGTCCCGCTCCGAACCCCGTACGATCGACAAGTTCATCTTCGACGAATACGGGAACGTCTATGACAGCCACGGCGATATCATCAAGCCGCGTCCGCTGAAGCATTAGGAATGCCGTGTCAGGGGACCGCGCGTAATCGAGATGCGCGCGGTCCCGTCAATCCTTTGTCGCTTTCTGCTCTTCCGAGCGATCGGTCGCCGGCGGCGGAGTGCGCGACAGTTCGGCGATCTCCGCGCGGAGTTCGGGGGTCATCTTTGCGTCGACGGCCGCCAGAGAATCTTTGAGTTGTTCGACATTGCGTGCACCGATGATCGGCGCGGTCACGGCCGGATGCGCTGCCACCCAGGCGATGGCTGTGCCGACGGGATGGAGCCCCCTCTGCTTGCAGAGGCCAACGTACCTTTCGGCGACCTCGATCATCCACGGCTCGCCGTAGCGCGTCTCGTACATCTTGTTGGTGCGCAATCGGCCTGACGCCTGACCGAAATACTTGCCCGACAAAAGACCCGCGGCACCGGGGCTATAAGGGATCACACCAAAGCCATTCGCCTCGGCCATGGGCAGGATCTCGACTTCGGCCTGGCGCTTGATGAGATTGTACATGGGCTGCACCACCTGCAACCTCGCCCAGCCTTGGCGCTCCTCGATGTCGACCGCCCGCTGGATCTGCCAGGCGGCCCAGTTGCTGATCGCCGGATAGACGACCTTGCCCGAACGAACGAGGTCTTCCAGCGCGCGCATGGATTCCTCGATCGGCGTGAGCGTGTCCCATTGATGCAGGAAGAAAACGTCGATGCGATCCGTCTGGAGACGCGTCAGGCTCGCCTCGACTGCGCGGGCGATGTGCCGGCGCGACAGGCCGCGGGCATTCGCGTCCGGCCCGGTCGCATTGAAGCACTTGGTGGTAAGGACCAGCTCGTCGCGGTGCCCTTTCACCAGCCGGCCAAGGATCTCCTCCGACCGGCCGTTGGCATAGGCATCGGCGCAATCGAAGAAGTTGATCCCGGCATCGCGGCAGGCCTTGTACATCGCCGCCGAGGTCGTTTCGTCGGCATCGCCGCCGAACGACATGGTGCCGAAGCACAGTTCGGAAACCGAGAGACCGGTGCGACCGAGGAGACTGGTTTTCATAGGGGACTTTTAGCATGCCCGCTCGGCAGACAGGCCGCGGGGAAAGGAAAAGCCCCGCCATAGGTGTGTGGTGGGGTTGGCGGGGCTGGAAACTCACACTCAGTTGTCAGACTCGAATCGTAGCCACTCAAATTTCCCGTCTTTGATCAACTTGTTATGCCGCCTTCCTAATCTAAAATAGAAGCCAACTCAAGTAACATATTACATCCATTTACTTAAATAGAGCATTGATCTGCAACGGCTTTCGGCTGTGGCAGGCTGTGACAATTCTGTGGTTAAAGTCCTTGACGCAGATGCGAACTGAGCCCATTGTGAGGGCGTTCGGCGAGACGTTCCAAACACGGGGACGAAGCCCGGGAGGCTTAATATTCTTCGCAATTTCGACCGGACGACGGATGCTCTCCCAATATTTTGAGAGCGTGTAATTTAATTACTTCAATTTGATCGAGTACGGCTTCCCGGGCGCTCCCCAATTTCGCTTCTCGCAAGCTGCACCTGCCGCAACGGATGGAATCCGGGCCAAATGGCCCTACGCTGCGTGCGCGTATGGACGAAGTCTACGATTTCATCGTCACCGGCGCCGGCTCGGCGGGATGCGCCGTCGCCGGAAGACTGAGCGAGGACAGCCGGTATCGCGTGCTGCTGCTCGAGGCCGGTCCGCGCGACACTTATCCTTGGATTCACGTCCCGCTCGGCTACCACAAGACCTTCAACAATCCGCGCGTGAACTGGATGTTCGACTCGGAGCCCGAGCCCGAGCTCAACAACCGCGTCATGTACCAGCCGCGCGGCAAGGTGCTGGGCGGCACCAGCGCGATCAACGGCATGGTCTATATGCGCGGCAATGCCGCCGACTATGACGAATGGCGCCAGCGCGGCTGCGAGGGCTGGGATTACGATTCGGTGCTGCCCTACTTCAAGCGCGCTGAAGACAATGCACGCGGCGCCGACGCCTTCCACGGCACGGGCGGACCGCTGAAGGTGAGCGATCATCGCTGGCAACCGACGCTTGCCCGTGCAATGCATGACGCAGCGGTGCAGGCCGGCATTCCAGCCAATCCCGATTTCAACGGCGCCGAACAGGAGGGCGTGGGCTACTACCAGACCACCATCAACAAGGCGCGACGCTGGTCGAGCGCGCGCGCCTATCTCGATGGCGCGGGCAAGCGCCGGAACCTCACGATCGCTACCAACGCCCACGCCACGCGCGTGCTGATCGAGAACGGCCGTGCCGTCGGCGTCGAATACCGGACACCCGCACGTCTCGTGCGAGCACGGGCCAAGCATGAGGTCATCGTATCCGGCGGCGTCTACGGATCGCCGCAGCTCCTAATGCTGTCAGGCCTCGGCCCCGCCGACCATCTCAAGCGGCACGGCATCGAGGTGGTCCGCGACATGCCTGGCATCGGCAGCCACTTGCACGACCATTTCAACACCTACGTGGCCTATCGCTGCGCCCAGCCCGTCACGATGAACGATCTCGCCATCAGCCTGCGGCATCGTCTGAAGGCAGCGGTACAGTATGCCGTCGGCCGGACCGGCCCGCTCGCCAGCATGGGCCTGTTCGTCGGCGCCCTGGTGAGAAGCGACAGGCGGCTCGAGCGGCCGGACCTGCAGATCAACATGTTCGCCTGGGCGGTGAAGGAGCGGAACCGGCACGGCGTCGTGCCGCAGCCTTTCTCCGCCTTCGGGCTCAGTCCGGTGCATCTCCGGCCCGACGGCCGCGGCACGGTGCGACTCAAGTCACCTGATCCGCTTGCTGCGCCGGAAATCCGCTTCAATTTCCTGAAAAGTGCTTATGACTTCCAGGCCTTGATCGAAGGCATGCGGATCTGCCGTGAGATCGCGCGCCAACCCGCGCTCGAGCCCTTCGTCGTCGAGGAAATCCTGCCCGGCCCCTCCGTCACCCGTGAGGCGGACCTCCGGGCCGACATCCGCGCCCGCGGTGTCTCCAACCTGCACCCCGTAGGCACCTGTCGCATGGGCCACGAGGTCGACGCCGTGGTCGATCCGCAGCTTCGCGTGCACGGCATCGGCAATCTGCGCGTGGCCGACGCCTCGATCATGCCCTCGATCGTCGCCGGCAATACCAATGCGCCGACGATCATGATCGGCGAGAAATGCGCTGACATGGTGCGAGTCGACACTCAATAGCACCCCTGGGCCTCTGGACAGGGGTCGCGCGCGCGTCGTTAGATGACCTTGGGGTACGGTTGCCAGATTTGGGGATGCGGCCGTGAGACGAAAACTGACGCGTGGCTCGATGTGGGGCGCGCTTGTCATGGCATTCGCCTTGGCGAGCTTCTTCCATTGGTGGAGGGAGATCGGGCGCGGCGTCCGCCGGCTCACTGGCGACTTCGCGCACTGGACCCGCGCGAGCGACGCCTTGCTCGTCCTGCTGGTTCTCGCGATCGTCGCCCTGGCGCTCCTGTATGTCGGCTCGTGGATTGCCCGGCGCATCATCGCACCGGGATTGGGCTGCACCTTCGACGAACTCACGCCGGATCAGAAGCGCTTCCTCAGCACGCAGTTCATGGGCGGCCTGCGCCGCATCGAGGTGCCGCTTCTGACGAGCCGCCAGCGGTGGTTCGAGGCGCTGGTGGGCTTGCGCTACGTGATCCGCCGCGAGATTCCGCTGCATTCAGGTCCAACACCTTACGCTCCACCCGGAACGATGCCCTACGAGGTGACGGCGGCGGGCTGGCGTGAGCTGCAGCGAAACCTCGCGCGCGAAAAAGCGATTGCAGGGTGAGACCTCGGCGCCGGGTCGGGTGAACATTGACCATCGGCAGACGACCCGCTGAGCTTTGTCGCAGCGAAGTCACGCGCGGGCACTTTGATGTGCACTACGTTCGTCTATGGTCCGCGCCGACGAATGTTAGATCCTCACCCCCTGACAGACTTCATAACGGACTTCGGCGATCAAGCCGTCATCCTGCCCCTGGCGGCAGCCATCGCCCTGATCTTCCTTGTATCGGGCTGGCACCGCGGAGCCGTTGCCTGGACGGCCGCAATCGGAGCGACGCTCGGCCTGATGCTGCTGCTGAAGCTTGCCTTCCTGGCCTGCGGCCACCTGATCCCCGAGGCCGGCATCGTGAGCCCGAGCGGGCATACCGCCGCAGCGGCGGTCGTGTATGGCGGATTGGCGGGCATCGCCATGCGCTCCGTGACAAGCAACAAATATTGGCTGATGGCGTGCACGCTGGCTGTTGCGATCCTGTGCGCGGTCGTGTTCGGCGTGTCGCGACTCAAGCTCGGCGTGCATTCACCCGCCGAGGTCTTGGCTGGCGGCATGATCGGCGTCGGCGGCGCGGTCTCGTCCACGGCGCTGGCCGGCGCTCCCTCGCCCAAGCTCAGGGTCTGGCATGTCCTGGCGGTCGGGGTCGTGATCCTGATCCTGCTGCACGGCACACATCTGCCGGCCGAGGACACCATCAAGTCGATGGCTTTCACCTTCTGGCCGTTCTCGGCCTGCCGTTGACTGTGGCGCGCCGGCAACACCAACCAAGGAAGTGGATGGCGAGCCCGAACGTCCCTCGAAGGTCACTCGTACTCATCTAGAATGCTGCGAAAGAATGATTGGCGCACCCGTCTCTCCCCCGGAGACCAAAAATGGCCAACTATGATCATATCCACGATGACAACATCGTCCCCCTGTTCGAGGACATCCTGGTCCGACGGCGGGACCAGCGGCTTGCCGTGGGTCGGTTCGACGGCCTGAAGTCGCGGCTGCGGCGGGCCTGGGGCCTGGCGCTCGGCTGGCGCCGGACGGGCTGAGCGCGGGCGTCAGGCATCGCCCGGATAGCTCGCGATCTCGACGAGATTGCCGTCCGGATCATGGCAATAGACCGAGGTCATCGGACCCAGCGCGCCGATCTGCCGTGACGGACCGCGCTCGATCTTCACGCCGCAGGCCTCGAGGTGCGCGACCACCTCCTGCGGTGATTGCCGGGTGATGAAGCAGAGATCGAGCGCACCCGGCCCGTCGTTCTTCACCGACCACCAGTCCTTCCTTCCGCTCGGCCGCACATTGAACTTCTGCCGGCCGAACTTCAGCGCCGTGTGCCGGTAGTCACCGAACTCCTCGCGCGCCATGCCGAGCACCCGCTGATACCACGCGACCGTGGTCTCGACGTCGCGGCAGTTGAGGACGATGTGATCGACACGATCGATCGTGATGGGCATGGCTGTGTCTTCCATGGTCAACCCGCTCGTTCGACCTCGACGAGGTTCGTATTGTAGGTCGTGGCGCCGCAGGGCGCGGAGCGGTCGGCGGTGAGAGCGTTGGCGCAGCCGGTCGTGTCGGCGCCATCGGAGTCCGGTGTGAACCAGGCGCCCTCCTTGATCGAGACCACGCCCGGGGCGATGCGGCCCGTCACTTTGACCGGGAGCAGCGTCGAGCCGCGATCGTTGAAGACCCGCACCGTCTCACCGTCGGCAATGCCGCGGGCAGCGGCATCCTTCGGACTCATCCAGAGGTCGTCGGGATCGACGCGCGCCAAGAGCGGCTGGTTGCCGTGGATCGAATGGGTGCGCGCCCGTGATTTGGGGCTGCAGAGCATCAGCGGATGGTGTGGCTCGGATGCGACCGGCGCGATCCAGGTCGGGATCGGCGGGATGCGGCCGAGTCCGTAGGGATCGGGCTTGGCCGCGAGAGTCATGGAATAGATTTCGATCTTGCCGGACGGAGTCGTGAACCTGTGGTTCTGCGGATCGCGGATCTGGGCGGCAAAAGCGACAGCATCTTCGGGCGGCGCGAAGCGCGCGACGCCGTTCTCGACAAACGTCTCGAAGTCG
>Ga0157370_10002459_pt1 | contig 22348 bp, 20 predicted proteins | sample C35metaG_FD_113463 | JGI IMG/M metagenome (GOLD analysis project Ga0157370, IMG submission 113463) | Corn rhizosphere microbial communities from Kellogg Biological Station, Michigan, USA - C3-5 metaG | ecosystem: Host-associated > Plants > Roots > Rhizosphere > Soil | place: USA: Michigan...
AAGGAGTTGGCTTTGCACATCCATTATTTCTTGGCAACCTTTGCCAAAAGCTATAACAACACAGCTTAAAACATTTAACGCAGCTTGATCGCCGTAAGGCTTTTTCAGGCTTTAGCTCGTTATTACCTAAAACTTAGACAATTAAAACTTGAGATGTGCTGAGCACAGTCTTTACGGCTTTGCTATGCCTTTTTTCTCCCAAAAGGCAGCGGTTTTTATATCTCATTTATATACAACAATAATTTTATAACGGTAAAAATATGTCACATTTAGTTCTCCCAGCACGCGCATTAAAAGTCGTAGATAAAGCAATTGAGTTATTTCACTACAACGGATTTCATCTGGTCGGCATCGACAGACTTGTGAAAGAGTCTGAAATTCCAAAAGCGACCTTTTATAACTACTTTCACTCTAAAGAACGGTTGATTGAAATCTGCTTGATTGTGCAAAAAGAACGATTAAAAGAAAAAGTGGTTTCTATTGTTGAATATGACCATGACACAAGCGTAATCGATAAACTCAAAAAGCTCTATCTTTTACATGCAGACCTAGACGGGCTGTATTACTTATTATTTAAAGCCATTTTTGAAACAAAACTGACCCATCCAAAAGCCTATCAAACCGCCGTGCGATATAGAACATGGCTCATCAACGAAATATATAGCCTGCTTAGAGTACTGAACCCCGATGTTTCTTTTACTGATGCCAAACTATTTTTATATATGATCGAAGGCGCCATTATTCAGCGTTTAAGTTTGGGTGAAGTTGATGAGAGAGTGGTTGAGGTGTTTTTGAGGTGGATGGGGTGAAAGATAGGAGAGTTCTTAATATGCAGACATGTCGTCTTAAACCGCTATAAAATTCTGCTTGGTGATTTTATAATACACAGCAATAACGAAAGTTTAAGCGCCGTGCTAATAAGTAAGATTCAATAGGTACAGCGGTTTTTTAGACAATAAACATAGAAAATTGAGTATTGGATGCCAAATCAATTTGAAACACATACTTCAGATGTGGGAACTACTATTCATTTAAAAATGAATGGTGAGAATTTAGAAAATTTAATAATTTGGGACCGTGTAATAGTAACTACATATGACATTTTCTTTGTATGTATTGCTTTTGAAGCATATATAGAAAATGAAGGGATTCAAACATTTATTGTACTATTATTAATTTTATTATTTCTTTTCTACAAGCACTATGAATATAGAAAAAATAAACGATGGGCTAAGAATGCCGAGGAAACATTTTTTATTTCCAAAAATAATCTTCGCATTTCCAAAGACTGCCTTGGGAAAAATTTGTTAACAAAGGATATTAATACTCAGAAGATTATCGAAATTGTTTACAGACCTTGGAGTGGTGGAGCGTATCCACCTTTTTTGCCAGAGTTCCACAAAGGTACTATTCATTTAATTGGTTATGATGATGGTTGTTCATTTGGTATTAATCTTAACAAAGAAGAAGCAGAGGCATTCATTACCGAATTGCGTTCATTAATTATGCAATACCAAGAACCTCGACATTTTATTCTTGCACCACACATGCATTTGGCAAAAGATTGATTTGAACTAATTGAGAAAAATATGAAAGATATTGAAATTTTAGAGATCAATGAAATTGGCATTTATGAAGAAGGCTTATTGCTATTGTTAGAAGATTCTGTAAATAACGGAGCTTCACTAGGTTTCCTAGCTCCCGTAGAAAAGAACGAAGTCTTAAATTATTGGCGTGAGGTTAACCATAAATTAGCACAAGGTAATAGCCATCTATGGATTGCCATTCAAGAAGGAAAAATTTTAGGTAGTGTGCAGTTATCCTTAGTGAGTAAAAAGAATGGCGTTCATAGAGCAGAAGTTGAAAAACTCATGGTTTTGACAACAGCAAGAAAACAAGGAATAGCAACACTACTACTGAATGAACTAGAAAATTTTTCAAGAGAAAAAGGTCTGCGCTTACTTGTCTTAGATACACGTGAAGGCGATGTGTCCGAACTTTTGTATAGCAAAACTGGATTTGTTCGTGTGGGTGTAATTCCAAGTTTTGCATTAAGTTCAAACGGGAACTATGACGGTACAGCTATTTATTATAAGAAGCTTGTTTGAGAATGGATTTTAGGGAATTTCGGTATTTTCTTGGCGTATGTACCTAAATTAATAGTTATTCTATATAATCGTTTTATTTTAAATTTAGCTAAAGATATGTCAGTTATTATTTTTTAGATTACATAGAATAATAAAATTTTATACAGATAAGAACAAAAAAACCATTAGAAATATTTATATTATTAATGTATTAAATAAATTTTTAATTATTGGCTGATATTTGATATTTAAATAACATGAATAAATTTAAACTTGTTGCATATGGTTTTTTGTCTGGATATATATATTGTTTTTTAACCATCACTCTTCAAGCAGTTTTTGCTACTTTAGGATATGATATTTCATTTATTTCTTCTTTAGTTTTTGCTTTACTTCCATATTCTTTTAAATTTTTATGGAGTGGTTTTGCTGATTCGGTTGAAAAGGAAAATATAGAATATTTAATATCATTTTTTGCTCTTTTGATATGTTTGTCATTTGTTGTTTTAATATTTTTTTCAAAGATTACAATGTTAATTTTTATGTTAATGTTGTTCAATATTGCTTTTCTTGGAGCATGCTTTGATATTTTAACTGATTTAAATTTAATTAAAAATTTTTCAGATGAAAAAAGACCATTCTTTCTTTCATATTATATTGGTGGGTGGAGGCTGTCTTCAATATTCGCAGGTGGTGCGGTTTTATTTATTTTTAATAATTTATTTGATAAAAATATTGATTTTCTATTTTTATTTTCATCATTTATTTTTTTTATATTCTTGAATATATTTAATTTTACAGAAATAAAAAAAATTTTAGAATTTATTTCAAAAAATAAATTATATTTTTTCCTTATAATTCCTTGTACTTGTTTCTTGTTTATATTAAAAACTAGTTTTAATAATTTTAAAGAGTCATTAATTATTTTTTTGAATTTGAAAGAATTTTATGTATATTCTTTATTTTATAAGTTATTTGATTTAACATTATCATCATTTGTCGTTGTTTTTTTTATTAAGGAGCTTAAATTATCTATTGAATTTTTTGGAGTAATCAACACAATCATTCCTCTTTTATCAATTTTAATTCTAAGTCACTTATGGAAATTTACAAGTAAAATTTTTTCACTCAAAAAAATAATGCTTTATTCTTTATTGATTAAATCAATAACTATAATGATTTTTATGCTTCTTAATTTTTTAAGTTTAAATAGTAACTTATTATTATTAATAGCTTTTATATTAAATGTTTTTTCATCAAGTTTTATTACTTATACTTATTCCAATTATATTATGCAATCTGTTCAAGGAGATAATTCTTCATTTAAATACTCTATATTGTCATCTTTACCTATGCTATTGTTAATTGTTTCAGTTCCATTTGCATCTATTTTAATTTCGAAATATAATTGGAGTATATTTTTTATCTTTATATTGTTTCTTCAGATTTTTAGTTATTTGTCAATTAATAACATGGATCTAAAAAAAACTAAATGAAATATTTTATATAAAAATATCATATACATCATAATTGGAAAACTTATGAATATATTTAACAATGGATACAGAAAACTCATCAAAATTTATTTTATTTTTACTATAAAGATCATAAAAACCATATGGCCCACATAAATGCATAGCTGCTAAAATTCCAGATAAAATACCTTCATCGTAGATTTCAAAAAGTTCATGAAAAGTTGATTCAGGATATTTATTTTCTTTAAAGATCGTTAATAGATCTATTCCCTTAGAAATATTAAAAAGTTTCTTTAGAATTTTTAAGTTGTAGTAAAATGCTTTAATTATAATTTTTTCTTGAATTAAAGGGGATTTCAAATCATCAAAATTATTTAAACCTAGTAAACCTTTAAATTCACCTTCCCATAAATTCACATGTGTCGCTATAATACCCTTATTTAAAAACTCATTGTAAGTATAATATTCAGTAACTCCCGCACTCCAAAACTTGTCATCAATACCACCCATATAATACGAATCTACTAATAAATTTTGTCTTAGCTTTTTACTAGGTATGTAAATTTCTAAGTCATAAAGTAATGCTTCACCAAATTGATATCCAATAAAACCTAAAGCATTTATAGAATGATATTGCATATTTTTTATGCAATCAGGATTGGTAGCATCAAATAAATGAGCTATACCTAAAGTACAAAAGTATTCATATACAGTTAATTTCTTAGAAAGTGGTCTTCCAGTCATATAATTTCTTTTAACAATACCGGGAGACTCAACATCATAATAGTCAATAACTTTATTATTATAGTTATCAATGTACCAGTTAAATTTATTTGGTGATATACCAGATTCTTGCTCTAATAGATCATTTAAAAAAAGAGAAAAAGATTTCATTAAAAGTACTCATTTTTTATGTAAAAAATATAATATTTAATTATAAGGGATTTATTCTTTATAATTTAACTATTTTCAATAGTTCAGAAATATTATTGTTGATCCTATTATTATTGATCATAACTAGAGAAGATAATGAGTCTGAAATATTTTTTGTAATACTGTATTCTGAATTATTAGTATACCCTATAATTCCTAAAACTTTAAGACAATTTAAACATATATCAATACATAATTCTGATATTTGTGGTTTCATAGAAGTGATCTCTAGTTTTTTTGTAAATCCTTCACAATAGTCATTACTGAATGAAATTAAATTAGTAATTATAGAGTTTTCCATCAAAAGTAAGTCATTATAAATTTCAGCAACTTTAATGCCATTTTCTTCATTAATTTTATAATGCTTTAATGTCTTGTCAAAGGCATTTGAGGCTATTCCTAACCAACATCCACTCCATAATAAATGACTATATGGTAATATAATTTCATTAATTATTTTATTTGAAGAACATAATAATATATCTGACTCATTAAATTCAGAACTTAAATCATATCCATTACTACATGTTCCTCTTAAACCCATTGAATTCCAAAGACTTAATAGTTCTAAAGTATATTTTTCTTTTGTTAAATAAATAAATACTTGCTTATTGTTGTAGTCATTGGCTGTTAATAAAATAGCATCAGCATAATCAGCATAAGAAATAACTGGACATTTTTTATTTAAAAAAAATAAATTATTTTTATTTTTTACAATTTTAGTAATGCTTCTAGAGATATCGCCACCTTTTCCTATTTCAGAAGTGGCAGATGCAATTAAAGACTGTTCTTTAAAAATATTATATAGTAAGTTTTCATTACATTTATCGTTAATAATTGCGTATAATTGAGTAATATGCATAGCATATATCATACCAGTTGAAGCACATTCTTTTGATAAAATATAGATAAAATAAAATTGGTCATACAAATTAAATTGATAAGGGTTATCTTTTAAATTAATTATTGTAGTTAAAAGTTTTTTCTCTTTCAATTTAGAGAAAGTCTGATGTGGAAATATTGATTTTTCATGGACAACTTTACTTTCTGATTTTAATACAGGAATTATTTCTTTATTAATAATTTCTAGTGCTTTCTTAAATGAATTTGAAAGATTTTTCTCTATTTTGCTTATATTCATTAATTAGTTTCCTTCTAAATAGGCTATGTGATTTTCTAATTGTTGCTTCAACGCAGGAAATTCTGTAAAAAATCCTTCGTACTTTTTTAATAAAATTTTTGATTCTTTTACTCTTAAATTATTAAATTCTGGAGAAGTCATTCTTATTTTATTATGATTGTGAACTTTAACTTTAGCCTTACCAGATATAAAGTGAGGAATGAAACCTTTGGATAAAAGCCTAATAAAAAAATCTGTATCTTCTACTACTTTAATTTTTTCATCAAAAAAATTTTGTTGTTTATTAATATGTGAAGATCTTACAGTAACACCATGACCTATACCTATACTAAGTAGTTTTTTAAATATATCAATTTTCTTTTTGAAAACTTCAATTCTCTCTGGTGGATCAATATAGCAATTACTATTAATGTATTGGACTGAGCACCAGGTAATTGAAATATTGGGATTTTCAATTAAGGCATTTAATGACTCTTCTAGAAAAGTTTCACAATATTCATCATCATCATCTAAAAAACTTATATACTTCCCTAAAGCTGCTTTAATACCTATATTTCTAGCTGTAGCAGCTCCCAGATTTTCATGATTCTGAATATAATTGATCCTAAAATTGAATCTATTTAATTTTTCGCGATCAATTTTTTCTGTAGAACCATCGTCTACTATTATTACTTCGTAATCTTTGAAAGTCTGTTTTTCAACACTATTAAGACTTCTAATTAATTCATGAGGTCTATTAAATGTTGGAATAACTATTGAGAAAGTTGGACTACTCTTCATTGTTTTTAATCCTGATTCTAGAATAACTTATACTTTAAAATTGATATTTATTAATAAAAAACAATCTGTTTATAAGATTAATTAACTTCTTGTTAAAGAAAATTGAGAGATTTTTAATATCTTTTTTAGAAGCTGGTTTTAATATTTTGATATATATAATCAATGTAAACTCCTCCAAACTATAGTTTTCATTTTAAATATATAAAATTCTCATTTAAAAATATTTATATAATAGAAGTTGTAAAATACAAATAGGAACTTGAATCAACTATTTAAATTTCCTACTAGCTCAATAAATTTAAGTTTAATTCTATTAAATACATCATGCTTTGTGCCTGAACCATCAATTCTAATACAGTTGTCATCTGCCAATTGACATAATGCATTATGAAAATTTTGTAGTTCTTCAAGTGGTTCGTAGTCTGTTCCTCTATCATTAACTCTCTTATATGCAATTTCAGGAGGAGTATCTATCCAAAATACGAAGTCATATTTTTTTGCAGACTCATAAACATCAATAATCTTATTGATATCATTGCAATTATTTGCAACTGCTAGGCCGAGTCGACAAAAGTTTGTACGTGGTTCAATAACATCTATACCAGTATTGATACAAGGTAAAATAGCACTGTAATGATGTCGTACAGCACTAAAGGCTTTAGCTAATTCAAAAGGATATGTTCCAAAATAGCTTCTTGGAAGCATTGAATTTTGTCTGCTTATTGCTGTAGCAAGTTGAGGAACTAAATCATCCTTAGGTTCACAAACATAACATTGCCGTTTTAATGACCTTAAATATTGACCTAACATACCTGCTTGCGTTGATTTCCCGGCACCATCAAGTCCTGTAAACCCTATATAGAGTGAGCGATTTGAAAAATCGGTTCTTTTTATTTTCTGTATTTCTTGAACAATACCACTTGTAAGCATTTAAAAACTCCTTATATATTATTTATTGGTCAAAGATAGATATTTACTTTTAGCTATATCTAAACTATTCCAAAAATATAATCTCTATTTAATATTCTGTTAAATTTTATAGAAACTCAATATTTGTGTTAGTAAAAGTTTCTATAAGATTTTTAGTAAAAATTGAATCAATATTAATTATTACTATAATAAACTCGTGTGGATAAGGTATTTTTATTAAGTAAAGTATCTTGTAAACGCTCTGAATACTTACCATTTATAATGAGACACTCATTAATAAAGCCATGCGCTATCCATTGTGCGAGACAAACATCAATTGAAGTATGTCCTATTTTTACAACATCAGCTGCCGAAGCAGATTCTATTGGTTTTTCTTTTAGTAGGTTTCCAGAAGTATCTTGATCATAAATACCATCTACATCAGTGAGTACAATCAATTTTGGTGCTCCTACTTGCCAAGCAATCCAACCCGCGATTGCATCAGATGTAATATCCCAACTATATTCAACTGGATCTAAAGACATTATAAGTTGTGAGGGTAGAAGAATAGGTGTCTTTAAGTTGTCTAACGCTATTCGGATATCTTTAAAATTTCGACAAGTCAACGATGCCTTTGAGTAATAAGGATCTGAAAGAATTAATCCTATTTGATCTTGAGCTAAGGCACATGCCTCATGAGCTGTTGGCATAGTAAATTTTCTTTTGGCATAAATCTCTTCAATAGATTTATCTGGCGGCCCCCCACCAGGCACAACTAATAATCTAGCCCCATTCTGTGAAGCTTCATTAATTATTTCGAGCAAAGCACCAGCTTCTTCTGGGTCTTTTAAAAGACTTCCACCAAATTTAATGACTAAATCTATATTTAGGTCTAGGTAACCAGAAATATTTTTTTTATTCATATTATCTACTACCACGTATGAACGCTGTGTCAACTAATTGTTTTACTAGTTCATCAAAAGATATACCAGCAGCTCGGGCTGCATCAGGATAAAGACTAGTTGGGGTCATACCCGGTAAAGTATTAGTTTCAAGTAAGTAAATTTCTGAAGAATCTGTAATGATAAAATCTGATCTTGATAGATCTTTACAACCTAGTACTTGATGGGCTTGGATGGCTATCTCTGAGGCGCGTTCATATACATCTTGCGGTAGTTGAGCTGGTACTACATGCTGACTGGCACCCTCAGTATAACGGTGCTCAAAATCATACCATTGACCGAGTGGAGTGATTACTTCAACTATAGGTAAAGCTTTAATTTGTGTATGATCTTCTAAAACTCCTATTGTGATTTCACGACCAATAATTCTTTTTTCCACAACAGCTTCTGCACTATTATTAAAAAGTCTCTTGATTGAAGAGGCAATATTTTGACTTCCTTGAGCAAACTCAATCCCTAGAGCAGAGCCTTGATCACAAGGTTTGATTACAACATCATTTCCAACATTTTTTAAAATATTATTAACAACTTCCTCTATTTCTTCATCTCTATTAATGGTAATACCTAATGCACAAGGAAGTTTCGCAGCCGCAAAAATCAACTTTGCTGTAGGTTTGTGAAGGGCACATGCACTAGCTTTAACACCACTGCCAACGTAAGGTAGGCCTAGTATTTCAAGAAAACCTTGAATAGTCCCATCTTCTCCTATAGCTCCATGTAAAACTGGGAATGCAACATCAAAGTTGTCACTAATCAACTTCTTTGGAAGCTCACTATCGAGTTCAAGTACATGAATATCCGCATATGAATTTCTTAAAGCTTTAGCTACAGCGTTAGCTGAACTTCTTGATACTTCAGATTCGGTGGAGAAGCCACCACAAATAATAGCAACTTTTAATTTTTTCGTTGCATTTTCCATAGTTAAATCCTTCTTTAGTTTTAGTTCATAATTTTGGTTCACAAATAAATTACTTTGCTTCAATCTTTATAATCAAAGATGTGATTTAGTATTATTCAGTGAAGAAAAACAATCATTTACCATCTGATTTTTTTACTGAATTGCATAAGTATTCATATATATTCATCAGGTAAAAGCAGCTATTTGTTTTTTGCTTGCTTTAGTATATTAATAATTGATGTTTGAGAAAAATTAAATTTAGTTTTGTTAGTCTTTTGTATATATCGTTGAGCTTGTGGTTAATTATAACTCACATTATTTATATATATATTGCTAGAAATTTGTGTTTTTTATGTATTGGTTAAATTTAATTATTTTTAATATAAAACAAATACTTATATATAATTTTTGGTATAAAAAATTATATAATTTTTTTTGTCTTATTAATTTTTATGAAATGGATATTATTATTTTTATTTCTCAATATTTGACTTGCAATTTTTTTTTATTATCTTTATAAGATGTAAAAAACATAGAGGAGAGTGATTTTTAACTTTTATAACTAAAACTTAAAGTGTAATAATTAGTTGTTTGCTTAGTAGATTGTTGAAAATATTAGTTTTAATAAGTATTTAATATTCATATGCGCTTATTAATTTTTTAGTATTTATAAGTGTTTAATTAATAAAATAATACTTGTAATTTAGAGGTTATAATATGAGTGTTGATAAACTAAAAATAGCAGTACTTTTTGGTGGGAATAGCTCAGAGCGAGATATTTCTATTGAAAGTGGCATTGAAGTGGTCAAAGCTCTGCAACGCGCAGGTCATGAAGTTCTAGCTGTTGATACAGCACAAGGTGTTTTAGACGAATCAACTCAAAAAATGCTAATTGAAACAGGCTCAACTTCATTGCTTTCGCCAGAAACTGAGGTAGAAGAAAACTCAATTCATCAAGTTGTTCTAACTAAAACAGGTGATTTATTTGATGTGGATATAGTTTTTCTAGTTTTACATGGCGGGAATGGTGAGGATGGAACTACACAAGGAATGCTTGATTTAGCTAAATTGCCATATACCGGTAGTGGGCATTTGGGAAGTGCTATAGCTATGGATAAAGATATTGCCAAGCGACTTCTTGTAAAAGCAGGTGTACCAACTCCAGATTGGGTTATGGCACCAGTAGATTCAAGGATTGTTAGTGAAAAAATCGGATTTCCTGTAATCGTAAAGCCTAACAAACAGGGATCAACAATAGGCCTCACTTTGGTTAGGAATCCGGATCAATTACAGGATGCTGTAAATTTTGCATTACAACATGATGATGAAGTAATGATTGAAAAATTTATAGATGGTCGTGAGTTAACGGTTGGCATTCTTGCAGATAAAGCTTTAACAGTAGGGGAGATCATTTTACCGAGATCAGGAATATATGATTATGAGAGTAAAAATCAAACCAAAGCTGCAAAAGTAGTATTTCCAGCCGAGATTACTCCAGAGCAAGCGAATCAAGCTTGTCATTTTGCAATTTCTGCTCATAAGGCATTAAAACTTAATGACTATAGTCGTGCTGATTTTCGAATGGATGGGAATGGTAAATTATGGTGCTTGGAAGTTGAAACTTTACCTGGAATGAGAACATCCAGCCTATTACCTAAATCAGCTGAAGCTAGTGGTATTAGTTTCCCTCAGTTATGTGAGGAAATAGCTTCTCTTGCTGTCAAACGTACAAAAAAATGAGCTATTTTAAATACTTATTATCAAAAGAATATTCGAAGGATTTTTATTAATAATTGAATTTTGAGCTTTATAAAATTTATTAACGTGACATTTGTATAAAAACAATGTCTAGAATGATTTTAGATTACAGCTTTATTTCAAAATATTTATTAAAGGATTTATATGTTAAGAAAAAAAGAAAGTGGAGGTCTAGCAGTTATTTCACCTGAAGCAATACAAGCAGGTTTGGATAAATTGATAGTGAAATTTTGTAAAGATAGGTTGTTTTTGTCGCCCACAAATATTTTTCACAGTCAGTTAGGTACTGCTCAAGTTTCCCAATTATATCCGCATTTAAGCCAAAATAAATTAGATAAAGTTAAAAAACTGCATTCAATTGGCCCTTCATTAGTGTTGTATTGGGATATAATTCCATATAAATATTTCCTTAATTTTTTAAAAGGAGCTGCTCATCCAGCTTTTTCCTTGAAGCATACTATTAGACATGAATTCCCATGTGATAATCAGATATTAAACTTAATACATTGTAGTGATGATTCCCAAACTGCTGCAATAGAATTTGATATATTAAATAGTTGTAAGATTAAGGAAAATCAGAAAAAAAATGTAATAACTTCACCACATGCTCATTTAGGAATACTTAATTATATTGATTTAATATCAGAAGTTTTCCATTATAAAATAGAAGATAGAATAATATCAAAAATTAAAGAGCAACCACAGAAGAATATAAGACATGTGTTTACTTTATTAAATAATTACGCAAATAATTGCGCAGAATTTAGAAGTGTACACGAGAACTTTTTCTTAGGAAATTTCTCACCTTTACTTAATTTTATTGATTCAAATACTTTAAGCAAAAAAATAGTATTTAAAAATAATTTATCAAGGTTGGCAATTGAAAGTTTTGCTGATTCAGCTCCTATGTGGTTAAAAGAGCCTATTGAAAATGTTATTGATTTTATTGGTAATATTTTAAATAGTTTAGGTGTAAGCACATGGGAGATCTGCGGAAGTACTGCATTATGGCATTATGGGATTCCTATTGTTCCAAGAGATCTTGATATTAGATGTAAAGAAAAAGATCTTTATAAAATTGCTAACTATTTTTCGAAAAATATAGAGTTTATTGATGCTGGTACTCATAGTAGTAATGTAGTGAGTCTTAATATTCAAGGATGGGATATCGAATTTACGGGTGATACTCATTGTCGCAATAATATTCATATAATTTTGAATGATGAAGAAAGTAAGAAAAAGAATAATTATTTTCAATCAGCGGTCGAATGCGCCATTGAATATTTAAGTATGGGAAGAAGTGATAGAGCAGTCAGTGATCAGAAAGTTGCCCAGATGTTAATAGAAAAACAAAATATACAAATTTCTGATCTTTTGGATAAAGCATTTAAAGCTGGATATAAGTCAGACAATAACCTATCTAAAATTTACTCGGATTGTGAATTAAAATGCAAAATAAATTAAAGAATCTCGCTTATTATGGCGGCAAACCAAGTGTTGAGAAAAGCTCTTTTATTCCTTGGCCTGCTCCAAACACTAATCATCTAAATGCACTTCAGAGAGTATTAGATAGTGGAAAATTTCATCGTGTTAATCACCCACTTATTGAGGAACTCGAAGCTCGAAGTAGAGAATATTGTGGAACTCAGTACTCTAGAGCAGTTTCTTCCGGAAGTGCTGCTTTACATGTGGCAACTAACTATTTTGCGGAAAAAGGTAATTCAGCAATAGTTTGTGCACTTAATTGGCCAGGCGCTATAGCTGCTATAGCACACTGTGGTCTAGATCCTATTTTTGTTGATACAGCTGAGGATGGTTGTATTGACGAAGCTTCTGCAATATCTCATATGGATAAAGAAAATGTTTCTTTAGTGCAGATTACACATCTTTTCGGTAATTGTGCTTCTAGAAATGAACTTCGTTCATATGCTCGAGCAGAAAATATAGCGATAATAGATGATTGTGCACAAGCAGCAAATGTCCCCCGGTATTTGCAACATACTCTGCATTTGGAAAGTGATGCATATATCCTTTCAGGAAATGGTGCAAAACATCTAGCTTCTGGTGAATTAGGTTTACTTAGCACTAACTCCATAGGATTAATCGAACATGTTGATAATGTGTCCTTAAGTAGCTCCTCACGCAAAGGCGAAAGAATATTTTCTCCATCCTCTCTCGGTTATAACTATCGCCCTAATGTTTTCTCTGCATCTATTGCAATTGATAGATTTAGTGAAATTGATGAACAAATTAAGATAAGACGTGAAAATGCACAATATCTAGTTACTCATCTTGAAAAGTTACCAGGAATTAATCGTCTCTTTGGAATGGATTACGAGAGTAGCGGTTTTTGTTCAGTTCCCATGAGAATTAACTTTAAAGCATTAGGATTACCTGAGACGGCGGAGGTACGTAATAGAATAGTTGAATTATTAGCTGCCGAGAATGTGCCCGTAACCGTCTGGTTAACACGTCCAGTGTGGGAATATATTCCTATATGGAAAAATAAATATGATTTGGATAATTATCCAAATACAAAAGCTATTTTGAACTCCATGTTCTGTATTTCTGAAATTGCCCCGCCCAATGGAATTTCTCAATTACATGCAGTGGTTCAAGCTTTTGAAAAGGTATGGGAAGCAATAAATATTTTTGGTATTGAATTGTTTGATACGGAGAGGGGCAATTGTGAAATTTGATCTTACTACACTAAAAAAAAGTACTTATCTTGATCTAGATAGTTTCGCAAAAAATTTAAGAGAATATTTAAAAATATCCATCGAAATGTCTGGTGGACATTATGCAAGTCCACTGGGTGTTGTAGGGATTACCGTAGCTGTACACTATGTCTTTAATTCTCCACAAGATAAACTTATTTTTGATACAGGACATCAATGCTATGCACATAAAATAATTACAGGCAGACACGAAGATTTTAAATTTATTCGTCAGGCCCATGGTATCAGTGGTTTTCCTGAACCTACAGAGTCTAATCATGATCATTTTCGTGTTGGTCACGCTGGTACTGCATTAGCAATAGCTATGGGGCTTTCAGTGATTCCTTCTGATGACTGGGTAATAGTTATTGTTGGAGATGCTGCTTTTGCAAATGGTGTTTCGCTAGAGTCACTTTTACTAATACATAAAGCTAAACGTCCAGTTCTAATTATAGTAAATGATAATGTGCACAGTATTTCAGATGCAGTCTCTTCATTACGAACTATGAATTCTTCTCGTTATGAAGCCTTGGCACTAGCTGCAGATATAGATTTTGCTGGAACTATAAATGGTAATGAACCTCTTGATTTAGCAGTTAAACTAAAAAAACTCAAAAATTTAGGAAAGAGCTCATTAATCCATGTGTCTACCGTTAAAGGCTATAGTGATGAGTACGCTTCTTCTAATCCATTTAAATATCATGCAATTCAGTCAGTAATAAGAAAAAATCTTCCTCCCGCTTCAAAAGAAAGTTCACAAGAAGTTTTGAGCCAATTTTTGATTAATGCCGCGCATAAATCAAAATTATTTTTTATTTCGATAGGGATGGCTGAGACAGCAGGTTTTGGTCGTATTGTAAAAGATAGTAAAATTCACTATTTAGATGTAGGTATTGCAGAGCATACTGGCTTTACAATTGCCGCAGCAGCAACTAAAAGTTTTGATTTCACTTTCATACATATATATTCAACTTTTTTACAACGTTCCGCAGATGCACTTTTACATGATATTGGTGTTAATCAATCTCCAGTAGTTTTATTAATTGATAGATGTGGTCTTGGAGCTGAAGATGGTCCTACACATCATGGAATTTATGACTTAGCAATTTTAAGGTCATGTCCAATGATGGAAGTGTACTCTTGTTCAAATAATAATTTATTTAATATAGCTCAAGAATTATTTTGGAAAAAAAGAAGTGCTCCTTTAGCAATTCGTATTTTTAAAGGAGGACTAATTAATAACTCAGAAAAAACAATTTTAGATAGGGCAATGGGTATATGTACTCATCGATATGGCGATAATATAACAATTATTAGTCATGGTAGAATTCTTGAAGAATGCATAAAAGCTGCTGATATCTTAGAAGAAAATAATATTACTTGTAATGTAATAGAATTAATTAAACTACATCCTATTAGTGAAAATACCGTATCTTATTTTCAAAATAAAGGGCCAGTAATTATTGTTGAAGAACACGCTGAAACAGGTTCAGTAGGAAATATCATTGGTGCAATGTGGAAAACACTAGTACCCCTTAAGCAAGTATATATTACTAACAAATTAACTCCACATGGCGATGTTTTTTGGCAATGGGGAATCAATAAAATTGACTCCAGTAGTATTGCTAAGACTTGTCAAGAGTTTCTTGATGAAATTAAACTTTAAGTTTTTAAAGACTTAAATTTAATATTTATTAATTTATAGATGAGGTCATAATTATGGAATATATAGAAAGCCTTCCTAATAGATATTCTTATCTTCTCAAAAAAAAATCAAATTTTTATGATTGGTTTATAAGTTCGAAAGTTTATGTTAGTAATAAAAAAATAAATAAAAAACAAATACTCTACTCATTAGAAATTTTATTAGAGGAATGTGAAAGTTTAAGAATTAAATTTAAAATATTTAATGAAGAAATTTTTGAATTTATAGAGGAAGTATATAATGTAGAAAGTTATATTGATATTAGTTGCATTGATGTGATAAAAATAGAAGATATTGAAAATAATATTATTTATAGGATAAATAAATATAAAGGCACACTAGGTGGAGATAAAGAATTATTTAAATTGTTTATTACTATGGATGCCAATGAAAAAGTTTATATATATTTTTTAGTTCATCATATTACTTGTGATCTAATTTCATATGTAATGATAAAGAACCGCTTTTTTAATTTACTTGAGGACCCTAAGATTGGTGAAAAAATATCATACAAAGAATATGTCGAAGAGGTAAGGAAATATTGGAAAAATGAAACAAATTTAAAAGATAATATTATATTTTATTGGGAAAGTTTTTATTTAAGGAAATTTGATAGTCTAGGTGAATTTGATGGTCAACATTTACTAGAGAAAAATTCAGAAAAATTAGAAATAAAACTAACTGATAGTATAAAAGAAATTATTAATAGAATTAGTAAAAGGGATTTGGCTATTTCTCTATTAATTTCATATTCAAGAGCACTTTACTTTTGGTCAAATGGTAAGATGAAAAATAACTTAATATATCTTGTATATCATGGAAGAGAATATTTTGATAATAAAATAAATAGTGCTAATCTGGTTGGTTGGTTAAATCAAGTTTTTCCATTTTCTATAGAAAATAGTTTGCCAACAGAAAAACTTATAGAAATTTTAAGAACACAAATATATTATATGTATGCTAATAGTTCCAGTTATGGAATTTTAAAATATATTGTCAAACTTCCATTGCTAGTAAATATTCCTGAGGCACAAATATCTATAAATATTGCTTTAGAAAATAGAGAAATAAATTTAGATGATGTTGCAGTAGCAAATATTAATATAGAAAATAAAATGAATGAAAACTCACAGCGTGCTTTTATTTTAAGTAGTGGGTTTTATATTAGAGATGGTTGTTACTGTTTTTCCATAGATTTTTCAAATAAAATTTATTCTAGTGTTTCTATTAATAATCTTTTAACTAAATTTAAAAGTGAATTTAATAATTTTTTGGTAGATAGTTATGCGTAATTTTATTGAAATATTATTTTCTAAAGCTAAAGGAAAAAATAATGCTGTAATCTATAAAGGAATATCATATTCTTATGATAAACTTTATAAAGATGTAATTCAGTACTCTTTGTCAATAGGAAGTAGAGTTGAGTCAAATAATGGCCAAAAAATTGGTTTTATGTTTGATAAAAGTTATAATTCTTTATGTATATTGCTGGCTATAATGCATAGTGGAAATACGTATGTACCTTTGAATAAAAAAACGCCAAAAAATAGATTGATAAATATATTAAAAAATTATGGAATAGAAAATATTATTTCTGATGAAAATTTTATTATCGAAAGAGTTAATATTATAAATTTAAATGATTTAAAAAATAGTAACAATATTATTTGTAGTTACAAAAAATCAGAAGGAGACTATGCGTATATAATTTTTACTTCAGGAAGTACAGGATTGCCTAAAGCAGTAGGAATTTCTTATTTTAATCTTCAATGTTTCCTAGATTCAATGAAAGAAGTAGTTGATATAAATGAAGATGATAGAGTAAGTTTTTATGCGGATTATTTTTTCGACTTCTCGATTGCTGAAATATTTTTAACTATAGGTAATAGTGCTTGCTTAGTAATACCAGATAATTTTGAAAAAAGAAATCCATTAAAATTTGTTGAGGAAAATGAAATTACTATTTGGATGTCTGTTCCAAGTTATGTAAATTATTGTATGGAATTAAATAAGATTAAAAAATATATTTTAAATAATGTCCGTATCACCATATTTTGTGGTGAAGGATTGCCCGTTCAATTAGCAAGATCATGGTTAAATATTGTCCCAAACTCTAAAGTTTACAATGCATATGGTCCAACAGAAGCAACTGTTTTTTCGACAGTATATCTTTTTGATTTAGATATAGATTATGAGACTTATCTATTGCCAATTGGTACTGATCTAAAAAATATTAAATCAAAAATTACATTAACAGATGAAAAAGGAATAGGAGAATTATTTCTTTCTGGGGGACAAGTTTTTTCTGGATATTTATTAGATGAATGTATAGATGAGTGGTATGGAACAGGTGATATGGTTTATAAAGATAAATATGGAAATTATAATTTTGTTTGCAGAAATGATTTCCAGATCAAACGTAATGGATATAGAATTGATATCAATGAAATAAAAAGTATTATAAAAAATAGTTTAAATAATATTGAATTGGAAATTGTTGATTTAGATTTAGATGATGTGAAAAAAATAATATTTATAATAGATAATAAAATAGATGTTTTAGTTGTTAAAAATATTATTGATGATAAATTGGAGTCATACATGAAGCCTGATAATATTTTGGTTTTAGATAGGTTTCCTCTAAATCAAAATGGCAAGTTGGATTATAGTAGTCTTAAAATTATTGCTAAAGAAATTTTATCAACTTAGGAGTAATATATTTTATGTTTTACCTTTCTAATAATATTATTGAATTTAATAATTACTTTGAGAAATTATTTTGTCAAAGTATTAATGATTTACTATACACTTATGTTCATGATAGTAATCAGGCTTTATTTTTATTAGTTGGTTCTATTCCGGAAGGAAATGCTAGTGAAGTTTCTGATATAGATATAATTTGTATAACCAATTATGAGAATATAAATTTTAATGCTAAAGATAATGCTGTTTTTAATGGTTTTTATTCTTTCGATAATGATCCTTTAGCTTTTTTTAATAAAGTTGTATTTTACAATAATATTGAATTTGATATTTTATTTGTTTCGCAAGATAAAATCACTCGAATATTAAATAGATTGGATCATACAAAATGTAATTTTACTGTGCAGGAACTTCATGTTTTTTCTAGAATTTTTAACAGCTGGTCTATCTATGAAACTGAATATTGTCAATTTTTATCTAAGGTAAAAGAAGGTGGTAAATTAAGGATATTTTGTGTTTTGAGAAACTTGGTTGGTGCTTTAAAACATATGGAAGATGCTATTATTCACAAGACTAGAAACCCAAGACTTTATAAGTATCTTATTAAATATGCACTGGTTGAGTTTATTCAATGTATATATGCAAGTTTTGATATTTATGATAATGGATATAAATGGTTGAGAAGTTTTGATAAGTTAAATATAGACTCTAAGATAAAGTCTTTATTTTATACTTTGTATTTTGATGAGTTAACTATCTCAGTAGAAATGTATGAGGAGAATGTAAAGGAATTTATAAATTTAGTTATGAGTTGTCTGAAAAATGATCCTATTCTAAAAATTGCAATTAATAGTAATTCACAAGTCAAAAAATATGGTTATATATATGAATATTAAACAAAATGTTATAAAAATTTGGAAAAAACGAACTAAAAATTCTCAAGAGAAACTTAATGAAGATTTCTTTGATGTTGGTGGTGATTCATTAGGATCTATTCATCTATTAGTTGATCTAAATAATTTTTTTGAAATAGAGTTAGATCCTAATGATTTCTTTATTTCACCGACTTTAGATAATCTGATTAAGATAACTGAACAAAAAATATATGAAAAAAGTTAATATATGGATTATATTTTATGGCACATTTTTTTAGATTATTTATTAATTGTGTGCCTAGTTTTTTTAAATATAATTTTTAATATCACTTGAGATGTAAAAATAAGGATAGTTCGATCTAATGTATTTTAATAAACTAAGACTAGGAGACATAAATGCAATTAAAACCTTTAATTATTTGTATATCGCCACATCAAGATGATATTGCATTATCTATTTCTTCATTATTAAATGAATTATATTTGAAAAATAGAGCAATTAAATGTAAGTTGATAAGTTGTTTTACTAAAACTAATTATGCCCCCTATTTGCAAAATAAAAGTGTTGAATCTATTAGTAGGGAAAGAGAGTTGGAAGATAGAAGATATGTTAAAAAATTAGCTTTAGATATGATCGAAGTAATCAGTATTGGTATGAATGATTCTCCTCTTAGAGAAGAGTGGGATATAAAGTGTGATATTTATAAACCTGATAATTATTATAAGCATAATAAAGATGAAGTGATGCGATATGTCTATGAATTATTAGAGAAATTGTCTAAATATGTAGATAAACCAGAACTTGTAATTTTACCACTTGGTCTTCAACATAAAGATCATATAATCGTATCAAAAACGAGTTCAATAAGGTTTAAAGCAAGTCCAATTTTAATATATGAGGATATACCGTATAGATTTGATATAAATGATGATGATATTAAAGACAGAGTAAATGATATTGAATTAATAGCTGGTAAAAAACTAATTAAAATAAAAAGTAAATATAAATTTAATTTGGATCTATGGGTTGATCTATTAAACATTTATGCCTCACAATTTTCTACAGAGGAAATTTTAAATATGGCTAATAAGTTAAGTAGTGCAGGAGGTGAAAATTATTGGGCATGCGATAAGGCAGTAAAATTATTAGAAACTATGGGAATTGAACTTAGTGTTAGTAAATAAGTTTTTAATTGATAAGAGATAGATAAATGAATAAAAATATAGTAATTATTACTGGAAACAAACCGCATATGAATTATTTTGTATCAGAGATGGCAAAAAAATTAAATGTAGTTTCAGTTTTTTATTTTAAAGTTTGGAAGCGACCAACTTTAAGAACCTTAGAATATTTTAAAAGTAAAGAATTTAGAAGTAGAAATAAATTATCACCATCTATAGCATATGATATTTTAGGAGAGAATAATATTGGTTATAATTATGCAGATGAAATATTTAAGAGTAAATTGAAATTAAAGTCAATTCCAGCATATCATTGCGAAGATATAAACTCAGAGGAAGTTATAGAGAAAATAAAAGAGTTTAGGCCTGATATAGTTTTTTGTCATGGAGGACCGATATACGAAGAAGGTATAATAAATTGTGCACCTCTAGTTATCAATTTTCATTCAGGAATCTCACCAAATTATAGAGGTGCACATTCTCATCTCTTTGCATATATAGATGGATCTAAATATGATATAGGTGGCACCTTGATGAAATTAAATAGTAAAATTGATGGGGGGGATATAATAAGACAATGTAGACCTACACTTAAACACAGTGATACACCTAAGGAAATATTTGTAAAAATTATGGAATCCGGTTGTTCTCTAGTAATTGATTTTATCGAAAATTATCAAAATAATAATGAAATAAAACTAGAAAAACAGATCGATAAAGGGAAATATACAAAAAACTCCGATTTTAATTTTAATAAATTATTAAAATATTATTATAGAAGATTTGTGGGGTTTAAAATTTAAGTTAATAAATTAAAATTATTCTATTAAGTATTTATTATTTTGTAGGATAGTTAATCAAAATTTTATGCATATTAGGTGGTGGGTATTTTGTGGTTGATAATTAAGCATCTTGAAATATTAGAAAGTTATTTAATAATTAAGCGTGAACAAGCTCATTCGTGAGCTTTTTACTATTACATTGTTTAATGTGATAAACCTTAGTTTATTCATAGACATGTTAGGATATATGTACTCTAGATATAATTATGATACAACAGGATTTAAATTTATTACCAATTTTATTTTTAGAATTTAATAGGCACCAATTCTTTTGCGCGGATATGTCAAGTCCTTAATTGAAATTTATCGAAAAATTTGATTTTAATATTCATTTAATGAGTACTTAAAATAACTCAATAAAAATTTCATATATTTAGTAATAGTTATTAAAGTTATCTATCTTATTGTCTCAAGATTAAATATTCAGCCTATATAACCTAACCTCATCCAGCCTAGAAAATGTTTTGGCCTACATCTTCTTAATTACAAGATATGTGCTGTCGCTAATGTACACTTTATTATAAGAAGCTTGTTTGAAATTAGCTTGGAAAAATAGGCAGTTTCTTTAAAAAAGAACTGCCTGAAATACTAAATTATTTAATGAGGAGCTTTTAAAAGTTTAATCGCATCTTCTAAACCATAAATACTTCCTGCTAAATACTTTGACACTTGAATACTGCATTCAAGTAAAAGCGAAGTATTTTCGGCAATTTTCTCTTGGGTTAAGCGTTCAGAAGGCCCTGAAATGGTAAGTGCCCCTTGTAACTGTCTACCGTTGCTAAATACAGGTACAGACAAAGAGGACGTTTCTGGGTCACGTTCTCCAAATGAACTTGCCCAAAACTGATTTTGGACTTGTTGTAGATTTTCATCTACTTCAGTTTGAGAAAATGCGCGAAGGATTTTACCCGAAGCCCCAACATTCACTGGAAAAGTATCTCCTTCAGAGATAGAGACCTTTACAGATCGGGCTGGTTCAATGCGAAACAGAACCACGCGCTTATCGTTATCTAAAATATAAAATGAAGAAGTTTCACCTGTTTCTTTGGTGATTCTTTCCAAAATAGGATAAAGCACATCTTTAAGCTTAAAAGAATTTTGATAAATTCTTGATAGTTTTAATGGTGTTATGCCTAAAGAAAATTGACCATCTTCATTTCTAACAACATAACCATGATGTTCTAATGAACTCAATAATCTAAGAATAGTACTTTTATATAGCTTTGTACGGCGTGAAATTTCTGCGAGAGATAAGACGGGGCTATCTATATCAAAAGCATCTAAAATAAGTAATGCTCTATCTACGGCAGCTACACCTGAATTTTGCTTATCCATTTGGCTATCAGGATCTTGTGTTGATTTCGTCATACAAAAATATAAA
>Ga0157370_10002469_pt1 | contig 22307 bp, 12 predicted proteins | sample C35metaG_FD_113463 | JGI IMG/M metagenome (GOLD analysis project Ga0157370, IMG submission 113463) | Corn rhizosphere microbial communities from Kellogg Biological Station, Michigan, USA - C3-5 metaG | ecosystem: Host-associated > Plants > Roots > Rhizosphere > Soil | place: USA: Michigan...
ATTCGCATCTCTTTCGATGGGAATACTGTCAAGCTGTGTAAATGATGACGACACTAGCCTTCCTGAATACACTCCATTAATTTTTGGCGAAAACTTTTCAGAAGGTGCAGACAATACATTATTCGAAAAAGAAGGATGGACAAACTTTGCTGAAGCGGGGACTGTTCGTTGGACAAACCAAGTTTTTAGCGGCAATGGTTATGCTGAATTCACTACGTTCCAATCTGGCCAAGCTTCAAATATCGGCTGGTTGATTACTCCAAGCATCAATCTTGATGCTCAAGAAGGCGAAAAGCTAGTATTTCAAGTAGCGCAAGCTTTCGTTGACAATGCTGCCAATACTATCGAAGTATTGATCTCAACCGATTATGACGGAACCAATGTTACTGCTGCAACATGGCAGTCATTAAACGCGACTTTGCCAACAGTTAACTCTGTACGTTATGAGTTTATCAAATCTGGAGTAATTGACTTGTCAAGATATACCGGAACGGCTCATATCGCATTCAAAGTAAAAGGTAATGGTACGACGCTAGACGGTACGTATCAAGTTGATAATATTAGAGTTTATAATTAATTCTATTAAAAGTAAAAAAATGAAATCTACAATATTCAAATCTATATGTATCGCTGTTATCGCTGCTAGTCTATTCTCTGGCTGCGCAAATGATGATAACTATAGCAGTCCGAACCTTGACTGTGTTGATCCAGGATTGACAGCTACAAAAACGGTTCAGCAAATCATTGCTATGGCAACTACGACTCCTAAACTTTACGAAGCTGATGATGTTATCGAAGGCTACGTAACTTCTAGTGACGAAAAAGGAACTTTCTTCAAGACTATCTCTTTACAAACGCTTCCTGAAACAGGAGCGCCAGTTGGATTCAGCATTGCTTTAAACGTTTCTTCTACTTATACAGAAGGATTTACTCCAGGAACTAAAGTGTATATCAAACTAAAAGGTTTGTACTATGCTAATGTTTTCAACTCATTGCAAATTGGTGCATTATACCAAGGTACTGAAATCGGAAGAATCTCTGAGAACGTTTGGAGAGAGTCTATCTTCCCTTCTTGCACAAAAGTGAATGAAAACGATATGGTAAGAACAGTAACACTTGCACAAGCCTATACAAACGCAAACTTGAATACATTGATCGAGATCGATGATGTACGTTTTGCTGATGCTTCTGTGGGAAGAACGTATTATGATATCGATTCTGGAGGTGGCGCAACAAACCACTACCTTACGACAAATGCAGGCGGTATTTCAAACATCATCCGTTTCAGCAGCTTTGCTCCTTTCTCAGGAAACAGAGTGCCTTCTGGAAGCGGAAAAGTAAGAGGTGTTATGACGAAATACAACTCCGATTTCCAATTCATCGTAAGATACGAAAGCGACATCAAATTGAGCGGTACAAGAACCTTCACTTTTGCTGGAAGCCTTAACGAGAACTTCGAAAGCTATGCTGCGAACCAAAGCAACTTCATCAACTACTTTAACGATCCTATCATCGGAACTAAAGTTTGGAGCGTGAAGACTACAGCTTCAAAATATCTTGAAATGACTTCTTTCGGAACGCCTAATGAAGATAACAGAACAATGTTCTTTGTGCCAATCGACATGACTGCGGCAAGTACAATGACTTTCAAATACAAAGTTTCTTTCCCGGTAACAGGTCACGCACCGCTTAAAGTATACTACACGACAAACTACACTCCTGGACAAGACATCAGGACTGCAGCTATCGTTGATATTACTTCAAGCTTCAACATCGGAACAAGCCAAAGCTTTGTAAACGCTGGAACATTCAATATTCCTGCTGGAGTAACCGGAAACGGATTCTTCATCTTCGAATATACTGGTTCTGGGCTTTCAAACCCAAGATTGACGACTAACTTCGGAATAGACGATATCGTAATCAACTAAGACGAAGCCTGATAATAATCAGATTCCTAATATAAAAAACCCCGTTGAAATTATTCAACGGGGTTTTTTGTTTATACTACTATTTTATTTCTTTGGAACAACTTACATCAAGCGAGATTTTCTTTATAACTATTCTTCTCTTAGAACAGCAACGGCTTATATCATAAATCATACTTCCTAAATGTAAAGTATATCGCTATCTCTTCTTCATTGCTAACTTATCTTATCAATCCTATTAACACTATTACAAATAAGCTCAATTTTCAAATTAGCAGAAGGCCATTTCTTCTAGCCTATAAAAACAGAAAAGGCAAGCGCACAGACAAATTTACCAACCTTGACACAAAACAGCTTTAAACGCCTTAAAAAGGCCTATTTATAGCAATCAGCATCGCTATTTATAATTACATTCCCATATTGAAGCTATAACAAGGAAAAACTAAGGCTTTACTTTCCCATCGAAGACGTATAATAATACGCATACAAGCCAATCATACAGGGCATAAAAAAAGGGATGCCAACCGGCATCCCTTAATTGTATAACTTTAGAAATTATCTCTTAATGATCAAGAATTCACTTCTTCTGTTTTGAGCATGTTGCTCTTCAGTACAGTTTTCTTTGCAGTCCACTTTAGGCTCGCTTTCGCCATAGCCTTTACCTGAAATTCTTGACTTGTCAATGCCTTTAGAAATAACATACTGTACAGTCGATTTTGCTCTTCTGTCAGACAAGTTCATGTTGTACTCGTCGCTACCTCTGTTATCCGTATGACTTTTTACCATGATTACTAGCTGGTCGTTATTTTTCATTACTTGAACAAGTTTGTCTAGCTCAAATGCACCTTCTTGCGTAATGTTGCTCTTGTTGAATTCGAAGAAAATCTCTTTCAAGACAATTTCTGTCGGAGTCACAATTACGTCGATAGGCTGTAAGTCAGCATTGATGTTTACAGTACCGCCATTTGTTTTTGCAACCGGGAATACATTGCTTTCGTAGCCGTCTTTTGCAACTTGAAGCGTATACGCTCTGTTACAATCAACACTATATACTACTTGGCCATCAGCCGCTGTAGTTCTAGTTTCGATTACGTTTTTCTTTTCATCAAGAATAGCTACTCTTGCATCAGACAAGATGGCACCTGTTTTAGCATCTCTAACTAGAGTAACTACTTCTACACCGCAAACTGGCGTCGCTTGGTAGATATTGTCATTTCCAGTTCTGTTGCTTGAAAAGAAACCGATATTTTTAGTCGTATTAAAAGAAAATGCGAAATCGTCTTTAGCCGTATTAACTGGCGCTCCAACGTTTACAGCATCTGTCTTTTTATTAAAGTCGATTACAAAAATATCCAACGCTCCAAAACCTTTTCTTCCGTCAGAAGCAAAGTACAATCTGTTGTCGTCAGTAATAAAAGGGAAGCTTTCGTTTCCTTCAGTATTTACTTTAGTTCCCAAATTTTCTGGAGTTCCAAAGCTACCGTCAGCGTTTACAGCCACTTTCCAGATATCGTTACCGCCAATAGAACCTGGCATGTTCGATGAGAAGTAAAGTGTCTTGCCGTCTTTGCTGATGCTCGGGTTACTTGTAGAATACTCTTTGCTGGTAAATGGCAATGCTTTCACATTCGTCCATTTATCACCTTCTTTAGTTGCTTTGAACAAATAAACCTGTCCGAATTTCAGTTTTTTAGATTTGTCTTTTTCAAACTGACCTTCTTTAAAACTTTCGCTGGCAAAATACATCGTATTGCCATCGGCAGAAATCGTAGCAGGTCCGTCGTGGAATTTCGTATTGATTTCCGAAACAGTTACCGGCTCGCTGAACGTTCCGTTAGCATTGTACGTTGATTTGTAAAGGTCCAAAAATGGCTCTTCATTCCATCCGTACGTCTTTCTAGACTTGTTTCTTGCGCTGGCAAAATAAAGCGTGTTGTCGTTTGTCAATACCGCTCCAAAATCAGACTGGTCGCTGTTGATGTCTAATGATTTTTCATCAAAAAGCTTTGTCTGGCTTTTCAGCTTCGGAAGATAGTTAGGGTCTTGCTTGAACGTCACGGCTCTTTGGTCGTTTGGCGCTAAACCAGCAAATTTTTGCATTTGCGCATTCGACTCTTCATATTTTCCTTCCGCCTTTAGCATTTGAGCATAACGGTAGTACGTTTCAGCATCTTGCTTTTCTTGCGTTGCTTTCGCGTACCATTTTATAGCTTCTTTTGTATTAAAGACATTATAATAACTGTCAGCCAATTGCTTATACACATAGCTGTCAGCCTTTCCTTTGTCTACAAGCTTTAGGTATTCAGCAGAGGCATCTACGTATTCGAATCGGTTAAACAGTTTGTCGGCCTTCTCGGTATCCTTATTTTGTGCTGATAGTGTCATACTAGCGATCACAAAACTTAATGTAATATATAAATTCTTCATTGTCTAGGTCGCTTTTAGGTTAGTAATATCTTGGTGAACGTGATACCTTTTTAGGGAAATTCAAGTCAAATAACAGGATTACCTCGTGAGAAGCCGGAGTAGTTACTTTCAAGTCAGAAATGATTCTGTCATAAGCATACCCAATTCTCAAGCTTGGAGTAATAGCATAGTTTACCATACCTCCAAAAGAGTCATCCAATCTATAAGTCGCTCCAATCTCAAACTTCTCATTGAATAAGAAGTTAGTCGAAACGTCAAAAGATACAGGAGCATCAAACGCTGATTTGATCATCGTAAAAGGCTTGAACTTGATGTTATCTGTCAATTGGAACACATAACCACCCGTCAAGAAATAATGCTGCGTTTCTTCACCATAGTGTCTTTCCTGCCCATCTCTCCTAACGCTCAAATGTTTTGATTTAAGCATGTTCGGAACCGATAAAGCGATATAATAATTATTGGTATAATAGAAAAAACCTGTTCCTATATTAAAATAGGTATTGTTGCTGTCTTCAGAGAATGCCTCATCGTCTGGATCAGGCAGCGACCCGTTAATATCCGAAAACAATCCTATTTTTTGGAAAGTAGCACCGGCCTTGATCCCTAGGGCAAGACGATGTTCTCCTCCAAGATTTAATGTATACGAGAAATCTCCATAAACGTTTTGTTCTTTTACAGGTCCGATTTCGTCAGAAATTACAGAAAGTCCCAAACCTACATTCTTTCCGGCAGGACTATGTCCTGAAAAAGTTAAGGTTCTTGGAGCATCCTCGATTCCTTCCCATTGTTGCCTGTATAATACTCCAAAAGACAGGTTTTCTTTTGAACCCGCATAAGCTGGATTGATCACGTTCATATTATACATATACTGCGTATAATGCGGATCCTGCTGCGCTTCAACATCAACAAGAGCCGATAGTGCTATCAGTGCGGTGAAAAATATTTTCTTCATTGGTTTGCTTTTTTTTATATCATTAAAACACTGCCGGCCTTAACAGCAGGCAGTGTTTTTAATATATCTATTTAGTTTCTTTCTCTATTGATTTGAATCCATCCTGTTTTAGAAGATACACCGCTTCTTTCTATTACATAATAGTAAGTTCCATCAGGCAGTTCTTTTCCTCCGCTAGACTGTCCTCTCCATTGGTTCGTATAGTTTGTAAAGCTATATACTTCGGTACCGTAGCGGTTAAAGATAGTTAATTTCTTCACATTGAAACCGGTAAGGTCAAAAGTTTCGTTATTACCATCATTATTTGGCGAAATACCTTTTTGGATATCACAGAATGTGCTTGAAACCTCAACTGGTTTAACACTTTCACAACCAGTAGCCGTAATAATGGTTACTGTAAAGTTCAACGGATATTGAACCTCTCCAGAAAGTGTAGCAACATATTGCGATACATTGAAAGTACTGCTGTTGGTACCTACTTGTTCATTCTGAGCGTTTCTCCACACATACGTGTAGCTTGGGTCAGAAGGCGAAGCAATTAGAACATACTCATTATTTTGACATTCATTAGCGAAAGTAATGTCAAGCTGATTCTCAATAGTTACAGTAAATGAAGACTCTGATCTATTTCTACATGTAGCCGGATCTGCTGTAATTAGATAAGTAACTACATACGTACCTGGAGCGCTTGTGCCAGCTATGATTTCACCCGTATTCGGGTTCAAGCTTAAGCCTGTGCTTGGGTTGGCCGTAAACTGTCCACCTGGAGTAAATCCGCCAGTTGGTATAGATCCTTGAGTTCCTGAAGAACAGAAACTATCATCGCTATAAGCAAAATCCGTTACCGGGTTGATTGCCGTAGTAATCGTAATTGTAGTATCAAAACTTCCTGCATCTCTACAAAGTCCATTATCTTGAGGTACTGAATACGTGATCGTATACGTTCCTATTTGAGAGTTTGCTAAGTTGATTTCTCCTGTAGTCAAGTTCACAGACACATTCGGATCAGTCGAAGTATATTGTCCTCCTGTCACGAAACCTGCTCCTGGAACTGGCATTGGGTTAACCGTTGCATTTTTACAAACTGGTGTTGCATAACTGAAGGCTACCGCTGGCTGCGTAAGTGCATTGATAACGATAGTCGCATCAGTGTTTCCTCCTAGACCACATCCTGAAGCAGCTACAGTATATTTGATAGTATACGTTCCTGGCTGAGAATTAGCAAGATCAATTTCTCCTGTTGTAGGGTCAAATACTACACCTGTACCAGCTACTAAACTATAAGTACCGCCAGTTACGAATCCTGAAACAGGAATCGGCATTGGGTTCGTACCGCTGATACAAACTGGAGTCGTATACGTAAATCCTGTCGTAGCCGTTCCAGAAGGATTGATACGGATATCAAAGAAACTTTGAGAGTACGCTCTACAAAGAGCCTCATCTTCTTCTATCGTATAGAATACTCTATACAATCCTGCTGTACTTGTCGTAAAGTCGATAGCACCAGTAGTAGCATCTAGGCCAAGACCTGTAGCTGGGGTAGCTGTAAATGTACCTCCTGCTGTATATCCAACACCTGGAATGACCGCAATTGGGCTAGGATCTGTGATACAGTATTCATCTTGTGGATACGTAAAGGCTGTACCAGGCGTAACTCCGCCAGTAACCGTAAACGTAAACGCACCTGTTTTGTCATCCGTACAATTTGTAATCGCAGGAGTAACCGTATAAGTAACAACATAGTCACCCGCAGCAGCGCCATCAAGAGTAACTTCTCCTGTAGTGGCATCAATTGGCAATGCTGGAGAAATAGTATACGCTCCTCCTACTGTAAATGCAAGGGCATCTGTCAATTCTGGAGTAATCGTTCCTGTTGGACACACTGGCGTTTCATATGTAAAGTCAGTATCAATTTCATTCACTTGTAATACAAATTCTACCGTCTCTTCACAACCATTGCTCACTTTTACGCTATACGTACCTTCCTGGGTATTGGCTGGAGTAATATTGAAAGTACTTCCAGTTTGGTCAGAAACCGTTCCGTCAGGCAATGTCCACGTATACGTTCCATCTGCCAAGTTAAAGTTTGTCGGTACTACAGTAGCTGTAGTCGAATCTCCTTCACAGATAATCATATCGCCATCTACCGTATACGCTGGCAGTGGATTGTTTGGTTTGATATTGAAATCTGTAATGATATGACATCCTGTTGAAGGCTTGTCAATTCTTACATAAACTGGAACATCAACAGTAGTAGTAACAGAAGTAACAGCGCCTGTTGTTCCCTCTTCTGCCTCTGGAAGAGTCAGATAGTACGTAATCACATAGTCATCTGGATTTTCAAGACCATCAAGAATCACATCAGTGTTAACAGTTACATCAAACTGAGTTGTAGTTCCTGTACACGCTTTTAGATCTTCTGGCTCGTTTTCTGGGAATACATCTTTAATAAGTTTCACCTCAGCTTTTCTTTCTACAGTTGTCCCGTCACATTTGTCATATAACGCTACCGCTTGCATTAAAGCAACCTCTTCGATACAAACATTGATGTCTAGATCGTTGCTGTAGAATTCTCCGTCTTTAAGCCATTTGAATACCACATTAGACAAAGCTCCGTCTGGAACAAATCTCCAAGCTTCATTCTCAGCGGTCCATGCTCCAGTATTTCTTCCTGGAGGAACAGCAAACTCTGTATTAGTATCGCCTTGGATACCGATTATACCACGTCCGCCATTGTGGCCTGGACAAGGAGTTCTCTTTTCTACATAAACGTCAATGATGTTGCTTCCTTCATACAATACAATCTGGCTAGTCTGTAATTGGCTAGTACAAGCTGTAGAGTAAGAAGCCATTTTATAAACATTCAATACGAATGCTCTACAAGGAGCCGTACCTAAAACGGTATAGTTGATAGACGCATCTGCTGGAGATTGCTCCGGCCAAAGATCTTGCAATACTCCAGAAATAGAATTTCTATACGGTAATTGCGTTGTAGCTGCCATAGGTGGAATCAACGGAATAGTACTGTTAGCATTTAATACCCATCCTGCAGCTCCAGATCCTGGCTCATACATCCCTCCGTTTCCTGTAGGTCCAGAAATACTGAAGGTAATCGCACCGTTATCCGTAACTAATAATTTGCTATAAGCATCCCCGAAGAAACAGAAATTAAACGGTCTGCTTTGTCCGGTAGAATCACTTAATAATGTTAAGTCAACCAATGGCGACCAGTCGTCATCCGCATTAATCGGAAGTACGATACTAGAAGATCCCGCAGTATATGGGAATGGCGGCGCATAATCAATACGTTCCACACGGTAGCTTGTTGTAGCCTGTGTTTGGAAATAAGTTGCCGATAGATCGATACACAAATCATCTGGACAAAGAATTTTTTCTTCTCCCAAAGACATTGTAATACCCTCAATATCCACACCAATACAACCTGGTGAGTTGTAAAGCGTAAATTCATAAGGCCCTGACCAGTAGCTCACGTTATCCGGTCCACAGATGGCTCTTACATAATATTCTTGAGGTACTGTAGGTGGTATTCCGATAAGGTTAGCATTCGGTACAGTCACACGAGTTCCTGGTAAAGATCCTGGGTAAGGACCGCCTGCTGCTTGGTGAACATACTCCCATGCTGTCTCTGTTCCTCCTGGTGTCCAGCTAATGTTAGCCGAAGTAGGAGAAGTCTGCTCTACCGTCAAGTTAGTCGGATAAGGACAAGTAATTGCAGAACAGAAAGGCATACCTCTGTACAATCTACTATTTGGTCTTCCAGTTCCTGGAGGTTTAGTATAGATTTGCTCGTTATAGAAATTAGTAATCGTTAATCCTACTTGGCCTAAGTTAGCCGTAGTAGCTGTACTAGGATTCCAGAACACTTCAAATTGAACGCCAGGACAGAAACTAACAACTTGGTCTACAAAAGTAACCCCAGCTGGAGGGCCTGTCAAGGTAGCAACCAACAATCCGTTTTGCATAACGCTCATCGTAACGCCAGCGCCCCATCCGTTAGATGCCGTATCGGTCAATCTAAAAGTATAAGCACACAGATCCGCTGTTTCGCAAAGCAAGGTTCTAAACACGATTGGTCCAACCCATTGGCTTACGTTCGGATCAGCACATACTGCTCTTACATAGTACTCATATTGGTTACCTGGCTGTAATGGCGCTCCAGTAACGGTATTCGTATTGGCAAGGAAGTTGATGTTATTTGTAGTAACAGCACCTGCAAAAGTAGCAGACGGAACTCCTGTTCCTACCGGCTGTACCGCAACCTGCCATTGTGTTTCTTGGTATCCTGGTGTCCAGAATAATTGTGCAGAAGTTGAAGTGATGCTTCCCGCCACTATACCTAGATCCATCGGATCCGGACAAGCTGGGATTGGCTCAATCACAATATCGTCAATAAAGATTTTGTTTCTGCTGTCTGCTCCTTGTGGAATATGGAAAGCGATATTTGCCAAAGATGGAGCAGGACCGCCTCGACCAACTAAATTGATGATACGCTCTCTGTATTCTGTATTGGTCAATCTACCAGTCCATAAAAGTGACTGTGCATCTACGTTAAAATCTAAAGGAGTAATATTTCCTCCTGTTGAAATTCTTACTTCAAGCGTATTCGCTGCAGTAGCACTAGCTACTTTATATTTATAGCGTATTCTATAGCCTGTTCTTAAGTCTAATACTGGTGAAATCAACCAGTCATCATTGTTTGTTCCGTCATTTGGCGTGAACGTAGCTACTTCGTTACCTTCAAAAGGTGTCGCAGTGTCGTTCATGTTCCAAGTATTCGTACCACTAACACTCAAAGTAGACCAGCAAAGCTGTCTTGGTGAAGTGCTGTTGAATCCTTCAGAATAAGGAACTGGTATCGGATCACACGCTGTATTGAACAAGAATGGACCCACCCAACGGCTAACGTCAGTACCAGAACAAACTGCTCTTACATAAAACTCATATTGGGTTGCTGGTGCTAATGTCGGTAATAATGGCGACCCAATTCCTCCAGCTCCGAAACGGATGCCGTTAGTTGGTGCATTAACAGCTTCCGGATCATTATAAGTTGGGACAGCACCACCTGGTGCCTGAACCACTACCTGCCAAGCAGATGCTGCTCCTAAAGCTGGTTGTGTCCAGCCTAAAACAGCGCTTGTTGGTGTTTGCCCAGAAACATTTAAGTTAGTCGGGATACCGCAAGATACCGCCGTTCTAAACGTAAACGGACCTACCCACAAACTCGCCCTATTAGGACCACAGACTGTTCTGATATAGAATACATAAGGAGTATCCGAAATCAATCCAGTTCTTGGATTAGGACGTGTGCTGGTAACGTTGGCTAAATTGATAGGATCTGTATTCAATGGAACTACTGCCGATTCTTGTGGCGACAGATAGATTTCCCAGTCCGTAGTTGGTCCAGATGGAAGCGATGCCGGAGTCCAAGTTAAAGTGGCTCCATTGGCAGTAATTCCTGTAGCGCCCAAGTTAATAGGAACTGGACATTTTGGGAATTCACAATCGACCATTTCTGTAAACAGTGGCGCAGTGCCAGGGGCTCCTGTACCGGCTGTTTTTTGATACAATAATTGTCCGAATGAATTTTGGACAACAACTCCTACGGTTGCAGGAGCAGTTCCGCCCGATACCCATACCAATTCGAATGGGATACCATGACATAAAGGAACCGGTACTACTAAAGAAGTACCTGATGTAAATTGCGGTCCAAGGACTTTTACCGTGATACCGTTTTGTCTCACATGCATCACTGCTCCCTGCCATCCGTTGGTTCCGGTCAGCCTGAAGTTATGGTTACACGGGCTCGACGTAGTCGGATCTGGACTACATATAGGAGTAAAGAACTCGAACGGACCTGCCCAAGGGCTATAGGTCGAACCGCCTTCAACGCACAAAGCACGTACCCAATATTGGTAAGCTGTTGAACCTACGATTGGATTTCCAGCAAGATCAGTAGTAAAAGTTCTATTCGTTGTTACCGGAGTACCATTTACGCCAAAACCAGGAATTGCAGCTCCTGCTGGCTGGATGGCAACTTGCCAAGTAGCATAAGCAGGATCAGGGTTATTCCAAGCTAAAGTTACATCGGTCTGCGTAATGGTTGGTGCAGACAAGTTGGTTGGCTCCGGACATGTTACATATTGCAATTCTAGGTAATACCCCATAGTTTGGTTAGCACTAGTAGAAGAAACAACCACAATATAGGTTTGTCCTGCCACTACAGCAATTCCAGGAATCACTCTCGTACCGCTTCCAGTGTTGGCAACCCCCGCAATACAGCTTACTCCAACATTGGCACAGCTGCTGTACACAAATACACCAGAGTTAGGTCCGGTTGGTGTCATTTCTACACGGATATCTCCGGTAGTCGGAGCAACAAAAGAATAAAATACTTCGTTACCCGTCATATAATTGGTTCCGGCAGGAACCGCACCGCAGCCAGTTCCCTGTGCTACGTCTGTTCTGTCGTTAGAATTTGTAGTGTTGTTTGTAGTAGAATACGGTATGCCCGGCATCACGATAGGATCCGCGCACGTTTCTCCTAAAGAAGCCGTCGTAAAAAAGTAAGGCGTTGTCCAGTCACTCTTATTGGTTGGCGAACAGACTGCTCTTACATAATATTTATAGTTGGTATCCGGATTTAATGTAAAATCTGGAGATGTATTATAAGGAGGAGGCATTGGTCCATTAACAGTATGAATCAGACCTGCAGCAATCCCTTGCTCTAGAGTCATCGTTTCAGGAACGATAACAATTTCCCATTGTGTTGCGCCGCCAGCTGGAGTAGTCCAAGTCAGCAAGGCATTTGTCATGTTGATTGTAGGAGCCTGTAGGTTCGTAGGTGTCTCACATTTTCTAGAAACGCGAACATCATCTATATACCAACGGTCTCCCCCAATTCCTGGAGTTGTCTGTGCATGCACACGCACAAAAGCGATACGCACTGCCTCTCCGGCATTATAACCTAGTGCTTTTAAGTTCACCGTTTTTTCATCCCAACGCGGTGTGGTTCCGTTTTCTTCATAAATCCCAGTAGGATTCAATTCGAGCTCGGTCCAGTCTTCAGCAAGCGTATAACTGCTTACATCACTAGGATTTGGATTGGCTACATTCCTTGAAACCCGGATTTCATAGATGGTTCCTTGGTTGTCGTTCAGGAACGCCCTGGTTAAAAATTGCAATTGGGCATTTTCCGGAAGGGTTATGGGTGGCGTTACAAGCCAATCTCTCGACGTGTTCCCTTGTCCTGCCTGATAATTTTGGATAAAGGCCGAATTAGGAGCCGAAGCCGAAAAGTTGGGCTGTGTATTGACAAGCCATCTCCTCGGCGTTCCCTGCGCATTGTTAAAGTCGGTCCAACCCGAAGGGAGCGCACTAGTCGTACCTCCATCAAAGTTCTCTGTCAAACCTTGCCCAAAGGTGACGAGAGACATGAAAAAGGTAAGAAGTAATAAGGTAATTTTTTTCATAAAATGAAAAGTTTAGGTTGTTTAATATATTTTGATAAAAATTTAAGAACTTCAAATTTAACTATTTTTAAGAATATCATAACAAAAAAATGACATTTAACTAAATTGTTTTGTGATAAACCGTAATTTTTGGGCTTCTCGCCTCTTTTATTCGCATCATTTCTTCTTATTTTCAGGTTTTTCTTGCTGTTTTCTCGCTACCCATCGCCCAAAAACAGGTGCTTTTATCAAAAAATACATTTTTTAACATTTTTTATGAAAGATGTGACAATAAATCGTAATTTGCCCTAAAATTCCTGCAATCCGTTGGCATAAAATAGGTTATGCGGCACATCAATTGGCCTTTTTAGCATCAAAATGGGGATTTTCAGGGATCAGATACGGCTAGACGTAAAGCAGGAAATAATAAAGGCGGGTCTTGCGAAAAAACAAAAACTGTTGAGAAGAACTTAAGGGATGCCAATAAGAAAACAATACATAAGGAACAGTTTACATTTTTTATTAACCATTTAAAACAATTTAGATTTTATGAAAAAAACAATACTTTTTTTACTTTTAGCTTTATGCTGGAGTAAGGTGGATGCACAATGTTGGAAATCAATTTCAACGGGAACTAATCATACGCTTGCATTAAAAGCAGATGGAACATTATGGGGATGGGGCTCAAATCAAACTTATCTATTGGGTGAGGCTACTCCTCCAAACCAATCAAGTAACATACCCATACAAATAGGTGCTGATACTGATTGGGGCTTCATATGTGCAAGTAGTTATGTTTCATTTGCCATAAAAACGGATGGGACATTATGGGGTTGGGGAACATATCCCGGCTATTATAATGTTCTTCCATCAATTGTAACTGTCCCTACACAAATAGGCACTGCTAGTGACTGGAAAATGGTAAGTTCAGATTTTCAACATCATTTAGCAATAAAAACAGATGGTACTCTATGGAGTTGGTGCCCTCCGACCGGTGGTAATCAATATGGAGAACTAGGAAATGGAACAACTAATCCTAGTAATATCCCAACCCAAGTAGGAACAGACACAGATTGGGACATAGCTTCAGCCGGAACATTCTATTCATTAGCATTAAAAACAGATGGAACCTTGTGGGCATGGGGACAGGATACTTATGGAGCATTAGGTGCTCCTTCGGCAAGTCCAGGAACATATTATACTCCAGTAAAAATTGGAACAGCAACAGATTGGATAACTATTTCTGCAGGTATCAGACATTCACATGCTATTAAATCGGATGGCTCTCTTTGGTCATGGGGTGCTAACGACAAAGGCCAATTAGGCGATGGTACATTAGTTAATAAAAATAGTCCCGTAAGAATAGGAACTGATAACAACTGGAAATTGGTTACTGGAAGAGGTTATTCAACTTTTGCCATTAAAAACAATGGAGATCTCTATGGGTGGGGGGATAATTTAAACGGAACTTTAGGAGATGGGAGTAATACAAATAGAATATCCCCTGTCCATATTAGTCCTGGAATTGCTTGGAAGAATATCTCTGGGAAATTTCTTTTTTCTATTGGACTTAAAGCAGATAATACTATTGTATCGACAGGACAAAACACTCCCTTCCCTTATTTAGGCAATGGCACTTCTAGTAATTCTAATATATTTGTCTCTGTTACTACTAGTTGTCCTCCGATAGTACCTATAATTGCCAACGACGATATCGGAACAGCTTTAAGCGGGCTTTCAAGCACCCCAGTGGCCAATGTACTCACCAATGACACCTTTAACGGCGGTCCAGCCAATTTATCAAATATTACACTGTCTTTTGTGAGTGGGACACATAGTGGCATTACGCTAAACACGGCAACAGGCGTTATTAATGTCGCTTCCACAGTTCCAGTAGGAAGTTATTCTTTAATCTATAAAATCTGTGAAACAGCAAGCATTTCTAACTGCGACACGGCTACAGTTTCCATAACCGTAAACCCGCAGACCATTGATGCTGTAAACAATAATTTTGTAGGAACGCCTATAAACTACTTGACAGGAGACACAACACCATCAGTACTCTCTAACGATACGGTCAATGGCACTGCTACCAATCCTGCGGATGTGATCATAACACTTACCAATAATGGCGGTATTGCAGGAGCCTCGATAAATCCAGATGGTACCATCTGGATTCCGGCAGCTACGCTCATTAATACCTATACCCTGCAGTACAGCATCTGCTTGGTATCAAGCCCGTCTATTTGTGACACTGCTACGGTAACCGTCTCGGTAGCCGACCCTGTGATTACGACGCCAGAAATTGTTTTTGCCATCCGTGCGAACAAGACAGTAGATCGGTCAGAGCTCCAGAGTACTGGAAAAATCATCATCGGCGGAGCATTTAACAAATACAATAACGTCAACGCCAAACACCTGATGCGATTGAATACTGACCTTACGCAGGACACTTCCTTCCCAGCTTTAGGAACCTTACCCGATCCTCCGTATGACTTTAAGGTGCTTTCCAACGATAAGATTATTCTAGTTGGAACCTTTACTTCTGTCAACGGAACTTCAACAGGAAAAGGCATCGCTAGGCTAAATGCCGACGGAACTGTCGATACCAGTTTTAATGTAGGCGGTGTCGGTATCGGAGTCAATGACAGAGTGTTGGCCTGTGCCATCCAAAGCGACGGAAAAATTTTATTGGGTGGTGGCTTTATCCACTCTTATAATGGCGTGCCCGTGCAAAACATGATTCGCCTTAATGCCGATGGCTCGCTGGATACTTCTTTTAATTATCATTACACCTATAATCCGAGCACCTTCGGCTCTATTCATACCATCAACGTAACATCAAGCGGTAAGATACTAGTCACTGGAAACTACAGTCCCATGCCAAACGGACAGCCGCATGTCTTTCAGCTCAATGCCGACGGATCTCTGGATGTAAGTTTTGCTACAGGAACCGTCGGGCAAGAGTATTTTAGAAATACAAACTACTGCAACTCATGCATTGCGCCGATCAAGAACGTAGTGCTCCAGCCCGATGGAAAAATTCTGGTAGTAGGAGCCTTTAATTCTTATCTAAAGTATACAAGAAAAAACATCGTTAGGCTTAATGCCAATGGAAGCGTAGAACTTGCATTTACATCCACGCTTGCAGATAGGGTAATCAGTGATATAGTGGTGCAACCCGACGGAAAATTGATTATCGGCGGTGAATTCACGACACTGCAAGGTTTTACCCATGCCAAATTAGGACGATTAAATGCTAACGGAACTCGCGATGCTTCCTTTAGTTCAGGTAGCGGTCCGACAGACACTTCTATTCCTGCATACATGCCGAGCGTATTGGACCTAAACCGCCAAGTCGACGGAAAAGTAATTGTTTCGGGATATTTTAGCCATTACAACGGCATCTCTGCCACCAATATCACTAGGATAACCCCTGAAATTCCGGGCGGACAAGCCAGAGGTACGCTACAGTTATGGAATACCGAACCACAAATCGAAAACAGCCTGGTGTTGACAGACGGAATCCGCATCTACCCAAACCCAAGCAGCGGTATCTTTACGATCGACCTGACCGAATCCAAAGGCCAGTTCACAACCATTGCCGTATACAATGCATTAGGTCAGGCCGTATATCAAAAAAATACCCTGCCCGAAGCCGTAAACGAGATCGACCTGTCGGCGCTTCCGAGCGGTTATTATTATGCGAAGATCGCAGGCAGCAGCGGCAGCGTTCAGAAAGTACTGCTAAAAAAATAATGCCAATGCCAGTCGTATATTTAGGCAAACTGTTTTTATCTTTGCATCTATGCTAGAAAAAGAAACCATAAAGTTTGAAAAGACGGTAGTTGTAGGGATTATAACACAGCAACAGAATGAAGAAAAGCTCAACGAATACCTCGATGAGCTCGAGTTCTTGACCTATACCGCCGGAGGCGAAGTCGTAAAGCGATTTTCCCAAAAGATGGAACGTCCGAACCCAAAAACCTTTTTAGGGACGGGAAAAATGGACGAAATCCACCATTATGTCAAAGAACACGCCATCAATACCGTTATTTTTGACGACGAGCTTACGCCATCGCAACAAAAGAACATCACCAAGATACTGGACTGCAAGGTCCTGGACCGTACGAACCTTATCTTGGATATTTTTGCCCAAAGAGCCGAAACTTCCTATGCACGGACGCAGGTGGAATTGGCACAATGCCAGTACATATTGCCAAGGCTGTCAGGAATGTGGACCCACTTGGAACGCCAAAAAGGAGGTATCGGGATGCGCGGTCCTGGAGAGACAGAAATCGAGACCGATAGACGTATCGTCCGTGACCGTATTGCCTTGCTAAAAGACAAGATCAAGGTCATCGACAAACAGATGTCCGTTCAAAGAAGCAACCGCGGCGCCATGGTACGCGTAGCCTTGGTCGGCTATACCAACGTAGGCAAGTCAACGCTGATGAACGTCATCAGCAAAAGCGAAGTCTTTGTAGAAAACAAGCTGTTTGCGACATTGGATACCACGGTACGAAAAGTAGTCATCAAAAACCTGCCGTTCCTGTTGTCTGATACCGTTGGATTTATCCGAAAATTGCCGACCCAGCTGGTCGAATCGTTCAAGAGTACGCTCGACGAAGTACGCGAAGCCGATTTATTGCTGCACGTCGTAGACATCTCGCACCCTGATTTTGAAGAACATATTGCTTCCGTAAACCAGATCTTGGCCGATATCAAGAGCGCCGACAAGCCGACCATCATGGTCTTTAACAAGATCGACGCCTACAAGCACCTGACCATCGACGAAGACGATCTGATTACGGAAAAGACGACCAAGCACTATACCCTAGAAGAATGGAAAGCCACTTGGATGTCGCGTATGGGAGAAGACAAAGCGCTGTTTATCGCGGCAGTTAGCAAAGAAAACTTCGAGGAATTCCGCGAAAAAGTATACGAAGCCGTACGCGAAATACACATCACGCGTTTCCCGTACAACAAATTCCTGTATCCTGACTACAAGGAAGCTCCGGAAGATAAAAATACCGACGGCGAATAAGCCAGACATAAAAAAGCCTTCAGTAGTGAAGGCTTTTTCTTTTATAATAGTATGTAATCTAGAATCCGTAGTTCGCTCCTACCCCGAATACCTGCCTGATCTGGAATCCTTGGAAGGCATTGTCGTCATAAATCGTCTGGAACGACAAGTTGGTAGAAAGATATTTGTTGATTTTCATCACGATATTCAGCTGGTAGTCCAGATCCACATTTTGAGGATCCTCCAGATAATTCGAATACAAGCTCAAGATGTTCTCGAACGTCACATTAGCCATGATGTCCAGCTTATAATAGGCCGAAGCATAAGCACCCAGCTCATAGCGCAGCGACTTGCCTTCTTTTACCCCAAAATACGCTTCATCAGGCAACGTAAAGTTTTTGTCTACAAACGTAATTTTAGAAGTAGCAGGAGCAAAGTTGAATTTCAAGTTATCATCCCTTTTCCAAAGAATACCAGGACCAAAAGTCAGATACGCTGGTGATAAGAAGTTCGTATACTCCGTCCTGATTTCGACATCATTGGCATCCTTACCGTACTCATACCCTTTGGTAAACTGCGTCTTAAAGTTCAAGAAAGCAGAATAATACCAGCGGCTGTCCGGCTTGATTTTTTTCCCAAGCAAAGAATTCAGTTCCAAGCGGTCATCCGTCTTTTTCGCAAAAGAACTCGTACGTGTTTTAACGATACCATACGAAGCAATGACCTTGTTGTCCCAGCTGATATCATCCTTCTTGTAGTTAAAGTCATAATTGACTCCTATGGTTCCGGAGATGTTGTTCTCTCCTCCCGCAAGCCAGTTGTCGAAGGTAGATTGGTTAAAAAGAAGCGACGCATTCCCTTTGGTTTGCCAAGTCTTTACAGTATCGGCAGGTGTAGCCGATGGCTCTTGAGCTTTTGCCTGAGTCATCCCGAACAAGCAAAGCAGCAGTAAGGTGAGTTTCTTTATCATTGTGTTGGGTTTTACACAAAGATATTAAATACCCCTTTTTAAACCCGAAAAAGTACTAAAAAAGTTACTTTTTCTTATACAAAGGCACGGCAGAACACGCCTCGCCATACATAATGCTTCTTGCAAAAGGCTGCAACTTTTGGGCGGCCAAAAGATAAGCCCCCATCGGTACCGGCTTTCTAGAACAGCCCTTGATGATGACCGGCTTCCCTTCATATTTTGAATAATCCAAAGCAGGAAGAATTTCTTCATACAGCAAAGTCTCCAGATCCTCCAGTCGGCCATAAGCCACCCTTTTTGCAAACGGCGAAAGATACACCGTCACCAATATAGTCGCCCAAGCCGGAACAATTGCATCCGTACTGCAGAATACCGCAACATACTGATCCTGATACTGCGCCCAGTCATGGTTTTTCAAATACTCTCGGAAATCCTTCTCCCGCAACAAAAAACCCTCCAAAAGCCATTGCGAAATATCCAGCTCCGCCCGCTGCCCTTTCGGATAATAATCCTCCAAGTCAAACACTTCCAGCGCGCTGTTCGCAACCTTATTTATAATTTCTCCGTCCATTGAGATAGTTGATAATTGATAGTTAATAGTGGGTAGTTGGCAGTTGATAGTGGATAATGGATAGTTGGGAGTAGACAGTCAATGCTATACAATCACAAAAACTATCAACTACCCACTATCAACTATAACCTACTAAAGCATTCCCAATTCCAATTTCGCTTCCTCGCTCATCAAATCCTTGCTCCAAGGCGGGTCAAAAGTGATTTCTACCTCAGTAGCTTTCACGTTCTCAATCTTGTTGACCTTTTCTTCTACCTCTCTCGGAAGGCTTTCGGCCACAGGACAGTTAGGCGACGTCAGCGTCATTAATATTTTTACCTCATAATCCGTATTCACCATGACATCATAAATAAGCCCCAGCTCATAAATGTCTACCGGAATTTCAGGATCATAAATCGTCTTCAGTATTTTTACGATATCCTCGCCCAATTGGTTGGTATCTATTTCGTGTTCCATGATTGTTGTACTTGTTTTGTTATTCGAATGTAACTCCTTTTATTTGATGGCTTTGCCCAATCCGTCATTCCTTTTAGCTAGGAACCCGACTGGAAAGCCAGTGCATACATCTTGATCTGCTTGATCATCGATACCAGCCCGTTGGCACGCGTTGGCGACAAATGCTCTTTTAGTCCGATTTCATCAATAAACTTTGTATCCGCTTCCAAGATATCCGAAGCCTTCTGATTAGAAAAAGTCCGGATCAAGATCGCGATAATGCCTTTTGTCAAGATCGCATCGCTGTCGGCCGTAAAGACGATCTTGTCGTCCTGCTTTTCGCCGTGCAGCCACACCTTCGACTGGCAGCCCTTGATGATATTCTCTTCCGTTTTGTATTGGTCATCGATCATCGGAAGCATCTTGCCCAGATCGATCACATATTGATAACGCTCGTCCCAATTCTCGTCGTCAAACATCGAGAATTCATCCTTTATTTCGTCTTGTATTTCTTGAATCGTCATAATTTTTAATCTTCTTTTTGCATATCCGAAGTCGCTATGATTTTCTCCACCAGCTTTTCAATTTCTTTAGGAGGCGTTCCATGGTCAAACGAAGTGCTCTTATACGTATCCTTGCCGTGGATCACAGTCAAGCTCGCAATCATGGCGCCGTCATAAAACCTTTTTTCAGTAGGCGCTTTTAAGTTTTGGATGTTATTCTTGTCAATCTTTGCCAATAAATCCAGCATCTCATTCCAATCGCTTCGCGACAGCTTTTTCTCTACAGCCTCCCCCTTTCTTCCCTTAATGGTAAAGATCGTATCCTGCTTGGCGATAATTTTAGCATAGTTCCCTCGAGTCGTAGCCTCATATTCAAAAGATATGTTCCCGCTTTCCTTTTGCAATTCCGAGCTGTTGCAGCCCTTTGCAAGAACCAGAACCAATACAAATGCAGATAATAGTTTCATAGCCTTATAATTTAAGATAACATTGTTTTTGCCTTTTTGACAGCCTCGACCAGCGCATCGATTTCTTCCTTCGTATTGTAAAACGCAAAAGAAGCACGGATGGTTCCCGGAATATCAAAAAAGCGCATGATCGGCTGTGCACAATGATGTCCCGTGCGTACCGCTATTCCTAGCTTGTCAACAATCGTACCGATATCAAATGGATGGATGCCCTCCACATTAAACGAAATTACCGAAGTCTTATGCTCCGAAGTCCCGTAGATCTTCACGCCCTCGATTTCCAGCAGCCTGCGCGTGCCGTATTCCAAAAGCTCGTTCTCATAAGCCGCAATCGCTTCAAACCCAATCGAGTTCAGATAATCGATAGCCGTGCCCAAGACAATTCCTCCGGCAATATTCGGCGTTCCCGCTTCAAATTTGTGCGGCAGTTCCGCATACGTTGTCTTTTCAAAAGTCACTTCCTTGATCATCTCGCCGCCGCCTTGGTACGGAGGCAGCTTGTTCAACCACGCCTCTTTTCCGTACAAGATGCCCGTTCCCGTAGGCCCGCAGATCTTATGGCCCGAAAAGACATAAAAGTCGCAGTCCAGTGCCTGCACGTCCGGCTTCATGTGTGCCGCAGACTGTGCCCCGTCGATCAAGACCGCCGCTCCAAATTGGTGCGCTTTCGTTATAATTTCTTCTATCGGATTGATGGTTCCCAACGCATTCGAGATATGGTTGACCGCAATCACTTTTGTCTTTTCAGAAATCAGTCGGTCAAACCCCTCCATGACCAGTTCGCCCTTTTCGTTCATCGGGATAACCGTCAGTTGAGCGCCCGTTCTTTCGCACAGCATCTGCCACGGAACAATATTCGAATGATGCTCCAAAGCCGAAACCATCACCTCGTCTCCCGGTTTCAAGAGCGAAGCAAACCCATTGGCAACCAGATTGATACCATGCGTCGTACCCGACGTAAAAAGCACCTCATGGCTATGGGCCGCATTAATATGGCGCTGGATTTTGCCGCGCGAAGCCTCATACGCATCAGTCGCCAATTGGCTCAGCTTATGCACCCCGCGATGGATGTTCGCATTGATTTCTTCATAATAAGAAGCAATCGCCTCTAAGACTACTTTGGGCTTTTGAGAAGTCGCCGCATTATCGAAATAAACCAACGGCTTGCCGTTCACTTTCTGAGAAAGTATCGGGAATTCGGCTCGAATGGATTGGATATCTAACATGTTATATTTGGAAATAGATGCAAATTTACGGTATGTTTATGTAATACGGTAAGAATTAAGATAGAATTAAAACTTCGCCGCAGTTCAAGTAAAAAACCGGCCTATTTTACCCTAGCTACCCTATAGTTACTCCATGGTTACTCCATAGATACTCCATAGATAGTCCATGGTGAGTCCATGTCAGCCCATCTCTTGGCAAGATCAAAAACAGTATCGGTGGAGATGTAATTTAGAAAGCCGTCGACCTATTCTTTACAGCAATAGCAAAACAAGACATTCCAAGTAGCGTCAAAATAAAGCACTACAGTAATTTAGGGAAACTTTTAAGATTTTTTA
>Ga0157370_10002472_pt1 | contig 22293 bp, 21 predicted proteins | sample C35metaG_FD_113463 | JGI IMG/M metagenome (GOLD analysis project Ga0157370, IMG submission 113463) | Corn rhizosphere microbial communities from Kellogg Biological Station, Michigan, USA - C3-5 metaG | ecosystem: Host-associated > Plants > Roots > Rhizosphere > Soil | place: USA: Michigan...
AGGCCGGGTTGTGATAAATCTTTACAGTCGATTTCGTCATAACATTTTTCCTTAGAATGAGAGGCGTAAGGCCAGTGCGGAGAGTGTCACCAGTAATACCGGCAGGGTCATAACGATGCCGACGCGGAAGTAGTATCCCCAGCCGATCTTGATGCCTTTTTGACTCAAAACGTGCAGCCAGAGCAGAGTTGCCAGGCTGCCAATCGGGGTAATTTTCGGCCCTAAATCGCTGCCAATCACGTTGGCGTAAATCATGGCTTGTTTGATCACGCCGCTGGCGGTGCTGGCGTCAATGGACAGCGCGCCGACCAGCACCGTCGGCATGTTATTCATTACCGAAGAGAGCAAGGCGGTGAGGAAACCGGTGCCCAGCGTGGCGGCCCACAGACCGTGTTCGGCAAAGCGATTGAGCAGGGCAGAAAGCATGTCGGTCAGCCCCGCGTTGCGCAGCCCATAGACCACCAGATACATGCCGAGCGAAAACACCACTATCTGCCACGGCGCGCCGCGCAGCACTTTGCCGGTATCAATAATGCGTTGGTGTCTCGCCACCGCCCATAAAAGCAGTGCGCCAACCGCCGCCACGGCGCTGACCGGCACGCCCAGCGGCTCAAGCCCAAAGAAGCCGATTAACAACAGAATGAGCACCAGCCAGCCGGTTTTAAAGGTCAGAGGATCGCGAATAGCCTGACGCGGCTCGCGCAGTTTGCCAAGATCATAATTGGCAGGGATATCGCGGCGAAAGAACAGGTGTAGCATCACCAGCGTGGCGACTATTGAGGCGATATTCACCGGCACCATCACCGCCGCGTACTCGTTAAAGCCGAGTTTGAAGAAGTCGGCGGAGACGATATTCACCAGATTGGAGACAATCAGCGGCAGGCTTGCGGTATCGGCAATAAAGCCCGCCGCCATCACAAAGGCCAGCGTGGCTCCCCGGCTGAAGCCCAGCGCCAGCAGCATGGCAATCACGATAGGGGTTAAGATCAGCGCCGCGCCGTCGTTGGCAAACAGCGCCGCCACCACCGCGCCGAGCAGCAGGATGTAAGTGAACAACCAGCGGCCTTTGCCGCCTCCCCACCGCGCCACGTGCAGCGCCGCCCATTCAAAAAAGCCCGACTCATCAAGTAGCAGGCTGATGATGATCACCGCGATAAACGTGGCGGTGGCGTTCCACACGATATTCCACACCACCGGCACATCACTGAGTTGCACTGCCCCCGAAACCAGCGCCAACGCCGCGCCGAGCAGGGCGCTCCAGCCGATACCCAAGCCTTTGGGCTGCCAAATCACCAATATTAGGGTGAGAACAAAGATTGCCACCGCCAAAATCATACTGCCTCCACTAGGGTTTATATATGTAATTTCATATATGTTTAAATAAATTTTTTCTGCGCATGGGCAGATGAAAAGGTCAATTATTCCGTCGGGACGGCGCAGTTCTGCGCGGCGCGCAGGGCCAGTTGGGCAATGTGCTGCTGTTGGCTCATCAGGGCCTGATCGATAATGGCGGCGGCCCACGCCGGCATGTGTGGCGACAGGCGATAATGCACCCATTTCCCACTGCGCCGGTCTTGCAATAGGCCGCTTTCACGAAGCATAGCCAGATGTCGTGAGATTTTGGGTTGCGAGAGTTCAAGGGCGGCAGTCAGTTCACATACGCAGAGTTCGCCCGCCTGTTTCAACAACAAAATAATGGTCAAACGGGTGTCATCTGACATATTTTTAAACAGCTGTAGCGAGGTAAGTGATGACATGCTCATGCCTTTAGTTGTAAACCATAACGGCAGCATAGCGCTGAAAACACATTCAGTAAAGCATATGTGTTTATGACTGAGGAGGTTCACCCCCAACGGGAACTTTTTTCCTTTTGCCGTCACAAAGCTTAATTAGACTCTATTTCGAGCTTAACTCATATTTCGACAGGTTGAATTTTAGGGGGGTGAACATGGTGTTGTCCGACGATTTAGAAAATCTAAAAAAAATCGATACATGCTACAAACAGCTGACGGGGCAGGGATTGTTCTGCCCAGAGGAGGTGGAAGATCGCTACCAGTGGCTGCATAACGAAGCGCCGTACAGCATTCTGGCCCACGGCCGCGGGCCGGACCCGGTGTTCTTCTATGCCAACCAGTGCGCGCTGAACTGCTTCAAATACAGCCCCGAAGAGATGGTGCAACTGCCGTCCCGTCTCAGCGCAGGGCCGATGGATCGCGCCGAGCGTCAGCTGCTATTAGACACCGTAACCCGCGACGGTATCGCCAAGAACTATCAGGGGCCGCGAGTGGATAAATTCGGCGAGACGTTCATCATTTATGACGGTGAAGTGTGGCAGTTAGGCTTCAACACGGACGATGTGTGGGGTCAGGCAGCGCTGTTTTGGCCATTTCCCCGCCAATAATATCGTCAAAGTGGCCCCATTTTTGCGCCAAGGCTGAGTTTAAGTCGCGCACATCAAAGCTCCGTGGTGGTTTAAGCGGGGCTTTTTTATTGTTTATCAGCCTTTCCCTTCATTCTTTTTAAGAATGCATCTTTGTCCCACACCTCGGATTCTCCGCTGCTCAACCCTTCGGCCAGCAGATCGCGCAGGGTTTGCAGACGAGATTCTGCTTGTTTCTCGCGGAGCAGCCGCAGCGCGTCGCGTAATACTTCACTTTGCGTTCGGTAATCGCCTGATTTAACGAGGCTGTCGATGAATTCCCGCAACTCATCCCCAACGTCAACGGTCATGATTCTTGGCATAAAACCCCCTGTAAGATTATGTCTTACACGTGTCTAGGTCTTTTTAAAGCCTGTCGCTAGTGGATATTCAGATCCTTGTAGGGCTTAGGATTTTTAGTATGTTTAAATGATTTACTGATCAAAACGCAATGCGTATGATTCTCATTCTTTTTATTGTTTGGGGTTTGCGCAGTGAAAATAAAAAATACAAAGGTAGGAATAAAGACCTCTGGCGGACGCTTTTCTCTCTCCGTGATGGCGGTTTTTGTGGCTTCATCATACCAAGGGGTGATGGCAGAACAGGTAGCGCCGACGAAGGCGGCGGATGACACTGTGGTGGTTAGCGCCACCGCCCCCGCGCAGGGTGAGGCGGGCGTGCAGGATTACAGCGTGCCTGTGACTACCGCAGGCACCAAGATGCTACTGGTACCGCGCGATATTCCTCAGTCGGTGAGCATTATCAGCAAGCAGCGCATGGCGGATCAGAACCTGCAAACCGTGGGTGACGTGCTCAACAACACCGTGGGCATTACCGCCAGCAACATCGACTCAGACCGTTCGACCTACTACTCGCGCGGCTTCTTCATTAATAACTTCCTGTTTGACGATATCCCAACCACCCTCAGCCCGGTGTGGAACTTCGGCGACGGCGGCTCAGATACGGCAATTTATGATCGAATCGAAGTGGTGCGCGGCGCAACCGGCCTGCTGACCGGCGCGGGCAATCCGTCGGCGGCGGTGAACATGGTGCGCAAGCATGCTGACAGCAAGGAGTTTCAAGGCTCCGTGACCGGCAGCTACGGCAGCTGGGACAAGCAGCGCATCGTTGGCGATTTCTCCGCGCCACTGACTGAATCGGGCAGGGTTCGCGGCCGCGTGATTGCCGGTTATCAGGATAACGACACCTGGCTGGACCGATATCACTACCGGAAAAAATTCCTCTACGCCGTAGTGGATGCCGACCTGACGGACTCCACCCAGCTCTCTCTCGGCTACGACTACCAGCAAAACGACACCACCAACCCAACCTGGGGCGGTATTCCAACCTGGTATAGCGACGGCAGCCGCACCCATTTTGACCGCAGCTTTAACGCCGCGCCTGACTGGGCTTATTCCGATATCGAGTCAAAAAAGGTGTTCGCCAACCTGACGCAAAAGTTTGATAACGGCTGGCAGGCGCGCCTCAACGGCACTCATGCTGAAACCGATTTCGATACCAAAATGATGTACGGCTCAGGCTACCCAGATAAGCAGACGGGCGCGGGCGTGATGGGCTACGGCGGCTGGAACATCGGTACCCGTAAAGTGGATTCGGTGGATGCCTTCGCCAACGGGCCGTTCGAGCTGCTGGGGCGTGAGCACCAGCTGATGGTCGGCACCAGTTACAGCCGCCAGCGCAATCAGTATCGCAATACTCAGGCGACGCTGAGTGAAGCAGATATTGGCAATTATAATAACTGGAATGGTCACACCGGCGATCCGCAGTGGAGTGACTGGGCCGATCTTTCCAATGATACTATTCGCCAGAAGTCGGCCTATACCGCCGCGCGCTTCTCGCTGGCTGACCCGCTGTCGCTGATCGTTGGCGCACGTTACACCGACTGGCGCGCCGACGGCACCACGGCCACCAGCTATAAAACCGACGTCACCCCATACGCGGGCGTGGTGTATGACATTGACGATACCTGGTCGGCCTACGCCAGCTACACCTCGATTTTCCAGCCGCAGACCCAGCGCGATAGCAACAAAAACTACCTCGATCCGATTCAAGGCAAAAACTACGAAGCAGGCGTGAAAGGTGACTGGAACAACAGCCGCCTGACGGCGTCCATCGCGGTGTTCCGCATCGAGCAGGATAATCTGGCGCAGGAAGACGGCACTTATATTTCGGGCACCACCGAATCGGCTTATCACGCGGTTAACGGTACGGTGAGTAAAGGCGTGGAGTTTGAGGTCAACGGCGCAATGACCGACAACCTGCAAATGACCTTCGGCGGCTCGCGCTTTGTTGCCAGCGATAACAATGGTAATGCGATTAACTCCGATTTGCCGCGCACCACCCTTAAGCTATTTACCCGCTACCAACTGCCGATGCTGCCGGACCTGAGCGTCGGCGGTGGCGTGAACTGGCAAAACACCACCTTCCAGTATGCTGATGGCCCGCAGGGCAATATGCGCGCCGAGCAGGGGAGTTATGCGCTGGTCAACCTGTTTAGCCGTTATCAGGTAACGCGCCAGCTCTCCGTGCAGGCCAACGTCAATAACCTGTTCGACAAAGAGTATTACGACTACCTCTCGTCTTACGCGGTTTATGGCGCGCCGCGCAGTGTCTCCGTTACGCTCGGATATACTTTCTAACCTATTAATATTGAGAATTAATCTCAGTGAGTAAACTAGCGATATATAATTTAATATATATCGCTAGGTTTTAATTCTCATTCTCATGTTTAGTCTGGTAAATATGAAGGCGGGCTTAGGTGATTGCCTGCTTTTTTAATGTGATATAAATCCAAAAAAATAGTTGCCACCCGAAACTGATAGTTGTTATTTGATCGCTATTTATCAACGGTTTATCGTTGTAACTTTTTAGTCATAAAACAACAAAATGTAATAAACAAAATACCAATAAATAATTAAATTCTGTTTATGCTTTGTATTCTTTAAGGAGAATATAAATGCTTACACGTCGTGATATGTTGAAGATGTCTGCCGCTGGCGCGGCGACAGTCAGCTTGGCCAGTGCCATGATGAATACTGCCTCTGCGGATGAAAACCGTAATATCGTTCCGCCAACCTCTTTTGTGCCGAAAAAAGATGCCAAAGGACTTTATAAATATAAATTTTCCGACAGTGAAAAACGCTCTCTGCCCGGTGGCTGGGCGCGTGAAGCGACGGTAAAACAATTCCCTATTTCCGAAGGTATTGCCGGGGTGGATATGACCCTCGAAGCGGGCGCAGTGCGTGAATTGCACTGGCACGCCATTGCCGCTGAATGGGCGTATATGATCTCCGGTAAAGCGCGGATCACCATTATTGACCCGGAAGGCACGTCAGAAGTGGCTGACTTCGGCGAAGGCGATGTATGGTATTTCCCGAAAGGCTACGGCCATTCCATTCAGGCATTGGAAGGCGGCGCGCACTTTATTCTGACTTTCGATAATGGCCATTTCTCCGAATTCGGTACTTTCAGTATTACCGACTGGATTGCCCACATGCCGAAAGAAGTCTTGGCGAAAAGCACTAACATGCCGTCGTCTATTTTCTCTAAAGCCAAGCAGGGCGAGGCCTATATTGTCGCTGGCCGCGTACCGCCGGCACTGCCACTGCCGCACGACAACGGCGGCAGAGATGACTCCAAGCTGAAGCACCACTACCCGTTGTTAAGCGAGCCACCGTTCTTTGAAAGTGAGGACGGCAGCGTTCACATCGTCTCTTCCAAAGAGTTCCCAGTTTCGACCACCATGACCGGCGTGATTGAAATTATGAAGCCGGGCGCGGTGCGCGAACTGCACTGGCACCCGAATGCCAACGAGTGGCAATACTACATCTCGGGCAAGGGCCGCATGACGGTCTTCGGCTCACACGGCCACGCGCAAACCGAAGAGTTCGTCGCCACCGACGTCGGCTATGTGCCACAGGGCTTTGGTCACTATATCGAGAACACCGGTGACGAAGACCTGAAAGTGCTGGTGGTGCTGGATAACGGCATCTATCAGGATATTTCCCTGTCCGACTGGCTGGCGAAAACCCCGTCTTACGTGCTGGCGCAGAACTTCGATACCACCGAAGAAGAGTGGAATTCTCGCCCGGCGGAGAAGTTAGTTATCTCCAAAGGCGCGAAATAATCCGCCCGAGTCGCCATCTCCCACTGCCGCCTCGTGCGGCAGTTTTTTTATACAACAGTTTATAAATTTGGAAGATGCCAAGGCACGCCGTCGGCCCAGCGCTCTACCAGCAAATCAATAAACCCGCGAATGCGCGGCGAGAGGTGCTGCTTGCTCGGGTAGAGCAGGCGGATAGGCTCCGGATCCATGTTGAAGGCCGTCAGCAGCGGCACCAGTCGGCCCGCTTTAATGTCTTCAGCAGTCAGATAAGTCGGCAGATTAATAATGCCGAATCCCGCCAGCGCCGACTCGCGCATCGCCTCCGAGCTATCAATATTCAACCTTCCGGGGCAGTCAAAACTGTAAATTCCCTCTGGCGTTTTAAACTTCCAGTCGCGGAGACGCATCACGCCCGACAGAAACAGATTGTCGTGGTTGAACAGGTCTTCCGGGCGCTGTGGAATGCCTTTGCGTTGCAGGTACTCCGGCGAGGCGCAGGTCACCACCTGCAGCCAGCCGATGGTGCGCGACAGCAGCCGCGAGTCGTCGCGCTCATCGCCAATGCGAATGGCAATGTCGTAACCTTCCTCAATGATATCGACATAGCGGTCGGAGAAGGAGACGTCAGCCTGCAGCTCGGGCCACTGGCGCAGGTATTCGCCGACCAGCGGCAGAATGTGGCGCTGACCAAACGACAGCGAGGAGGTGAGCTTTAACCTGCCGGTCGGCACCACCCGGCGCAGCGCCATGGTGCTGTCCACTTCCTCCAGATCTTCTAAAATCTGCCGACAGCGCTCATACATAATCCGGCCTTCGTCGGTCAGGCTCAGGCTACGCGTGGTGCGATTCAACAGCCGCACGCCGAGCCGGGTTTCTAAACGCACGATACTCTTGCCGACGGCCGAACGGGTCAGCCCCAGAGTGACCGCCGCGCGGGTATAACTTCCTGCTCTGACCGCAGCCACAAAGGCGGCGATATCATTGATACTGTTCAGCTCCACGCTGTTCTCCCAGCCGCAATTTGTGGCTAATTGCTTCCCCAAGTGGGGAAACACATTCCCCAATGTTTTCTATAGCATTCCTTTTTGTCGTTAATCAACGCTAATCACATTAAGAGGAAAGATCATGCTGAATCAAAAAACGCAGGCCGCGCTGGCGGAAAGTAACCAGATTTTATCGGCGCTGGGGCCAGTGCTTAGGGGCGACAACTCGGCGTCGGATATTCATCAGGTGCGCGCGGCTTATAATGCTATGCAGGCCAAACAGCCGCACCCCGCGGATGTCAGCCTGACGCCGGTAAATATGGGCGGCGTGCCGGGCTTGCTCATCACGCCGGACGAACTGAAAACCGACGCGGTGGTGATGTATATTCACGGCGGCGGATATCTGGTCGGCTCGCCAGGAGGCTACGCGGGAATTAGTGGCAACTATGCCCAGCTGGTGGGGGCGCGGGTCTATCTGCCGGACTATCGGTTGGCGCCTGAACACCCATTCCCTGCGCCGATTGATGACGTGCTTCGCGCCTATGAATGGCTGCTAGAGCAGGGCATTGCGGGGAAAAGCATCGTGCTGGCCGGGGAGTCAGCGGGCGGCGCGATGGTGGTCAGCGTGATGGTGGCGGCGCGCAACAAGGGGCTGCCATTGCCCGCCGGAGGCGTGGCGATCTCCCCGTGGGCTAACCTTGAACATACCGGCGCGTCAATGTTCAACCGCGATGGCTATGACCCGGCCTGTAGCCGTGAAAGCCTGAACCTGCTGGCCCGCAGCTTCTTGGGAGACGCTTTGCCAAACCATCCGATGGCGTCGCCGGTTTTTGCCGACGTCACCGAGTTGCCGCCGATCATGATTCAGATTGGTGAAAACGAAGTGATGCTCAGTGACGCCATGCGTCTGGCGACGCACCTTGGCGACCATCGGGTGCGTGTCACGCTGGAGGTGTGGCCGGGCATGTTCCACGCCTGGCATTTTTACGCCACCATTTTGCCCGAGGCAATGCAGGCCATGACCAACTCCGCGCACTTTATCGAGCAAGTGTTGCAAGACGCCGCGCACTAAATCGCCCGCCTAACCAGTCAGCTTCGCTGGCTGGTTTTACTCATCAAACTGCATCTGATTCTTTTTCATACCTTCAATCTTCATCAGCATATCGTACAGCGGTGCCAGCTTGTGGAAGTCTTGGCTGAGCTGGCTTGCCAGCTTGCCGGAGAACAGCGGCTCCATATCCTGATGATGGCTAATCAGCGCGAAGGACTTTTTGTTGTACCAGGTGGCGATTTCGGCAGGCTGATCCTTCACCAGCGGGCGCTTGTAGCTGTCACCTTCCACCGTGAAATGCGACGGAATGCGGCGCGCCAGCTTGAGAAACTCCTCGGGTTTTTGATTCAACTGCTGGCGGAACAGGTCCATGGTGACGCGCGTCGCGCTGTAGTAGCCCAGCCCGTAACGCCACCAGTCTGGCCCCAGTTCGAAGAAGTAAGTCGGCGCGTCGGTCCAGTTTTTGCGCGAACGCTTGAACGACAGCCACATATTGCTGCGGTAAATCGACTTATCGTTGGAGAAGCGGGTGTCGCGGTGCATTCTCGACAGGGTTTTACCAATCGACGGGCGCACTTCGAACAGCTCGTCAATCACCAGCATATCTTGACTTAGATCCGATACCAGATGGCGAAACGGGCTGAGCACGTTCTCTTGATATACCTCGCGATGCTCTTCAAACCACTCTTTATTGTTGTTCTGGCTGAGTTGCAGCAGGAAGGTCAGACCCTGCTGATTGAAACCGGAAAACGCGCCCATGATCGTCCCTCGTGGTTAACTGTCGCCGCCTGTGCGTTTACACAGGCTGTTCATACACCCAGTATTGCCGAAGACGGCGGCAGATTAAAGCAACAATCAAAAGTGTCTCCCTATTATTTGTGCAAAGTGTGTCTATATTTGTGGCGCACGCCGTGGAAAATGGTGGCCGGAGCAGTTCACTCATCTTTTAAAATTTTAATAATAATCAGCGGGGCAGTCTGGGAATGGGTAGTCAAACGGCAGAAGTAGGGCGTCGTAGCGGGGCCGAGGGCGCAGAGGGAAAACGCGCAACGCAGGGTTGGATTAACGGTTTCTTGGGCATGGTCATTTTTAGCGGATCGCTGCCCGCCACGCGAGTGGCGGTGCTGGAGTTCGATCCGCTGTTTTTAACCGCCGTGCGCGCCTTAATCGCTGGGCTGTTAGGGGCCGCCATGCTGCTGATGACGGCGCAAAAACGCCCGCAGAAGCACGACATTATCCCGCTGATTCTGGTGGCACTCGGCGTGGTGATTGGCTTCCCGCTGCTCACCGCGCTGGCCTTGCAGCACACCACCTCGGCGCACTCGCTGGTGTATATCGGCCTGCTGCCATTGGCGACCGCCTGCTTTGGCGTGTTGCGCGGCGGCGAGCGTCCGCGCCCGGCATTTTGGGCTTTTTCAGTGCTGGGAAGCCTGCTGGTGGCGGCCTTCGCGCTCAGCCAAGGCTCGGGCAGTTCGTGGCTGGGTGACCTGTTTATGCTGGCGGCTGTGGTGCTTTGCGGGCTGGGCTATGCCGAAGGCGCGGTCCTTACGCGCAAGCTGGGCGGCTGGCAAGTGATCTGCTGGGCACTGGTGATTTCTCTGCCGGTAGCTTTGGCGCTGGCGTGGTACGCCGCACCCGCAAGCTGGCCGGTCGCCAGCCCGCAGGCGTGGGCTTCCCTCGGCTATGTATCGATTTTCAGCATGCTGATTGGCTTTATCTTCTGGTATCGCGGCCTGTCGATGGGCGGGATCGCCGCCGTCGGCCAGCTCCAGCTGCTCCAGCCTTTCTTCGGACTGGCGCTGGCAGGGTGGCTGCTGCAAGAGACCATTCAACCCTCAATGATCGCCGTCATGGCCGGGGTTCTGGCCTGCGTATTTGGCGCTAAGCGCTTCTCGCGTCTGCCTCCCGCCAGCCCCATCAGCAATCCAGATACCCCGCCTTTGGCGCAGTTCGACCAATGGTTAACAACGCACCTGCCTGAAGTGATGACCGATATGAATCCGGGAGCCAGCGAACAGCAATTAGCGCAGCTTTCGGCCGCGGTCAGTGTGCCGCTTCCAGACGCATTCTTGGCACTCTTTCGGTGGCACAACGGCCAGCGCAATGACGACGTGAATTCCGGACCGTGGTACGGCTTGACCTTCTTGCCGATTGACGGCGTGCTGCGTGAGCTAAAGTCATGGAGCGAGGTGTCAGCAGGTCTGACGCCAGAAGATGTTGCTGACGTTAATCGTGGAATGTCATCGGTGCCCGCCGGATACGTTAAGTGCCAGTATACCAACCCGTTGTGGATACCTTTTGCTTACGACTGGGGCGGCAATTATTTGGGGATCGACCTCGATCCGGATACGCAGGGCACTTTGGGGCAGGTGATTAACTTCGGGCGTGATGAAAACCGCAAAATCGCCATTGCGCCAGACATCGACACCTTTATTGAATGGATAAACAATGAACTGCGAGCGGGCAATTTCAATATTCAGCAAGAGGATGATGGGGGGCGAAGTTTCAACACCCAGCGGCCAGCAAAATCGCATTTCTTAGATTCATTGAGCGTGATGTTCTGATAGCAATGCCATCACTCAGCCGTCGCTGGCGTTTCAAGCGCCATCTGATGTGTACAGAGAACGCTCTCTTAAGGCTTATTAGCCAAGGTTGTGGCCGAGTCCTAAGAGGCGTAAATCCACACAAGGCGCGGGCTGTTCTTATGGTCAGACTCCGCGCCTTGGCTTTAGCTTTAGCTTTTATTTACAGCGCGGGGCGCGGATTTTTCGCTGGAGCGGCGTTTTGGTGTTGGCGTCAAAATAGCGGCTGGGCCAGATAGTAGCGGGGCTTACGCCAATTGCCTGACCGATCAGCATTTCCCCTTTCGGCCACGGGCGCGATAGGGCGTTTGCCAGCGTGGAGGAACTCAGCCCCGCGCCACGAGATACGGCGGCGAGGGTGGTGCCTCTTTTACGCAGCGCGGCAATGATATCTGCCTGATGCCAGTCTTGTTTACTCATGGTTAGCCACTCCTCTAGGTTGATAAGCCAAGGCGAGGAAGGGCAGAAAAGTCGGGCTATGTGGGAGTCTCATAGGTGTTTCCTTCAGATTAGAATTAACTACCACCGGAGTTCTCACGCTCTTGGGTGGTAGCCCAGACAGGGGTGAGAATACCGACTCTGAAGGAGATCGGCCTGACCGAAGTCAGCCCTGCCTGAGCCACCATAGAACATAACTACACCAGAGTTGGATTTGTTATGGGTGAACAAAAGCACCGATACTTTAACGCATAATTAGATTTATGCAGCATCGCCTTCAGAATTACTGGGTTCTCACTCCCGACTGCGGATTTTGCCGCAGCAAGGCAACTATAGTTAAGTCAGAAGCCTTAACCAAGCGGCTAAATTCTATTCTGCGGCATGCTTTCCAAGAAAATTGTCTATATTGCAAAGGGTTACATTGAGCGGATGAATGATTAAGGCGGCGAGCCTCTATCCGTGGGGGATTATTGCCTGCGCCAGCTCAGGGTCTGCTACTCTTTCGCCATTGCCTCCGCACACTTAAAGGACTATTTATGATTTCGGTTTTTGGTCATCTCAATCCCGACAGCGATACGATTTGCAGCGCCCTGGTGACGGCCGACTGGCTCAACGCCATGGGGAAACCCGCGCAGGCTTTTCGTCTTGGCGAGCTAACGCCAGAAACCCTTTATATCCTGAAGCAGGCCAACAGGGCCGCGCCGTCGCTGTTAGTGGAGGATTTAACAGACAAACCCGTGTGGCTGGTGGACTTTACCGAGTTCGAGCAGGGGCCAGTGTCGCTGCCCGCCAGCAACATTCTTGGCATTATTGATCACCATCGCCTTGGCACGGTAATGACCAAGAACCCGCCGGATATCTGGGTTCGCGCGGTGGGCTGCTGTGGCACCATCATCTGGCAGATTATGACTCGAGAGTGTGAAATGGCCGTGAGCTCGAGCCAGGCGACACTGCTGTTGGGGGCGATTTTGAGTGATACCGTGGGGCTGACGTCGCCAACCACCACGGCGCAGGATAAGCAGGCGGTAAAAGCCCTGCTGGCAATTAACGGGTTGAATTATCAGGATTTCCTCGATGGCTTGCTGGCGGCGAAAACCGATATCAGCGGCAAAACGGCTGCGGAATTACTGCAAAAAGACGCCAAAAATTACACCATTAACGGTGTGTCACTGCTGTTGGCGCAAATTGAAGTGAGCGCCTTCGCCGCCGTGACGCCGCTCTTGCCGCAGCTGCTCGAAGAGATAGAGCGCGAGCGGCAGGCCAGGGGATTGGACATCGTGGTGCTGATCCTGACCGATATTTCCCTGCGCAACTCGACGCTCTACTTCTCTCACAACGCCATTTTGCCGCAGGGCGCGTGCTCGCTGTCGGGGGCAATTAGCCGCAAAAAAGAGATCTTACCTTATATCACTGACTTACTGACTAAGGCCCATTAGCCCGCCAGCTGGTTCAGTTTATCCATCGCGTCCTGCGGAATATCCAGCTGGGCGGCGGCGAGATTGTGCTGCAAATGGCTCACCGACGAGGTACCGGGGATCAGTAAAATGTTTGGCGAACGGCGCAATAGCCACGCCAGCGCCACTTGGATGGTTGAGGCATTCAGCTCATCCGCCACCTGCTGCAAACCCGCTGACTGCAAAGGGTTGAAGCCGCCGAGCGGGAAGAACGGCACGTAGGCGATGCCTTGCTCTGCCAGTTCGTCAATCAGCGCGTCGTCCTTGCGATGAGCCAAATTGTACATATTCTGCACGCAGACAATCGGCGCGATGCTGCGCGCTTCGGCGACCTGTTTCGCGGTGACATTACTCACCCCAATGTGGCGTATCAGCCCCTGATGCTGTAGCTCGGCCAGCGCGTTCAGCTGTTCTTCTATCGATCCCTCCGTCGGTTTATGGGTATCAAACATGATGCGCAGGTTAACCACGTCGAGCACGTCCAGTTGCAGATTGCGTAAATTATCATGCACCGCCGAGGTCAACTCCTGCGCCGAATAGGCCTTCAGCCATGAGCCGTCGCTGCCACGCTTCGCGCCCACTTTAGTGACAATCGTCAGGTCATCGGAATAAGGATGCAGCGCCTCGCGCACCAGCTGATTGGTGATGTGCGGGCCATAAAAATCACTGGTATCAATGTGATTTACGCCAGATGCCGCTGCCTCACGCAGCACGGCCAGCGCCGCGTTTTTATCTTTTGGCGGGCCGAACACGCCCGGACCGGCGAGCTGCATGGTGCCGTAGCCGAGACGTTTTACACTGCGCGTGCCAAGGTTAAATGTGCCGCTTTTATCGATGCTTGTCATAGTCGTCTTCTTGCTTTCGCTGAGTAAGGGAAGTACAAGTATATGAATCATCCTTCAGGTTTAGAATTCGCATTTATGAACACACCTCCTAAGACGCTCAAGCCCCGTAAATCGCCAGTTCAGGCCCGATCGGCTGCCACCGTTGCGGCTTTACACACGGCAACCATTCAGGTTTTAACTCAAGAGGGTTTAGCGCGCTGCAACACCACCCGGGTTGCCGAGCGCGCGGGCATGTCGGTGGGCAGCGTCTACCAGTATTACCCCAACCGCGACGCGCTGCTGGCGACGGTGTTGGCCCATCATCTGGAGAGGGTGGCGATAGCGGTAGAAGAGGTGTGCGCCGACTGTCAGGGCCAGCCGGTGGATGTCATGGCGGCAAGGCTGGTGAAGGCATTTTTAGCGGCAAAACTGCATGACACCGAGGAGTCAAAGGCGCTGTATCGCGTGGCGGCGGAGCGCGACGGCGCCCGCGTGGTGGCCTTGGTGCATCGGCGGATGTCGGCGGCGGTTTCAACCATGCTGGTGAGCGCGACGGACGCCCAGTTTAAAGACCCAGATGTCACGGCGGCCATTGCCCTAGGCGCGCTGGCAGGCCCGGTGCGCGCCTTGCTGGAGGGGCTTTCCTCCCCCGAGTTTGACCAGCATCTGCCCGAGCAGCTGACTTTGCTGCTACAGGGTTATTTTCGGTGCGGCGGGGGCGATTGCGCCTGACTCGCTTACCTCTTGTTGACCCGTTTATCACGAAATTTATCTTTTTAGCCGGATCAAGGTGATAGCTGTCCGCGCCGTTCTATTCCCACGATGGGCATTGATCTAAGACTTTTCTCGAATATACTGTATATAAATACAGTTATTAGTGCAGGGTAAGAGAGATGCTTTATAAACTCGCAGAACGGCAGCAAGAGACAGAGTTCCCTTTGTATTTAAACAAGGTTTCGGCTGGCTTCCCCAGCCCGGCTCAGGATTATGTTGAAAAAGGGATCGATCTGGTGGCACATCTTATAGCCCATCCCTCTTCGACCTACGTGCTGCGCGTGTCAGGAGACTCCATGCGCGACGCGGCGATCATTGATGGTTCGATGTTGCTGGTGGATTTCAGCCTGAAGCCTGCGCATAACGACATTGTTGTCGCCAGCCTCGACGGAGAGTTTACGGTCAAAAGGCTAATGCTCACGCCACGTCCCCATTTGCGGGCGGAAAACCCGGCCTATGCACCCATCCCCCTCGACGATCGCCAAGATGTGGAAATCGTCGGCGTAGTCACCACCGTTATCAGCACGATGCATCGCAATGTACGCCCTCGCTGATGTGAACTCGTTTTATTCGAGTTGCGAAATCGCCTGGCGGCCTGATTTACAGGGCAAGCCAGTGGTGGTGCTTTCTAATAACGATGGCTGCGTGATTGCGCTGTCGGCGGAAGCCAAAAAGCTGAAAATTCCGATGGGTGCGCCTTACTTCAAGCAAAAAGCCTTTTTCCAGCAGCACGGCGTGGTGGTTTTCAGCAGTAATTACGAACTCTACGCAGATATGAGCAATAGGGTGATGGAGACGCTGCGGGGTTTATGCCCACGGATTGAGGTGTATAGCATCGACGAAGCCTTTCTCGATCTCAGTCCATTGCCTGCCGATATAAATTTTGAAAGCTTTGGCCGGGAAATCAGGGACACGATAAAACGCCACACGCGGTTGACGGTCGGAGTGGGGATTGCGCCCACCAAGACGCTGGCGAAGCTGGCAAATTACGCCGCCAAAAAGTGGACCAAAGCCGTGGGGGTGATTGATCTTTCTGACCCCATTCGCCAGCGCAATCTGATGTTCCATGTTCCGGTGGGAGAGGTGTGGGGCATTGGGCGGCGGCTCTCGAAAACGCTGTGTAATGCCGGGATCGAGACGGCGCTGCAACTGGCCGAATGCGACCTTGCGTACATCAGGAAAAACTTCAGCGTGGTGATGGAGCGCACGGTGCGCGAATTGCGCGGTGAACCCTGCCTGGGGTTTGACGAGCTTGCGCCCGCCAAGCAAGAGATTGTCTGTTCGCGCTCTTTCGGCACGCGGATCAGTGATTATCAGGATATGCGCGAAGCCATCTGCTTTTACGCTACCCGCGCCGCCGAAAAGCTTCGCGGCGAACATCAGTTTTGCCGACAAATCTCGGTGTTTATCAAGACCAGCCCTTTCTCCGAAGGGGAGATTTACTATGGCAATATGATTAGCACCCAGCTGATGACGCCGACGCAGGATACCCGCGACATCATCTCTGCCGCCATACTCTGTCTGGATCAGGTCTGGCGCGAAGGGCATCGCTATCAAAAAGCGGGCGTCATGCTGGGGGACTTCTTCAGTCAGGGCGTGACTCAGTTGTATTTATTCGATGAACGCGCGCCGCGCGTTAATAGCGACGCGCTAATGGCAGCGTGTGATGACATTAATCAAAAGCATAAAGGCACGCTGTGGTTTGCCGGGCAGGGCGTTGAGAGAAGCTGGCAGATGAAGCGCGATATGCTGTCACCTGCGTGGACCACGCGGCTGAAAGATGTACCTATTGCTAAGGCATGATGTCGGAATGACAGTTCCGACTTCAGTGCTAAAAAGCACTGAATAGTCAAAGAGATACTGTTTATCCTGTGTCATTTTGACGTATTTAAAATAAGGCTCCTAAAATCAATGAAATAAACATTAGCACGCTAGTTGCTTTCCCTATACCAACAAGTCCCTTAATGATTGAAAGGTAAGAAGATGGCGATACTGGGAAATACGCGATTTTCACGGCACAGAGTACAAAACCCTGCGAGGCAGCAGAGGGTAGGGGCAAACCCTCTGGCGTCACTCGCTGAAAAGCTGCCGACTGGCACCGGGGGATTGTCCTGTGATGCGTTTGAACGCCCGGCTGAACGCCGCCTGCGAGGTATAGCCCAGACGCTGAGCCACGGTTTCTATCGACAACCTTTCTTGAGTCAGTAGCTGATTAGCCAGCCGCATTCTTAATTCTGCCACATAGCGCAGCGGCGGCACGCCGATAGTGTCGCTAAAGCGTCCGGCGAACACCGAGCGCGAAGTATGGGATTCCGCCGCCAGTTCGGCCACGGTCCAGTCTCGGCCCGGTTGCCGATGCAGCGCCAGTATAGCGCGTGCCAGCCGGGGATCGCGCAGTGCCGCCACCAACCCCGACGCGTTATCACACCCGCACTCGACCCAGCCGCGCACCATCATCGCCGCGACCACGTCTGCCAGACTCGCCAGAATGCCCGCAAAGCCAATGCGTCCGGCACAAATCTCGCGCTTCATCGCGTCAAGCATCGGCACTAAGTCGGGATAACGCGCCCCCGTGACGTCAGCCACCATGATGTCCGGCATCAGTTTGCCCAGACTCTGCATGCCGCCAAGGTCAAACTCCATGCAGCCATAGAACAGTACGGCGCTTGGGATAGGATGGGTGCTCGGGCAGGTGTTCACGCCGCTGACATTATCGCCGAGCGGAGCCGCGGCGAGGGTGTCGATGCCCTGCACCGGCAGGTCAGGGGCGGAGAGCAACTGATGAGCACTGCCCTGCGGCAGCAATACCGCATTACCCGCAGACAGCCGGTGCAGGGTGCCGTCGTGAGTGCGCAGGAAGGCCGATCCCACGGCCAAAAAGTGGAAATAGGCATGGCCCGGCCGGCTTTCAAACGCCAGACCAAAATCAGGCCCGGTTTGAATGCGGCGATATCGCACGCCGCGCAGGCGCATGCCGGTCAGCAGCTCGCTTATCAGATCCGACGACAGCGCAAATTGTTCGTGTTCCGTCATTTCAGGTGTTTTGGTCAAAGATTCAGGAGTGACCATCATAGATCATCCTAAGCCTTCTCCCTAGAATTTCGCTCTACGATTCTTTAAGGGAAGTTTTCCATGAGTAATAACCGTTGTGATGCCGTAGCGGCAGGCCAGATTGAACCCGCCTCCGCTGCGTGGGTGGCCGTGTTTTCACTGGCGATGGGGGTGTTTGGGCTATTAACGGCGGAGTACCTTCCCGCCAGCTTGTTGACGCCGATGGCCGCTGACCTTGGCGTTTCTGAGGCGCTGGCCGGGCAGGCCGTCACTGTGACCGCCGTCGTGGCGCTGTTTGCCGGGCTGTTGGTGCCACGGCTGACGCGCACCTTAGATCGCCGCGTGGTACTGCTGAGTTTCACCCTGCTGATGATTGTCTCCAACCTGCTGGTGGCCTTATCGTCCAGCCTGACAATTGTTTTAATCATGCGCATCCTGCTGGGGATTGCGCTCGGAGGGTTCTGGAGTATGGCGGCGGCGGTTGCCATGCGTCTGGTCCCGGAAAAACGGGTGCCGCGCGCGCTGTCGATTATCTTTAGCGGCATTGCGGTGGGCACGGTCGTCGCCGTCCCACTCGGAAGTTACCTCGGCGGGCTGTATGGCTGGCGCAGTGCGTTTGTGGCCGCCGCCGCCGTGGGCGCAATCACGCTGGTTTTCCAGTGGTGCACCTTGCCACAGATGGCGGCGCGAAAACTGCTGAAAACCGCGTCAGTGCTGGCGTTGCTTCGCCGGCCCGGTATCTGCATTGGCATGTTTGGCTGCGTGCTGGCCCACACCGGGCAGTACGCGTTGTTTACCTATATTCGACCTGCCTTAGAAAGCGTGGTGCAAATAGATGTCGACGGTTTGGCACTGATGCTGCTCGGCTTCGGTATTGCCAACTTTGCCGGCACGCTGTTGGCCGGGTGGGTGATGGAACGCAGCCTGCGGGCTACGTTGGTCATCATGCCGTCGCTGGTGGGCATTGCCGCGTTGGCGATGGTTTCTCTGCCGGTTCAGACCACGGGCCTGATGCTGCTAGTGGCACTGTGGGGGCTGGCTTTCGGCGGCATCCCCGTCGCCTGGTCAAACTGGGTGGCGCGATCCTTACCCGATCAGGCCGAAAGTGCAGGGGGTATGGTGGTTGCGGCAGTGCAATCCTCCATCGCCGCAGGCGCGGCTTTGGGCGGGCTGGTGTTTGGATTTAGCGGCGTCAGCGGGGTCTTTGTGGTTTCTGGTCTGGTAATGTTGTTGGCCGCGCTGGTGATTGCATTACGGGTAAAAGGCTAGGGGGAGAAGTGCGCAAAGGGGGCAAAGGGGGCAATAGGGAGTGGCGTGGCCGGGCAGCACGGTGTCACGCAGAGACTTAATCCCTCACCAAATGCTGAAATTCGGCCTTCTTCAGCCCGGTGATGGCTTCAATATCTTGTAAGGAGAGGCCCAGCTGAGAAAGGCTAGTGATCCTCTGATGATCCAGCGAGTGGGAACAGATAACGCGAAGCTCGCCATGGTTGCCGTGGGGATTGAAGTCCAGTTGTTCTGCGGGCATGGTCACTCCTTCTCTATCGTTGTGGCATCGTTATGGCCGTAAAAAAAGGGGGATGGTGACATCCCCCGATTAACAACAACTAGATATCGAATCTGTCCAGATGCATCACTTTGCTCCAGGCGGCAACAAAGTCTTTCACAAACTTCTCTTTGGCGTCGGCGCTGGCGTAAACCTCGGCAATTGCACGCAAAACGGAGTTAGAGCCGAAAACAAGATCCGCGCGGGTGGCGGTAAATTTCACCTCGCCGGTCACGCGATCGCGGCCTTCAAACAGTTGTTTCGCGCCATCAATGGCTTTCCACTCATTACGCATGTCGAGCAGATGAGTAAAGAAGTCAGCGTTAAGTTCTCCCACGTTATGGGTGAAAATCCCGTGACGGCTGCCGTCGAAGTTGGCACCCAAGGCTCTTAACCCACCCACTAACACGGTGAGTTCAGTGACGGTCAGGGTCAGCTGCTGGGCTTTATCAATCAGCAGGTTTTCCGTCGCGCCGTGCAGGGTGTTTTTCAGGTAGTTGCGGAAGCCGTCTGCCTTAGGTTCGAGCAGGTTGAAAGATTCCACATCCGTTTGCTCCTGACGCGCATCGACGCGGCCTGCGACAAACGGCACTTCGATGCTCACGCCTGCGGCTTTCGCAGCTTGCTCCACGCCCACAATACCCGCCAGCACGATGATGTCGGCCAGAGAGGCTTTGTGGAACTGCTGCTGAATGCCTTCCAGCGTTGGTAACACGCGAGCCGCCGTGGCGTTAACTTCCCACTCGCGCTGTGGCAGCAGCGCGAGGCGCGCGCCGTTGGCTCCACCGCGTTTATCACCACCACGGAAGGTAGAAGCTGAAGCCCATGCCACCGAGGTCAGTTCGCTAACGGTCAGACCAGAATCAGCAATCTTCTCTTTCAGGAAGGAGATATCGCCGCTGGTTGGCTGATAGGTGGCTTCCGGCAGTGGATCTTGCCAAATCAGGTTTTCAGCCGGGACTTCAGGCCCGATGTAGCGCGCCTTTGGTCCCATATCGCGGTGAGTCAGCTTGTACCAAGCGCGGGCAAAGGCTTCGTTGAAGGTCTGCGGATCGTTGAGGAAGCGACGGGAGATCTTCTCAAACTCAGGGTCGAAGCGCAGCGTCAGGTCGGTAACGAGCATGGTCGGCTTGTGTTTTTTCGACGTATCAAAGGCGTTAGGAATGATGTCTGGGGCATCCACGGCTTCGAACTGGATCGCGCCCGCAGGGCTGCGGGTCTGCACCCATTCGTATTTGAACAGGTTCTCGAAGAAGTAGTTGCTCCACTGGGTCGGGGTCTGGGTCCAGGTCACTTCCAGACCGGAGGAGATAGCATCCGCGCCGGAGCCTGAGCCGTAGCTGCTGTTCCAGCCGAAGCCTTGGGCTTCGATCGGGGCGGATTCCGGGTCAACGCCAACATGGTCGGCGGAGCTGGCACCGTGGGTTTTACCCAGCGTGTGACCACCGGCAATTAGGGCCACGGTCTCTTCGTCGTCCATCCCCATATTGCCGAAGGTGGCGCGAATAGCCGAAGCTGCGGAAGCCGGGTCGCCGCTGTGCTCCGGGCCTTCCGGGTTAACGTAGATCAGGCCCATTTCGGTAGCACCTAGTGCGCCCTGAGCCAGTGATTCTGGGTGACGATGCTCAAGCCAGGTCTTCTCGCCGCCCCAGTTGATATCCTGATCTGGCTCCCAAACGTCTTCACGCCCGGCACCAAAACCAAAGGTGCGAAAACCTGAATTTTCCAGCGCGACGTTACCCGCCAGAATATACAGGTCGGCCCAAGAGATTTTCTGGCCATACTTCTGTTTTACCGGCCACAGCAGGCGGCGTGCTTTGTCGAGGCTTACGTTGTCTGGCCAAGAGTTGAGGGGAGCGAAACGTTGCTGACCGCGACCCGAGCCGCCACGACCGTCAACAGAACGGTAGGTACCTGCGCTGTGCCACGCCATGCGAATGAACAGCCCGATATAGCTGCCCCAGTCGGCTGGCCACCAAACCTGAGAGTCGGTTAATAGGGTTTTGATATCGGCTTTAAGCGCGTAGTAGTCAAGCTTTTGGAACTCCTTACGGTAATTAAAATCTTCACCTAAAGGATTAGAACGGTCGGAGTGCTGATTTAAAATGTCGACTCTTAACTGGCTTGGCCACCAGTCTCTATTATTTGTCCCGCCGCCAGCAGTTTCATTAGGCTTCGCTTGATGAAACGGACATTTACCGGGAGATGACTCGCTCTTGTTATCAATTAATTCGCTCACTTGCATACCCTCTTTATGGATGTTTCATCATTAAGATAGCCGAGGAGATGATTAAGCGATAGCCGCATTATTCTATGGATTTGATAGTTCTTTCCAACCATTAGGAATAGTGATTTCGCCAATGTTTGTAGGGTGGGATACACAAGAATTTAATGTTTCAAAAATTTTATTAAAAACACCAAAAGCTTTATGTGTTTTACAACTGAGCTATTCTATTTGGGGTTAGGAATTTAGGTATGAACTCAAAGCTTAGCGAGGCCTAAGCCTTGCTGCGCGCAGGTTTGGCAAGATTTTTCCTTGTGTTGTGTAGTGGTTTTCCCAAGAGTGTAAGCTGCTATTGCGCATATTTTTCCGCCGCATAGTATGAAGATCTAGCGCCAATACGGAGTTTCAAGGATGAACGATGAAAGGGTTCAGGGGCCTTCAGGGAATAACAAAGGAAGAAATCAAATGACCTCTTTATGGACATTTATTTCATTAGGATTTTTGTTTGTTAATTTGAGTATCTACTCATTGCATTCAATTCCAATGACAGAAATGCTCTCTATTTTTAATTTATTCTTTTTTTAAAGAACAGATGATTAACTGACTTCGCCCGCCAGAGCGGCGGGCAGAGAGTGGGAAAGTGAGCAGTGAGAAATGAAAATGAAAAGGGCTTAACGGCCCTTTTTCTTGCGCCCCGGTTGGGCAAATCGCTTGCGGGAGGCCGCGTTGCCGTCGGGTTTTTCGGCCACTTTAGGCTTGCTGACATTCGGCTTTTTGGCCGCTGGCTTGGACTGAGGTTTCTTCGCCGGTTTATCTTCTGA
>Ga0157370_10002475_pt1 | contig 22277 bp, 24 predicted proteins | sample C35metaG_FD_113463 | JGI IMG/M metagenome (GOLD analysis project Ga0157370, IMG submission 113463) | Corn rhizosphere microbial communities from Kellogg Biological Station, Michigan, USA - C3-5 metaG | ecosystem: Host-associated > Plants > Roots > Rhizosphere > Soil | place: USA: Michigan...
AACCGTGCCGGGGAGATTGCGCTGGCGCTCCATAACAGGGCTACTGCGCTGATGGATCGATCACGCCCATTGGAGCTTGGGCTTGAGTGCGCGGTCTGGCGCTACAGCGGGGCACCGTGCGGTTACAAAGAAGATGGTTTCCAGCATGACGCAGCGCACAGGAAGATGAATGGGAAGTGCTTCAAATTGGTGGAAGGTGCTGTTGTTGGAAAGCGGCAAGTGCTGCCCGGCCAGGACGCAGGGTGTAAGTGCGGATGGACACCCATCATCCCTGGTCTTGGCGACGTGTAGGGTGATTCCTACGGCTCACGTCTTGGGCCTATTGAAGGAAGACGCAGCGGGAATTGTGAGTACGATTGTGAGTACGATATCGGTCTTACTGGCGTCATGTCGTTAAAGAACAGCTAGTTACGGCAGTTTTGCGATTGCTTCACGGCCACCAATTTCCGCAGACCGCGTCGTGGCCCTGTACGCAAGGCATCCCGCCTTCACACCCGGTAGTGATCCCGCATGCGGTAGCGGCGCGCGCACAGCGTTGTCCTCGAACAACGCGCGGCAGGTGTGCCCGGCCACGTACACCGTCGAGAACCACGGCACCGTGTGGTATTTGCCGGAAGCGGTCGGCGACCAGGGATATGACGAGGCAGTGCTGCTTGCGCTGGAGCAGCGGTGGCGGCAGCGGTCGTCGTCATCGTCGTTCGGATCAAACGGGATTCGCGTGCAAGCGTAGTGTTTTTCACGGCAGCGCGCACACGGTCGTCGGACATGCACCGCGCGACGGTCGTTCGGGGACCATTAACGCCGCATCGACACTCCGCGCGTTAGCATTATGCTTTGGAAGGAGAACCGAGATGGACATCACGGATCAAGGTAGAACAGCAATCCAGAGCGGCGCGAACGCGATCGAGCACGCGGCGCATCACGTCAAACGCGGCACCGACAAGCTGGCCGACGCTGCCGGCGATGCCACCGAACACGCAGTGCGCAGCGCGCGCCATGCCGGCAGGGAAATCAATTCATTCGTGCACCGGCGGCCGGTCGAAACTGCGCTGCTGAGCGCGGCGACGGCTTGCCTGATCACCGGTCTGGCTTTCTGGTTTACGCGCCGGGATTGATCCTCGCGCTTCAGTCCTCGCCGGAGCGGAAACGCTTCACGAGTACCGGTACGAGCGCCAGCAAGCCGAGCCCGACCAGCGGCAGCCAGATGTGCGGCTCGAGGATTAGGTTGGGCGTAAGCCCTTTGCCTTCGGCGATGGGCTGGCCGAGGCCCGCGCCGATCGCAGTTTCGAATACCAGCATGATCACGCCGCCCAGCGCCGTGGCAAGGGTGAACAACCAGATGGGGCAGCGCAGCCATGCCAGCGCCACCGTGACGCCGCCAAACGGGAACAGCGGAACGAACCGCAGGAACAGCGTGTAGGAAACGGGATTGGCCTGGTAGCCCTGCCTCACGCGTTCGACGAACTTCGGCGGTGGCCGCTTGCCCGCGCCGAACGCGTGACGCGCCGCGTAGAACAGCATCAACGATCCCAGCACTTCACCGACGAGCGACAAGCCGATTGCCGGCCCCATGCCGAACAGCATGCCGCCGGCAATGATGATGAAGAGGGGCCCGGGCAGTGCGGTGGCCACCGACATCGTCAGCACCACCACATACACGACATAGGTCAACACGGGGTGCGCCGCGATCTCCTGCGACCAGCGAACCTGTTCGGCCATCACGTGGTGGGGTGTCAGTTGTTGCAGCATGCCGCTTGCGCCTACCGCTACACCGATCGCGATCAGGATCAGCAGCGGGATGAATGCACGCAATCGGCTCATGGGACATCGGGGCGGACGAAATGGCGGGAAGCATAGCCGGTCGCCAGCGAGCTCGCGAAACGCGCGGGTTCACTATTGATCGATCCATTCAATAGCGCGGGCCACCCCGCGAGCCATATGCTTCGAGCACCGCGCGTGCGTCGTCGCGATGAAGATCCCGCAATACTCGTATGCCGCGGTGTTCCAGTTCGCCGACCCAATCCACCGGCAGCGGACCTTCGTCGAAGCCGGCCAGCGATTCGGTGTCTTCGCTGCGCGCCGCTATCAACAGGGCATCGATACCGGCCCATACGACCGCGCCGTAGCATTGGCAGCAGGGTTGGGAACTCGCGGCAAGCGCGTACTGCCGGCCGTCATCGTTGAGCCGGGCGCGCCCCAGCTTTTGTTGCGCCGCCGCCAGCGCCACGATTTCCGCGTGCGCCAGCGAAGATTTCAGCGGCTCGACCCGATTGACGCCCAAGGCAATCAACCCGCCCTTGTCGTCGAATACGGCAGCGCCAAAGGGACCGCCACTGGCGTGGTCGACATTCGATCGCGCCAACTCGATCGCCAGTGCGATCTGCGCATCCGCATTCGCATAGGTGCGTTCGAAATCGATCGTTTCCGCAATCCATGCGGGCAGCGTGGGAATGGGGCGATCCATTGAGCCGCGCTCGTCCATGACGGAAACGCTAACACGGTCAACCTGAAGGTGTGGTGTCAGTGGGCGTGGGCCCCGCGTGCATCGATCGCGCGCTGTAGTTCGGCACTGCGCGGGACGGCGAATCCGCCGTAGCGTGCATCGATGGCTGCAAGCGCGCGCTGCGCATCCTCGAATCGACCCGCATCGATCAAGGAGCGAACTTGCCGCAGGGCGGAATCGAGCGCGGCTTCGAGGCCGGCGTCGCAGGCTGCGAGTTTTCGGGCGTCGGGAACCGCCGCGCGCAACAGCGCGTCCAGCGCGCGTGCGAAGCCGGCGGCATCGGCCAGTACGTGACCCGTGCGCAGCAAGGTGATGCTGGGCGTGTCGAAAACGCACCATCGCTGCAATGATTCGTCCGCCCGCGCCTGCTGGGTTTGATTCAGGGCATCCAGATCGCCGGTCAGGAACACGATGCGGGTGGATTGCTGGAAAAGATGCAGCAGGTCGACCGGCGGCAACGGAATTTGCGCGGTGCCGATCGGATCGCTGCCGGCATCCAGCAGTGCGCCGCGAAATACATCCGGATATCCGAGGGCAAGCCGCAAGGCGACGCGTGAGCCGCCGGAAAACCCGCCGACGTAAACATGTTTCGGGTCCGTGCGGTAGCGCTGCATCACGTTGTAGGCCGCCACCAGGGCCAGCGGTTCGCGGCGGTTGAAGACGTCCGCGTCGTTGCCCGATTGCGCGGCGCTCACGAAGATCGTATGGGTGCGATCCAGCACCGGAATCCATTGCGCCGGCACGCGGGCATCGTCCCACGGCGGCACGAACACCAGCAGCGCGTAACCGTTCGGCGGCACGGGGCCGGGTGGAACGTAAAGCGCGAAATGCTGCCGCGCGGGATCGAGTGGTTGCGCGTGCAATGCGCCCGGATTGTTCGCAAGCGACGCCTTGATGCGCAAGGCCTGCAATGGACTCCTGAAGCGCCGCAACAGTTCACCGTTGCGTGCGTAGCTCGGATATGCAGTGAACGTCACGCCGTGTTGCAACCCGGTCGGCGGTGCTGGCGTCTCTTTCCCGATCGCGGCCGACGAGAGCGCCAGCAATGCCATCAGACACCAGGTCGAGATGCTCACGGGTCTTCCATCGCGCAATCGAACGCGGCGCGGATATGCAAGGCGGTGGAGTTGATGTAGCGAACACCGTCGCGTTCGAAGACTTCCTCGGTCCGGTTGGCCTCGAATGCCAAAGGCAACTCGGTGCAACCGAGGTAGACCGCGGTTGAGCCCGGGTTGCCATTCTCCGGCATGCCTGCAACCACCTCGCGGATGCGGTCGGCTGCGCCGTCGATGCGACAGTGCTCGAGTGCCTCGATGGTGGAGAGGATCGATCGCACGTGATGCGGATACGATGGTCCGAAGGCGTCGATGCCCCGTTGCCGGAAGGTGTTGCGAAACAGATTCGAGGTCATCACGGTCTCCGTGCCAAGGATCAGCAGGCGGCCCACGCCAAGCCGCAGGCATGCATCCGCTGCAACATCGAGGATGCTGATCACCGGGATGTCCACATCGCGCGTGATCTGTTTCAGGCGATGGTGCGCGGTATTGCAGGCAATCACCGCGAACGCGGCGCCGGCGCGCTCCAGCCGCTGCAATCCGGCGCGATGGTAATCGTCGAACGCACGCCACGATAATTCGTCATCGTCATTGCCCAGAAGCGCCGCGGCCCTGGCCAGGTCGAGCGATTCGATCGACATCTCGGGCATTTCTGCCGGCCCGGTCCGTCCCGCGTCGGCGTGGCGCCGTTCCGCCAATCGACAGAAGCCGGCGTAGTACTCGGCCGTGGAAGGCCAGGCGATGCCGCCGAGAATGCCCGTTTTTTTCATTGCTCCATACGCGGTTGCTCACGCTTTCATGGCAGGAATGTTGAACGTGCCGTCGACCACTTCGACGAAGTTTCTTTCTTCCTTGAGGATAAAGCGGTTTTTCTGCGCGAATGCAAAGTTGTTGCGGCCGTCGGCATCCTGGCGCAAGCGCTTCTGATAAGCCTCGTACGATGCCAGGCTGTCGAACGCGATCAGGCCCCAGCCCACGTAATTGGTGCCCTGCCACGGCAGGAAATAGCCGATCAGGTTGCCGCCGCAGCGGGGAATGACCTTGCCCCAGTTTTCCGCGTAGGTCTTGAAAGCTTCGCGCTGGTAGGGATCGATTTCGTAGCGGATGATGCAGACGATGGTCACGGCGGAACTCCTTGGATGGTGGGTTTTCGGCAGTGCCGACGGACCCGCGGCGAAGCCGAGCACGGGCGCGGCGAGGCACGCAGCCAATGCGGCGGCGCTACCGGCGAGGAAAGCGCGCCGCGCGGGATCGTCGGTGGCCGCCGGCGTCGCCGGTTGTGGTGGCGATGCGGAGCGTGAATGGCGGGGAATGCCCATGGCGCCCATGATGGCGCTTGCGTGGCGCGCATGCTTTGGTTACGGTAAAAGTATGGATGTCGAAGAAGCCGATGCCCCCGTTTCCGGAATCGCGGCGGCGATTGCGGAGCCCGCGCGCACGCGCATGTTGTGCTGCCTGCTGGACGGGCGCGCCCGCACCGGCACCGAGCTCGCGATCGTGGGTGGGGTCAGCGCTTCGACGGCAAGCGCGCACCTGGCCAAATTGGCCGAACGGCGGCTGGTGAAGGTGACGGCGCAAGGCCGCCATCGTTATTACCACCTGCACGATGCGAACGTCGCCGCCGCGCTGGAGGCCTTGACGGTGGTGGCGGGTGCGCCGCGTGCGCAATTCGCGCCCAACACGCCCGAGCGCCTGCGCTCCGCGCGCACCTGCTACGACCACATGGCCGGCGCGCTGGCGGTTGCGTTGCACGACCGCCTGCTCGAAATGCGTTGGCTGGCGCGAAAAGGCGACGGCGATTACGACGTCACCTCCAAGGGCGCCGACGCATTCTCGGCATTCGACTTGGATGTCGCCGCGGCACGCGCGGCCCGGCGACGCTTCGCCTGCGCGTGCCTGGACTGGAGCGAGCGCCGCCCGCATCTCGCCGGCGCGCTCGGCGCAGCGTTGCTCGCGAGCGCGCTGCGGCGCGGCTGGGTGATGCGCGACCTGGACAGCCGCGTGCTCGGTATCACCCGCAATGGACGGCGGGTGTTCCGAGAGCGTTTCGGGATCGAAGCGTGACGCCTTGAAGCTGCGCCCGCCGGCGGCTCACAGCCGCCGTCTGCGTCCGAAGATCAGCGAAATGATGAACAGGATGATGAAGATGACGAACAGGATCTTCGCGATGCCGGCGGCGAGCCCGGCGACGCCGAAGAATCCGAAGAAACCCGCGATCAGCGCGATGATCAGGAAAACGATGGCGTAATAAAGCATGGAAGTTCTCCTCGTGCCATGGAATGTGCGTTCGCTTTGCTTGATGCACGTTCAGCCCTTGAAGCGCGGATCGTTTGCTGGGGGCGGGAACCGACGGTCCAACGTGCGGTTTGGCGAGACTGTTTTCCTGCCCGCCCCGAAAGAAACCTCCGGGCAAGCGGATCCGTCGCTTGCCCGGAGGAGGAAGTTCCCGCCGTGTCGGCGACACTGCGCGGGATGCCGGTCGAACGCGGAGGGGGACGGCCCGACCGGCGTGGCTTCTTCCCTGAAGTCATCTGGGTAAATTCATCTGGAAACGCCGTGCGTTTCCGTTCTTACGTGCTTTCCATTCTCAAAGGTCGATGCGCGAACGTCGCGGATCCATGCGAGCGTTCGCGCACCGGTACTACGCCTACAATCCGCTTTCGAACTCATATACCTGCAACAGCGCCTCGCGCCGGTCCACGCCGTAGCGATCCTGCAGGACCCGTGCGAGATATTCGGCGCTGCCGCCGGCAAACAGGACGTCGTCCGCAGTCAGCTTGCGCCAGCGGCGCCGCAACTTGTCGGATATTTCCGTCCATTCCTGTTGGATCCTGTCGTGACCCACGTCGAGCTTCCATTGCTCGATGGCTGGTTCGAGGGCAGGCATGGCATCAGTCCTTCGACTTCAGGCCCGAGGCGTCGACATCCTTGACACCCTTGACGCTCCTCGCGGCGGCGATGGCCTTGTTGACCGCGATCTGCGTCGGCAGCACGCCCGTGAGCGTGACCACGCCATCCACGGTCTTCACCGTCACGTCCATGCTCTTGACGCCCTTGGTGGTGGCGAGTTCGCTTTTCACCTTGGTGGTGATCCACGCATCGCTCACCGCCTGGCCGGCGCTGGATGAGTGATCGGTTGTGGGCGGGTTTTGCTGGGCCGCGAGCGCGGCGCCGGAGGACATTCCGAACCCGAGCGCAGCGACGAGAGCGACGACGGCGAAACGGCGGGAATGTTTCATCGTGTTCTCCTTGTTGTGTCGGACGCAACGCCATGACAACGGCGATGCATATCGAACCTAGCAACGGGAGAATGACCGACCCTTAACCACCGCCGTGAAGTTTCGCGTTTCGATACGGACGTGTTCAGGTTGGCGGCGCACGACCGATGGAAGCCGCATGGAAGCTGGCTTCGCGGGGGCGCGAAGCCGCGTTGCGGCCGCCGTCGATCTTCAGGAATTGTTCGGATTCATGTAAAGAATGCGTGATCCATGCATGACGAGCACGCGAAGGCGCAGCGTGGCATCAACGCACACGATGTGCCCAGGTGTCACGCAGCGTCGCCGTGCGATTGAACACCGGTCGATCATGCGAATGATCGTGGCGATCGGCGACGAAATAGCCGGTCCGCTCGAACTGGAAATGTCGTTCCGGCGCGGCGCCGCGCAGCGAAGGTTCCAGATACGCCTGTACGCTGCGGCGCGAATCCGGATTCAGATGATCCAGCCAGGTCTTGCCGTCGGCTTCGTCGTCTGGATCGGAGGTGTCGAACAGGCGATCGTACAGACGCACTTCGGCTTTGATCGCGTGCCGAGCGCTGACCCAATGGATCGTGCCCTTGATCTTGCGGTCGGCGCCCGGCATGCCGTGGCGCGATTCGGGATCGAGCGTACAACGAAGTTCCGTCACATTGCCGGAGCCATCCTTGACGACTTCGTCGCAACGCACGATGCCGACGCCACGCAGGCGCACTTCGCCGCCGGGCACCAGTCGCTTGAAACCCTTCGGCGGCACTTCGGCGAAGTCTTCGCGTTCGATCAGCACCTCGCGCGCAAACGGCACTTCGCGGGTGCCGAACGATTCATCCTTGGGGTGGTTGGGGAAGACGAGCGTTTCCGCGTGACCGTCGGCAAGGTTGGTGATGACGAGATTCAGTGGATCGAGCACCGCCATCCGACGCGGCGCGTGCACGTCGAGATCCTCGCGCACGCAGTTCTCCAGCACGCCGCAATCGATCACGCTGTTCTGTTTCGACACGCCCGCGCGTTCCCAGAAGGTGCGGATCGCGGCAGCGGTGAAGCCGCGCCGGCGCACGCCGGCCAGCGTCGGCAGGCGTGGATCGTCCCAGCCATCCACGCGCCCGTCATTCACCAGCTCCAGCAGCTTGCGCTTGCTCATCACCGTGTAGGAAAGATTGCCGCGCGCGAATTCGATCTGGCGCGGCTTGGATGGTGTCGTCGGCAAACCCTTCTCGACCAGCGGCTGCCAGAGTTCGGGGTGGTTCGGGAAATCGACGCTGTCCACGCACCAGTCGTACAGCGGGCGGTGATCCTCGAACTCCAGCGTACAGAAGGAATGCGTGATGCCTTCCAGCGCGTCGGAGAGCGAGTGTGCGAAGTCGTACATCGGGTAGATGGGCCACGCGTCGCCGGTGTTCTGGTGCGTGATCTTGCGGATGCGGTACAGCGCCGGGTCGCGCAGGTTGATGTTGCCCGAGACCATGTCGATCCTGGCGCGCAGCGTGCGCGAACCATCGGCGAACTCGCCCGCGCGCATGCGCTGGAACAGATCGAGGTTTTCTTCGACCGAACGATTGCGGTACGGCGAATCGCGGCCCGGCTCGGTGAGCGTGCCGCGGAACTCACGCACCTGCTCGGCATCGAGGTCGTCCACATAGGCCTTGCCGTCCTCGATCAGCTTCAGCGCGGCGCGGTAGAGCACCTCGAAGTAATCGGAAGCGTGGCGCAGTTCGCTCCACTCGAACCCGAGCCAGCGCACGGAATCCTTGATGCCTTCGACGAAAGCCGGATCCTCCTTGCCGGGATTGGTGTCGTCCAGGCGCAGGTTGCAGGTGCCGCCAAACTCGCTCGCGATCCCGAAATCGAGGCAGATCGCCTTGGCATGACCAAGGTGCAGGTATCCGTTCGGCTCCGGTGGAAAGCGCGTTTTCGCGCCGCCGTGAAGCCGGCCCGCTTCGCGGTCGGCCAGCACGATCTGGCGGATGAAATTGGTGACGACGTGGGCGTGTTCGTCCGTCATGGGGCGAATCCTGCATTGCAAAGCCCGCAAGTTTAGCGACGCGCGAATGGTTTTGAAGTTCCCGTTCGTCCTGAGCGTAGACGCGAAGCGTCGAAGTCGAAGGACAACGGCGAGGCGCTTCGACTTTGCGGCCCGAAGGCCGCTACGCTCAGTGCGAACGGGTACTCGAGACGACCGCTCATACTTGCGTGCACCTGCCGGCGGGGCTAATTTGAAGCCATGCGAACGGTCTACCACGCCGAAGGGATCGTCGATGCTCACCTGGTCAAGGACGCGCTGGAGCAGGCCGGCATACCCGCCTTCGTCAACGGCGAATACCTGATCGGCGGGATGGGCCAGTTGCCCGCGCGGGATTTTCTGACCGTGAGCGTACCCGACGTCGCGGTCGAAGCGGCCGTGCCGGTGGTGCGGGAAATCAGCGAGATGCTGCGCTCGCCACCCGCGGAACCTGCCGATGCACCGTCGCCACCGTTGCGGCTGAAGCCCGCGCCCACTTGAGCGCGACCGCCGCCAGCACCGAGATCGATGCCCGCCTGCGCGCCCGACTCGTCGCCCACATTCGCGACGTGCCCGACTTTCCCGCGCCGGGCGTGTTGTTCAAGGACATTACGCCCCTGTTGGCCGACGCGCGGGCATTCCGCGATTGCGTGGATGCGCTGGCGGCGCCGTGGCGCAGCGACAAGATCGACGCGGTGTGCGGCATCGAAGCGCGCGGCTTCATTTTCGGCGCCGCGCTGGCGCGCGTGCTGGACGTCGGCTTCGTGCCGTTGCGCAAGGCCGGCAAGTTGCCCGTTGCGACGCGCGGCATCGATTTCGGACTGGAATACGGCAAGGCGCGGCTGGAAATCCACTCGGACGCGCTCATTCCCGGCGCGCGCGCACTGATCGTCGACGATGTGCTGGCGACCGGTGGCACCCTGGCGGCGGCCTTAGAACTGGTGCAAAGCCTCGGCGCCAAAGTCGCCGGCGCCGCGGTGGTGATCGAACTGGCGTTTCTCAAAGGACGCGCGCGCTGGCCTGCGGATGTGCGGCTGCGATCGCTGCTCCGCTATTGACTATCGGCTCGAAGCAGCTGTTGTGAAAAGTCAGGCCATGGAAGGCCGTTCTGGTGTTGGTGGACCTGGGAAGGGCCCCGTTGGCAGTCAACTCAGGCAACGCAGCGATCAGGGACGATCGCACACGAACTCATTCAACCGCGCGGCGTGGTTTGCCGGAACGTCGGACGTTGCGCCAATACCACTTGCGTGCGGAACGGTTCGCCCGCGCGCAATCCGGAAATCTCGACCTTGCTGCCCGGCGCCATTTCCGCCTCGCGGGTGCGCAGGTCGGCCGGATCGATGATCGGCTGCTTGCCCAGTTGCAGCAACACGTCGCCGGTTTGCAGCCCTGCCTGCGCCGCGGGTCCGCCCGGATAGACATCCACCACCGTGGCGCCGCGCGCGGCCGCTGGCAGGCCCGAATCGGCCGACACCATCACGTTGCCGACTTCCACGCCCAGCCAGCCGCGCACCACGCGGCCGTGTTCGACGATCTGTTCCAGTACCCGTTTCGCGGTGCGCACCGGAATCGCGAAGCCGATGCCCTGCGCGCCGACATCGCGAAACATGGCCGTATTGATGCCAACCAGTTCGCCTTCGGCATTCACCAGCGCGCCGCCGGAATTGCCGGAATTGATGGCCGCGTCGGTCTGGATGAAGTCCTCGTAAGGCGAAAGGATCAACTGCCGCTGCAGTGCGCTGACGATCCCCATGGTCACGGTCTGGCCGATGCCGAACGGATTGCCGATGGCCAGCACCACGTCGCCGACCCGTGGCGGATCGTCATCGACCTTGATGGTGGGCAACGTGCCGGCGTCGATCTTCAGCACCGCGAGGTCGGTGTCGGGATCGGTGCCGATCACGCGCGCGTGCGCCACCCGGCCGTCGTGCAGCAACACCTGGATGTCGTCGGCGCCCGAGATCACGTGGTTGTTGGTGAGCACGTAGCCGTCCGACGTGAAGATCACCCCGGAACCCAGGCTCTGCTCCCGGCGCTTCAGGGCTGGTCCGGCCATGCCGCCCCACAGGCGCTGCAGGATCGGATCGGGGAACACCGCCAACGGTCGTTCGGTGATCGTCTTGTCGGCGTAGATGTTCACCACCGCGGGGGCGGCCCGAGCCACCGCATCGGCGTACGATGCCGGTCCGGAAGCCGGCGCGACATCCGCTTGCACAGCCGCCGTCGTACTGCTTGTCGCGCCCCGTTCACCGTGAAGGCCGTCGCGCAGGTGCGCGCCGATGCCTGGCCAAAGCAGGCTGATCAGAAAGGCAGCCGCAAGTCCCACCACCACGAATTGCAGGACGAACAGCAGCGGGCGGAGCTTGCGAAGCATGAAAACGCGACCTCGTCGGACGCCGTCGGATTGTGCGCTCACGAGGCGAACGCTAAACTAACACGATTTTGGGGCCCGATGGATGGCGGGACGGCGGCCGCGGCAGGCCGCGTGCCCGCGCCATGCATCGGGCAACACCGACGCGGTGCAGTTCATCGATCGTGACCACAAGTGGCAGTGCGGAGAAGCTGATGGCGGACGAAAGCATCAACAAGGGACGACGCAGGTTCCTCACGGCGTCCACGGCCGTGATCGGCGGCGCCGGGCTCATCATCACGGCGATCCCGTTTGTCGAAACCTGGCTTCCCAGCGCGCGCGCCGAGTCGGCCGGCGCCCCGGTGACCGTCGCGATCGGCAAGATCGAGCCCGGCCAGATGGTGCGTTACGGCTGGCGCAGCCAACCTGTCTTCGTGGTGAACCGCACGCCGGAACAGTTGCAGTGGTTGCCCAAACAGGATCCCCGCCTGCGCGATCCGGACTCGAAGGAGTCAGATCAGCCGAAGTATTGCCAGAACGCCACCCGCTCGATCAAGCCGGAATGGATGGTGCTGATCGGCATCTGCACGCACCTGGGTTGCGTGCCGGATTACAAGGGCGAGGTGAAGCCCGAACCGTTCGATCCCAACTGGAAGGGTGGTTTCTACTGCCCGTGCCACCACTCGCGCTACGACCTCGCGGCGCGGGTGTACCAGGGCGTGCCGGCGCCGCTCAACATGGTGGTGCCGCCATACCACTTCGTCGATGACACCCACATCCAGATCGGCGTCGATCCGAAAGGAGCCGCGTAATGGGCGCGTTCATGCAATGGTTCAACGAGCGCACGCCGGGCTTGGGCGCGGTCTACAAGAAACACATGACGGAGTATTACGCGCCGAAGAACTTCAACGTCATGTACTACTTCGGTTCGCTGGCGCTGCTGGTGCTGGTGAACCAGATCGTCACGGGCATCTTCCTGACGATGTTCTACTCGCCCACCGCGGCCGGTGCGTTCGATTCGGTGCAGTACATCATGCGCGACGTGCACTGGGGCTGGCTGGTGCGCTACATGCACGAAACCGGCGCCTCGATGTTCTTCATCGTGGTGTACCTGCACATGTTCCGCGGGCTGATGTACGGCTCGTTCAAGAAGCCGCGCGAACTGGTGTGGCTGCTGGGCATGCTGATTTTCCTGGCGCTGATGGCCGAAGCCTTCATGGGTTACGTGCTGCCGTGGGGCAACATGTCCTTCTGGGGTGCCAAGGTGATCATCACCCTGTTCAGCGCGGTGCCGGTGATCGGCTCGCAACTGGTGGACTGGATCATGGGCAGTTTCGTGCCGTCCGATCCCACCCTGAACCGCTTCTTCGCGCTGCACGTGGTGGCGCTGCCGCTGGTGCTGCTGCTGCTGGTGGTGCTGCACATCGGCGCCCTGCACGAAGTCGGTTCCAACAACCCCGACGGCGTCGAGATCAAGAAGCACAAGGGCAGCGACGGCCATCCGCTGGACGGCATCCGGTTCCATCCGTACTACACGCTCAAGGATCTGGTCGGCGTGGGCGTGTTCCTGATCATCTGCGCGATCATCATCTTCTTCGAGCCGACCGTGGGCGGGTTCTTCCTCGAACACGACAACTCGATCCCGGCCAATGATCTCGTGACGCCGGCCACCATCAAGCCGGTGTGGTACTTCTCGCCGTTCTACGCGATCCTGCGGATGATTCCCAGCAAAGGTTGGGGCGTGATCGCGCTGGCGCTGTCGATCATCGTATTGTTCCTGGTGCCGTGGCTCGATCGGGGCAAGGTCAAGTCGATCCGCTACCGTGGCGTCGGCTACAAGGTGGCGCTGACGATCTTCGCGATCGTGTTCATCCTGCTGGCGGCGATCGGCGCCGACCTGACGCCTGGCTGGATCGTGGCGATTTTCGGTCCGAATGCCGACATCACCACCATCGAGAACCTGTTCGGCCGGATCCTGGTGGTCCTGTACTTCGGGTTCTTCGCGTTCCTTTGGGTCTATACGTTCTTTGGATTGGAGAAGACCAAGCCGGTTCCGGAAAGGGTGACCACGCATGACTGACAAGACTCCTCGCGCCGCCATGCGCACCCTGACGGCCCTGCTGCTTGCGCTTGCGGTCATGCTGGTTGCCTCGCCCGCCGCCCTCGCGGAGGAAGGGGGCGGTTATCCCAGCGCCAACATCAACGTGCACGACCAGGCTTCGTTGCAGCGCGGCGCACGCTTGTTCATGAACTACTGCGTGGGCTGTCACTCGCTGAAGTACATGCGCTACTCGCAGATGGCGGACGGGCTTGGCCTCACCGAGAAGCAGGTGATGGACAACCTCAATTTCACCGGCGCCAAGTTCGGCGAGCCGATCGTTTCGGCCATGCCGGAGGCCGAAGCCGAGAAATGGTTCGGCAAGGTGCCACCGGACTTGTCGCTGGAAGTCAGCGCCAAGGGCGCCGACTGGGTTTCGGCTTACCTGAAGTCGTTCTATCTCGATCCCGCGACCGCCAGCGGCTGGAACAACACCGTGTTCCCGAACGTGGCGATGCCGTTCCCGCTATGGCAGTTGCAGGGCGAGCAGGTGGCGATGATGAATCCGCCCGAGGGCGGCCAGGCCGCCACCGTCAAGGAACTGAAGCTTGCGCACCCGGGCAGCATGACGCCGGCCCAGTACGACCAGGCCGTGCGCGACCTCACCGCATTCCTGGCCTACGTGTCGGCGCCGGACGAACTGCCGCGCAGCCGCATTGGTGCGTGGGTGGTGATTTATCTGGTACTTTTCACCCTGTTCGCCTTGGTGCTGAAAAAAGAATACTGGAAGGACGTGCATTGACTGGCGGGCGGTTCGCCCGTGCAGTGATGCCCACACCCGGGACTGTCGCGTCACCGGACCCGCAAGGCCCATGGGGGACACTGGCATGATCCAAACCGCTCATACAACACGCACCGTGCTGACCCTGTTCACCGCGCCGGACGACGTGCAGTCGCACCGCGTGCGGCTGGTGCTGGCCGCCAAGGGCGTGGTCTACGACCGCGTCGAAGTGCCGCCGGGCAAGCCACACGATGAATTGCTGTCGCTCAACCCGTACGGCGACACCCCGACCCTGCAGGACCGCGACATGGTCCTGTACGAACCGGACGTGGTGTGCGAGTACATCGATGAGCGTTATCCGCATCCGCCATTGATGCCAGTCGATCCGCTTTCTCGCGCGCGCCTGCGGTTGGCCTGCGTGCGGATCGAGCGCGACTGGGTGCCGGAAGTGGCGAACATCCGCGCCGGCGGACGTGCCGCCGAGGCCGCGCGCAAGCGCCTGTGCGACCACCTGATGACCGCGTTGCCGTTGTTCAAGGCCGCGAAGTTCTTCCTGAATCCCGAAATCAGCCTAGCCGATTGCCTCGTCGCGCCGGTCGTGTGGCGCCTGCCTTCGCTGGGCGTGTCGCTGCCCAAGGAAGCCAAGCCGATCGTCGATTACGGCGAACGCCTGTTCCGCAGCCAGGGCTTCGCGCGCAGCCTCACCGCCGAAGAGCGCATGCTGGGCGAGTTGTGACCGAACAAGCCCCCGCCATGACCTCCAATCGCCCGTACCTGGTGCGGGCGGTGCACGAATGGATCTGCGACAACGGCCTGACGCCGTACATCGTGGTGGACGCCGCCAAGCCCGGTGTGCAGGTGCCGCCGCAGGCCGTCAGCGAAGGGCGGGTGGTGCTGAACCTCGCGCCGCGTGCGATCGCGCGTCTCGAAATCGGCAATGATGCGATCACCTTCATGGCGCGTTTCGGCGGTGTCAGCCACGCAGTCAGCGTACCGGTCGCCGCGGTACAGGCGATCTACGCACGCGAAAACGGTCAGGGCATGTTGCTGGCTGAGGATGCCGCAGGAGGCGCGCCGCCGGTGCACCCCGCGGAGGCTTCGCCAGGCAAACCGACCGCGCCCTCGTTGCAGGCTGTCCCCACCTCTATCCAGGATGCGTCCGCATCCGACGACGCCGACAAAAATGGTGACAACGACAAGCCGGACAAACCGCGGCCCAAGGGCAAACCCAGTCTGCACGTCGTGAAATGACGAAGGTGTATCGCGCTGTCGCGCGGTCCGGATGCTTTTGCTTTGATCATCAACCCGCGAATGTCGGGACTCAAGCTGTTGCCTCTCCCAGTGGGAAAGGCGGCGCAGCATCGTAGGTTGGGCTGAGCGCAGCGAAGCCCAACGTCAGTGGAAGGTTCCCCCCGACCCAGTCCGGCCCACGACAGACCGGTCACGCGCCACGTGTCAGTGAAGCGTTCTTCGCGCACGCGTGATCGAAACGACATTGCTGTCGGCTTCGGGTGCAGCCTGCACCGGCGGCACGCTGCGCAACACCGGCACCACAGGCGCTGCCGCCTCGATGCCAAGGTCGTTGCGCGCCGGCATGCGCTCGCCCACGACGCGATCGCCCAGCAGCCGGATGCTGGCGGGCTGGCGATCGTCGCCTCCGCGGCTCGTCTCGAAGCGGTATTCGCGCATCACGTGCAGCGCGCCGCGTCGCCAGTTCACACGCAGGCGATGCATCGCGACGCTGTCGTCGAGTAGTTGCAGGCCATTTCGTTCGCATAATTGGCGCGCATGGGCCGTCGCGCGTTCACGCAGCCGCAGCACGTGATACCACGACCCGACCAGCACCATGGAGCCAAGCAGCGGCACCCAGACTTCCAGCACGTCATGATCCTCACACGCCAGGCGCGGCGCGATCGCCATCATCATGCCCGTATCGGCATGGGAAAGACACATCAACAAGATGGGGATCGTATGGTGTTATTTCACGCGTTCGACGCGCACGCTCTGATTGCAGCCCTGGACGTACATCAGCCAACTGCCCAGGATCATCGGCTTGATGGTGACCTCGGGATTGTCGATGGTGGGGCAGGAATACGCGCCCGACTCGGCCTGCTTCCAGACCTGGCCGTTGTTCAGGGTGAACACGGTTTGCCCGGTCCAGCCGTTGAAGTGCCCGACCAGATGCGTGCTGAATTTGTCGCGCGGCTGGTTGTCGGGATAGAACACCGGCTGGCCGCTCGCTGAGACCATCTTGGTCTGCTCGTGGGTGCGCAGCCAGTCGTCCAGGAACTGGAGTTGCTGCGGCGTGAGCTTGTCGAGGCCTGCGGCCTTGAAGTCGGCCGCCGACATGCGCTCCTCGAGCGAGGAAAATTGTTGCGCCATGACAGGCAGGACAGTGATCAGCAGGGCCAGAGCGGCCGGCAACATCAATCGAGTGCGCATGGGCGGCGATAATAGCAGTGCCCCATGCACGCCGCACGGGGTTCCTCGGTGTCCAATTTAATACACTGACCTTCTTTCCGCGGCCTTTCTCCATCGCGCCGGTCGGCGCTTTCGGTCCATGAGCCCATCGACCACCATTCCCGATTCCGGCCGCGCCGCGCCGGTCGCGACGTTGCCTGCGGCGGAACGCGCATTGTGGGCAGACACCGATGCGTTGTTGCGGGATCTGGGCTGCGACGCCGAAACGCGTGCGGCCGCCGACTGGTACGCCGTGGCCCGTGCACAGCCGCAGGTGTGGCAATCGGAGTCCGCGCGTGCACCGGAATCCCTGCGCCGATTGGTGGATGGCCAGCAGCAGGCCGAGCGCGTGTGGGCGCTGCACGCGGCGCGCGATGGCGGCGCGGGCAGCGAGGGATTGCGCAGATTGCTGCTTGCGATTATCCGCGACTTGCGAGTTGTGTATTTGTTGCTCGCGCGGCAGTTGGCGCGATTGCGTGCCGCGGCGGCGCTGCCCGAAGCGGAACGCCGGGAACTGGCGCAACTGACCCGCGACATCCATGCTCCGCTGGCCAATCGCCTCGGCATTGGCCAGTGGAAATGGGAGCTGGAAGACCTGGCGTTCCGCTATCTGCAACCCGACACATATCGCCGCATCGCCGAGCTGCTGGACGAACGCCGTGCAGATCGCGACGCATGGATCGGACGTTGCATCGAAACCTTGCGCAAGGCGGTGCGCGCGCACGGCATCGATGCGGACGTCAATGGCCGCGCCAAGCATATTTACTCCATCTGGCGGAAGATGCAGCGCAAACGCGTGGGTTTCGGTGAGCTGTACGACATCCGCGCGCTGCGCGTGCTTACACGAACCATCGCGGACTGTTACGCGGTGCTCGGCGTGGTGCACGCGCTGTGGCCGATCATTCCGCAGGAATTCGACGATTACATCGCGCGACCGAAAGGCAACAACTACCGTTCGTTGCACACGGCCGTGATCGGCCCGGAAGGCAAAACGCTGGAAGTGCAGATCCGCACCGAGGAGATGCACCGCGGCGCCGAACTCGGCGTGGCCGCGCATTGGCGCTACAAGGAAGGCGGCGCGGGCGACGCCGCGTACCAGGCGCGCGTGGCGTGGATGCGCAAACTGCTGGAGACCCGCGGAGAAGGCGAGGACGACGCGGCACTCGCGGCCGAATTGCGGGCGGAACTCGCCGAGGACCGCGTCTACCTGCTGACGCCAAAAGGCGAGGTGATCGACTTGCCCTCGGGCGCTACTGTGCTCGATTTTGCGTATCACGTGCACACCATGGTCGGGCATCGCTGCCGCGGCGCCAAGGTCAACGGCCGCATCGTGCCGCTGACGCACCAACCCGCCAGCGGGGATCGCGTGGAAATCCTCACTGCGCGCGAGCCGGCGCCGAGCCGCGATTGGCTGTCGCCGCAGCTCGGTTACCTCGTTACCGCCAGCGCACGCGGCAAGCTGCGCGCGTGGTTCCGGCGCGAGGACACCGCCGCCAATCTTGCGGCCGGCAAGCTGTTGCTGGAACGCGAGATGCGTCGGTTGGGCGTATCCGACGAGGTGCTTGAATGGTTGCCGGCGCGGCTGGGCCGCAAGCACCGCGACGACCTGCTGGTCGCACTTGCCCTGGGCGAGGTCGGCATTGCACAACTGACGCGCGCGGTGCTGGAAGCGCAACAACCTGCGCCGCAATTTCCACCCGTGAAACCTCCGCGCCAGGCGCCGCGTGAAACCGGCAAACCCGGCGCGGTGACGGTCGAGGGTGTCGGCAATTTGTTGACGACGCTCGCGCGGTGCTGCCGGCCTTTGCCGGGAGACGATGTCACCGGCTACGTCACGCGCGGGCGCGGCGTCACCGTGCACCGTGCCGACTGTGCGGCACTGGCGCGGTTGCGTGCGCGCGATCCCGCGCGGGTGATCGAAGTCCGCTGGCATAGCGCGCCGGACCGCGCGTACGAAGTCGTGATCGCGGTGACCGGTTACGACCGTCGCGACCTCCAGCGCGACGTCACCAACGTCATCGCCAACAGCGGCGCGCGCATCGTGGCTTCGGACAGCCGCAGCCATCGCGACCTCGGCGAAGTCGCGATGCACTTCACCTTGCGGGTGCGCGATTACGGCGAGCTGTCTTCGTTGCTGACCCGGCTTGCCGCGCTGCCCAATGTCACCGACGCGCGTCGGCTGGCCGGTGGCTGAATGCGGTACTTTTGCGCCCGAGGGCGCGACCGGCCGAATGCTAAGATGGCCCGTTGCCGCGGCTTGAAGGTGGAACCGGTACAGCCCGCCGCGGTCCTACGGGCAGCTATGGGAACGCCGGACGACGGTCCGGCGATGGATTTGGCATGAACGTTCGGCACGATTCTTCTTCACGCGAGACACCCGGCCGGACCGACCCGACGCTGGGCGACCTCGACCAACTCGACGCGGGCGCGGACCGGCGCACGGCTTCGCGCGAGCGCCCGTCGCCACCTCGGCCGCCGCCGTTCAATGCGCGCCCCGCGCGCAGGCGCCCGCTGCGAAGGCGCCATCGCGTGCGCTGGTCGCTGATCATCGCGGGGTTGGTACTGGTTGCCGTCATCGGCTGGCTGTGGAGCCATCAGGCCATGCTGAGCGGCATGTTGCCGCAGACGCAGTTGAATTCCTTGCTGACGCGCGCCGATCAGGCCTATGCGGCGGGCAACCTGTCCGACAGTCCCGACAGCGCGCGTGGCTTGTACGAAGCCGCGCGTGCGCTCGATCCCGACAACGAACACGCGCTGACCGGGTTACAGAACGTCGGCCACGCGGAACTCGATCGTGCGCAGGCGGCATTGAAAAAACGCGATTACGCCTCCGCGCGCGCTTCCCTGGAAGAAGCGCGCAGTCTGCTCGGTGGTGGGGCCGCCGTCGAGGGAGTGGACCAGGCTTTGGCAACGGCAGTTCTGCACAGCTCCAACGTGGACGTGCTGATCAATCAGGCGCGCGCGGCGCTCGCGAACGGACATATCGATGGCGACGACGGCGCGGCCGCGCTGTTCGGCAAGGTGTTGGCGGGCGATCCGCACAATGCAGTCGCGCGACACGGGATGGATCAGGTCGGCGACCTGTTGGCCACGCGCATCCAGGGTCAGCTCGGCAGCAATGATCTCGCCGGCGCCAAGCAGACGCTTTCGAATCTCGCAAGCCTGCTGCCGCGTTATTCGCAATTACCGACCTTGCGCGCCAGCGTGGCCGCCGCCGATCGCGCCGCCAATTCGCAGCTTGACCAGTACCTCGAACAGGGTCAAACATACTTGCGTGCGGGCAAGATCACCGGCACGGGCGATGACAACGCCGAAGCGCAATTCAAGGCTGCGCTGAAATCGGACCCCGGCAATGACAAGGCCCAAGCCGGTCTTGGCCAGGTCGCCCAGGCGTTGATCGTGCAAGCCAACGCGGCGATCGAGTCGGGAAACGCGCAGGATGCGAAAGGGTTGCTGGATGAGGCAGCCCAGTTGGCGCCGAAGTCGGCGGACCTCGCCGCTGCCCGGTCGCGCCTCGCCGCACGCGCCAGCGAGCCCACCGCGAATGTGCACGCCGCAAGCGCCAGCGTTCACACCGTCGACGTGCACCCCCCCGAAGCGTCGCCGCCTCCACCACCGGAACCCGCGCCATTGACACCGGCTCAATCAGCCCAGGTTGCGCGGCTGGTGGTGCGCGCCAAATCTGCCGCGCGCAAGGGCGACATCATGCTGCCGCCGGGCGACAGCGCGTACGACTTGTACCGTGCTGCGCTGGGTATCGACGGCAACAATGCCGACGCGCAGGCGGGTTTGCGGGCGTTGCCGGAAGTGACGCGAAGTCAATTCAATCAGGCCTTGCGCGACGACAATCTGGAACATGCCCACGACATGCTGGAAACGCTGGAACAGCTCGATCCGGCGGATCCTGCGGCGCCGACGATGCGCCACAACCTGGGGAGCGCCTGGCTCGATCGCGCCGATCATTACGTGGGTCTGGGTGAGATGGCGGCCGCGCGGAGCGCGTTGGAGGAAGCGCGGCAACTGGTGCCGCAGGATCCCCGCATCAGTGAAGTCGATGCGCGAATCCGCCACAACTGAGCACAGGATGTGCTCATCCCGTGCAGCACAGGGACGTGCGTTGACACGGGATCCAGAGAAGATGAGGAACTCATCCCGTGCAGCACAGGGACGTGCGTTGACACGGGATCCAGAGAAGGTGAGGCGCTCATCCCGTGCAGTACAGGGATGTGCGACGACACGGGATCCAGTGTCAAGGATGCGCCAGTTCCGCAACCACAGCGGCGAGCCGGTGCGTTTGCACCAGGCAATCACACGGGATCCGCATTCTGAACAGGCGCGGATGGCGTGAACGTTGCGCGGGATATGCACCACGCATGGCAGGCCGGGACGGTTCTGGTGTGCGGCGCCAGCAGCCAGATCGGACAATTTCTGCTGCCCGAACTCGTGAGGGCGGATGCGCGGGTGTGGGCGCTGTCGCGCAACCCGCAACCGGGAGTCGCGGGCGTGACGTGGCTGCAGGGTACATTGCCGCACGCACCCACGACGGCCGGCCTTGCGACTTCCATATGCAGTTTCGCCCCGCTCGATGCATTGGCGGCGTGGATCGAAACCGACGCTGTTCCAAGACTGGAACGGGTAGTCGCGACCAGTTCCATGAGTGCGGAAAGCAAGCAGATGTCGCCGGTTGCCGCCGAGCGCGAGATTTCGCGCCGCCTGCGCGCGGGCGAAACGGCGCTTCGCGAAGCATGCGAGAGGCGCGGCATGGTCTGGACCATTTTCCGGCCGACCTTGATTTACGGCGCGGCGCGCGATCGCAGCCTCACGCCGTTGGCGCGCCGCGCGATGCGCTGGCGGGTATTCGGCTTGCCCGCGGGTTCGGGATTGCGTCAGCCGGTGCATGCCGCGGATGTTGCGGTGGCCGTACTGCGCGCGCTGGATGGTGGTGCGGCGGGACGAATCGTGCCCATTGGCGGCGGCGAACGCTTGTCCGCCGAAGAGATGTTCCTGCGCGTGCGCGAGAGCTTGTCGGTCGGCACGTTGCCGCTGCGGATACCTGCACCACTGGTCCGTGCCGGCGCGCGCGTGGCGTCGCCATTGCGCGGTCCGCTGACACGGCTTCAGCAGGATCTCGTCGCCGACAACACGAACCTCGAGCACTTGCTCGACGTGCATCCGCGTGGCTTCCACCCGGACCGCGCGTGCTGGGGACTTTGAAGTCGCCTGCCGCGCGGCGACAATCACGCGCCATGACGCAATCCGTTCCCACCGTTGCCTGTCGTGGGCGCCGCGCACAGGTCTGCACGTCGTGACCGTCGCGTCCATGCCCGGAGCCCTCGTCGCGCACGAAAGATGCGTATGCGCGGTGCTGGTCACGTGGCAGCCCGATCTCGCAGTGCTCGCCGAGCTGCTCGGCGCACTGACATCCCAAGTCGAACACGTGGTGCTGGTGGACAACGGCACCCGCGATCCGCGCTTTCGCGACTTCTGTGCAGAGCATCCCGAGCTGGCACTGTTGGCGTTGCCCGGGAACCTTGGCCTTGCGCATGCGATGAACCTGGGTATCCAACGGGCACGCGCGCTCGCGGGCGTGTCGCACGTGCTGCTGATGGATCAGGACAGCGTGCCGGAACCTGGCATGGTCGGCGCGTTGAAGGCGGCGCTGGATTTGCATGGCAGCGACGAACGCGTGGCCGCGGTCGGCCCATGCTTTCGCGATCTCCGGGAAGCGGAAGACGCACCGTTCGTACGCATCCGTTTCCCCTTCAACAAGAAGCTTCGTTGCGACGGCGCGTGCGAAGCGATCCGTTGCGATTTCCTGATCTCGTCCGGCTGCCTGG